>Ga0209427_10008159_pt1 | contig 11805 bp, 14 predicted proteins | sample DeeMarSWOR136_30_FD_187465 | JGI IMG/M metagenome (GOLD analysis project Ga0209427, IMG submission 187465) | Marine sediment microbial communities from White Oak River estuary, North Carolina - WOR-1-36_30 (SPAdes) (version 2) | ecosystem: Environmental > Aquatic > Marine > Intertidal zone >... | reverse complement strand
GGCGGGGGGTCTCTGGAGGAGTTGTGGGCCTTTAACGACGAACACGTGGCCCGAGCGATCGTCTCCTCCCAAGTACCGGTCATCTCCGGCGTTGGCCATGAAACGGACTATACCATTGCCGATTTCGCCGCCGATGTACGAGCGCCCACGCCCTCGGCCGCTGCCGAGCTGGTGGTGCCTGACCAGCAGACGTTGCGTGCTCAGATCCTGCAGCATGGAGATGACCTTCACCAGCTGATGAAGCAACGTCTGGCGGAGAAGCAGGCGGAAACGGAGCAGGCGCGGCTTCTGCTGCTTCGATTCTCGCCGCGCGTCTTGATGGATCGATGGAGACAGAGCCTCGACGAGCGCCGTCAGCGGGTGATGACCTCACAGCGACACCGCTTGGCGCTGCGCCGGGAGAATCTGGCCGGTACGAAGTTGCGCCTGCAGGCGCTAAGCCCAGAAGCCACTTTAGGCCGTGGTTACGCCGTTGTGTCTCGTCTGGATACCGGTGCGGTGATAATGCACATCGAGCAAGTCGCATCCGGGGATGGCATCGATGTCCGCGTCAGCGATGGTCATTTCACAGGCGCCGTTGATTAAAGGAGAAAGTGGATGGAAGATATGGCTGACCTCACTTTTGAGCAGGCCTTCCAGCAATTGGAGCATGTGGTGCAGCAGCTGGAGAGCGAAGAGCTGCCCTTGGAGCAATCTGTGGCCCTGTTCGAACGGGGCATGGCTCTGGCTCAGTTCTGCGAGAAAAAGCTTGACGAAGCGGAGCAGAAAGTTCAACAGCTTGCTCAAGTCGGAAGCGGCGCCCCTACAATGATTCCATTCCATGCAGAGGAGTAGCATGGCTCTGCAAAACTTGCTCCAAAATCGCCCCCTTGTGGCGGCGGCAGTATCCTGGTTGGCGGGTCAGGTGGTCAAACCTGCGCTGTACTGGATCACCCAGCGCAGCTGGGATTGGCATTGGCTTTACAGATCGGGTGGCATGCCAAGTTCGCACTCTGCCGCAGTTACGGCTCTTGCTACTTCTATGGCTTTCAGGGAGGGCCTGGATTCTTCAGCATTCGCCATTGCACTGGTCATCGCATTTGTGGTCCTCTACGACGCGGCGGGGGTCAGACGGGCAGCTGGCATGCAGGCGAATATCCTGAACCAGATTCTGACAGAGTTGTTCCAAGGTCGCCCGATTGCCCAGACGCGACTGCGGGAGCTGATCGGACACACGCCATTTGAGGTGCTTGTAGGTGCGGTATTGGGGATTGCCATCGCCCTTTTGTTGCATCGCTGACAAGCCTCTCACATGCTGCCTTACAACAGTCTGGGCGCACCACGAGCTTGGACCCGCCCGTGTTTGACATGCGGTTGAATCTATAGAATAATATGCCTCGGGAGTCGCTTTGGCCTTCCCTGGTCTCCGTGAAGCCTGGCTGGCAAAGAGGCGAGCCGCGACGCACTATCTACCAATGGAGGTATCATCATGCATGGCAGCAAGGCCCCCAGGATCCTCGTCACAGGCGCAGTTGGGCAGATTGGCTCCGAACTGACGCCAGCGCTCCGCAAACGGTACGGCAGCGAGAATGTTGTTGCCTGTGGCCACAAGACAATCCCCAGTCCCACGCTGCGTGAAGCCGGTCCCTTCGAGTTCATCGACGTGACTCGCCGCGATACAATTGAAGCTGTGGTGGAGAGATACCAGATCGACACGATCTACCATCTTGCTGCGATCCTTTCGGCTGTCGGCGAGCAAAAGCCTCACTTGGCGTGGGCTGTGAATATCAATGGGCTGTACAACATCTTGGAGGTAGCGCGGGAACGCAAGCTGGCCCGCGTCTTCTGCCCCAGCTCGATCGCCGCTTTTGGCCCCGAAACGCCGCAGGACAACACTCCACAGGAGACGGTCCTTCGCCCCAAGACGATGTACGGGGTGACCAAAGTCGCAGGCGAGCTCCTGTGCGACTATTACTTCCACCGCTTCGGCCTGGATGTGCGTGGCGTTCGCTACCCGGGCATCATCAGCAGCGAGACGCCCCCCGGTGGTGGCACCACGGACTATGCGGTAGAGATCTTCTACGAAGCGATCAAACACAAGCGCTACAGTTGCTTTCTGCGCGAAGACACTGTGTTGCCCATGATGTACATGCCCGACTGCATCACAGCGGCGATCAATCTGATGGAGGCTGATCTCTCGCGATTGAAGCGCCACGCCGACTACAACGTGGCGGCCTTTAGCTTCTCTCCCGCCGAACTGGTGGCTGAGATCCAGAAGCACATTCCCGAACTGGCGTGTGCGTATGACCCTGACTTTCGGCAGCAGATTGCCGACTCCTGGCCGCGGACCTTGGATGACAGCGCGGCAAGGGAGGACTGGGGTTGGGAACCGGAGTATGACCTCGAAGCGATGGTGGCAGACATGGTGGAGAGGCTGGGCAGGAAACACGCCGCGGGAGAGCTGTAGTTTACCTGGACCCCGGAGGTGCTAACTCTGGAGCCCCCGGTGTCTGGAAAGATCTTGATCGAGGAGGAAAGAATGGCGGACGACACACTGGCTTTCATTGATGAGGACTTATGCAATCTGAAGGAGCAGGGGCTGTTCATCAACCTGCGCACCATCGACAGTGCGCAGGGAGCCTGGCTCGTTGTGGATGGCAGACGTGTGCTCAACTTCTGTTCGAACAACTATCTGGGATTGGCTAACCATCCAAGCATGAACGAGGCGGCCAAGGAGGCCATTGACAAGTTCGGCGTAGGGCCTGCCGCGGTGCGCACCATTGCTGGCACACTCAGCCTGCACCTAGAGTTGGAGAGAAGACTGGCAGCATGGAAGGGCGTCGAAGATGCGCTCTATGTGCAATCCGGCTTTTGTGCGAACCAGGCGGCCATTCCACCGCTGGTTGGCAGGGAGGATGTCATATTCTCTGACCGGCTCAACCATGCATCAATTATCGATGGCTGTCGACTCGCCAGATCCAAGATCGTTGTCTACGAGCACTGCGATGCTGCGGACGCTGAGCGGGTGATCAAGGAGAACCTGCCCAACTACCGGCGCGGTCTTCTGGTCACCGACGGTGTATTCAGTATGGATGGTGACGTCGCACCGCTGGACAAGCTCTACCAAGTCGCGGACCGCTACGGTGTGATGACCATGGTCGATGATGCCCACGGAGAGGGAGTGCTGGGCACGGGCGGCCGGGGCATTGTGGATCACTTTGGGTTGCATGGCAAATTCGATGTGGAGATCGGTACGTTGTCCAAGGCTTTGGGCGTTGTGGGAGGCGTGATCGCTGGAAAGAAGAAGATCATGGATTACCTGCGACAAAAGGCGCGGCCTTTTCTCTTCTCCAGCGCAGTGACTGCCGCGGACACGGCCGCGTGCCTTGCAGCGGTGGACCTATTGGAGGCCTCCACGGAATTGGTGGATCGTCTGTGGGAGAACACAAAGTATTTCAAGGCCGAAATGAAGGGCCTCGGCTTTGACACAGGCAACAGCGTAACGCCCATAACCCCGGTGATGCTGGGCGAGGCGCCTCTGGCTAAGGAGTTCTCTCGCAAGCTGTTTGACGAAGGCGTATTTGGAATGGCGATTGGTTTCCCCACGGTCCCAAGGGGGCTGGCGCGCATCCGTGTCATGATCTCCGCTTCGCACAGCAAGAAAGACCTGGATCAGGGTCTGGAGGCCTTTGCCAAGGTGGGCAAAGAGCTGGGGGTTATCTGAGCCGCGCGTTGACTTCTGACGACGCTGTACAGTGCCACTGAAGCCGCTGCTACAAAGCTGGAGCCCACCAACTGAGTGGGCTCCAGCTTTGTGCTCTAACGTGTACTGGCGACCTATCCCCAGGTCAGACGAAAAGCTTCGTCAACCGCACGTAGGAAGAGGGCGGCCACGGCTCTCCGAGCAGTGGCCTGGCATAGGCCAAAAAGGCATTGGTGGGCCAGTTGCCATCCTCGTTCATAAAGCCAGGGGGCAGCTTCTTCTCTCGGTTAGCGATGCCCTCCAGGCTGGCGATGCCTGCTGAACAGTGATACTCTGGGCCAGGATCGCGAGTCAGTGTGACCATGCCCTCGATGCGTCCTGTCAGTGCTTCTTGCACCGCCTTCTTCCCGATACGGTAGGCCTCCTCCAGGTCAATGGGTGATGCACATAGCATGAAAGAGCGCTGCAAGTAGTTCGGTTGGTCGAGGCGCACCTTCAGCCCCAACCGGCCCCTGAGTAGTGCGGCGACATAGTCGCTCACACCACCTTTCATGCGGTGCCCGAACACGTCCACTTCTTTCGGGGCATACTCCTCACCCAAAGTCTTGCCTGGAGCCTCCTGTGCCCCTTCGCTCATGGCGATGACGACGTGTTCGTGCTCCTTGTAACAGCGTTGCACATCGTCGACAAGCCGCTCGACGCTGACTGGCCGCTCAGGGACATAGACCAGGTGCGGGGGATCGCCTTCTTCTTCACGCGCCAGAGCCGCCGCGGCTGTCAACCAGCCGGCGTTGCGCCCCATAATCTCCAAAATCTTCACCGGGCTGGCCGGCCCCATGGCTTCGGTGTCTCGCCCAGTGTCGCGCAGCGCTGTGGCCACGAAACGAGCTGCACTCGGATAGCCAGGGCAATGATCGGTGCCGTACAAGTCATTGTCCACTGTCTTGGGGACTGCAATCACGTGCAGTTCGTAGCCCGCATCGGCTGCAAGCTTGTGCAGTTTCAGACTCGTATCCGCCGAGTCGTTGCCCCCGATATAGTGGACATAGCGGATGTTCCGCGCCTTGAGCACATCCAAGATGCGTTCATGGTCCTTGGGCGTCACTTTGTAGCGTCCTGTACCCAGTGCCGCGCTGGGGGTGCGTCGCAGGCCTTTGATCACATCTGGCGATTGCCGTCGCAGGTCAATAAACTGGTCACTCAGCAGTCCCTGGATGCCGCGAAACATGCCATAGATCTCGCCAATCTCGTCATGGGCGAGGGCCTCCTGTATCACGCCACACAAACTGCTGTTGATCGCCACCGTCGGCCCGCCCGACTGCCCAATGGCAAGATTGCCCTTTGCTTTGGCCATGGTCCCTCCTTATGCCCTCCTCTGAGCAGCCTATACGCTTACCTTGTCTTTCGGAAGGTAAGGGCACTTTATGAACACCATCTTCAGCGGTTCGTCGCCCTCGTTGAAGACATCATGACATTCCGGTGCCTGCAGCCGGATGGCATCGCCAGCGACAAGATCGTGCTTGGCATTGTCAACGTAGAAGGTGGCTTGCCCATCGAGGACGTAGAAGGTTTCCTCCACTTCGTGGTGGTAATGCGCTCCGAGGCACTGCCCCGGCTTGAGCAGAATCACTCCCCAGTCAATCTTGGGACCGCGGAACAGGTACTTGACCCCGCTGTCGCCACCTCGATACTCTTTCTCTGACTCCTTGACCCTCTCCACGCGGCCCTCCTTATTCCTTCGCTACAGTGCATGTTCCAGGATCACCTGCAGGTCGTCCGCTTCCAACGGCATCGCGTTGTTCCTGACATTGGCCGAGGGCAGCGATTCAGCGATGATGGCTGGGAAATGCTCCCTCTGCAGGCCGAAAACTCGCAAACGGTCCGGAATCCCTATCCTCCTGATAAGCCCACGTACGGCAGCCACTGCCTGCTGTGCCGCTTCCTTCGGGCTCATACCCTGTGTGTCTGCACCCAGCAGCTGCGCTACCTCAGCATATTTCTCGGACGCATACTCGAGGCTGTGCTCCATTACGTAGGGCAATAGCAGACCGCAAACGACCCCGTGAGGGATGTGGTAGTGGAATCCCAGGGGATGAGCTAGCCCATGCGCTCCGCCCAAGCGCGTATTGGTCATAGACATGCCGGCGAACAGGCTGCCGTACAGCATGTCAGCACGAGCGCCCACGTCTGAACCTTCTTCGTACGCGCGCAACAGGCTGCGACCGATCCTTCTGATCGCTTGAGCGGACAAAGCATCCGTCGCTGGTTGTGCGCCGATTGCCATAAACGCTTCGATCGCCTGGCACAGTGCATCGGCGCCACTGCTGGCTGTGGTTTCCGGTGGCAAGGACAACGTTAGTTCTGGGTCGACAATGGCTACTCTGGGGAACACATGCACGCCGCGGATGCTTTTCTTTACACCGCGTTCCGCATCGGTCAACACAGCGTTATTGGTCACCTCCGAGCCGGTGCCTGCGGTGGTAGGAACGCACACACACGCCAGCCCCGGTTCGCTGATCGCGCGGCCGCCGTGGTATTCCTGCACTGTGCCTTCCTTGTTGCACAGCACCGCTGTCGCCTTTCCGACATCCATCGCACTGCCACCGCCGATGCCAATAATGACCTCCACCTGTGCCTGCTGGGCTTGATCAACCGCTGCCTGTACCACGTCCAGGGTTGGCTCACCTTGCACAGCGTCGTACACCGTGGCACGCACGCCGGCCTCTTGAAGGTCGCGCAGGGCCCTATCCAGAACACCAGAGCGCCTGAGGGAGTGGCGACCGCAGACCAATAGCGCTTGTTCACCGAGCGCCCGAACGATGCCTGGCAGCTGTGAGAAACAGCCCAAGTCAGTGATGATCTTGGTCGGTAGATAGAATCGCTTCACCGTTTCCAGCCTTTCAGGACACCTGCGAAGTGCTGCTGCGGCAGATTCTATCACGACCACTGCATAGGAACAAACCCCCCAGAGGCAGGTCATATTGCCATGTCTTCCTGAAACTGCCCGAGCTTCGATGGCTGCAGTTTGGAGCGCCGGAACGCGCACAACTTGACTAGCAGCGACAAATATGATAAGATGTCCCTCTGTATGGGCGAACTTCTGTGAAGTTGCCCCATCCTGGGGTGAGCGACCCCAGATCACAAGATATGAGGTGAAGCCGAGATAAGTAGCAGAGAACACCGTGTCAACGAGGCTATTACCGCCAGCGAGGTGCGGCTGATTGATGAAGCTGGCCAGCAGTTGGGAATCCTTCCCGTCGTGCAGGCGCTGCAGATTGCCCGCGAACAGGACCTGGATCTGGTTGAGGTCGCTCCTGCGGCCAAGCCGCCAGTGTGCCGTCTGTTGAACTATGGCAAGTACATCTATGAGCGGGCAAAGAAGGAGAAAGAAGCGCGCAAGAGCCAGCGGACGGTGGAGATCAAAGAGATCCGCATGCGGCCCAAGATTGGTGAGCACGACATCGCTTTCAAGACTAGACAGATTCGCAGATTTCTCGCTGACGGAGCCAAGGTACGGCTACGCGTGCGATTTCGTGGGCGCGAGCGAAGCTACCCGGAGATTGGCCGCGATCTGCTGAAACGCGTGAGTGGGGGACTTGAGGACGCTGCTACAGTTGAGCAGGCGCCAACGATTGACGAGGGAGCGCGCAGTGTGTTTATGCTTCTGGCACCCAAGCCTGCAGACCGCCAGCGAGACAGCTCAAGGGCCACCATGAGCGAAGAAGCCAACACCACGGAGAAGGCACAGGCCGGGGAAAAGTCTAAGGAATAGAGTAGGAGAAAGAATCAGTGCCCAAGATCAAGACTCATAAAGCCACAGCCAAGCGATTCAAGGTGACGGCAAAGGGCAAACTCGTGCGACTGAAAGCACGTCGCAGCCACCTACGCCGAAGGAAGGCGAAGCGTGTGAAGCGTGCCTTTGATCGCGCGTTCGAAGTAGAGACAAGGGGCGAGCAGGTTCGCATCAAGCGACTGGCGCCGTACCTGAAATAGGGAATCCAGCGCATTCTGGAAGGGGGTTTTGGTATTGCCAAGAGTGAAAAGGGGAGTGCCGGCCCACAAGCGGCACAAGAAGGTGCTCAAGCTCACAAAAGGCCAGAGGGGAAGCAAGCACTTGCTGTATCGGCGGGCCAACGAGGCTCGCATGAAGTCACTGGCCTACGCCTACCGTGATCGTCGCAATCGCAAACGCGACTTCCGACGTCTCTGGATTGTGCGCATCAACGCGGCTGCTCGTCTTTGTGACATGAGCTACAGTCAACTGATCGCTGGCCTCAGGAGGGCTGGCGTGGACATCGATCGAAAGGTACTGGCCGACCTGGCTGTTCAAGACAGCGCAGCGTTTGCACGTCTGGCAGACATCGCGAAGGAGTCCGTGGCTGCGTGAGGGTCGAGCCCTCGCCGTATCAGGAAGGGGGTCTCAGGCCGAGTTGCCGCATGACTCGAACGTGATCACCAGCAGCTCCAATGAAAGCGTGAAATACGTTCGCTCTCTACATCGGCGGCGCAGTCGGTATCGAGATCGGGTTTTCATCGCTGAAGGTTTGCGCACCATAGAGGAGGCAATAGAGGCGGGCATTCAGCCCGCTTTTCTCTTTCATACCCCAGCGCTGGCCGAAGTGCCGCGCGTTCGCCGGTTGCTCTTGCAGGTAGAGCAATGGGGTGCGCAGGCGAGGGTGGTGAGTGACTCAGTAATGTCGGTCATGTCGGATACCGTCACGCCACAAGGTGTTCTGGTGGTGCTGCCCATGTCCGAATGCTCGATTCCAAGACCCTTGACTTGGGTTCTGGTTATCGACCGCCTGCGGGATCCCGGCAACATGGGGACAATCCTGCGCTCTGCGCTCGCCGCTGGCATCGAGTTGGTTATCACAATCCCGGGCACGGTGGATGTGTACAGCCCCAAAGTGGTGCGCGCCGGCATGGGTGCGCACTTCCGTCTAAACCTCTGCGTGGACCAACCGTGGCCGATGGTTCAGGATGCGTTGCAGGGATTGCGCGTGCTTCTGGCCAAGCCAGGAGTGGGCAGCCCCTACTGGGACGTTGACTGGCGACAACCGACCGCTTTGTGCATCGGTGGCGAAGCGCAAGGGGCCAGTTTGCAGGCCGAGAAGCTAGCCACCGACACCGTCACGATTCCCATGTGCAACGGCGTCGAGTCGCTCAACGCCGCAGTTGCTGCCAGCGTCCTGCTGTTCGAAGCGGCCCGGCAGCGCTCTGGAGGTGAGCTGTAGCCTCGCCTCTGTCTGAACACGTCTGAGACAGCTTGTGCTGGCTACAGGTGCGAGGCACAGATCCCCTGAGCAGCAGGCACAGCCTAGTCCCATGTGGCTGTGATGGTTCCCGGCAATTCCCAGGGGTACTGTTCACGGGCTGCACTTATGTCGCCCACAGGAGTCTCGTTTCTGCGAGACCATCCCGTCCTGGAAACTAGGCCAAAGTTGGTCTGCTGCCCTTCACAACGCGCCAGCGCAGGGTGGCCTGCTCAAGCGCCAGTTCGAACACGGCCTCTCCCGGAGTGCCGACCATGTAGCGGTGGATCACATTGCCCCCGTCATCGGTGCTCCACGTACGGCCCACAGAAGCCACCTGTGTCCATTGACCTTGCCACTTGAAGGCCACGGGTGTCAACCGGCCATCTTCCTCAAAGCGGGCCTCCACGGCGACCGGTGTGCCCGGGACGTACCTGCCATGGCCACGTTCAGGCAATGGCGGTACGCTGTCGCCGTCCACTGCGCCAAGGTGCTGTTGCAGGAGCTCCAAGGCTGCTGTCGCTGACCGTTGCCGATTCTCCCCTCGGTCGCCTGACCACAAGAATTCCTTGCACTCTGTTCCCAGTGCGGAGGAGAGAGCGATGTAGACCAGCCCCACCGGCTTGTCCGCTGTGCCCCCAGCGGGACCGGCGATGCCGGTGATCGCCAACGCCAAGTCGACCTGCAATAGCTCCCGCACTCCCTCGGCCATGGCGATGGCTGTCTCATGGCTCACGGAACCAAAGCGCTCCAGGATGCCGCCCGGCACGTTGAGCACGTGCTCCTTGACCTCGTCGGAGTAGGCAATTACTCCGCCCTGGAAATAGCTGGAACTGCCAGGGATGTTGGTGATGTGCGTGGCGAGCAAACCGCCGGTGCACGACTCGGCCACCGCTAGCGTCAAGTGGCGTTGTTGCAGCAACTCACCTACGGCTCGAGCCAGGGAATCTGTGTCCATCTCTTTCTCCAAGTGCTTCCAGGTGTTCATTTGTGCGCCACAACGCCCAATGCCTGCACTCTCACAAGAGTTCGTCCGAAACCCGCTTCTTTGAGTCGCCGAACCGCGCCCCTGGTGACGCTGGCACCAGACTTGCTGCGCCCGTTGGGCTTGAGCTCACGAAACGCTTGTCGACAGAAGGCCACGAAGTGCAGTTCGTCGGCAAGGCTTAAGGTGGGTGGGCCGTGGGTGATGCGCGACAAAGTGCTCGATTTCATCGCAACTGTCGCCGATGATCTGGTCGAATTCTGGGGTTTTCCGAGAGCGCTGACGACCGGGGATTGAGCCGTGCAATCTGCAGTACGGTCGGGTCAAGCTCAACGGTGACGACTTGTTGGGCGGTCCTGGCTGCCTCGATGGCAGTATAAGCAAGGTCCCTTGCTGTGTCGAGCACGTAACCGGCAACTGGAGCGATGGCTTTGATCGTGCTCTGCGTGTCGTGCGAGGGGTTCGTGTCCTCGATGCGGTGCATCGGTATGCCCGAGACAAGCAGCGTCAGGGCCGCAACGGCGGGCATCAGACTGAAGAGTCGCCCGGGGACTCTTGAAGACTCTCGATCTTGGTGGCTGTTTCGTTCTCCGCGTGTAAACAGGCCTTCTGAGTGGCAGCCATCGCTGCGGCGTTCTCCCTGGCGAGTCTCTGATCGTCCGGAAAGGACATGCCTCATGAATCAAGCTTCACCTCCGCTGTGGTCAGACCCAGGTCGGCGGGAATGACCACGGAGGGCCGACCGTCTTGCCTGGCTCGCAGAATGGCCGCAACCTGAAAGTGGGATAGGACAGCGAAGGACCACATGACGCTCTGACCCAAACAGCTCCCCAAACGATGCGGCTGAATATCGCCCATGTTATATTGTAGATGCACACCGGGTCACCCGCAAAAGCGAAAAGCGGCGTGCGGCAGATTGGGTCCTGCCGCGAACGTTATCGAGCGATCTCTCTTCACTTTGGCCATCTCCTCCTGGTGGGGAGATCGCATGATGCGCGCTGCTCACCGGAGGGGAGTGAGAGCGCTGACAACGCCCCAAGGCCTGCTGTTCACCCAGCGTACATCAGTCAATTGCACTGAGCAAGTAGGTGTGCTACAATTATGTACTGCCATAGGGGGAGCCAGCTGGCCCCGGCCCGTTTATCTCCGAGACAATTGGCTGTGGAGCATTCTATGCTGGTGACCGGGTGATCATGGAAGAGCCAGGTTTTTTTGACGAAGCGACAATTCATGTCCGCGCTGGCAAGGGCGGGAACGGCTGTGTCAGTTTTCGCCGCGAGAAGTTCGTGCGCTTTGGTGGCCCCAACGGCGGCAACGGGGGGGCTGGCGGCGACGTGTATCTGATTGCCAACCGCCATCTGAACACGCTGATCCAGTTTCAACGACAGCAGCACTTCCGCGCCGAGGCAGGCGCTCACGGACAGGGCAAGGACATGCAGGGCAAACGGGGGGCAGACCGGTTTGTCTCTGTGCCGCCGGGCACGATCGTGCGCGACGCCAGGACCGGCGAGCTGCTGGCTGATCTGGTTGAGGATGGGCAGCAAGTATTGGTCGCACAGGGAGGACGCGGCGGCAGGGGCAATGCCACTTTTGCCTCGCCGACGAACCAGGCTCCACGCATTGCCGAGAAGGGCGAGCCAGGCGAGACACGCTCGCTGAAGCTCGAACTGAAGCTCATTGCCGACGTGGGTATCATCGGTGCGCCGAATGCGGGCAAATCCACGCTGCTGGCGGCGGTGAGCGCGGCCCGCCCCAAGATCGCCGACTATCCATTCACCACCCTGAGACCCAACCTGGGCGTGACCACACTTGACCAGCAAACGCTGGTGCTGGCCGATATCCCCGGGTTGATCGAGGGCGCGCATGCTGGCGCTGGCCTCGGTATC
>Ga0209427_10008158_pt1 | contig 11806 bp, 9 predicted proteins | sample DeeMarSWOR136_30_FD_187465 | JGI IMG/M metagenome (GOLD analysis project Ga0209427, IMG submission 187465) | Marine sediment microbial communities from White Oak River estuary, North Carolina - WOR-1-36_30 (SPAdes) (version 2) | ecosystem: Environmental > Aquatic > Marine > Intertidal zone >... | reverse complement strand
ACCCCATAACTTGCTGGAGTGTCAGCTTTTAAGCTGACTTGGTCAAGCAAAGCTTGACCTCCTATTTTAGAAATCTAAAGAGTAAAACCTATGGATTTACAAATCAAGCTGAAGCTCGACACTCTATAATTTTCTGGAGTGTCAGCCTTTAGGCTCACTTGGTCAAGCAAAGCTTGACCCCTATTAAATATCCTTAAGAGAAAACCCTATAGGTTTACAAGTCAAACTGAAGTTTGACACTCCATTGCTATATTGATTACAAATCCTGCAGGTTTACAAGTCAAGTTATGACTTGACACTTCACTTTTCGGGGAACAGAAATTCCGGATCAGTGCTGCTTGTTAATACTCATTAAAACAACCTTCACGATCTCCAGGAGCCTCTCGCAGCTGAAAGGCTTTTTAACGTAAAGATCGCCCCCCGATCTGAAAGCCCGCCCTTCGTCCTGCCGGGGATCCTTGCCGGTCAAAAATATCACCGGGATCTTATCGGTGTGCCGATCCCTCTTTATCTCCTCACACACCTCGTAGCCATCCATAAAGGGCATCATAATGTCCAGAATCAAAAGATCGGGCTTAAAACTCTTGGCTTTCTCCACTCCTGAGACGCCGGAATTCTCGGTTACTACCTGGTATCCGGCATCGACGAGAAAGGTGGCGATGATGTCGGTAATCTCCGGCTCATCGTCAACCACCAAGATCTTAACTGTTTTTTCTTTTTTGTTTAGAAACATAATATCAATTTGTTAAAATTTCAGAGTAAAATTCCGGTCTTCTATCCTCCCATAAATCGTTTTGGGGATTGAATTTCTTATCTTTAGCTATGTTTGGATCTATCTCCACCACCCTGACCTCCTCGTGATCGGCACTCCCCTTGGTAATAACGTTTCCCAGAGGATCAACAACCTGAGAGCTCCCGGTGAAGGTAAGCTCTTTGTCATCTCTTTTCTCTTTTCCGATGCGGTTTGTGGTTATGGCAAAGACCCTGTTTTCAATACACCTGGTCACCATGGCACTCTGACAGTGGGGGAAGATGAGATTGGATGGATGGCAGACGATCTGAGCTCCCTTCAAGGATAATATCCTCATCACCTCGGGGAAAATCCAGTCAAAACAGATCATCAGGCCGATTTTCCCCCCGTCAAAATCAAACACCAAAGGCTTTTTGTCTCCCGGGGAGAAAAGGTCTTTCTCCTCCATGAAAAGATGAAGTTTTCGGTAAAGGAAAAAATCCCCCCCGGGCGTAACCATACAGGTCGAGTTGTAAACATTCTCCCCCTTCTTTTCCGCCAGTCCGAATACTATCCCCAGATTCTTTCTTTCGGCTAAATTAAGAAAATGCTTCGTGGTCAAGCCCTGGGGAACCTCCTCAGCCAAGTTTTCCAATTCGTATCTGTCCTTGAAAAGATAGCCGGTAAAACACAGCTCCGGCAGAACCAGAAGATCAGCATCGATTTTTTCGATCATCACCGTTGCTTTCTGGATATTCAATTCTTTGTCCCCAAAAACAGGCTCAAATTGAACGAATCCTACCCTCACTCCATTTCCTCCTAATTTAGTTGTCGACCCGACTATGTTCTGTCTTTAGCTATATTTAGGGGGAGAACTCATCCCCGGGCTCCGGTCTTATTACCTCCACGCCCTTCTCTTTTATCTTCTGGGCCAAGGTAAAAGAAGCTTTCTCCTCGCCGTGAACCAGAAAGACCTTTTTCAGACTCTTTTTGATTCGAAAGACATATTCTAAAAGTTCCTCCTGGTCAGCATGGGCCGAGAAAGCATCCAACTTTACCACATCAGCTTTAAGCTGGTATTCCTCATCGAAGATTTTAACCTTGGGAACTCGATTCAAAATCCTCCTTCCCAGGGTATTCTCAGCCATAAAGCCAACGATCAGGATCGTATTTTGGGGATTTTGGATATTGTTCTTCAGATGATGCAAAATCCTTCCGGACTCGCACATACCCGAAGCCGATATTATCACGCAGGGCTCTTTTATCCTGTTCAGTTTTTTGGACTGTTCGGTTTCCCGGATATAGGTGATCTTCTCCAATCCGAACGGATTCTCCTGCTCAGCTAAAATTTTGTTGGTTTCCTCATCAAAGCATTCAGGGTGAAGCCTGAATACCTGGGTGATGCTTACCGCTAAAGGGGAATCCACGAAAACCGGTATTTCAGGTATTTTCTCTTTATCCTCAAGCTCCCTCAGGGAGTAAATTATCTCCTGGGTTCTTTCCAGGGAGAACGCAGGAATTATGATCTTGCCACCTCTACTGTGGGTTTTATTCACCACCTCCGCTAATTTGTCCTGCATCCCTTCAATGTCATCGTGCAACCTGTCGCCATAGGTGCTCTCAAGTATCAGATAGTCGGTATCCTCCACCTGATAAGGGTCTTTCAAAATGGGCAGATTCTTTCTCCCCAGATCAACCGCATATAAAAGCTTTGTCTTTTTACCATTCTCGAATATCTCGAAAAAAGGAAGGGAGGAGCCCAGGATATGCCCGGCATCATAGAAAGTGACTTTCACATTCGAGGTGACGAAAAAACCCCTCTCATACCCCACGCCTTTAAAAAGGGATAGTGCATCCTCAACGTCCTCAGCCTGATAAAGGGGATTGATTTTGGGCAGACCTCTTTTTCTTCTTTTTCTATTTAGATACTCCGCATCCTTTCGCTGGATATAGGCGCCATCCTTAAGCATGACCATGCACAGGTCTCTGGTGGCAAAGGTAGAATAGATGGTGTTTTCATAACCGTTTCTGACCAGACTTGGGATATTCCCGGAATGGTCGATATGGGCGTGTGATAAAACCACCCTTTCAATCGACTCGGGATCAAAGGGCAGACTTTTGTTTTTTTCAAAAGCCTCTTTTCTCCTTCCCTGGAAAAGACCGCAGTCGATTAAAATCTTTTCCCCCTGAGATTCGAGGATGTGCATCGAGCCGGTGACCGACCTGACCGCTCCCAAGAATTTTATCTTCATAGCTTTTCCTTTGTAATAAAGACCTTAAATCTAAACCTTCCCTGTCAAGACACATGACCCGTAAAACTTTTTATTTTATTCTTTAATCATCAAGAATTAACATAATCCTAATATACCTTGATTTTATTCGTAAATAGGATATTTTTTATAAAGATTTAAAAAATTAAAACTTAATTTGAATTAAATGAAAAAGCAAAATCTAAATATCAAAGGTCTATCTTTAGAAGAGCTGGAAAGATTTGTCCTTGATTTGAATGAGAAACAATACAAAGCCAGACAGCTTTTCAAATGGATCTACCAAAAGGGAGAGGTCGATTTCTCAAAGATGACAGATCTTTCCAAGGATTTCCGGAAAAAACTAAAAGAGATTTGTCAGATTAAAAAAATAAGAGAAGTAAAAGTTCAAAAATCTGAGGATGGCTCAACTGAGAAATTCTTATTCGAGTTGGAGGACAGGAAAAAAATAGAATCGGTATTGATGAGGGAAAAGAAAAGGGTGACCGCCTGTATTTCCACTCAGGTAGGATGTACTCTGAACTGTTCTTTTTGCGCCACCGGTAAAATGGGATTCAAAAGAAACCTAAGCTCAGGGGAGATAGTCGACCAGTTGATTCAGATGAAAAAGTATCTTGGGGAAAAAGAAAAGATCACCCACATAGTTATAATGGGAATGGGGGAGCCTCTTTTAAACTATGAAAATACTTTGAAAGCAATAAGAATAATCCATTCCGAGCTGGGCCTGGGATTCTCATCAAAGAGGATTACCCTATCCACCTCCGGAATAGTTCCCGGGATTTACAGATTGGCAGAAGAAGGTTTAAAGATAAAATTAGCTTTGTCCTTGAACTCTCCCTTTGACCATAAAAGAAATCTCCTGATGCCCATAAACAAAAAATATACTATAAAAAAGATACTAAAAGTGGTAAAACATTATGCTCAAAAAACAGACCAGCGAATAACCATCGAGTATGTGTTAATAAAAGACATAAATGATTCCAAAGAGGACGCTCTGGAGCTTTCCAAGATAATAAGGGGTATAGACTGTAAAATCAACCTAATAGCTTACAACGAGGTTAAAGGTTTAAAATTCAAAAAACCTGATGAGGAAAAAGCCATCGCCTTCAGGGACATCCTGTATCCCAGATGTCCTGCGGTTACGGTCAGAAAAAGCAAAGGCCAGGACATAAAAGCTGCCTGCGGCCAGCTGAGAATCGCTTCCAGGAACCGATAACCCAGGTTGCGACCAACCTAAACTAAGAGGATAAATCAGATTTTTAATTAAAAAAACAAAGGCTCACAAAGGGTAATATCTCTAAAAGCTCAGGTTCACAAATCCCTTGTTCAAATTATCATCTGACCTCAAGACCTTTTGCACCGTATCGAAATCAAGCTGAAGATTATAGCCGGCTGAGGGAAGTTTCTCCAGGCTCAAGATAGCCTTGTTGTACTCTTTGGGTATCCAGTTCAAAAAGAAATCCAGCTTTCTTTTGTAAAGCACCGCCATATCCTTTAAAACCCGAGCCTCCTTTTCGCAGAAAACGTTTTTATTAATCTGGTAGACGATCAGAGGTATATTGGTATAGATCTCGATTTGCTGATTTGAGAAAAACTTGGGATTTTTCTCGATAAAGGTAAGAAGAGCTAAAAGGCTGACATACCCGCATTCCACCAGGGTCCCAAAATGCAGTGAGCGGAAAATAACTCCCATGTCAGGTATCACAAATGATATAACCCTTCTGTGCTTTTTTAACCTGTCTTCTGAATCGGGTTGGGCTGAAAAATAACATCTCATAAGACACCTTCCTTTTCTAACCAGGTATAAAAGCAAAAATTATACCGCTAAAAGGACAATGAAAAATCAAATAAGGATCTTTATGGAATGTCTTAACCGGAAGAAAGACAAAATATTAGGCCAGATAATTTAAATGGTAAATCTACCAGCACTACTTCTTATGTGAAATTCATTTCACATTCTATGAATCCTGAGGAAAGTAATTTTTTAAATTTTATTTTAGGCTACCCTCTAAAAGCTCTTTCATCTTCTCTGTGGCAGCCACATATTTTGCAGAGCCAAGGGCAACCAGAACACCATCTTGGTTTATAATTTTCCCTTCAGCAAGAAAAATCCTGCCTTTTTTTTCTTTGACCCTACCCTCCATAAAAAGCTTCTCCCCTACCATAACCGGTTTTTTGAACTTAACCTCTATCTGAGCAGTCACCGCTAAAAGATCCTTAGCCAAAACAGCCTTGATCATCACCTCATCTAAAAGAGTTGAGATTATCCCACCGTGAAGAACGTTTTTGTAACCCTCAAACCTCTGGTCAACCACGTACTCGGCTTTAGCCACCTTTTTTTCCTCAAAGAATTTTACCTTTAATCCACAACGGTTTTCATCTCCGCATACAAAGCAGTTTTTGTATTTTAAAATCTCCTTCATCTCAAAATCCCCTATTTACCTATAAGTGGCAAAATCACATATTTTCCCTTTCCAGCATCACAATCTTTTAAAATCTCTTTCTGATCTTTTCCTTCAGGGACCAGCATGTCATAGATAAGGGAGGGTTTCTTATCGGTTGCTTCTCTTTTAAGCTTGAAATCCTCCAAGTTTTTTACCACCGTGTACTTTACTCCCACATCCTGTTTTTTTGAAACTTCTTTCTGACACCCGCAGATCAAGCCGAATCTCAAATCTTTTTCAAAATCAGTTAGAAGGGATTTTGGAACGGAGAACTGTATGCTATTCTGATCGAAATCAGCTAAAGACCCTTCAAAAACACTTCTGCCTAAAGATGCACAAACTTCACCACCCTTCCAGAGCTTAACGCCGTTGCCGGAGCAGTTAAGAACCGCATAGCTGTAATCCTCATCCAGGGATAAACCCTTTTCCTTTAAAAGATCATAATAAAAAGGTGGCCTATATTTGCCTTTCTCTGCGATAAAAATCGTAAGCGCAGGACCATAAAAGCCGAATTCAGATAACGAATCATCACCCAAGAGCTCTTTCATCTTAACTTTAAAAGAGTACCTATCCGAATATTCGAATACCCTGAAATCAAGGATATCACATACCCCGGGTTGAAAAAGTATCGAATCAGGATAGGCATAGGTTCCATCTCCAAAATCATCCCCCTCCTGGTCAGCATATGAGAATATTTCCTTCGCTTTTTCGTTCACTCCCGGCTCTATCTCCGGTAGTGTTAGATTCATAATGTAGGAATGCCAGTTTTTCTCCAAATCTAATACTTTTAAACCATAGATTTTCAAAAATACCGAATCCCAATCGGAGACCTGGGGATGGGATTCTTCTAAAAGCAGTTTTAACTTTTGGGTCCCGTAACTGTCGGCAAGAAACTTAACAAACGAACCACAGATGGGATAAAAATCATTGGGGTGTAATCGAGCCCGGTTAGCCAAGAGAGTATTCAGGGAAGGAATCTCACTGGTCAAAAGTAGCTGTCTAACCCTGCTTAGGGACGCTTGTTCGGAAATGTCTCCGCACCCTCCATAACACACAGCTAATCCCTCGGTTAAAAGAGGACCGCTGAATCTTCCGATAAACTTGTAATGAACGATATGAACGAATTCATGGGTTAAAGCATTAACTACCGGACCGGTCATAAATATCTGCTCCCCGGGCGGGAAGGATACCCCGCCGAATCTACCCAGATGTGAAAGCTCGCTCACCTCATTACCGGTAGAACAAACGTAAACTTCGACAGGATTTTTAAAACTCACCCCAAAGAGATGACACAGACTATCATAAAGTTCTTCAGCCTCATCTATTTTTCTATCCAGGATCCTCTGATTCGGTTTTATGAAAAAATCGAAGTGAGAAGAAGAAATCCTTTCCCATTCCCTGGATAATACCAGGTAAGGATTGCACAAAACCATCCTGCCATTCTCCTCCATCAGATAATAGATTAAAGAATAAAGTTGATACCTCTTATCTATTACCTTTAACTCCATCTCAAGGTAATCTTTTCTTTCATCAAACCTGAAAGGATACCAGGCTACGATGTTATCCCTGAAAACATTTTTCAGCTCATCGTATCCTAAGCTCTCTGAGTTTGTTATCCATCTTGTCCTGAGATCGAATATGTCCTCCTCACCGGCCAACCTTTCTCTTTCCTTCTCGTTCCAGTAACCTAGAGCTTTCTCCCGGGTGGAGTCCTTAACCGAGATAAAATAGGAATTTAATATTACGGTTGAATTCAGTCCCTTTTTATTTAAAAAGAATTCCAGTGAATCACACTTTTCTGAAGCCGGCCCTCTCCACAACCCATCCGGAGATTTATCCAGGTAAGTTTTTAGTTGGGAAAAGGCTGCATAATCTAAATTCTGAAAAAGAAATATCGTTGCCAGTATAAAATGAGCCTCAGGCAATTCTTCTCTCTCCGCTGAAAGCAGAAAGAGGTCCTTTATTGCCTCCTCAAAAAAATTTGAACTTTCATTATCCTCAAGTGCTTTTCGATAGGCCCTCAAAGCATCTTCAAAATCCCTTTTTGCCAGTTTGGCTAAGCCCAGGTTGAATCTTAAATCAGTCTGAGTGGAGTCAGCATCCAAGGCTTTCTGAATAAATTTAACAGACTTCTTGTATCTTCCCAGAAGATAATATTCCCATCCCATGCTTTCCCAGCACTTCACTTTATCTTTTTCTTCGGAGTATAACGAAAGAGCCTCTTCAAAAGCTTTTAACGCGTCCTCATGTTTCTCTTTTAGTCCGTAGACCATCCCCAGATTATAATGAAGCTTGGGACTTTCAGGGTTTTTCTCAATTTCTTTTTTTAATCTCTCTATGGCCTTCTCATATTGACCACTCCTCAAAAATTCGTCTTCTATACTTAAATCAACTTTCTGCGAGAAAGACACAGCGGTAAAAAGAAAAAGGAAAGTCAAATTTATATAGATGATAAAAGGTCTCATAATCTATTTTCAACTCAGAACCTTGACCATTATCGCCTTCTGGATATGCAGCCGGTTCTCAGCCTGGTCAAATACGATGGAGTTGGGCCCATCCATGACCTCATCGGTTATCTCCCTTCCCCTTTCAGCTGGCAAACAGTGCATAACCAGACAATCCTTTTTAGCGTAAGATAAAAGCTTCTGGTTTATCTGGAAATCCCTCAAAAGCTTTTCTCTTTCTTCAACCAGATCCTTCTGCCCCATCGATGCCCACACGTCGGTATAGACCACGTCCGCATCTTTTATCGCCTCCTGGGGATCATGGGTTAAGACTATCTTGCTTATATTGGCTTTTTTCGCATTCTCAAAGATTTCCTTATTCGGTTCAAGTCCCGGAGCAGTCCCTATTCTCAGCTCAAATGGAAATACGGTGGAGGCAACAAGCCAGGAGTTGGTGACGTTGTTTCCATCACCCAGATAGGCAACAGTCAAATCATCGACTTTCCCCTTTTTCTCGATAACCGAAAAGATATCCCCCAGAACCTGGCAGGGATGCAGAAGATCGGTCAAGGCATTTATCACCGGAACATCCGCATGTCTGGCAAGATCCTCGACATCTTTGTGGGAGAATGTTCTGATAACTATCATACCCACGTATCTGGATAGGCACTTAGCAGCATCGTAAATCGATTCACGCTTGCCCAGCTCAATCTCGTTTTTGGTTATGTATAAAGATCCTCCACCCAATTGTGAGATACCCACCTCAAAACTCACCCTGGTTCTCAAAGAGGATTTGTGAAAGATACAGGCTACTGATTTACCCTCCAGAGGCTTGGGCTCGATCTTTCTGCCTTTCATATCAGAAGCTAATTTAAATACCTCTTCTATCTCCTCTTTTGAGAAATCGGTGATAGCTAAAAAATCTCTTTTCATCTTTGCTCCTCTCCCGTTTAATATCTCATTAATCTAATACGACAACAGAATAAGTCAATTGAAACCTGTATTATTAAAAGCATTTCCGAGCTTATCATACGATTTCTAAAAAAATATTGTTTCATAATCCAAAATGAATATCTTAATAAAAAAATATATTTTAGCCCAGGAGGTTATATGAAAAAGTACATAAAAATATCAATTCTTGCTTTTCTTTTTTTCTTTGTTTTTTTCTATTTTCAGAACACATCTTTTGCTAAAAGTATATTCGTTGACGATTTAGATGATGGAAAAACCGGCTCGGGTAAAGTGGAGGATCCATTCAGGTATCTGCAGAATGCGATCGATTTAGCTGAAGATGGCGATACCATAATCATCAATCCAGGAGAGTATCTCTCCCATCCAGAAAGATACGCAGAAAAATTATGCGGAAATTGCGAGAGCCAAAAGACCGAGGTAAAAGCAACCAGGGGTTTTTATATCCACGACAAATCCTTAAGCTTAATCGGAAAAGATCCCCAAAACACAATCCTGATCACTCAGGCTGGATACGGAGTTCTTTTTGAGCATAGTTTCGGGTCCCTGATTAAAAATTTAAAAATCACCGGAGGCAAAAGGGATCCTGATGGAAATGCCACCGATGCAGCAATAGTTGCTAAATGGAGCAGGATAACGATTACAAATGTGGAGATAGTTGGAAACACCCACCAGTTGGATGAGGTGGTTGTGGGAATTGGCGGGGTTTTCGGAAGGGAAAACTCCGAGCTTTTCATCATCGGTAACTTAATTCAGGATAACGGATGGGACGGGGTGGCTTTGTACCGGGGAGCAACTGCCTATATCGCGGACAACATTATCTCCAAGGGAAGGGGAGCGGGAATCGGAATAACCTGGGATGCAGTGGCAACTGTCTACCGAAACAGAATCTCCGAATACTGGAAAGGAATAGGAACTTTTGGAGATTCAAAAGCTGTGGTTAGAAACAACCTTGTCTTTGATAATTTAGGCTGGGGGATAATCGCCACCGGAACTTCTTTTCTGGATGCCTCAAATAACGTTGTATATAATAACGGTAACTGCGGATTCGCAGTATGGAGCCAGGATGCCAGAGGGAGGTGCACCAACAACGTAATCACCAAAAACGGTTGGCGTAAGGAATGGGTCTGCCCAAAAGTGGGAATGTGGATGGCAGAGGAGAATAATAATTTCCAGATAAGCCACAACGATGTATGGGATAACCAGGAGGGAAATTACAGAGACCTACCGGATCTAACCGCTCAGAGCGGAAACATATCCGTTGATCCAGGATTTGAAGACACAGAGAAGTTCAAATTGAAAACCAATTCTCCCTTGATAGATTCAGGAAATCCACTTTTAACCGATCCAGACGGAACCATATCAGACATAGGACTCTACGGAGGACCCAACTGCAGGATAAACCACTAAAAAAACAATTATTAAAAGATTTATAAATCCGTTTAATCCGTTCTATCCGCTGATAAATCTGTTCAATCTGTTGGAATTCCATCCCTAAAGCTAAACTTCAGTTTTCCCCTCCCCATCCGATTTATTAAATAGACTTCTTTTCAATTCGAGGAGAATAAAATGTATGATTATGAGGGCCAGGAGAAAAGAATATCCAGAAGAATAAGGACAAAATTTCGATTCAAATATCGGATCAAGGAGGGAGAATTTGCCAAAGAGGAATTTGACAAAGCAATAACCAATGACATCTCCTCTGAAGGTTTACAATTCGGCTCAGCAATTCCTTTTCCAATCGGTACCAACTTAGAGCTCAAACTGGAAATACCCAAGTTTACTAAAAAGATGGATGTTGAGGGAAGGGTGGTCAGGATAAGTGAGCTGGGTAAAAACAAATATTACATCGGTGTGGGATTTGTCAAAATAGAGGAAACTGATAGGAAGGATCTGAAAAAGAAAATCGATTTAATTGATATCGTTAAGCTTCTGGAGCTGATGGTGGATAAAGGCGCCTCCGATCTCCATCTTACTGTAAACAAGCCTCCCTATTTAAGAATCAACAAGGAGCTTATCCCGGTAAATGTCGAAGGACTTTCCTCTGATGATATGAAAAGGATGATCTATTCGGTGATGGATCGATCCCAGCAGGAACAATTTGAAAAGGAGAAAGAGCTGAACTACGCTTTTCAGCTCACAAACATGGGACGATTCCGGGTAAACGTTCATCTTCAAAGGGGAAACGTTGAAGCCACCTACAGACACATAACCCAGAAGACAAAATCGATACACGAATTGGGTTTGCCGCAGGTGATAGTCGATTTAGCCCGTTCTCCGGACGGTCTGGTGATAATCACTGGTCCCACCGGAGTGGGTAAAAGCACCACCCTGGCAGCGATGCTGGATCTGATCAACAAGGAGTTCAGGAAGGTAATAGTAACCCTGGAGGACCCGATAGAATTCGTCCACGACAGCAGAAACTGCGTTATAAAACAAAGGGAAGTGGGGCTGGACACCAAAAGCTTTATCAGCGCCTTAAAGCATGTCCTCAGGCAGGATCCCAACGTGATCTTCATCGGAGAGGTAAGGAATCTGGAGACCATGGCAGTGGCGCTGGAAGCAGCGGAGACCGGACATCTGGTTTTAACCACCCTCCACACCTCCGATGCAACCCAGACCATAAACCGGGTTCTGGGAATATTCCCTCATGATCAGCGCGAATCCATAGCAGTCCAGCTTTCCTCCTGTTTAAGAGGGGTAGTATGCCAGAAGCTTCTTCCCAGAGGGGAGAATAAAGGTCTGGTGGTAGCAACCGAGGTATTGATTTCCAATCCCGCAGTAAAAGTGGTAATAAGGGATGATAAAATCGAACAGATCCCCAATCTGATATTAACCGGACACGCCCAGAAGATGCATTCGATGGACTCTTCTATCCTGAAGCTTTACCAGAACAAAAAGATCACATTCGAGACCGCGCTGGAAGCGGTGGTGGATAAACGAAGATTCGTA
>Ga0209427_10008157_pt1 | contig 11806 bp, 10 predicted proteins | sample DeeMarSWOR136_30_FD_187465 | JGI IMG/M metagenome (GOLD analysis project Ga0209427, IMG submission 187465) | Marine sediment microbial communities from White Oak River estuary, North Carolina - WOR-1-36_30 (SPAdes) (version 2) | ecosystem: Environmental > Aquatic > Marine > Intertidal zone >... | reverse complement strand
GTTGAAATGACCCCCATCAAATGTAATCCCGAAATTCCTTTTACCTACCTCAACAGGCAGTATCTTTAGGATCTCTTCAGCGGCTGCCATGAAGAATTCGGAATCTTGCCTCTTGGATGTCTGGCAATAATTTTCAATCGTGACCCTGACATCGCTGCCTGCCGCCTGCATGACAAAGTCGGCTATCCCTTTGGCGTCCAAATCTCCTATGAAATGAATAACGACACTGCCTGCCTCGATATCTTTGGCAAACTCAATCGTTTCACCGATGATATTATGACACATTAAGGGATCATAGAAGAGCTGCTTGCCCTTCTTGGGATCAGGGGAGGGGGAATATGGACCGACGATCGGTGAATGGATATCGATCTTTATGCCGGATTTTCTCCTGGCCTGAAGGATCTCCTTCCGTTTTTCATGGCCAATCTCTTCCGGTAGAAGCTTGGTATAATTGAAAGGATGAAAATCAATGCTGAGCTCGAGTCCTTCAAGATTATCATTATGCACCCTTTCTATCATGGAAACAGGATCAAATATCTGATTTTCCCAGAACGTGACGGCCGTTACGCGTTTCGGGGTTTTTATCTTCTGCCAGCCGTCTATAACGACCTTCTGATCGAGGAATTGAGACACGTATCGCTCGGAAAAATCAAGGATGAATTCATCGATCTCTTCCTGACTATCCTTATTATAATAATGGAAGTAAGGGGCGTGCTCATAGAGCCAACATGTCTTCACAATAAGAAAAGGGGACTTGAAAATCCTTTTTAGAGGCTTATCATACCTCTCTTTGGCAAGGTGAAAGAGGTGTGAGACACTGTCGAAGGATATATTATATCTGTACTTTACGGCCGACTTATGAAATGCCAGCAACTTTAAAGGCTCGTCTCCCTTGAGCCCCAGATCTAAAAGCCGCTGGATGCCTTTTTGACAGAAGATATCCTTGTCATGGATACTCTCATCCAGAATCTCCCGGATCTGGCTTATATCTGCCCCTTTTTTGCCGATAAGCTGATGGATATAATCCATATTACACTCTAAGAACTGACGCGCTCTACCCAAATTAGTAAGATATCTACCTGCAGTCTAAATGGCAGAAAGGCCAAAATGACGGAAAATCGTTATTATGCAAGGCGTCTCATAAAAATCATGAACAGATGAGGCGCTGTCAGAATATTATCTTATTAAATTTAAACACCTGTTCCAGGAAGGCCATGACCAGTAAATAATCAAGGCCTTTCCTTTTATCTTATTCAAGGTCACAATGCCCCAGTATCTGCTGTCCTGGCTGTTATCTCGGTTATCACCCATGACAAAGACAGAATTTTCAGGGACTGTAAAAGGTCCAAAATCTTCGTATTTCACGTACTGATCAAGGATATAGTGCTTATTGTCCCCAAGGTACTCCTCGTATCGGTCTGCCTCGGAAATATCATTATCATTATATTTGGAAACAAATTCAGTTACAACCTTCTGCCCGTTAATATACAATATATCATTCCTTATCTCAATTACATCCCCTTCAATACCGATGACCCTTTTTATAAAATCCTTACTCTCGTCCTTTGGCCATTTGAAGACCAGTATATCGCCCCTCTTTGGTTTTTTAAATTGTATAAGGAAACGGTCAACTATGGGAATTCTTATCCCGTAGATGAATTTATTTACAAGCAGATGGTCTCCGACAATGAGGGTTGGCTTCATCGACCCTGATGGTATCTTAAAGGCCTGAATGATAAATGTCCTTATAAATAAGGCAAGAAAGATAGCTATCGCTATGGCCTCGGCATATTCTCTAAAGGTGCTCTTTGCCTTTATACTAGCTGCAGTTTTTTGAACCTCCAAGAATCCTCCATATTATAATTAGTGTAGCTATATCTTTGTTTACACTGTCCCAATGCCTGGACAAGTCACCCTATGTCTGTTTCAGAATAACAGGCTTACATCATCTACCTAAATATCTATAAAGTGTAAAGGAATTTTTTATAAATCTGCCCCATAAATCAGTAAAATGGATTCATTGATATTTATTATGGTAATAAGGCATACAATATGTAGTGTTAATTTGCATTAATATACACGATATATATAGAAATTATATTAATTTTGATTAATTTATAAAAAAATGCTTGACAAATTATACCACATATATATGATATTGTACCTATCGATCTGAAAAATTGTGGTAACCAGAAAATTCGGAGGGTAAATTGGGTCGGAATATAGTAAAGAAGATCCGAGAAGAGCTCTTAATGAGTAAAGCCGAATTGGCAAGGAAGGCCGGTGTTTCGTCCTTGACAATAGATAGGATTGAAAAAGGCAAGAGCTGTCGCATGGAAACCAAGAGAAAGATAATCATCGCACTTGGTTATAACCTGGCTGACAAAAATAAAGTTTTTCTTGACCGTTAAATAGGGACTATTATGCCTGTACCTAAAAAGAATCAGTTAGTAGGGTTGGATATCGGTTCCCATTCCATTAAATTAGTCGAGATTGACGATACCAAAAAAGGTTTGGTCCTTAAGAATTTCGGGATCATCGGTATGCCTAAGGATTCAATAATGGAGGGGAGCATAAAAGAGGGGGGGGTCGCCGCGTCAGCTATAAAAACCCTTTTTAAAAACCTGAATGTTAAAAATAAGAACGTTGCGGTATCCATATCAGGTTTCTCCGTTATCGTAAAAAAGATTACTATACCCAAACGGGAAGAATCAGAACTTGAAACCAGCATCCATGAAGAAGCGGAACAATATATTCCTTTTGATATAAGCGATGTCAATCTTGATTATGAGATCCTGACAAGCCCTGAGGAAGAGGAAACAGGCGAAAAAGCTGAAGGTGAAGAGGGCGCAGAAGAAAAAAAGGAATCGGATATCATGGATGTCATGCTTGTGGCAGCCAAGAAAGACATTATTGAAGATTACGAAAGCCTGATTCAGCTGGCGGGACTTAATCCCATGATAATGGATGTGGATGCCTTCGCCATTCAAAACGCCTATGAAAATAGTTCAGGAAAAACATCAGGATGTTATGCCATAATAAACGTCGGAGCGGAGGAATTGGGCATAAACACCATCAAGGATGGAGTATCAATATTCACGAGAGACTCTTCCTATGGAGGTTCTCAGATTACAGATGCCATCATGACAAAATTTAATGTCTCTTATGAAGACGCCGAAAATATAAAATTGGGCGGCACAAAGATCGATGACAAGCAGAAAGCCGCGCTGGAAGAGATCTTCACGACCATGATTTCAGGATGGGTACAGGAGATCAAGCGCGCCCTCGATTTTCTATCAACAACCTACCCTGATGAGAGTATTGAAAAGATCCTGGTTGGAGGAGGCGCGTACAGGATCCCCGGTTTCCTGAAATATCTGGAAATGGAAACCGAGATCCCTGTCGAGGAATTGAATCCTTTTGCCAGCCTGCAAATAAACGAAAAGATATTTGATCCAGAATATCTGAGCTACATAGCCCCCCAAGCAGCGGTAGCGGTCGGCCTAGCTCTGAGGAGCATTGGAGATAAATAATGATAAGGATCAATCTACTGCCCTTTCGGGCCGCGCGAAAAAGAGAGAACATAAGAAGACAGATTAGTGTTTATATTGGCACAGTCATATTAACACTAGCGGTGATTGGATTTTTTTCGATTCAAAAAATAAACCTGTTATCAAATAAAAAAGCTGAAGAAGAGAGTCTAAAAAAGGAGATTGTCTCCTACCAGAAGGAACTTAATGAGATAAAGGCACTGGAGAAAAAGATAAGAGAGGTAAGCATAAAGCTGGATGTTATTAAGGACCTTGAAAAAGGCAAGACAGGGCCGGTGCTTTTGCTTGCTGATGTTGCTGACTCCGTGCCAAAAGGCAAGCTATGGCTTAAATCCTATTCCGACAAGAAGGGTACTTTGTCGCTTACGGGGACCGCTATGGATAACGAGACCGTCGCCCTCTTCATGAGCAACCTTGAGAAGACAGAACAGATAACCACCGTCGATCTGCAGAGCGCGCAGCAAAAGGATATCGCACAGTACAATATGAAAGTGTCTGATTTTGCATTAAAATGTAGCACTAAAGCAAAGGCTGCTACTAAAAAAGCCAAAACAGCTAAGAAGACCAAATAGGGAGAGTGATAAACCTTACAGGGGAATATAAAAGATCATGGATACCGAGGTCCTTTTCAAAAAGATTGAAGGTATAAAGCAGTCATACAGGTATGGCATCCTTATGGGGACAATAGTCGTCCTTATTGGACTCTTCCTATACCTTATCTATATGCCTAAAATGAATGAGATAAAAACGACTCAAGCAAGCATTGATGATCTCAACAACCAGATTAATATGGCCAAGCGCGAACAAAAAAAGCTTCCGGAAGCCAGGGCTAAAAAAGAAAAGGTGGATGCCCAGTTTGAAGAGGCCCTTAAACTCCTTCCCAATTCAAAGGAGATACCGTCACTCTTGACAAAGATATCAGAACTGGGGGCGACTTCGCAACTCGATGTCCGCCTTGTCAGACCGAAAAATGAAATTACAAGAGAGTTCTTTATTGAGATGCCTATAGCCATAGAAGTAAGGGGGACTTATCATGATATAGCTATTTTTTTTGACAGGGTTGGGCATATGGAGCGGATCATGAACATACAGAATGTATCCATGAAACCCGAAAAAGAACGTTCCACAACCCTGATTACTACATGTGATGCCACGACATATAGATTTAAAGGAAAATAAGAATATGCAAATGCTCAAAAGGATAACTCAAACAGGTCTTCTTTTAGTGTCTATCCTTGTCTTGATCACACTTAACACGGGGCTTGCCGCGGGACAGGATGCGACAGATAGTTCCGACATGGCCGTCCAGGAGGAGGAGTCCCAGGAGGAGGAATCCTCAGATACATCCGGGGGGATTCCGGTTGATCCGGGTTATGTCTATGACCCAACAGGCAGAACCGATCCATTCTTTTCCTTTTTATCCCTGAAAAAGGAAAAGGAAGACGAGGAAAAGCAGTTGACTGAACTGGAGACTATGGAATTGTCCCAGCTGGATCTTGTAATGATTGTTGTCAGCCCTTCAGATAGATGGGCGATGGTCAAGGATTCAAAGGATGTCGGGCATGTAATCAAGGAGGGCACCCTGATAGGCACAAACGGTGGCTTTGTATACAAGATTGAAAAAGATCAGGTAATAATCAGGGAAGAATACGTGGATTTCAGAGGCCAAAAGCAATATAATGATATAATTAAGGAATCACCTTCATTATAAGGATTTATTCTCAGCGGATTATTTTTAAAAACGATTAATGTGTGGATATTAATAAGCAGAATTTAAGGAGATATTCCATGGGTAAAAAGATCAATATTCGGAAAAGGAGATTTTCCTCTTTTCTCATATATCCGGCAGTTGCTGTCATGTTCTTCCTCGGCGGCTGTGCCACGCAACTCCCGGCTACAAGTGAAATCACGGCCGATAAAGGCAATGCGTCCGTGATGGAACGGAATTCTATTGCTCAAAAGGATGAGATATCCGAATACCAAACAGAGCAATTGTCCGCGAAAATCTCTGATGTTGGACAGGAAGAGGGGCTGAAAGAGACCCAGTTCACAGAATCTGAGCCCAGGATCCTTTTCGAACCTACCAAGTCCGACCTGACTCAGGTCCTTGGTATCGATTTCACCATGCTTGAGGCCGGGAAATCCAGGTTAACAATAACAACAGACAAAAAGGTCGCCTATGACCTGGACAGGAAGGGGGATAAGGGGCTTGTCCTGATGCTTCATGATACGACGATCCCGTCGCTTCTTTTAAGAGAGATAGATACAACACATTTTCAGACCGCGCTGGATAAGGTCAAACCCGCGTTTTCCTCTGCAAATAAGGAAGTATCCATTGATATGTCTCTCAGAGAGATAACCCCGTTCCATATAAAACAGACAGAGAACGGTCTCAGCATAGATTTTGATCAGACATCCGTAAAACCGCCGGATACAAAGATCGTACCGCTTGATCTGGCAGAGGCCCAGACCAGAACACTTTCTGCACCCGCAGCAGAAACCGCCGCCACAGCGCGTATTCCGGGCGTCTCTGCCGCTATGGAACAGAAAAGGACATACAAAAATCGGGATAAAATGGATCTTAGGTTTATAGATGTGGACGTCACCCTTATCCTTCAGATGGTTAAAGATGTCAGCAAGGAGAATATCATATGGGATCCTGAGATCAAGGGCAAGTCGATCTCTATGATGTTGGACGCCGTCCCATGGGATGAGGCACTTGAACTGATCCTGGACAGCAATGATCTGGCGAGGAGAGATATTGGCGAGAATATAATATATATCACTACCAAGACCAAGAATGATAAATATTTAGCAGATAAAATGGCTGAGGCAAAAAGGCTCCAGCAGCAGCAAAGAGAGGCGGAGGAGGCAAAAAGGAAGGCTGAGGCTGAATCCAAGGAACAGGAGCCTCTTATAACGGAATATCTCCCCGCGGACTTTGCCAAGGCTGATGAGATCAAGGATCATATCAAAGTGAGTGAACGCGGTAAGATGACAGTAGATACAAGAACCAACACAATCATTATAACCGATACGGCAGAGAACATTGAGATTGCGAAAAAGACCTTAAAACAGTTTGATACCCCCGTCAAACAGATCATGATAGAGGCCAGAATCGTGGATGCTACAGATAAGTTCCGCCGTGATCTTGGTATAAGATGGAACGTTGACTCTGAAAATACCGATTTTGGCATTTCAAGCGCTGGAGGTACAGCAGATATTCAAGGCACAGGCGCAGCATACTCAAACGATAATGGCGATGGCGGTGGAAGCCTTATTGGAGGTACCTTTTCATCTAATGTCCCCGGAGGATGGACAGACAATATGAGATTCTACTTCGGCAGATTGACCTCAAGCGGATTGGGCATACTAAATCTGGACGCATCCCTTGCCCTAGCTGAAACAAATGGCACTGCAAAGACACTTTCCGCCCCTAAGGTCATTGCCAGGGAGGGCACATCGGCAACCATTAAAAGTGGAGATAAGATTATAATACCTGCTACAGAGAACGTGGCCTCGACCACACTCGACGCCACACTATCTCTGTCAGTAACACCTACCTCCGTCAGCTATAACGATTATATTACATTGGAAGTGGAGGTTACTGATGATAAGGCGCCGTCTACAACCCTGGTTACAACAAAGGCCATTACTACTACGCTGATGGTAAAAAGTGGTGAGACCGTTGTTATCGGAGGCATCATCAAGGAAAGCGATACCGAAGATATTGCCGGTATTCCGGTGCTAAAAGATATCCCGGGCTTAGGGTGGCTGTTCAAGGCAAAGACCCGACAAAAAACAAAGACGGAATTGTTGATATTCCTGACACCCACAGTGCTCCCTTTGCCTGTTACTGAGTCTTGATAATTTTTGATTATTAAAGTGAAGAAGTCTCATATTACCCACGCATTAAAGACATATAATCGATTCTCTGCAAAGATAATTGATGTATGTCTTTTTTGTATCCTGCTTCTGCCACTCTTATTTGCCGGTTGTGCAAGCACAATTCAATCAAGCAAGAAGGACAAGGCCGCCGCAATGGTAGATATGGGGCGGTCCCTTGTCCTACAGGGCAATTCAAGGGAAGGACTGGTATATCTTCTTAAAGCGGAGGAAATTGATCCTAACAATCCTGATATTGAGCATCAGCTCGCCCTTGTATATCAGAATATAGGCGCGTATGATTTGGCACTCCAGCACTTCAAGAAGGCCATCAGGTTAAAGCCGGATTTTTCAGAGGCCGTAAATAATATGGGCATCCTGTATTTCAGGATGAAGGAATATGACAAGGCCATGGAAGCCTTTCGACAGGCAGCCTCCAATATCCTGTATCAGACACCCCATTACGCCTATCATAACATGGGGCTGGTATATTTTTCTCTGGGTGATTATCCAAGGGCAATTGAAAATTATGAGAAGGCATTAGAATTATCACCCTTATATTTAAACATTTATTATGATCTGGCCTCCGCTTATATAGCCCAAAACCGTTTTGAAGAGGCTATTGAAACCTATAAAAAGGTCTCTGAAATAAGTCCTCAGCCTTGGCAGGCAAATCTAGGCCTGGCTCGACTCTATATTAAGCTGGACCGCAAACAGGAGGCGACAGATGTTTTGAAATCGATTATTGAATCAAATCCTAGGAGCCAGGCAGCTCAGGACGCAAATCAATTGTTGAATACTATCCGAGGGCAATAATGGAGCCCCACGGGTAAATCCGTGGTTCCATTAAAATACCCGTCTTCGGCTCCGACGCGGTTATCTGCCTAAATTATGGGCGACATCGCGTTGTAGTAAACGATCAATTACGCATTCAATCACGGGCAAGCTCGTGTCTTCTGAAAAGGCAGATAAAGTCATTTCTGAAATCCGAATAGTCAATCCTGAATAATCTTTAATATTTTAAAATTCTCTGGATTCCCCGCCTGCGCGGGGAATGACGGATGAGGAAAAGGTATAAGGTGGTATATGGTATAAGGAAAGACAAAATTCTGGATTCATGAACTTAGGGGACGTTGTTGACTAGCATGACAGATTATTTTCAGCTATGATATAATATACCCGGGAAAGAAAACGCAACCTCCTTGCGTCCCCTCTGGAGGGGGCGCAGGGGGAGGTATGAAGGGGAGGAAGATACAACCTTAAGTCTTTTCATTATGTTACTGCCGGACAACCTTCAATATCTCCGCCATAGAATCTGCATGATGATCCGCATCCAGTGCCCGGTTCTTGTAGGCTATAAAAACGACTCCTGCCGACCGGGCTGCCAGATAATCCATATTAGAATCACCGACATAAAAGGCCTGAGGCGGATTAATATTAAAGAACTCCAGTATCTTTATAAGCTGATCAGGATAAGGTTTGGGATTCTTCACATCAAGTGATGAGACGATTATGTCAAAAATACCCTCAAGGCCGTTATATTCTATTACCCTGCCTATGGTATTGCTACGATTTGTGGCCACTGCCAGACCGAATTCGGGCTTCAGCTCTTTTAACAGATCCTTTAGCCCGTGATCTATAATCATGTCTTTAATAAACGGGCTGTAATCAACCTGATTTCTATATTCCAGGGCCTGTTCAAGATAGGGATTCCCCTGAAAGATATGACGGATTGATTCATCCGCTGTGTGCATATGGACAAATTCTATCTTGTCCCGTGTCATGGGCGGAAGCTTAAAATGTCCCAGTATGTGGTTATAGAAATTGATATTGGCCTTGCGGGAATCGAACATTACGCCATCGCAATCGAATATAACTGCCCTTCCCTTAGTCATGGTCTTGGATCTCCTCTAGGGCGCAATAAATCACGCCTCTACAGTCTTTTTTACCCTCGTAGGGGCGAACAATTCATTGTACCCAATATTTTTCCTTTGTTCTTATCTTCTTTTTTAATATAATTAAAAGAAAAATCAAATAATAAATGTAGGGGCGCAATACATTGCGCCTTCAAAATTGAACTGAAAAGGAGAACCGATGGGGATAAAGACTGATTTTCTGATAATCGGCAGCGGTATTGCTGGATTAAGTTTCGCCTTGCACGCCGCTTCCTCCGGCACAGTGGCGATTGTTACTAAAAAGGAAAGGATGGACGCGTCTACCAACTATGCACAGGGCGGTATAGCCTCAGTGTTTGACCTTGATGATAATTTTGATCTGCATATCCAGGATACTCTTAAATCTGGCGATGGCCTCTGTAATAAAAAGATCGTCGAGATGGTAGTTAAGGACGGTCCGGAGAGGATTCGGGAGCTGATCTCCCTGGGAGTAAATTTTTCACACCAGCAGGATAATCCGGAAAAACTTGACCTTGGAATGGAGGGTGGACATTCAAGGCGACGGGTTGTGCACACCAAGGACCGCACTGGAAGCGAGGTTGAGAGGGCACTGCTTGAAAACGTAAAAGAAAACAGCAAGATAACAATCTATGAAGACTACATGGCTATAGATCTTATTACAAAATCAAAATTGATTAAGAGGGGGATAATCTCAAGCGAGAGCAAGGAATCCTGCTGGGGAGCCTATGTGCTTAACATAAAGGATGGTGAAGTTATCACATTCCAGTCAAGGATAACGGTGATTGCAACAGGAGGTGCCGGAAAGATTTATCTCTATACAAGCAATCCCGATATCGCGACTGGAGATGGCATAGCCATAGGTTACAGGGCGGGTGTCAAGGCTGCTAACATGGAGTTTGTACAGTTTCATCCTACTTGCCTATATCATCCCCTGGCAAAGAATTTCCTTATCTCCGAGGCTGTAAGGGGGGAAGGAGGAATACTCTTAAACAGTAAAGGCGAGCGTTTTATGGAAAAATATCACTCTCTGAAGGATCTTGCTTTCAGGGATATCGTGGCAAGGTCTATTTATCTCGAACTTAAAAAAAGCGGCGATGAATGTGTCTATCTCGACATAAGCCATAAATCTCCGGACTTTTTGACAGAGAGATTTCCCAACATATATGAGACCTGCCTGAATTATCAGATAGACATAACAAAACAGCCGATACCGGTTGTGCCTGCCGCCCACTATATGTGCGGCGGCCTTCTGACGAACGAAAACGGGGCTACCAATATAAGGAACCTCTACGCAATTGGTGAAGTGGCATGTACAGGACTTCATGGCGCCAACCGCCTGGCAAGCAACTCCCTGTTGGAGGCTCTTGTATTCGCAAAAAGGGCCGCGGAAAAGGCCGGAAAGGAATTGAAGGAAAACAGGAGGTCCCCCCTGACAAAGGCGCCTCAATGGGATCCCGGGAGCGCTACGGACAGCGAGGAGATGATAGTCGTATCACATAATTGGGATGAGATACGGCGGACAATGTGGAATTACGTAGGGATTGTAAGGACCAACAAACGTCTGGCCAGGGCTAGGGTGAGGATAGAAAATATACAGGAAGAGATCAAAGAATATTACTGGGACTTTATTGTAAATAGAGATCTCCTTGAATTGCGTAATATTGCCCTGGTTGCTGAGTTGATAATAACCTGTGCCTCCATGAGAAAGGAGAGCCGGGGGCTGCATTATAACCTTGATTACCCTGATAAGGATGATGAGCACTGGAATAGAGATACGGTGATTTAGGGCTTTTTATCTTTCCTGTAAAGTTCATACCATGTCTTAATAAAGGCATAGATTAATCCCGCGCAAATGATCGTGAGGGCAAGGTATAAAAGCCCCATAAAGACGAGATACTCTATGTTCCATTGCCACTCAAAAGAAAATGGGGTCATATAAACTCCATTAATAACGGTTTACGGTATACGGTGTACGGTATACCTTAAACCTTATACCGTACACTGTATACCATACATCGTACACCTTATGCCGGATGCTCTGAATTTAACTCCCTCTCCCTTGGAAATACTGGCAGATACCTGTAGGAAACCGAAAACAATAGGACACCGTAACCTATCAAGGCCATTGCCACACCCCATTCCTGCCATGTCGGAAGATAGCTTCTGAACCTGTCAAAAGGCATCACCGGTATGGCAAGGGTAACGATAATAAACATAAAGCGGTTAATTACAATACCAATACAATTCATAAGGCACGCCGTAATAAGCCATCCCATCTGCCGTCTCGTCCTTGATAGCAGCAGGATAACAGCAGGGATGATCCCGAAGACAACTATTTCACATGCCAGCAGCCAGACACCGTATGGCCCCTCTCTGAAAAAATCCATAAAACTCAAGCCGGCCCTGGGAACCACCCCATATATCCAGCTAATGGTGTCCGCAATCTTAAAAACC
>Ga0209427_10008156_pt1 | contig 11808 bp, 8 predicted proteins | sample DeeMarSWOR136_30_FD_187465 | JGI IMG/M metagenome (GOLD analysis project Ga0209427, IMG submission 187465) | Marine sediment microbial communities from White Oak River estuary, North Carolina - WOR-1-36_30 (SPAdes) (version 2) | ecosystem: Environmental > Aquatic > Marine > Intertidal zone >... | reverse complement strand
CTTGGCGGCGCCGATCTCCCATGCCCCAACCTGGCGGGACATGATGCAGTCCTGAGTGGTTAACGCATATGTCAACGGTCTCCCCAGTTCTTCTTCACTGGGCAAATTCATCTTGGCTATGAGTGCGTTGAACATGTTGCACTGGGGGGTTATATCGCCGCCAGCGACGACGTATGGCCTGTTAGGATCGCAGTCGGTGGGGACCAGGGAAGCGTAGACCACCTTGTGCTCGGTGAGGAAGGGAGCAGTGGCCTTAGCAGCATCGCCGCCAATGGCACTGATGAACCTAACATCATGTTCTAGCACCAATTCTCTGGCACCCTGGAGCGCCTTCGAGGCGACAGCCTCATCGTCAAATTCGTGCATCTCCAACGGGTATCTTTTCCCGCCGACGAGGAGACCACCGGTCTTATTCACTGCATCAATCCAGATAGTATTTCCAGTAAGTCCAGGGAGTCCCCACCCAGCATCAGGTCCTGACAGCGCACAGAGGAAACCGATGTGAATCGTCTCCCCTATGGGGTACTCTACTCCTATCTGCTGGTCGGGTAGGTGGCTTAATATAACCATTTCGTCTAGGGTAAGCCCAGCAGGTAGTTCAGATACCGCTCCTGGCTCTGCTGTGGTTGCTTCTGGTGAGGGTGCTTTCTTACAGCCACCGGCTAGGAGTAAAGTCATTACCAACACTGCGATTAGCGAGATGGGAACAACTAGTTTTCGTAACTCTTTCCTTCTCATTTAGTTTCTCCTTTATAAGATTTTTTGGGCTATTTAGTCTTAACCCATCTGTCAAATATCGAGTACTCTATCATAGTAAGCAGTTCATAGACTGAATCTGTTTACTTTAGTGATTTGTCTAAAACTCGACCTTTTTAATAATGTAATAGTATAGTTTTTACAAAATCTTCGTCCAGAGTATATCACCCTCCCCAGTTTGTCAAGCTGTTTTAAGTTTTTCTTACCAGATGGGTAATTGAAATGAAAATCAAAGTCAGATGGCTTTCGGTGCTTCCTTATCGAATGACGGCACATGGTTTCTTTTAAGACACTCCAGTATTTTGCTCACTTCGAGTGAGTGTGTACACTCACCAGGGTCAGTTATAACGGCGAGGATTCTCATTTTATGAGAATATCTTGGACATACACAGTGTAGTTTTGGCATTTGTCAAAACTTGGGATCCACTTCGTAAAAAGCAGATAGAGATCCTCACGAGCATGAAAGGTATCAGTGTATTTACAGCGATCGCATTGATATCGGATGGAGCAGACATTCGCAGGTTTGCCAACTCTAAGAAGTGTGCCTCTTATCTGAGGAGTGCACCTGGAGTATACAATTCGAATGAAACGAAACGGAATGTAGAGACGAATAAAGTAGGGAAGAAGCGTTGGATAATCCTGCTTACGCAGTACATGAAAGTTACCTATCCTTTTGACAATTGTTTCAACGTCTGTGTAAGAATCTTAACCCCATTTTCGATGTCCTCCCATTCCGTCCACTCCATTGGGGCATGGCTGGTGCCTCGAATACTTGAAACAAAGATCATACCTGTTTTCAACTTTATTGCTATGTTTTGTGAATCATGGCCTGCTCCGCTGTTCATCCTCTTTGCCGGTATTCCAACCTGTTCAGCGGATTTCCCGAAGGTCTCTACTACCTGAGTAGCGAGGGGTTCAGGTGAATGGGTTGGTGGCAGGGTTATATCCACCTCGACATCCTACTTTTTCTCAAGGGCTTTAATTGCCTCCGTAACTTATTTTTTCAAAGAATCCATATTGATTTGTACCACGTCCCGTATGTCTATCCCCAATTCAACCCTACCGGGAACAATATTCGTTTCACTGGGCAACACATTCATCTTCCCGATAGTACCGACAGTTGATGAGCCACGTTGAGCAACCATCTCTTTTGCACGCTTGTTCACGAAATAGACTATGCTCATTTTACCCACGAGAGCAGTACTGTCGAGAAGGGTCAAGCCAAATGCTGACCCTTCTTCGTCTGTAAAGAAAACGACTTCAAGTGGTCTCTCATTTTCATAGCCTTCATCATTCAGCCTTCTTATGGCTTCTATGGCACCAAAAACCCCGAGAACACCATCAAACTGTCCTCCATTCATTACACTATCAAGGTGCGAGCCACACAGAACAGCGCCTTTCTTTGACTTTAAACCTTCCTTCAATCTCTCTATCATGGCACCACACCTCCGCTAAATGCCAGGTTTCTACTTACGGCTGTTCATGATATAAAAAGGCTTAAAATCAAGTTCAGGCCAGTTTTCATAATACTTATGATAATACGGTTTTATTCTTTGCAGATCCTCGGCAAACTTCCTTTGTTCTGCGCTTATACCTTTCTCAGCCTGTTTTCGCACTTCCTTATAGAGCTGGTCAACGTCTATGGTAAGGAATTTTCTATTCTCCATAATAACCTTTCCACCGACAACGACCGTATCAACATAGACACCCTTCCCGCGATGGATGAAAATCTCCGCAATATTCAGGTCAGGGGACATCCACGGATCTTCCATAATTTCCTTGAGATCGATAAGAATCGCATCAGCCTTCATCCCTGGTTTGAGTGCACCGACTTCACCCTTGAAACCACAGACCCTGGCGGCGTTTGTGGTTCCTATTTTTAAGACATCAAAGGCGTTGAGTGGAGGTGTATGTGCAAGATCAAAACCGGACACACGATGGAGGTAATAAATCATCCTCAGCTCCATGATCGCATCTTCATCATCATTGATGCCCTTATCATCGATACCGAGAGCAACATTTACCCCCGCCTTGTGCAGATAGTAAACCGGAGAAATACCATTTCTCACTGCGAAGTTACAGCTTGGATGATGGGTAGTTGACGCTTTTTTTGATGCGAGAAGCTCTATGTCGGCCTCATCCAGGTAAACTGCATGGCCGAGGGTGAGATTTTCACCAACCATTCCAAGCTCATCAAGCCGGAAGAGCAACGACTTCCCGTACTTTCTCAGACCATAGGCCTTTTGATGAGGAGTCTGCAGCGTGTGAATGTGGATAGGGATTTTTCCGAGCTCATCAGCCCGTGCTTTGACCCGCTGGAAGAATTCGACCGTTGACCCCTGTGCCCAGCTCGGGCCGAAAATAATCCTGCTGTTATCATCGTTATAACGGCTGTAAAGGCTCTCGAAAATATTGAAGTATTCTTCCACCACAGCTTCTTTATCATAGTAAACCATGGGTTTGCAAAACTCCTGCAAATCTGGAGGCAGCGTTTTAAAGAATTTTACATCATCATACGCAAGCGTATTTTCATTACGCATACCTGGCGAATAGGCAAAACGTATACCGACCTTTTTATACCCCTTGATCGCCTTTTCTGCGATTTCGTCAAGATTGGGCGCCTCCCCCCAGTTATTGTGATGCATCGTCGTACATCCACTCCGCAAGTGGCGAACGGCACTCATCATTGCATTCAGCTCTGGATCGATGTCGATCATTTTTGCCCAGTCTATGAGCGCATTTTCTAAATAGTCGTACATCGTTCCTCTTTGAATAGCGCTTAAACCCCATCCATGGCTATGCCCGTCCACAAATCCAGGCATGAGGAGCTGTTGACCATTTCCTTTTACCGCTGCCTTTGGATACTTATTCTTAAGTGTCGAAAAGTCACCTACCTCTACCACTTTTCCTTCTGAAAAATATGCGGCGCCGTCTGTGAGAATGCCACCCTCACCTGCGCCAGCATCAGTAATAACCCATTTCCCCCTCGCGAGTATATCCATATTAATTGTCCTCCTTGTTTGTAAATTTTTTGTTATCTCCGCTATGCGTACCGATCCCCTCATCGGAATAGAAAAGATTAACAATTCTATAATGATATGCTACGCTGAGCGTCTCTCCATGCCGATGAATCGAGCGAGAATAACATAGATCACAAAGCTGACTGGAAGTCCAATCATCCAAGATATTTCAACTTTTAACAGTGAAACTGCTGCTCCTATGATCAGCGCAATGATTGCTGCAAAGGAATAGCCCTTTGTATACCAGTAGGGACTTCCCTTTTTTACATTATACAGCGCATCGAGATCAGTTTTACGTCTCCCAACAATCCAGTAGTCGGCCAGTGTTATACCAATGATCGGACCAAGAAAACAGGAATAAACTCCCATGAACCTGAAGTAGTTCTGGCTCGTAAACAGAATCCATGGGCATGAAGCCACAGAGATCACCGCGCTTATCAATACACCTATTTTCCATGTTAACTTGGGCGACATGTCCTGTATTGCATGTGCAGGCGGCAGGATGTTGAGTGTCAGGTTTGATGATATTTGGGCTCCGAGGACGAAAATGAGCATCACTATCCCCATTGCTGTTGAAGGGGCAAGCTCAATGATTGCTTCAACAGGGTCAGCAGTTCCCGTTGCCATTCCATAGAAGATTCCGAGCAGTAACATATATGCATATCCGGGAGCTATTCCGATTATATGTCCGATCCAGTTATTCCCATCGCCTTTGGATTTCACAAGATGCCTTGACATGTCAGAAACATTCAATGCACCGGTGATAATACAAGCGACTCCTGCTGCAAATACAGCCCAGAATCCATATCCCCACGTACCCTTAAACGAAAAAGCTTCATACGACATTAAATCTTCACCCATTACAAGGACCTGGATCAGGGTTACGGTCATAATAGCGACGAGTATGAAACCACCCACAGTGTTAAACCCTCTCATCGCTTTGATACCACCAAGAGCAAGACCCACATTTATCACAAGAAATATAAGGTAAAAAACCCATACATTCCCGAACCCCCATAGATTTTGCGTAATGGAATTGAGCGCAAGGCCACCTGCCCAGGTAGCAATTCCGAGCCAGGCTATTGCCGGGAGTGAACGTATCACTGTAGCGATCTTCGCACCCTTGATACCGAAACTGGACCGAACCTGTACGGCGTAGGGCACCCCTTTTCTATAACCCGGGTAGGCATTCAACGAGAAAAGCACACCGCAAAATACAGAGGACAGAATAAGGGCCACAAGCGCCTGGGTAACATTGAGTGGTCCATAAGGATGAATTGCAAAGAACCCGACTGCAAATATCATTACAACAATCATTGCAGCCCACCACACCGGGATATACGACCATAACGGCATCGATCGATTATCGTCGGCTATTGGTACAAGCTCCTCCAGTTTTCCTGCTTTCCCAACTTTGCTCATTTTTTCCTCCTCTTAGGATTGAATTATTGAAAAACACCGCATTATGAAAAAATTGCCATAAAGAGCCAATATTAAATGCACCCACTTACGTACATTATCTGTCTCATAAATAATAATGAAAATCGTTTTTAATGACGGATTGTACACGAAATTCTCTATTTGTCAATTCATTTTTATGTGTTTTTATGTAAAAATTATAAATCCTGTAAATATTACATAGAATGTCAGAAAAAAACGATCACATGTGAGCGCTTGAGTGCAGATATATATACCATTTACCCCTAATGCGATTATTCTATTGCAAAATCACCATTATTTGGCCCGTTTCAGCGGTGAAAAAACACAACACTCCCCTCCTCATGTATAACCGTAGTACTCCACAGGGAGACCTTCTTTTAGCAAAACACTTGTTAAAGAGAATTTTGATAAATATTATAAATAATTTGACAATTTATAATTCGCATGCTAACATGGCACAATTTATTTTCTGTTTTGTTTATTTCGTAAAGGAGGAGGTGAACAAATGGCGATTTTAATTAAAAATGGTACTGTCGTTACTGCGACTGAAGAGTACAAAGGAGACATTCTCATCGATGGGGAGAAGATCGTCGCCATCGGCAGAGGACTGGACGGTCGGGTAAAGGAAACAATCGATGCGAATGGTAAGTATATTTTTCCTGGAGGAATAGACGGGCATACGCACTTCGGGATTCCCTTCATGGGAACCGTCACGGCAGCATTTGATACAACACCTGCTGCGATTGTCGGTGGAACTACCTCTATCATCGACTTCATACCGCAGCCACGGGGGATGAGTCTTTTAGATGCCAGTATCAAGCATCGTAAAGAAATGGCAGAGGGCGTATCCGTGGCAGATTTTGGCCTTCACGCAATGGTAATGGACGCTCAACCGGGTATCTTCGAAGAACTCCCCGCTCTGATCAAAGCGGGGATTCCCACGATCAAGCTCTTTATGGCCTACAAGGGAACTCCTTTCAACAGTGATGATGCAACCATCTTTCAGATGCTGCAGAGGACGAAAAAGGTTGGCATGCTTACGATGTTGCATGCTGAAAATGGTGACATTATCGATCTGCTGCAGAAGCAGCTGGTCGCCGAAGGGAAAATGGATCCCCAATACCATGCAACGAGCCGTCCCCCAGTTGTCGAAGCGGAGGCCACCGGGAGAGCAACCATGTTGGCCAAAGCGGCCGAAGCCCCTGTTTTCATCGTCCATATTTCCTGTGCGGAAGCCATGATGGCTGTGCGGGAAGCCAGGCAACGCGGTATTGCGGCTTTTGGAGAGACCTGCCCCCACTATCTGACGCTCGATGTCAGCAATCTGGCCAAACCCAACTTCGAAGGGGCGAAATATGTCTGTTCTCCCCCACTGCGGGAGGCATGGAACCAGGAACCTCTCTGGCAGTCAATTCAACAGGGCTGGCTTCAGGTAGTCGGGTCCGACCACTGCGGGTTCAATTTCAAAGGTCAGAAGGAAATGGGTCGGGGTGACTTCACCAAGATCCCAAACGGCTGTCCAGGGGTCGAGAACCGCCTCGCGATCCTCTACACCTATGGGGTTCTCACGGGTAAACTTTCGCTCCAGAGGATGGTGGACGTTTTCTCCACAGCCCCTGCCAAGTTCTATGGTATGTATCCACAAAAGGGGAGCATTACCGTTGGGGGAGATGCCGATCTGATTATCTTTGATCCCAGATACCAGGGAAAAATCAGTGCCAAAACATCGCTGCACGGCGTTGATTTCAACTCCTATGAGGGTTTCGAACAGAGGGGAAGGCCTGAGAAGGTGTTTCTCAGAGGAAGCCTGTGTGTTGATGATGGAAAGTTCGTAGGCAAGCTCGGCCAGGGTAAATTTATCGAGCGTGAGCCCTACGGTCTTGCCTATACAGGTCAGGTGAAGAAGTGACCCGTGACCATCATCCAATCCTTAAGGGTAATATCTTATTTTGGTACTGATCGTTTGATCCAGGGGCATTGTTACAAGAGCATTTGTGACTGTTAATGCCTTGTGAAATGGTACATTCACAATAACAGGGGAAGGAGGTGATTATACGTAAAAACATGAATGCAACTAACTAACTCTTGTTTCTGTTTGAACCAGATGTCCACAATTTTATTGTATAACATCAAAGGAGGGTAATATGGTGAGCAGCAAAGAGAGCGTAAAGTTAGAGGAATTAAGTGCAATACCGGATGAAAAGCGATCGATTCCACCGTGGTCATACATCGCGTTGTGGTGGTCGTCTCTGATTGTGGTGCAGGCCTTTGCCATTGGTTTTTTTGGTGTTTATCCTCAGGGAAAACTAAATGTGACTCAGGCATTCGTGGCACTCATAGGTTCAGCGGTCGTCCTTGCATTGCTTTTTACATGGAACTGTTTCCCCGGTTATAAACGTGGAATACCCTTTGCCGTTCAGGCCCGGGCAAGCTTCGGTGTGAGAGGAGCTAAGATAACCACCGTGCTTCGCGCATTGCCGGCATTCGCCTGGTACGGAATCGGCAACTGGATCGGGGCCCTGGCCATAAATGCCATAACCCAAAGATTGTGGGGATTTGGGAACACGTGGGTTTATTTCATCCTTTTTCTGGTCATCCAGACTTTTCTGGCAATCCGCGGGATCAAGATGATCAAGTATTTTGATACCGTGGCTGCCTTCATAGTGGCCATCCTCATCGGTTATACTCTGTTTACCATAGTCCGAACAGGCGCAATCAAAGGAGAATCTTTTACCTACCCGGGCTCGTGGGGATACCCGTTCTGGGCCCTGTTTGCAACCGGTGTGGCCGGGGTAGTTCCCGGTATCCTGAACATTTCGGATGTATCGCGTCACCTTAAAAAATCCACGGGAACGGGCAACGCATGGCTTGGTCATATGATCGGTATAGCTCCTCCCTGGCTCTATATGCTGTATGTCGGTATTATCTTCGGGATTGCCACAGGGACTGCAGATCCGGTAGCTGCGATAATGGAACTGGCCCCTTCGGTTGCAATCGGCGTTGCCATGCTGGTCTTCGTTCTGGGTGCTCAGATATCAACGAATCTCACTCTGAACATACTGGCTCCCGCACATGCGATACAGGACCTGTTCAAGGTCAAATGGAGTATCGGGGTTATCATTACCGGCGTGCTCTCAATTGCAACTGCACCGTGGGTTTTGTTTACCAGTGCGCATTTCTTTACCTTTATGAATACCTATTCCGTCTTCCTCGGTCCTATCATCGGAGTCCTGCTCGCAGACTACTGGATCATAAGGAAACGAACGGTGGATGTGGAAGCTTCGTATGATACAAAGGTGGGGAGCAAGTACTGGTACAAAGGGGGTTTCTCCATCGCTGCAATCGCTTCCTTTGTTGTAGGCGGTGTGGCCTCGATCCCGTTCATTGAGATATCCTGGATAATCGGAATGCCCGTCGGCTTCGTACTGTATATCATATTGAGAAAGGTAGTGAATGTCGATCGAGCAGCTATCTGAAGTTTCGCTGGGATTCTGAGATCAGGGTTAGAAAAAAGCTGATTAGCAGTTTTAGTTGAAAAAAGCAATATGATAGGGGGAAACGAATGCCAGATATCATAGAGACGGTGAAGTGCGTGGGATGCAGATCATGCGAAGTGGCATGTTCGTTTCATCATAAGAAACTCTTTTGGCCGGCGATTTCGAGTATCGAAGTGAAGCGTTGGGAGAAAGCTGGAAGATTTGGAATCGTGGTACACACACAAGATGAGAAGGGACGGATAGCCTGTGATGGCTGTGGATTTTGTATCGATTTTTGTACAAACGAGGTTCGTGACGAATTGGCAGCCATATTGGAGAAAGAGACATCATACCGGAAAGGAGCCAAGTGATGAGCGCAGAGAGAGTATTCGGATATGCAGGCAAGATCCTTCGAGTAGACCTTTCGACAGGAAGCATCTCAACGGAACCAACCGAAAAATACACCAAGAAGTGGCTTGGTGGCCGGGGTATCAACATGCAGATCCTTTATGATGAGCTCAAACCATGGATGACTCCTTATGAGCCGGCCAACAGAATGGTGCTCGGTAGTGGGCCATTGACCGGTACGCTTGCCCCTGGCTCCTGTCGGCTCGACATAGCTTCCAAGAATCCCTTTTCAAATGGAGTCGGTACTTCCAACGTTGGCGGTTTTTTCGCCCCTGAACTCAAATATGCAGGATATGACCACATCGTGCTGAAGGGGAAGGCGAAAAAACCCGTTTATCTCTGGATCCATGATGACCACGTAGAGCTGCGGGATGCCAGAGCTCTCTGGGGTTGTAGCACATGGGACGCCTATGACCTGATCAGGGAACAGATGGGAGACGAAGACATTCAGGTCCTGTCAATCGGACCCGCCGGGGAAAACCTGGTCCGATCCGCTTGTCTCATCGCCAACAGGAGCAGGGCTGCTGGTAAGTGCGGAATGGGTGGCATCATGGGTTCCAAAAACCTGAAAGCAATCGCTGTGCGGGGAACCGGTTATGTGGAAGTTGCGAATCCGGATGGATTCGTGGAACTTGCTCGCAAAGCGTGGCAGGGTGTGGAACGCTCTGGATGCAAGCCGGGGATGAGCAGTATAGGTACTGTGGCATTTGTTCCCGGCTGCAAGGGTCTCCTTACTACCTACAAGAACTTCCAGGATTTGGATATACCTGATGAGCTACTGAAGGAACTCGGGCCTGAGACTCTGGGGGCGAGGTATCAACAGCGACAAATGGGCTGTATGCTCTGTCCATTACATTGTAGTAATTTTCATAAGATCGATGAGGGTCCATATGCGGGTGTTGCAACCGAAGGGTATGAGATGAACACGACGGTCGATTTCGGCACCAATATCGCATTGTACTCTGCTGCCGCAATGATCAAGATCCACGCTTTGTGCAGTGAATTGGGTATGGACGTAGATGCGACCTCAGGACCGATATCCTGGGCATTTGACTGCTACGAGAGGGGAATCCTGAACAGGGAGGACACTGATGGTCTGGAGCTGAAATGGGGTAATCATGATGCAGTCTGTGAGCTTTTGCAAAAAATCGCCTATAGGATTGGATTTGGAGATATCCTTGCAGAAGGTGCAAAACGGGCTGCAGATATTATAGGGAGAGGATCGGAATATTATGCCATGCATCAAAAGGGGCAGGACCTCTATGAGGACCTGAGGGTCCCTGTAGCCTGGGCTCTTGGTACTGCTCTTTCCACACGAGCCGGCGGTCATACCACGAGCAGTCCAGGTGCAGACGTACTGGGAGGTCTCGACCCTGAGGCTGATGCGATGTGGAAAAAAATCCTCGATGTAAAAACGGTCGATCCCATGGCGTATGAAGACAAAGCGAAGTTCGTCATCTTCCAGGAACGTCAAGACCAGATCATGAACAGCACCATACTCTGCCTTTATGTGGGCGTATGGTTTGGATCACCGGCAAACCTTATGACCCTTAATGATATTGCAGAAGTTTGCTCTGTGGCGACTGGACGAAAAATTACGGAGGGAGATCTCATTCAGATTGCTGATCGAACGCTGAATTTGGAGAAGGCGTTCAATGTGCTCCATGCCAACTTAGGCCGTGCCGATGATCTTCCACAGGACAGATTCTTCGACGAATCTATTAAATCAGGGCCCTTTGCTGGGTTTCAATTGTCACGAGAGAAGTTTAACGGGATGCTTGACGAATACTATGCGCTCCGCGGTTGGGATCCTGAAACCGGTTTACAGACCAAAGAATGCCTGAGTAAGCTTGATCTAGTTGATGTTGCCAAGGACCTGGAGCGAGTCGGGAAAATAGTGAGTGGATAGCCCTGTTGAAGTTATCCTGGCCATTTGTTAAATTTATAATGATCAGAGTCCCTATTGATATGCTCATTCGAAAAGTGACGCATGTCAGTGGGTAGCTGACTAAAGTTCACTGTTTCTGGTTTATTCGCTGATAACGAAGAAATCAACCGACAAGAGGGGTGAAGCTATGGCTGTACAGAGATGCAAAGAGGAGCTGATTGAACTGGGTAAAATGGGCCGAAAGGCCCCGGTCCGGGTTGATCGATACGAAGAGTTGGATATGGAAAAGGGATTGTTTAGGCTTGAAGGTACCAGTGAAATTAAAAAGTCGAAAGATTATATAATAACGCGAATGAAGGAGGTCGGGCTCAAGGTACGCTTTGATAAAGTGGGAAACATCTTTGCCAAAAAGGAGGGTACAAAAAGGAGCACAGGTGCTGTCATGTCGGGATCGCATCTCGACTCAGTTCTTAACGGCGGAATGTTTGACGGTGTTCTTGGTGTGGTCAGCGCTCTGGAAGCCATACGAAGAATGAATGACGAAGGATTCGCGAATGAGAGACCCCTCGAGATTGTGGTTTTCATGGGTGAAGAGGGATCCGCATTTAAAAAGGGTCTGCTTGGAAGCGATGTTGCCGTCGGAAAGAGACAGGCAGAGGAAGCGCTGGCGCTCACAAATGAAGAGAATATAACTCTCCGGGAAGTGTTGAAGAAAGCCGGGTATCTCGGTAACGTTGAGATTGATTTCAGTGAGGTCGAGTATTTCATCGAAATGCACGTGGAGCAGGGACCGGTACTCGATCGAGAGCACATCCCAATC
>Ga0209427_10008154_pt1 | contig 11810 bp, 10 predicted proteins | sample DeeMarSWOR136_30_FD_187465 | JGI IMG/M metagenome (GOLD analysis project Ga0209427, IMG submission 187465) | Marine sediment microbial communities from White Oak River estuary, North Carolina - WOR-1-36_30 (SPAdes) (version 2) | ecosystem: Environmental > Aquatic > Marine > Intertidal zone >... | reverse complement strand
CTCCTGGTATGCCTTGAGGTCCCTGCTCTCCTGGTATGCCTTGGGGGCCCTCATCTCCTGCTATGCCTTGGAGCCCTTGCTCTCCGGTATCTCCTTTTGTGCCTTCCTCGCCTTGAGGTCCCGGCGGGCCTGGCTTGATGAAGACCTGAGCGCTCAACACTGCTCCTATGGCTCCAGCTAAGAGCGCAATCACTAGGATCAACGCCAAAAGCTTCCATGAGATGTTGTTCCACTCTCTTCCCGAACTCAAGCTTCTATTTCTCAACTCTGCTTCCTTCGGTCTTTCAGGTTGAAGCTGAAACATAAAAGCTGTATGAATTCACGGTTCATCTTTCGATTCCAAATTCGAAAAAACATATGTTCGAGCACGAAGCGCAGAATCAAATTAACAGGGCAACAGCGGCGGACTCAAATGCGCGTCCACTGTGATGGCTATCGTCTAATGATGATCCATTCAGTAAGAAGACCGAGAAAATCTCGGCGAATGCGCTTGCCTCCTGGCTCTCGAAGCCCGTGGCCGCTACCTTGGAAGACTTCTACAGACAACTCAACCCGCCCATTCCGTTGGGCAGCCCTTAATCGTCGTACACTCTCTTGGACGGGCACGTTATCTCTTTCGTCATCTTCCCCGAAGATGAGGAGACCAGGTACTGGTAGTTTCTCCCATAGCGGCATTGGGTCGAAGTCCTCGACGTCTTGCCATCGATTCCAACGCCGTCTCAGGAATAGTTGCGCGATGGGGAAGTAGATGGGGGATAGTGCTGTTGGTAATCCTTTTTGCCGGATGTCCTGAGTGACCTCATGGCGAAACTGCTCGTGGGGTGTCACAGTTGCCCCAGATAGGCTGACGATGAAGGAGACGTCTCCGATGTGGGCGGCGATTGGTGCGATCCACCCGCCTTGACTGACACCGATGAGTCCGATGGATTTTGGGTCGACGCTTTTCTGGGTCCGCAGGGCTTTGATCCCAGCAATCGCGTCTGCTGCCAAGTCGTGGAAGTCCGCCTTCCGCCAGTCTCCTTCGGACTCGCGACATCCGCGCTTGTCTGGGAGCAGAACTGCAATGCCGTGACTGGCTAGGTGTCGTGCGATCTCCTGATACCACGGGTTCGTACGATCACTATTGCCCGACCCGTGCACAAATACGGCTCCTGGGTGCGAATCGCCTTCAGGAAGCATGACGACGCCGGCAAGCATCAGGTCACCACTGCGATATCGAATAACCTTCTCCGAGAAATTCATCGATTTTCCTTCAACTTTTTCTTGGATCAAGGGCTTTTAATCTTTAGGTATCGTAGCCCATTTCATACACGGCAGAAAAATGAGGGTCTTGCGGGAGACTCTGAGGGAGTCTCTGGTGGCGCCTACCAAACTGGCTACAGCAAGGCTTCGCCAAGGTATTTGAACGAGAACTCCTTGATCAGGCCTTCATCCGTGACCATTACGAAGCTTTGAAGAGTCTCAAGATGCTTCGCCCAATCTTGGCGGAAGATGGCTAGCTTCTTAGCGTAATCTCTGTAGTCCTTGTGCATGGACATTATAACTCCAGTCATGCCTAGTCCTTGCCCGCGAGAGGCAAAAAACACGCTTGGGAACTCCTCAGCGTACTTCTTCAACTTCGTAAAAAGCTCTTCAGACACAACTTCGGAGTGCATCTTGACAAAGGTTAATGCGAATATTTCAAACCCCAGCTTTTTCCAATCGGGAAGTATCGTGTAGCTTCTTATGAAGCCTTCACGTTCAAGTTTGCCGCGAGTCCTCGTTATCGTCGGCTGAGAAACCTTCAACCTCTTGGCTAGTTTTCTATCACTTTCCTTTGAATTTCCAAGAAGCTCTATCAATAATCTATTTGGCAAATCCTTTCGCATAATTTAAGAATTGTCGGCGATAGGATTTACGTTTTTCGGTCTAGCGAAAGCGCGAGTCACAAAGAGGCTACACAAGAAAGACTGAGTCTCTGAGGCAAAGAAGGCGGGAAAAGATTTAAAGAATGGACGTGTGCCGAACTAGGATAGGCAATCATGGAAGGTTGGATCGAGGTGAGCAAGAGGAACCGCAGGCCTAAGAAAAAAGATGAAAACAAGGTTCTGTATGTTGCCTTTGCATCTATTCTTATCTGCTTGTTCATTATTACAGCCCTGTTCATGTGGAACGTCCCGTATAGAGTAGGCTATCGCCTTCCTTTGGATATGACTGGAATCTGGGTAGGGCGTTCTAATGGAATAAAAGTGTACTTGAATGACGAGTTTCAAGAGAAAGTAGAACTTGACTACGACGTCAGAACTATCTTGTACTCTTCCCTTTCATATGAATCTCTCCAAGAGATCAAACTGCAGACGGTTACCGAAACTGATACAGGTCGGTTTCTAATGGAGTATACTGCTCGATTGCCTACGTACGAAGCCTACAACACGAAGATACGTGAATTGTTTGGCTTGCCCCCTATGCCCCTAGAATCTCCAAGCCATCATCTTTTGACTAACGCCGGTTTATGGAAGGTTATGCGCCAAGTGACTGGTGAGGTGGATCCCTGAGCCCACACGAGCATAATCCCAGCTTCAACGGGGGTCTTCTTCCAACTGCCATCTCCTACATGAATCCAATAGAGAAGACAAGGCAAGTCATGTGTTGACTATTCACAAAGAACCAGGCAGCTCATCTGCACTGAGTGGCAAGTTTGTGCCTTCAAAGAAGGCAACTCTACCTTCAGCCTCTCTTTGGCAGTTGCATTCTGAATCGCTTGCTGCAGCATACCCCAGCGCTGTTCTAAAGCATAGCTTTAAAAGATTTTTAATGGACTATCTGACTGTCGAGGGGAATCCTTGTTTTCCTATGCCTTGAAAAGAGTCGCCCGTTCCATGGGGCTCTTCACTGCTCTGTTGCTTGGGATAGTGTTGGCTTCGACCTTCTTTTCAGGCATAAACATAGGCGCGGACACCACGGCCAAAGCAGCTCTCAATCAGCAGCTTGAGCGAGTGCTTGTCGACATTAGCGTCGGTGCGTGGTATGGAACCGTACTATCATCTGCAAACTGGACTGCAGCGTCTGAAAGGGCAATTCAAGTAAGCAACGTGGAGGGCGTTGAGATAATATCGCGATTCAACACTTTTGGGGAGAGGGAGAGCAACTATACCTTTTCGAGGATAGTTGGCATTCTCGGAGACTCCCGCGTACACGATGGGCTGAACGTAACCTCCGGAGCAAGTTCGCTCGGAGAAAACGAGACATATGTATGGATAGGTTCCGAAGATGTCGATGAGATTCAAACAAACGACACTTTGACCTTCAACTTCACACTCCAATCGTACCCTCAACCAGAGGTAACCTTCAGTATGCAGTTGAAGGTCGCTGGCTTTGTGGAGCTGGACGAGACGGCTTACTCTCTAGCCCTGGGGGCGTACACCAGCGGAAATGGCTTGGAGCCGATTATTCAAGACTTCAAACCAGAATACTATGGTAACTTGTTGCTCGTCAGTTGGGAAAAGACGTTTTCTCAGCTCCTAGATTCAGTATACCAGCTTGGGCCTCAGTACAGCCCCATCCAAACTGAGATATTGCTATTTCTCGATCGGGACAAGGTGATAAACCAGTGGGACATTGGCGCTTCGCAGGAATCTATCCAACGCGTTGTTAATCAGATAGAGAATCAAGTGGCTGAGTTTGGCTTGAGAGCCAGCAGCAACTTGAATCAAGCCCTGAGCAGTTACCTTATTCTCTCTCTAGGAATGCGCCTTAGCTTCATTGTAGTGGCGCTGCCCGTATTCTTTGTTGCTTGGTATGTTGGAACAACGGTCTCTGACGTTTCTTTCAATTTGAGGCGCAGGGAGATTGGTCTGCTCTTGGCAAGGGGGTGCTCTTCTGGGCAACTCCTTCGCCTCTTCCTTTCCGAATCGTTGCTGATTGGGATAAGCGGAGGCTTGATAGGAGTTGGCCTGAGCTTCTTGCTTAGTCCGTATTTTGTGGCCGCTATAGGCCCGGAGTTTGGAGGAACCTCTCCGATCTTGACCCTTGATATCATAGCTCTTACCATTGTGTTCAGTGCTGCCATAACTCTTCTATCAACTTTTAGGCCTTCAAGAAGAGCCGCAAGGTTGCCGGCTGTGGACGCGTTGAAGGAGTACATGTACATTGAAGAAGCGAAGCCGTACAGGCAGAAATGGCCTCTCCTGGCTCTAGGGTTGGGCGCCTACAAAATTTGCATGTTTCTCCTTGGAGTGCCTAGTCTAGCTCAATACTTCACTGCTCGTCCGCCGCCAACGTCAAACATCTTGCTCATGATCCTCTTGGGAGCATGGATAGTCGTTGACAGCATTCTAGTGCCTTTGGCACCCTTGCTCTTCTTCTGGGGAATAACAAAAATCCTAATACGTGGCTCCCTGGGATTCCAAACACTAGCAACGAAAGTGGCAAAACTCTTTGGAGACTTGGGAACGCTCGCTACAAAGAACCTGAGAAGAAACCCTGCGAGAGCCGCCGCTGTTGCATTTCTGATAGCGTTAATAACAGGCTATGGCTTTCAGACAGTAGGCACCCTCGCAAGCGAGGAAGACTACGTAGTCCGTCAAATTAAGGCCTCCGTCGGCGCAGACATAAGCGTCACCCTAGCCAACCTGTCAAACGCAACGGCTTTGAAGACAGAGATTGAGGACTTATCAGGAGCAGCTTCAACAACCCTAGAATATTCCTTTGCAGGAGAAACCAGCTATCAGAGCCTGTCACTGACCGCCATAGACCCGAATGAATGGCTTTCCACAGCGTACTATGAAGATGAATGGTTCACAGGAGACCATGCCACATCTGCGTTCAATCAGATGCTTCTCGACAACTACACAATTATCCTAGGAAGAACAGTCGCCACAGGCTTGGATCTTGCAATTGGAGACACAATAACCCTCACGATTGGGGTGACAAACATGAAGCTGAGAGTGGTTGGTTACTTCGGACCGGCAACAACTGGCGGATCTCAACCTGTGTTTAGGCCTGAGGAGTACGTGGTGGTTTCAAGATTCTGGTCCTACGTTCCGGCTGGTCTTTACCTCTCTCTTAACCAAACAACCTACACGTCAGGAGAAATATTAGTTAAACTGGAAAGCGGCGCCAATGGAACAGATCTTGCCGCTCAGATTCGAGACTTCGAGTCAAACGATATTGCCTTTGTCTCCTCTGTAGAAGAACAGCTTCAGGAGCGAGAAGGCAATTTGTTGCTGACAGGAGTCTCCAACATTCAAAGAATAGGAGTGGTCTTCTCTGTCGTGGCAGCCTCAGTTGCCACCGCTTTGGTGACAATTGTAGGTTTGCAGGAGCGCCGGAAGGAAGTCACAATAATGAATGTTCGAGGAATAAGCTTCAGCCAACTATTATCAGTGCTCTTGGCGGAGGCTCTTGCTGTGGTCATATTCTCTCTGGTTTTGGGGATCGTCGTTGGGCTGATAATCGTCAACGGCAGCATATCGGCTCTGAACACAACGCAATATGCTCCTCTTGTGGCTCATCGCATGGTTTTTCCCCCGGATGCAATTCTCACCTTGTCAATATCCTTAATTCTGATCTTCTTGTCTTCAACACTTCCAGTGATTGCGATTACGCGAAGGTATATCTCAAAACTTGTGAGGATTGTGCGAGCTTGACCGGAATAGAAGTCAGAGCCAGAGACCTGATACGAGTATACCAACTTGGGAACGTTGAGGTGCAGGCCCTCAGAGGCTTAAGCATGGAAGTAGAGGGCGGAGAAATGGTTTCCGTTATAGGACCAAGTGGAAGTGGCAAGACAACCCTGCTAAACATAGTGGGAGGACTTGATCAGGCAACGGCAGGGCACGTGCAGGTTGGAGAAGTCTCGGTGACGGCTCTGCAGCCTTCGGAGTTGGTGAACTTCCGAAGGAAAACCGTGGGCCACATCTTCCAATCGTTGAACCTTATTCCAACACTTACAGCCGCCGAGAACATTGAATTGCCCATGATCGCAGCAGGAGCTTCACGGAATTCTCGCCATGGCAGGGCTTCGGAACTGCTGGAAGTAGTGGGTTTAACGGATCGTGCTAAACATAAACCTGATGAGATGAGTGGAGGCGAACAGCAGCGAGTAGCGATTGCAGCAGCTCTGGCAAACGATGCTCCCGTGCTGCTGGCTGATGAACCCACCGGAGAGTTGGACACGCTCAATGCAAAGGTTGTTGTTGACTTTTTGTCGAGGATTAACAGGGAGTTCGGAAAGACAGTCGTAATGGTGACCCATGACCCAAGTGTAGCTCGAGCAGCAGATCGAATTCTGAAGATAGAGGATGGAAGGATCAGAGCAGCTCTCTCACCAGCTCAGATAACCGAAGAAGAAGCCGCAGGATCATACGTAGATCAGCTGAGAGCAAGAGTAGTGGACATAGACAAACAACTCGCAGAGCTCGACCAAGAATTCAAAGCTGGAAAGCTAAGCGGAGACGAATACGTGGAGAGAAGACAGAACTTGAAGCGAACGAAAGCAAGTCTGAATGAGGAACTCCATCGCATGGGAGTCGTTACGTAAGCACCCACCGTTGCCGATGAAGGGATTCTGGTTATGCAGACGACGTTTTGGCGCAGCAGGTGGTTCATTATAGCAATAACCACGATAATGCTGGCTTCGATAATAGGACTCGTTGCGCTGCGCTTTGAAGCTGGAAAAAGAGAAGACGCTGTCCTCACGTATTTCTCCAAACAGGAAGGAATGCCCGAAACCTTTGCCAATCTGACAAAACTTACACCATCAGATTCGATTGTGCTGTGCTGGTGGGATTATGGTCGAGCTGTGAGAGAGTGGAGTGGGAGGGAAGTCATCGAAGCCTACCCCTCGAAGGACATATGGTACACTGTAGCGGCAAGCCGAGATCTGTGGCACAACCTAGCCGCCCAGCTTTTCGGGAATTGGGGATCGTCAAAGAGGATCCATGACCTTGCAGCAATTCTTGTTTCACCTGAGGAGGTATCTCTTCCTATGATGAGAAGCTATGATGTAGCTTACGCAGTTGTCTTTGAACCGGACGATCTTCAGAAGTTCAATTGGATTGCTGAAATCGCCGGGAAGAACTCGACTGAATATCTGACTTTTCATGACGGTGTCTACGAACCTACAATGCTAGGCTCTCAAACAACACTGCTGCGCCTCATATTCGATGACACGCTTAACCCGCAACACTTCACCAAATTATTCGACAATGGTAAGGGAAAGATCTACCGAGTTGAATACTCCTGAACGATTGCGTGTTGTTCTAGAAATTGGAACTATAAGTAACCTGTTGCGAACTCTCCTAGAGAAGAGTGTGCGTCTTGAGTTCAGAGAGTGAAACCGAGTTTGAATACGCACTGCGTGGAAAGGCTTGGGACGTTTATTGGCTTCTCCTAAAAGCAGGCCATCCGATGAGTGTTCGCGAAGTCCAGAGGTCTCTGCATTTCAGCAGCCCAAGCGTGGCGCATCATCATCTTGAGCAGCTTCGAGAACTGGGGCTAGTTGAAAAACAAGATGTCGGTGGTCATTATTTCTTGGTTAGCGAAGTCAAGATTGGAGTGCTTCGTCACTTTGTTAAGTTGGGGAGGCTTCTCTTTCCTCGGTACTTCTTCTACGCCGTCTTTGCAACAGCTTCCTATTTCACTTATCTTTTGGTTCTGATGCAGGGTTTTACGCGTGAGAATCTGTTTGTCATCTTCTTTGGAGCTGTAATCTCATTAATTCTCTGGTATGAAGCGTTCCGCGTGTGGTCCTTGAAACCGTTCTAGTTTCTGGAACACAGTGTACTAATGGTTAGCATAAAATACGTTGGAGGTCTTTGTTTCTGTTTAGTGACAGCGCTTATGGAAAGCAGAATCAAGAAGCAAGCTTTGGGTTACGGAGTAGTCGCTATTCTCCTAGTAACTGTTCTGGCTGCTTTTGCTTACGAATTGGGCGTCTACAAATCTGAAAACGGTGCTCCCCTCCCGCCTGTTCCGACGGCGCCTTCGTCTTTGCTGGCAACGTTCACTTCACACGAAGCTATCAAGACCTATCTATTGTCAAACTCAGCGACTCAAGGATACTTTCCGTTCTTTGGACCCGCTGACACGCGCGCACTGCCAGCCATGGTCGAGGGCTTCAACGCGGAAGTGAGTTCGCCGGGCTTAACTACAGGTTCCGCTGACTATTCAGGCACAAACATTCAGGTAGCCGGCGTCGACGAGGCAGACATAGTGAAGACAGATGGTAACTTTGCCTACGCCATATCCGGCAACGCAGTGCTAATAGTAAAGGCTTACCCACCACACACAGCCGAAGTCGTGGCAAGAATAGCCCTTGACGACTTATACCCGGTAGGGCTATTCGTAGACGGTGATCGTTTAGCGATTTTAGGAAGCAAGTACTTCCTTCCATCTCCCACCCTCCGTTACGGATACTACACCATAGACGTCAAAGCCTTCGCCCGCATCTACGACATTCATGACCGGACAAACCCGGTGCTATTGCGTGATCTAGTGTTAACGGGCAGCTACTTCAACTCTCGAATGATGGGTGACTACGTTTACTTCGTTGTAAGCCAGCCAGCATACGTCATCTATGACACTGTTGTCCTTCCGAAAATCTACGCAAACAACCAACTGGTAAAAGAAATAGTTCCGTCTGAAATCCACTATTTCAACGGCTCCGACAACTACTATCAATACACCGTTTTCATCGCCGTGAACATGCAGAACACCACTGAAGCCCCAACATACATGACCCTCATGCTGGGTGGAACAAGCAGCATGTACGTGTCACGAAAAAACATGTACATAACATTCCCAGAATTCAACGGCAACACAACAATCTACCGCGTGAGTATTCAAGGCAACAACATGACTGCTGAAGCCAAAGGCCAAGTACAGGGAAACGTGCTTAACCAATTCTCCATGGACGAATATGACAGCCACTTCAGAATAGCCACAGCACAATGGGTGGACGGCATTCCCCGAAGCAACTTGTTCATCATGGACATGGACTTAGGAACGGTTGGTTCATTGTTGAATATTGAAGTAGGGGAAACACTCGATTCAGCCCGATTCATGGGTGACCGCTGCTATCTTTCAACATCAGTTGTACGAAGAGATCCCTTCTTCGTCATAGACGTAGGAAACGCAAGCAAACCTGAAATATTGGGCTATCTGAAAATCCCAGGTTTCACGCGCTATCTCCATCCCTACGACGAGGATCATGTAATAGGAGTCGGCAGAGATGAATCAAACAGGGTCAGAATATCACTCTTCGACGTCAGCAACGTCACAGCTCCAAAAAACATGAGCGAATATAGATTTGAAGGAGATTGGAGCGACACAACAGTTCTATGGGATCACAAAGCGTTCCTCTTCGACTATTCAAAGGATTTGCTAGCGATTCCAGCTTCGACAAGTTACTATGGCTACGGATATCCATACAAGACAGAACAAGCACTATTCGTGTTCAACATCACTATCACAGATGGACTGATTTACAGAGGCAGCGTGACACACCAAGAAATCGGAATTGACGAGTGGAACGCAAGCTACTACGTTGAACGTGCCCTATACATCCAAAACGTGCTCTACACGGTTTCAGAGATGAAAATGAAACTAAACGACCTGGAAAGCCTGACACTCCTGAAAGAGATATCACTCTCCTAGCTCTTTTCCCCCTTTTTTCAACGCACACACAACATCTTCAGCGTGCAGCTTTTCCGCACTGCACAACCATATTGACGAATTCAACAACGCTGAAGCTGCCTCAGCGTCTAGGAAGTCTAGCTTGAGAACCAACACATCTCCGATTTGTATCGTCTGACATGCTGGCTAGTCAGGGGTTACAGCAAGTATTAGAAGGCCTAGGAATATCAGAGCAGTTGCTGCTGCAGTTTTGGGAGTTATTTTTTCGCCCAGAAAAACGGCTGATATTGCTACGACGATTAAAACGCTTGCTCTGTCCACCATAGCGACTCGCGAAGCGTCGGCATGCATGCTTTCTATTATTTTTTTGGGGGCCCGTCCAGTACAGCTTTACGGATCCGAGCCACGGCAACGACGTCTTGGCACTGTATCCATTTATATGACTGGTTTTTTCATTAGTCAGCCGTGAAAATTGGCAAAGCTGAAACTGCAGAGTGGTTCTTGTTCGGCGAAACTAGAGAACGAATATATCTAGTTGAAACTGGAGGAAAGACGATTCCCCACAAAAACCACGAAATTCCTAGAATTTTCAGCAAACCATTGAAAGTGTCTGAGGAAGGAAGAATCGAAGGATGGAAATCCAGAGCCTGGAAATCCGGGGGAAGGTCTGCTCTTCTTCACTCTGAGGGAAAATGGTACGACATTGAAGGGGTAAGACCTTCAGAGAAGGAATGGACACCAGGCATCCCTCGCGGTGGAGACACGAGAAATGAAGCCGAGAACGAGTTAAGCATTGGGGATCTGTTCCATCAGTACGGACAGGAAGAGGGCACCTCAGCCTTAATGAAGCCAGTCTGCCTTTTCGAATATGACTTGAAGTTCCATGGCGAATCCGTTTGTGCTCCAGTCCTTGAGACTCTTGGAGACTTAAGACTATCTCACTTTCTAGGCGACTATCTGACAGCAGCAGGAAGAGCCTACAACCAGCTTAGGAACTCTGCTTCTAGTAAGCAAGAGATCGATCGAATCACAAGTAGAATAAAAGATGGTCTAACCAACAAGATTGGCGCTTGGGTTGGCTTCTGGTATCGTTGTCTAGAGAAAAAGAAGCTTCTCTGGGGCACAACCTACCTAGAGAACCCTGACGGAACATACAGCGTGAATTCTAACGCTGGAAACAATAATCTGTCGGCATATAGGTTAGGGGATGGAGCCGCAATCGGCATCGTCGACTTGGACAGCTGCTCTAGCTCTGACCAAACGGCAAAAACTCTGGAGCTCGACAGAATAACGAAGCGGCTGTCAATATACGAGATGACACTTCATCTCCTAAAGCATGGGACTTCGCCAGTGAATATGTCCCAGTATCAAATCCAACAGACGTTGGCATCCAGACTGTACAGGCAGATAGCTCCCCCGAAGGGCATAGACTATTATGAAGAAATCGGGTATGGAAGTCCACTTCAGGGAATCGAACTCCCAAAACTGGAAGAATTAGAGATAATCAAAAGCTTTGAAGACGGCAGAAGGGGCGAAAAGCCCCAATTGATACAGGAGAAGTACATCGCGAACATCGACGAGATGTTTCACTCGAGGCCTGCGAAAAAGGCAATTTGACGTGACCAGCAACTAGCTCCTCTGCATGGAAAAGGCCAGACTTTGACACACATCCCAGACTGCAAGTTCAGCTTCACAAATGCATACATTCGATCAGGTCGAAAACAGATCTCGATATAACGAACCATAATATCCTTCTAGGGAGTTTCACAAAAGAGAAAGTTCAATGCCAAGCCTTGTAGTCTGCCATGCATGCTTTGCATACATACTCTTTGCTTTGCAGCATGTACCGACCCTGCATTTTTCAGTGAAGATTTATATACAGCCAAAAGTTGGGTTTTTCCATGAAACATAAATATCGCAAACCCAAATCGAACAGAAAGAGAAACCTGATTCTCTTGACAATTTTCTTTGTCGCAGTCATTGGGATGGCGATAATATTTGTTCTAGTTGCGAACAGTCCGCCCGTCGCAGCCTTCACGGACTCGGCTACATCAGCAGTTTACACCGCCGAGACCATAACCTTCAACGGCGCCGACAGCTACGATACAGATGGAAGAATAGTCAGCTACTCCTGGGACTTCGGAGACGGATCAACTGCCACAGGCGCAACAGCCAGCCACGCCTACGCACAGGCT
>Ga0209427_10008153_pt1 | contig 11810 bp, 8 predicted proteins | sample DeeMarSWOR136_30_FD_187465 | JGI IMG/M metagenome (GOLD analysis project Ga0209427, IMG submission 187465) | Marine sediment microbial communities from White Oak River estuary, North Carolina - WOR-1-36_30 (SPAdes) (version 2) | ecosystem: Environmental > Aquatic > Marine > Intertidal zone >... | reverse complement strand
CCCCATAGCTGAATCAATAGAGAAGGGTGGAGAGATGATGACTCTGAATGACTGGGAAACGTTCATTGACGATGTTGTTGGGAAAAGATGGAAGCCCCTTTTCCTACTTACAGGGACAGAACCTTTTCTTTATCCCCACATGCTTGAACTTGTTGAATATATTGTCGCTAAGGATCTCAGAGTCCATATTACTACTAATGGAACTTTGTTATCTCACTATGCTGGTCAATTGGTTAATTTATGCAAAAAGCCGGATTCTATCAACATTACCGTCTCTCTTGATGGTATCGGAGAAATTCACGATAAAATCAGGGGGGTTAGGGGCACCTTTGACAAAGCCATAGCAGGTCTGAAAGAAGTCGCTGAGAAGAAAAAGGAGTGTGTTAAAGATTGGCCTTCTGTGAATATCACCTATACCATCTCTAATTTTAATTATCGTCATATGCGAGAGTTTGTGCAATGGTTTCAAAAGCACGATATGGATATTGAAAGTATCAACTTTTCCCATTTATGGTTTAAGGATGATGCGATAGTGAGAGAGCACAACACGAAATATGGAGATTTATTCTCCGTCAAACAAGAAAACATTATGGGATTAGATATATCAGAGATTGACATGGATTTTGTCTATAATGAATTGCAAACAATACGGAAGCTCTATGCTAAATCTCCCTTCTCTATCTTTGAACACCCCAGACTTAACTATGAGGAAGCAAAAAAATATTATTCCAGATCAACTGAGTTGGTATTTTATGACAGATGCCTTGCTCCCTGGAGAAATGTCTCCGTGACCCCGAGAGGAGAAGTAATCATCAGCCCTATGTGCTTTGACTACCCTATAGGCAATGTGAAGAAAGATTCTTTCTCACATATATGGAATGAAAACCCTTTGAAAAGATTTCGTAAAAGATTGAGGAAAGTCGATATTTACCCAGCTTGTACCCGCTGTTGTATGTTGTTTGATTCGAAGCCAAAGTACTACAAATTAAAAGAACGTATTTAAGCTGGTTATCACCGCAGAGAGCGCGGAGAACGCAGAGATGAATGAAAATGAAAAGCTTAACAAAATAACAGAAACGATTATTGGTGCGGCTATTGATGTTCACCGTGCATTGGGGCCGGGACTTCTTGAATCTGCTTATGAAGCATGTATGGTTTACGAACTTGCACAAGTGGGTTTGAAAGTAGAGCAACAGAAACCGCTTCCTATTGTCTATCGAGGGGTAAAACTTGAATGCGTTTATCGTATGGATTTGATGATAGAAGACGAAGTTATTGTAGAGATAAAGTCAATAGAAAAGCTCCTACCAATTCATCAAGCACAATTACTTTCCTATTTGAAACTGTCTGATTGTAAAGTAGGATTACTAATAAACTTTAATGTTAAAGTATTAAAAAATGGTATTAAAAGAGTTGTTAACAATTTTCCTGATTCTTTGCGTACTCAGCGATCTCTGTGGTGAAAAATGAAATATAGACTCTTAGATTTTTTAGTGTGTCCAGATTGTGGTGAAGAACTAAACCTTAACGTTTTTAAGGAGGAGCGGATTGAGTATTCTTTGCCAATAGTAGTGAAGTCATGTAATCATTTATGTGCACTTAAAGATTACCTGAGGAAAGGGGAAAGTGAGGGGATTGATTGTAAGGAGTGCTGCCGGTTTGAGATCAAAGAAGGAGTGTTGCAATGTAAACGCGATCATATTTTCCCTATTGTCAATTACATTCCCAGGATGCTTCCTGATGCTTTCTGTGGGTTAGATAATTATCTGGAAGAATATAAGCAACTTTTGCCTATAGATAAGATTGAAAAGAGAATAGAAGGAAAAGAAACAAGGAAGTTTATAAGAATTCAGAAAAGTACCAGAGAAAGCTTTGGGTATGAATGGCTGAGATATGATGTAGATTTGGAAGAAGAGGATCGTGAGATATTTTTGAGAGACTCTCAGATACCGGAGGAATCATTTAAAGGTAAGATGATCTTAGATGCTGGGTGTGGTATGGGAAGGTATACCAGAATAGCGGGCGATATGGGGGGTGAAATTGTAGGAGTAGATCTAAGTCAGAGTGTATTAAAAGCCTATCAAGTAACTCGTGACAACCCTTTTGCACACATTATTCAGGGAGATATCTTGTATCTTCCCTTTAGGGAGAAACAGTTTGATATCATTTACAGCCTGGGCGTTTTGCACCATACCCCTGATGCTAAAGAAGCGTTTTTAAACCTGACAAAATTTCTTAGAAAAGGTGGATTTATCTCCATCTGGGTATACGGAACCGCTGGTAAATTCCATGACTTTAAAACTAATCCCTTGAGGGAAGAACGTCAGAAATATATAAAGAGCAACATGGCAAAGAGACTACATTGGATCATTGTGTATGTTCGTGAGATGGTGTTTAAAACTGTCCGATTAGTTACAACCAGGATGTATATTCCACTTCTATACCTTCTTTGCTATCCTTTGGCTGCAATAGGTAAAATTCCTTTCTTGAAATATTTAACTGCTTCTGTTCATAAAAATTGGAGAGTGAGGTTGCAAGAGAATTTTGATTGGTTTTCTCCTCAGTATCAGAGCCATCACACTAAAGGAGAAGTGTTGGGCTGGTTTAGTAAGGTTGAGCTTGACGACATTTCTATATTAAGACACGGTTTTATCCCGAAGGTGGGATTGAGAGGAAAACTCGAATAAGAAGAAGCCATTATGACGATAGTTAAACTTAAAAAAAGAAGTATCATTTTTCTTTTGGGTGTTCTGTTAGCTCTATACTTTGTAACCATTAAGATGGTTCACATGTATGTGTTTTCGATGAATGTACATGCTGGTGGATTGAAAGATTCATCCCGCAGTACTAATCAACAAATAGTTAAGAATGAGTGTATAGAGAAGGCTACCCAATGGTTGAGTAACCTCTCTGTTGATCCTATTGAACTTAAGAAAAAAGGAATGAAGGGAAAGAAACACTTTGTGGAAAAACTATTTATATTTTATCAACTGTATCTTCATACTGCTGATTCAGAGAAGAAAGCAATGTATAGAAAAATTCTTAAGCAGATGTTAAAGATAACGGAAAATGCGAGCTATCATTTGCTTGAAAATAACGAAGTGATTTTCAAAAGTGATATCGTTTCATACGTTCATGCCTGCTATCTTGCGGAGCAATTGGGCTTTGATGCGCATAATTACAAAAGACATATCAGAGAGATATTACCCCGTATTGAAAGGCACATGCCGACACGAAATGTAAGCATACAGATGATGCTTATCCATTTCTTAAAAGGACTCAGTTTTGAAACTGAATATTCTATAGAACACATATTCAAAAATACATTAATCTATAACATAAAAAGATTGGGAACTATTAATGTTTTCGATTTTGAATACAACAGTTATATGCTTGGTGTATGTCACGAAATCTTTGCTATTTCAGAATATGGAAAGAAAAAAATTGATCTTTTCACAAAGGAAGAAAAAAACTATCTTCAGTTTGTCTTTAAATCTTCTATTGAGCAAATATTATCCTCAAGAGATATCCGATATTTAGACCTTCTTGCCGAAATGCTGGTCTCGCTAAAATATTTAGACTGTGAGAATTTACCTGAATACAAGAGAGGGATTCAATTTATTATTAACCACCAGAACAAGAATGGATCATTTGGTGATTATGAAAGGTTCAGAGCGTATTTTGCTCAACAAGGTGTTGATATCGATATTAAATGGTACCTCCATACCACTGCGGTTTGTCTCTGGGCCTTGTTGGTGGAGGATGATGAAAGAGTCTGCTGATTAAGCCTCATTTTATCCAGTTATTAATATTATTAAATCGACTGGTTTTTATTATTTTGGTTTAAGAAGTGATTAAATCAACAAGATAGCAGATTAGAAATAATCAAGTTTTTGGTATCAAGCTCAAGAGGTTTTGTTTTTCAACCAAGAATATTATCAGAGATATTCGGAGTAGTGAAATTAACGGAGATCTATTGGAATAAAGATTGCTCAAAGGATTTATCAATTGTTTAATGGGAAGGAAATTCCTCATAAGGAACCGATTCCTCACTGGACAAAAGCAGTTGTCGTAATACTTTTATTGATTCTTTCCTTCCAGTGTGTGATGAGTCTCCGTCAAAAGTCACCCACCTGGGATGAGACTCACTATCTGGGGATTGGGAAATATCTCCTTACTCACTTTACCTGGGATACTCTGGGTTCTATCCTCCACCCTCCCTTGACCTTCTTTTTACATGATATTCCCCTTCTTTTCTTTCCCACTCCCGAGATAATGCCACTTGGTGATCAGCAAAGCCGATTCTGGCTAGGTGCGGCTGATTTGAAGAAAGGAAACCGTATCCTCATGTCTGATAGGTATAATGGAGAAACCCTTTTTTTTCTTTCAAGGCTTTTCATGATTCCCCTATCTATTATATTAGGGGTTTTTGTGTTTTTGTGGGCAAAAGATTTGTATTCGACCCGTGCCGGGCTTCTCGCACTTTTTTTATACTGCTTTTCTCCCAATATCCTCGCACATGCACGTCTCATTACACCTGATCTTTCTCTTGCATGTTTCTCTTTTTTGTCAATCTATTTCTACTGGAAGTTTAGCCTGTTAGAAAAAAAGCCTCGCCATTTATTTTTTTCTGCACTGAGCTTCGGGTTGGCATTGGTCTCAAAATATTCTGCACTATTACTCTTCCCTATTTTTATGGTTATCTTTATTATCAATGCTATTGTTGATTTTTACTCCCCTTCTTCTCACAGTTTTAAAGCAATGAAAAAGGATATCTTAAATCTGCTTCTCCTCTTCTGCCTCGGTGCTATACTGATTCTTGTTTTTTACGGATTTAATCTATCGCCTTACTTTGATGGCATAGTTTTCCAGTTAAAGAAAAGCAAATGGGGACATGCAGCTTTCCTTGATGGAAGCATTTCTTGGGAAGGTTGGTGGTATTTTTTTATCTATGCCTTTTTATTAAAGACGCCGATTCCCACTTTGGTCTTCATCATCATAGCTCTGATCTTAAGGGATCACCTGAAGTCTCTTTTTAAGAAAAAGGAGTTCTTTCTCATTATTCCTATTGTGAGCTATATCATCTTTTTCTCTTACAGCCGCCAATGCGTTGGGTTGAGATATATTCTGCCCATTTATCCCTTTATATTTGTTTTTGTGAGTCGAATTCTTAATATGTGGATTAAACCCCGTAAAGTAGTCATGGGGTTAGTGATTGGACTTAGTGTGTGGTATCTTATTGGAACCATAAGGATATATCCACACTACCTGGCTTATTTTAATGAGTGTGTCGGGGGACCTTCAAATGGATATAAGTATTTGGTTGATTCCAATTTGGATTGGGGGCAGGATTTAAAACTATTAAAGCGATATATGGATGCTCAGGGAATAAAAGAGATTTACTTAGATTACTTTGGTTCAGTAGATCCAGCGTTTTATAACATTAGTTATAAAAAGATTGATGGAAACACTTCTTTGTTTCCAAAGGGCTGGTATGCCGTCAGCGCTACAAAGCTTCAGGGTGTTTATTCCCAGGCGCGGGAATGTTCTTATGACAAATTGAAGAAAAAGAAACCTGTTGCTCAGATTGGTTACAGTATTTTTGTTTATTTTATTTATTAAAGGAAAAGCAGCTTGAGATAATCAAAACAGAAGTAGTGCAAGCACTACTAAACAAGAAAAACAAGAAACACTTTTTCAAACACATTAAAAATTTATCTCAGTGGTAATGGATGGAATCCACTCTGCTTTCTGGAAGAAGTAAAAAACTCGCACTCATTACTAGAAGAGATGTTCTAGCCATTATTTTTCTGGCTTTTATTACCATCATATATTTTTCACCGGTGATATTTTCAAACCAAACTTTTGCTTCCCGTGATATTTATAACTTTTTTAATCCCAGGCGCTTCTTTGCAGCAGAGATAATAAGAAACGGCGAAATTCCACTTTGGAATTCCTATTTAGCTTCAGGAGTTCCTTTTCTGGCTAATCTCCAAAGTTCTATATTCTACCCTCTTAGCGTCATTTATTATATCCTACCTTTTCAACTAGGATTTAAATATTTCATTATACTCCATTATTATCTTGCGGGCTTATTTATGTTCCTTCTCATGAGGCAATGGAGATATGATACCTATTCTTCGCTCGTATCAAGCATAGTATTTATGTGTGGTGGGTATATGATTTCGATCTTAGATAATGTTGCGTTTCTCACCTCTGCTGTGTGGCTCCCTCTCATTTTGTTGTTTTTTGATCGTTCTTTAAGAGAAAAACAAATTCGTTGTCTTATTATAACTGCAGTGATTATCACTGTTCAAATACTTGGGGGAGATGCCTCTTTCTATCTTCTTTCAACCTTTATCATTATGAGTGTTTATCTCATTTACTATCTGATTACAGAGAAGAATCTGAGCATCAGGGAAAGAGAGAGGGTTATATCATTCCTTCCACTAGCTTGGATAATTGGCATATTCTTGGCTGCCATACAGTTAGTGCCCTTTATTGAGTTTTTATCCCTTTCGACTCGAGTAGAAGGTTTCAGTTATGAGAAAATTACTAAATGGTCTTTTCACCCATTGGAACTTATTCAATTATTAGTGCCTTATTTTTTTGGAACTACCGTACCAATGTGTAGGTGGTTTGGACAGTTTTGGTTAGATACAATTTATATAGGTGTTTTACCTCTCCTTCTGGTGATTTTCAATCTGTGCTATTCAAGGAATAAGTTGAATTTTTTCTTGTTGGTTATTATTTTCTTTTCTCTATTCATGGCTTTCGGGAAGTATAATCCTCTCTTCCATTGGTTCAAGTATATTCCCGGTATAAATATGGTCCACTATCCTGTAAAATTCCTTTTTCTTGTGGGTTTCTCTTTGGCATTAATGTCAGGAATGGGATACAGTGCTCTATTCGCAAAGCTGGAGAGTAGAGAAGAAATAAAGGGATTCACTATTTTTCTATTTACTATGAATCTAATTTTTATTTTTGCTCTTTTAATGGGTTTCTTAATGGAGGAGAGACTTTTTACCCTTTTTAAAAATATATACCCTCAAACCTTGTTCCATAAAATCATCGGGGTTGAATCAAGCTTTCTTATCATTTTTAAAGGATATTCACTGTTTATTATCCTCCTCGTAATAATAAGTATTCTATTGGTATTGAGTGTAAAAGGGAAGAGTGCTGTAAGAAACTTAAGGGTAATGTTGGTTATAATAGTCCTGATAGATCTCATTTTTCTGGGTAAACCGAAAGACAATACAATAGAATCATCACTGTATACTACGCCAAATGAAACAGTAAAATTACTCAAATCTGATTCCTCTCATTTCCGAGTTTTCTCACTTTCCTATATTACTTTCGGGGGGTTCATGAATATTCCCAAGACTCCTTTTGCTGAAGTCTTCAAAACTCTGCAAAGTTTTATGATGCCTAATCTGTCTATCTTTTTCCATATCGACACCATTAATGAATATGCGGCTATTTTAGTGAAAAGGTACTACTTACTATTCAGTCCACTAAAAGAGTTTTTTCGATTAGAGCACAAGGAAGCTTGGCAGATGAATTATTGCAAGGAAATTCTTAATGTGTTGAACGTCAAATATTTAATTAGTTCCTTCAACTTAAGAGATAAAGACTTTAAATTGATTCATGGTGGGAAGGTTAAGATATATGAAAACCTGGAAGTTTTGCCAAGAGCCTATCTAGTACCTAAAGCCATTATGCTCAAAGATAATGAAGAGGTTTTAAAGGCACTACAGGAGGTAAATTTTAATCCAAGAGAATCTATTTTAATTACTGAAGGAGAATATGAAAAGGCTCGTAATGATTTCATTAAAGGTGAAGAAGGCTTATCAATAGATGTCTTTAGTGGTAAAGTAAAAACTCTAAAGTATTCCCCTAATCAAGTCGAAATGGAAACCGAAGGAAACGATTCAAGTTATTTGGTTTTAGCAGATAACTACTATCCTGGTTGGAAGGTTTATGTCAATGGTAATGAAAAGAATATTTTGAGGGTTAATTATAATTTGAGAGGGGTTATTTTGCCCCGAGGAGAAAATAGGGTTCAATTCAGCTACGTTCCCTTGAGCTTCAAAATTGGAGTATCTATTTCTCTGCTTACATTACTTAGTATTATAACCTTCTTCTTAATCAGAAGGAGAGTGTAGCATATAGGCAGTTGTTAGGGACACGGTGGTATATATGTAATCTATTGAGAATATTGACTTTTTGTGTTTTTTACATCACAATAGTGGTAGTAAATACTTTATGTGAGGGTTATGGTAGCAAAAAATCTTAAACTGTTGATTAATTATAGGGAACTGCTACTTAATCTTGTTATTCGTGAGATTAAGGTTAGATATAAACAATCAGTCCTGGGGGTTGCCTGGGCTGTATTCCAACCTTTATTGTTGATGATAATTTTTACTATAGTTTTTTCATTTTTTGCTCGTATGCCTAGTGATGGCATTCCATATCCTCTATTCTCGTACTCTGCCTTGTTGCCATGGATATTCTTTTCGGGAGCAATAAATAGATCTACCCATAGCTTAGTTAATAATCGAAATTTGATAACAAAAGTATACTTCCCTCGAGAAATACTTCCCATAGCATCAATTGTTACAGCACTAATCGATTTTGCTATTGCATCCATTATTTTTATAGGGCTTCTCGTTTTGTACAAAATCAGTCTTTCATTGTATATCTTTCTATTGTTTCCCATCATCATTATTCAGATCTTTCTTGTGCTTGGATTAAGCCTTTTTTTTTCCTCTTTTAATGTTTTTTTTAGAGATATTGGACAAGCAGTTCCATTAGTACTCCAGATATGGATGTACCTTTCTCCTATTGTGTATCCAATAAGCCTCGTTCCTGAAAAGGTGAGGTTTTTATATATTCTCAACCCCATGGTAGGAATTATTGATAGCTGTCGAAAAATTATCATACAGGGTATAGCACCTGATTTCGCATATCTCTCTATATCTGTAGTAGTAACTTTTGTCATTTTTTATTTTTCACATAAATTTTTCAAAAAATTAGAAATGTCATTTGCAGATATTATTTAGGTATGAGTGTAGCAATAAATTTTCAAAACGTATCAAAACAATATAGAATAAGGACTTCTGCTAGTCAGCTTTTTTACGAATATCTTTCTTACCTGTTTCGACCCGTGGGAAAATATAAAAATTTCTCTAGTGAGAAAATATGGGCACTTAAGGATGTGTCTTTCCAGGTTGAGAAAGGCAGTACCCTTGGGATTATAGGCCCTAACGGGGCTGGTAAAAGTACCATTCTTAAACTCCTTTCTGGTATAACTAACCCTACACAGGGGACCATCATGATTGAGGGAAAAACAGCAGCCTTAATTGAAATTGGTGCAGGCTTTCATCCTGAGCTGACGGGAAGAGAGAATATCTATCTTAATGGATCGATTTTAGGTCTAAAAAAGAGAGAAATTGATGCTAAAATGGATGAAATTATGGAGTTTGCAGAACTAAAAGATTTCATAGATACCCCAATCAAAAAATATTCCTCAGGTATGTATGTACGCTTGGGTTTTGCAGTCGCCATTAATGTGGATCCTGAGATTTTGCTCGTTGATGAGGTGCTTGCTGTGGGGGACTTGGCCTTTCAGCACAAATGCATGAATAAAATTAGTGAATTTTCCAATATGGGGAAAACCATAATAGTGGTGTCCCATAATGTAAGAAATATTCAGATGATGTGTTCGAAAGCTCTTTTTCTCAACAAAGGAGTAATTCAGGACTATGGTGATTCTAAAGGTGTGGTAGTTAATTATATAAATTTTATGATGAGCATGGAAAAACGCAAGGAAACTGAGAAGGATCTTCACTTGAAAAAGAGTATGGAAGAAAAGGTAAAGATTACTCAGATAAAATTACTGGATAGTAAAGGAGTGGATACAAATATTTTTTCTATTGGAGAGCCTCTTCGTATTAGAATAAAAGCTCAATCAAAAAGCTACATTTCTCACCCTGATTTTGGTGTCACCATCTGGACAGAAGACGAAAAAAAAATTGCTACCTGTAATACTAAATTTGATGCATTTATATGTAGAGACCTTAAAGGAAAAGGTGAGTGGGAATGTAGTATCCATTCTCTTCCCTTCCTACCAGGGAATTATTCCCTCAGAGTTGGAATCTATGATAGTTTTAGTGGACTTCCCTACGATGTATGGGGATGGGAGAAAAGGCCTATCAGCTTTATTGTTAAATCATTAACAGATGGAACAAAAATAGCTCCTTATAGTGATTTAGGGATTGTGGAGCTTTCACACAACTGGGAGCAATTATAAAGGCTAGGATATTTGGGGAAAAAGATGAGAGTCGCTGTTTTTCGACCTCCTCATGCCAGATGCAATACAGCTTTTGAAGTCCAAAGGTCTATGTACCGGTATCTTGCCAAAAATTATAATATAGATATCACTCTATTTGTAGATGAGTGTACTAATTTCAATGATGATCAACTTAGAGTGATAACACTCAAACGTAAAGCGCTTTCCTCATGGCGAAAATTGTGGTTTAGGAATTCCCTTCGCACTCAGAACCAACTTTTTACCTATCATGGTGTGCCTACTATTTTAAAAAACTTTGACCTGATAGAAACAAGTGATCCTACCTTGTACTATTATGCATATGATGCATACCGCTCAGCTAAAAAATCTGGTGCGCGGCTTGTTTGTGGTTCATCTGTAACTATTCCTGAACTTTTATGGATGAAAAAAGGCAAGGCACAAGAAGTCATAGATTATGCCTCCAAAATATCCTGTTGTACACCTATGGCGCTTAATAGGTTTGAAGAGATGGGGATCTTACTATCCAATTCAGAAAAGGTTATTATTTTAGGACACCCTTTTGATACGGATGTGTTTAGACCATTTCAACGTGAAATCGATGATGGTCTGATTCGCATATTAACCGTAGGAAGGCTCTCGAGAGAAAAAGGTCATCAGTTTCTTATTGAGGCAGTTAGTCGTCTTATCCCACACTATCCTCAGTTAAGACTTAATATTGTTGGCGAAGGAATCTTTAGAGAGAATCTTATCTCTTTAGTTAAAGAGCTGTTCCTTGAAGGTATAGTAACCTTTAGTGGAAGTATCGCTCACAATGAATTACCTACCGTATATAATCAAAGTGATATTTTTGCGCTTTGCTCCATTAGAACCAACTCGTGGGAGGAGTATTTTGGCGCTGTTATTGGAGAGGCAATGAGTTGCGGCAAATCCGTTATTGCCACTAAGATTGGAGGGGTTCCATTTGTTGTAAAAGATGGAGAAACTGGCTTTCTCGTTAAACAGGGAGATGTAGATGACCTTACCGAGAAGATTAAGATCCTCATAGAAAAAAATCATCTGCGAAAAGAGATGGGGTTGAGAGCTCGCAAACATATCTTAGAGAAATATTCTTTGGAGAAAGTTGCGGAAAGGTGTTATCAACTCTGGACCTCATAGTAGGAGAATGAAAAGATGCCATTGGTGACCCTTCTTATACGCTGCAAAAATGAAGAAAGGTATATTGGTCAAACCCTAAGTGTAGTGATCAAGCAAAAGTTTAGAGATTTTGAAGTTGTTGCTGTGGATTCAGGTTCTCATGATAATACAATAAATATTCTTCGTACCTATCCTGTAAAGCTGATACAAATCACGCCACAAGAATTTACCTTTGGATATGCTCTGAATGTAGGGATGGATAGTGCAGATGGGAAATATGTATGTCCTATAAGTGCTCATGCAGTTCCTAAAGATGACATGTGGCTGGAGAAACTGATTGAGCCCCTGAAAGATAAAAAAATAG
>Ga0209427_10008151_pt1 | contig 11811 bp, 9 predicted proteins | sample DeeMarSWOR136_30_FD_187465 | JGI IMG/M metagenome (GOLD analysis project Ga0209427, IMG submission 187465) | Marine sediment microbial communities from White Oak River estuary, North Carolina - WOR-1-36_30 (SPAdes) (version 2) | ecosystem: Environmental > Aquatic > Marine > Intertidal zone >... | reverse complement strand
CGGACTCGACAAGGTAGGAATAACCACAGACAAGGGGTTCATACCGGTGGGTGACTACTATCAGACCTCGGTCCCGTCAATCTACGCGATCGGCGATGTGGTCGCCACGCCCCAGCTCGCCCATGTGGCATCCAAGGAGGGAGAGATCGCCGTTGAGCACATGGCGGGCAGGAGCCCGGTGCCGAAGATCGACCCGCACGTCATACCCTCGGCGGTGTATTGCGAACCCCAGGTGGCAAGCTTCGGGTACAAGGAGTATGAGGCGCAGCAGCAGGGTCTGAACTACAAGAAGGCTGTGTTCCCATACCGAGGAGCAGGCAAATCCGTGGCCATCGAGAAGCCGGAAGGGCATGTCAAGATTCTCTACGACCCGGAAACCGCGGAGATACTCGGAGCGCATGTCGCGGGAAGCGAAGCCACGGAGCTCATCCACGAGCTGCTGCTCGCCAAGTCGGCGGAGCTGCTGCCGGCTGATATTGCTGATATGATACATGCCCACCCCACGCTGTCTGAGGCGCTGATGGAAGCGGCCCGGACCGCCGAGGGCTGGGCAATCCACGTGTAGCGATTTGTGAAATCGACGTATGTAATTAGTTTTCCTTTTTTCCCATTGTGTTGAACATTGATATATGGAGGCTGATGCAATGGACACTGAAAAGGACGTCAAGGATCTTCAGGACAAAGTCAAGAAGCTCGAGAGCAGGGTGAAGAAGCTCGAAGCCAAGATCAAGAACGAGATCGAGCGGAACATGAAGAAGTTGAAGGACGAGATCGCGAAGAAGAAGGACAAGTAGGGCGATCAGTCCGCGATACGATACCTGCTTCCACGCTGTATAATAAAACCTTCCCGCGTGAGGTCAGCCACGATTTTCGACACCCTTGATATGCCCTCAGACATCGCTCCACATATCTCATGCTCCGTGAGCAGCGGCCGCTCGAGGAGAAGCCCGAGTATCCTGCCCCTCAGCTGGCGATCAGAACCCTCGAAGGTCGGCTGTTTCACATAGTGTGTGCTGCGCTCGTTCAGAGCACCCAGCTTCTTCTTAAGCAAGGAACCGTAGTCCATGAGGCCATAGTACCATTCCCTCGGATTGTCGCGGTCCAGGGTCTGCTCCAGTAAGGGGAGTATGTCCCGGTCGTGGACACTGTTTCTGCCGTTGAAGAAAAGGTGGATGAACACATTCCTGATGTTGGTTTCAAGGTAGACTGCAGGCTTGCCGTAGGCAAAACAGAGTATGCCTGCTGCTGTCGCCCTGCCCACGCCGGGCAGCTCTAGAAGCTGATCCATCTTCGCAGGAATGATGCCTCCGTGTCGGTCAACGATCATGCCGGCGCTTCGCTTCAGGGCCAGACAACGGCGGTTGTACCCGAGCCCTTTCCAGGCGGCAAGCACCCGCTGCAGCGGTGTTCGATCGAGGGTGAGAATGTCGGGAAACTGCGCTATGAAGGGCCTGTACTTCTTCAGCACCCGGTCAACCTGGGTCTGCTGCAGCATGATCTCGGAGACCAGGATCCTGTAGGGGTCGCGCTCGTGCCGCCAGGGGAGGTCCCTGCCCTGTTCCCGGTAAAAGCGACGTATGAAATCCCTGAAACGCTTGACCGTATCCTCTGAAAGCCCGTCCCCCCCAACCGTGCTGCTAAAATCGGGATCCAGGTAATTGTGAGCAGTCATGAACGTGTACCGGACATCGAAGGGTCATTAGTCGCACTTGAACAATTGAGAAGAATTGTTCAGGAGCTCCTACACCAGTACCGCAGGGTATTGCAGATTGGTTTTCACTACAATATAATTCGCCCCATCTCGGGAGGCGACCTTTGTAGGAGAAATTGAGGAGGCAGAATCAAGATATACTCAGAGCACTGCTGATTCTCATCGGCGGCGTCTGCTGGTACTTTTCTGCATTCGAATAATATTTGGATACCAATTTATTCCATATGAGGTACCAAACCGAGCTGCTGCATCATGCCAAGATCATCGCCGTTCCACCAGGCCTCATCAATTTTTCCGTCTTTGATGCGTTCCATGGTCATTCCTGACATTTCCACCTTCTTGCCCGTCGTCGGGAACCCCATGTACTCACCTGTGTGCGTGCAGCGAAGAGTCCACCGTGTTGCAACCATATTACCCTCAACGACGATTTCCTCGATGGTGACTTTAAAATCAGGGAAACCGTTCTTGAAAGCGTCGCACCACTGCTTGAATTGATCGAGGGTTTGTACGTCGGGCAAGCTGGGATGGTGGTTTACATAGCCCGGCGTATAGTACTTGTCAGCAAGGTCAAATCGTCTCTGATTCCAGTAATTATCCACGACTTCACACGTGAGTTTCTTGATTTCTTCGCCACTCATGGGTACCTCCTTTGTGGTATTTGATTCTGTGACCATCGAGGATGTACAAACCAGATATGCTAACAGTATAACATATTCACTCCTTTTTGCAACACCCTGAGACCTAAGTTTGTTATTTCCCAAGCGTAATGCTTCTCGAGTTTTGTTACCGGGTCAAGAAATTCTTGACTTATCTTACCTGCATATTAAGGTTTTAGAAGAGTGTTCAGGGAGACAGCAATTTCAATATATGAGGGGGTTGTATAATGAGGAGCAGTAAAAATATCATCACAAACGCATTTTTTCTATCCCTAGTGGCAGTGATCGCTCTTTCAGGTGTCGGTTTCGCATCGCAGAGGAAGGCGGCGGAGGAAGCGGGAAAGGGACCGATCGTGGTGGCCTCGAAGATCGACACCGAAGGCGCGCTTCTGGGGCAGATGATCATACACATGCTCGAGGCAAACGGATTCGAGACTGTGGACAAGGTGCAGTTCGGCACCACCGATGTGATCAGGAAAGCCATCTTCAGCGGTGAGATCGACATCTATCCGGAGTACACGGGCAACGGCGGTTTCTTCTACGAGGGAACAGACCCCTCCATTTGGAAAGATCCCAAGCGCGGGTACGAGGAGGTGAAGCGGCTCGACCGTGAGGCCCACGACATCGTGTGGATCACCCCTTCGCCGGCGAATAATACCTGGGCCCTTGCAATCCGTGGTGAAATCGCCACATCAGAGGGGGTGCGTACCCTCGAGGATTTCGCCGACTATGTGAACGCCGGAAATGCGGTCAAGATCGCGGGCTCCGAGGAGTTCGTGTCCAGGCCCGACGCACTTCCTGCTTTTGAGAAGGCCTACGGATTCAAGATGCGCAAGGACCAGCTCCTCATCTTTTCCGGCGGTAACACCGCTCAGACTGAAAAGGCGGCCGCAGATGGTACCGACGGGGTGAACGTGGCAATGGCCTATGGAACAGATGGCCAGCTCGCTGCTCTAGGTCTCTGGGTGCTCGAGGATACCAAGGGTGTACAGCCCTTTTATCAGCCAACCCCCATCGTGCGGGGTGATGTCTACACCCAGTATCCCGAAATCGAGGACATCCTTGACCCCGTGTTCAGGAGCCTCGACCTGGTTACCCTGCAGACCCTGAACGCCAGGATCGCCATAGAGGGGCAGCCGGCGACCGACGTGGCGCGTGAGTACCTCGAGTCGGAAGGATTTCTGAAATAGAACACTCCTCTGGAGCTGATTCTTTCAGTATCTGCTTACCACTTCAGTGTATGCGGGCAGCCGGATAAACGGCTGCCCTTTCACTCCCATAAAGGACCTGTGCAGATAAACGGGTCCAGGACAAGTTCACTCCCGTGAATGCAATTGAATTCAAAGCTGTGAGAAGAGACAGGGTTTCGCTCGTCGGCATCGTGCTCGGATTTCTCTCCTTCGAGCTGAAGTTCGTGCAGTACAAGCCGAACAGGATCGCCACCGGCGAGGGGCTCTTCACCTGGGAGGTGCTGTCTCCTGCACAGCTCTTCCTGCTTGCGCTTCCCTGGATCGCTGCGTGCATACTCCTCTATGCTGTTCGTGCACACAGGGAGCGTTCTGTTCTCCTGCCACTCATGGATGGTGTGCTCGGCAATATCGTCGTGGTTATGGTCTTTGTCATTGTCGGGAAGGTTGCCCGCGACCTCTTATCCGCAGAGTTTCCCTACGCACGTACATCAATGGCATTCGGATCGTGGCTCATGATCTTTGCAGGCTATACACTCGTGCTCTCCTCGGTACAACGTCTATCAAAGCGGAAGGCAGCCACCGCGTTCCTTTCACTTGCAGGTTTCATTGCCGTCATTGCCGTGTTTGTGTCGGGTCGCCTGGACGAGCTCTCGATCGTGAAGGAGTTCTTCGTCAACAGGAACCGTTTCCTCGATGAAGTCGGCCGACACCTTGCCATGTCGGGAACAGCGGTGCTCCTTGCCACGATCATCGGGGTACCCCTTGGCGTGCTTGCCTACCGAAGGGGGGTGCTCGAGAAACCGATCTTCTTCATCGTGAACACGGTGCAGACCATACCCTCCCTCGCACTCTTTGGAATCATGATAGCGCCGCTCTCCCTGCTGTCTCAGCGGTTTCCCCTGCTTAGGGAGCTCGGTGTCAAGGGAATCGGTTCAACACCGGCGCTCATCGCTTTGACCCTCTACGCGCTGCTCCCAATCGTCAGGAACACCTACACGAGCCTCAAGGTGCTCGATCCCTCCGTGGTAGAGTCTGCGCTGGGTATGGGGATGAGCAGGTTCCAGCTCCTCCTGTTCGTGGAGGTGCCGCTCTCCCTTCCCATCATTTTGAGCGGCATACGCATCTCTATGGTGCAGGCAATCGGCAACACCACCGTCGCTGCATTGATCGGGGCCGGTGGGTTCGGTGTGTTCGTATTCCAGGGACTCGGACAGGCGGTTCCAGATCTCATCCTGCTCGGTGCCCTTCCGGTCATCCTTCTGGCGGTCCTGGTGGACAAGGTCATGCAGGTGGTTATCCGTGCAGCCACACCGCGGGGGATACAGATCGGAAGAGGAGAGAGTGCACAATGAACGGTGTATTATCAAGGGTGAATGTCGAATTTCACACAACGGTATATAAATGTAGCTTAATCTGATGTATTGCACGGTAATCTTTGAGAACTTCGGTTTAAAAGCATGGTTTGTTTCAGTTTTTAACGAAAAGTTACTTTTTCCGTTTAAAACAGAAATTCGAAGTTCGACCTATAAAGATTCGTAAAAGAGGAAGAAGATATGATTTCTCTCACTAATCTCACGAAGCGCTACGGCGATTTCACCGCCGTAGACAACATCTCCTTCACTGTGGAAAAGGGTGAGGTGTGCGTGATCATCGGACCTTCGGGATGCGGTAAATCCACGACCCTCAAGATGATAAACCGCATGCTCGAGCCCACGTCGGGGGATGTGTACATCGAAGGTGAGAGCGTGAAATCCATGAAGCCCGAGCTCCTGCGAAGGCGGATCGGATATGTCATTCAGTTCGTGGGGCTTTTTCCACATATGAGCGTGGCTGAGAATATCGGCGTGGTGCCGCGGCTTCTGTCCTGGGACCGTGAGCTGACTGCGACCCGCGTGGACGAACTCCTGGGCCTCATGGGGCTCGAGCCCGATATGTACCGCGGTAAATACCCGAGTGAGCTCTCAGGGGGTGAAGCGCAGCGTATAGGCGTAGCCCGTGCCCTGGCCGCCGATCCGCCGCTGCTCCTGATGGACGAGCCCTTCGGCGCCGTGGACCCCCTCAACCGTGAGATACTGCAGACTGAGTTCGTGAAGATACAGCGAGAGCTGCGCAAGACCGTGGTGTTCGTGACCCATGACCTTGATGAGGCAATCAGAATCGCCGACCGCATCGTCATCATGCGGCAGGGGCATATCGTGCAGCACGATGCGCCTGAGGCCATTCTCGCGTCACCGAAAAACAAGTTCGTGCACGACTTTGTAGGCTCAGACCGGGCACTCAAGCGGCTGAGCAGGTTTACCGTGGGACAGATCATGCGGGAGCCGGTTTCGGTCGCCATGGGAGGGACCATGGAGAAGGAGTTGCATGCTTTGAGGGGAAGGAAGGGCACCCGGTACGTCTGGGTACACGATGAAGGCGGGAAGCTCATGGGCTGGCTCAACCTTCCCCTGTTCATCGAGGGCGGGAGCATCGAGGAGGCACTTACCCGGATCGTGACTCCTCATTTTGCGGTGAGCCGGGATTCCACCCTGAGGGTAGCCCTTTCCCGCATGCTCGGTGAGGGAGTCAAGGTGGTACCTGTGCTGGACGGCGAGGGTCGGATCGTTGGTGAAATCAATCTCCGGGACATCGAAAAGATTACAGAAGAGGTGGAAGCGCAGTGGAAGGAGTAACACGGCGGCGGAATAGACAAAGCTGGGTCCCCCTCATCATTGTGACGGTGATATTTCTCGTGATCGTTCTCGACATGGACGTTATGCGCATAATACTTCAGGGACTCTTTCCCAACGAGAAAGAGGTCATCTACCCGCGGGCCAACCTCCTCATCCTGCTCAAAGAGCACATGCTCCTGGTGTTTGTTTCGAGCCTGGTCGCGACCGTGATCGGCGTGGGGGTTGGCATTCTCGTCACTAGGCCTGCCGGCCGCGACTATCTGAACCTGGTAAGTGATATCAGCTCTTTGGCCCAGACCATCCCACCGGTTGCCGTGCTGGCACTGGCTGTTCCCTTCATCGGATTCGGATTCAAGCCCACGGTTCTTGCCCTCTTCCTCTACAGTATACTGCCCATCATCAGGAACAGCATCGCAGGTCTCGAGTCGGTGTCGCCGAATCTTATCGAGGCGGCACGGGGTATGGGCATGACCAGGGCCCAGGTGCTCTTCAAGATCGAGCTGCCCCTCGCGCTCAGGGTGATCATGGCAGGGGTACGTACCTCGGTGGTGATCAATGTGGGTACCGCAACGGTCGGCGCAGTGGTAGGTGCAGGGGGACTGGGCACCCCGATCATCTCTGGTCTGGTCCGGGAAAACCCCGCCTTTGTACTCGAGGGAGCTATTGCCGCAGCTCTGCTTGCCTTCATCATCGATCAGTATCTCGCCCGTGTCGAGCAGAGTCTCATGGTGGCATACGGCAGTAGGAAAGATTGAAGGATCTGCTGTCAAGCTGATGTCAGGCGCGAGACAACGCACGCATCACTACTTATTCCATTCTATTTTTTCCATTCACTAACTGCTCAATTGTCTCCCATTGCATTATTTAGGGCCAATGTCGAGTTTTATTCCTAATTTGATTATTATGAAGAATTACTGAGTTGAGATTGGATAATTTTAATTATTATAAGTCCCAATTCATTATAGTATAAACAATTAAAAACTCGAATTTGGCCCTATTCATTCAAAGTATGTGCTCATTTTCAGGATGATCTAAAAAATGAATTAAAAACGAGAATCTGTTGTTCATTTCCAGTAAGGAGTATCGTATGACGGAAAAGGGGTGCGGAGTATGGTGCGAAACGGTCAGTGGGTCGTGAAGGAAAGGCCCAGGGAAAAGCTCGGAAGGTACGGACCGGGGTTTCTGAGCAACGAAGAGCTTATGCAGATCCTGCTCGGAAAGGGCGTCAGGGGGTGCGACGTTGAGCAGCTTGCGCGCAAGACCCTTGTGTGCCTCGATGACCATATCGGGATTTTGAGGACAGATTTCCCGAAGTTCCTCGGTGCTCTCACCGCGATCAAAGGTGTGGGCACCGCCAAGGCAGCCCTCGTCGCGGCGTGTCTGGAGCTTGCCTCACGTTTTCTCGAAGGAAACAGGAAGGTTGTGCGGGATACGGGTGACGTGCTTCCCCTCATCTCCTCGCTTGCCGGGAAGAAACAGGAGTACTTCATATGCATCACGCTGAACGGCGGGAACAGGCTTTTATCCAAGCGTATCGTCACCATCGGTCTGCTCGATCAGGCACTCGTCCATCCGCGGGAGGTTTTCGCTGAGGCCATCAGGGAACGGGCTGCGAAGGTGATCGTTGCCCACAACCATCCTGCAGGCGACAATGCGCCGAGCAGGGAGGATGTAAAGGTGACCGAGAACCTCGCTCAGGCCGCCGACATCCTGGGCATCGAGTTCCTCGACCATGTGATCATTACCGAGACCGGCTACTTCAGCTTCCGGGAGGAAGGTTTTCTCTGAGGGAATACTCCCACTTTGGAGTCTGGTTCTTTGGAATAATGCGTATCTGAATAAGTTATAGTGCTTTCATAAGAGTATTCGAGTTATTGCAAAGGAGGAAGAAAAGCAGGCACTTAAATGTAAATTATTTCATATAGTTAATTGCCCGTGTGTAAGTACTGTTTTTTCCACTCACTACCTGCTCAAATTTCTCTCATTTAATCTAGGTACACATTTTTCAAATTATACTGGAGTTTATAATTGTGCAGGGTTCGAAATGTGCGCGTATTTTCCCTCGAGCAGTGTCCGCGGTTATGAAAAAATCTCCTTATGAAGTTGTGAAATCTGCAATTTGCTGTATACTTTTTAACGTACGTATGATACAATTTCGTAATTCTCTCTAAAAATGCCCCTGCTAATGAAGATTGGTCACTTGCCTCAGGATGGTCGTATAGTTTTGTGCTTCCTGTAGGAGTGAAATGCCGGGTTAGGAGGCACGGATATGTTGAAAAAGTGTATATTCATCGCTTTGTTTGTTGCATTGATCGCATCATTCGCCTATGCTGAATCCTATCAGCCTGCCGGTTTTTCATTAAACCTCACACCCGAGGGCCGTGTACCTGTCGGGCAGTACGCAGATTTGTACAGCTTCGGATTTGGCGTGGGACTGTCGGGCGAGTATCGGTTCAAGAAAAGTCCTCTCTTCTTTGTCAGCGGTAATCTGGGGTACAGCCAGCCTCCCATCGATGCGGATACTTCCCTCAGGCTCACCACTTTTGGTGCAGGGGGGGGCGTAAGCTATGAGTTCGCACGCAGGTTCAACGTGCGGGGGTTCCTGCATGGGGGTGGATACTACGCCCAGATCATCGATCCACTCGATGTCGAGGGGGCGACCACGGCATTCAACCCCTATGTCACAGCAGGTGCAGGTTTTTACTACTACATAACAAAGGGCATAAGCGTGGGGACTCAGGTTTCATACAACCTCTACTACAATGTATACGATGCGATCGGCATTGCGCTTGGTACGGCCTTTCACTTCGGAGGATTCAAGAAGAAACAGAAGGCCGAACAGCTTAGACTGACCCCGCTCGTGGGTGATCACGTGGAGGTCATAGATATCGAGTTCGAAGAGGTGTTTCCTGTGTTCTTCAAGTACTACGATGATCATCCCATCGGTACGGCTGAGCTCAAAAACCGTGAAAACGATGAAATCACCGACATAAAGGTGAACTTCTTCGTGAAGCAGTACATGGATTCGCCCAAGGAGTGCGCGGCGCTTGAGATGATCGGAAAAGCCGAGGAAGAGAAAATCGAACTCTCGGCCCTGTTCAACGAGCGGGTGCTCGAGATCACCGAGGGTACCAAGGTCGCAGCGGATATCACCGTTGACTACAAGCTCAAGGGACAGCAGTACACTTACACCAAGGTTGAGACGTTGAGCCTGTTCGACAGGAACGCGACCAGATGGGATGACGACAGGAAGGCAGCAGCGTTTGTCACCGCAAAGGATCCGGTTGTCCTGAGATTCGCAAAGAGTACGGCCGGAATCGTGAACGAGAGCGGCATGAAGGCGATCAACGAGAACCTCAGAATGGCAATGGCCATGCATGAGGCCCTTTCCCTGTACGGGATGAGCTACGTAATCGATCCCACGACTCCCTATGCCGAGTTCTCGCAGAGCAAGATAGCGGTCGACTATCTCCAGTTCCCGAGACAAACCCTCGATTACAAGGCGGGCGACTGTGACGATTTGTCGATTCTCTACTGTGCGCTCCTCGAATCCGTGGGCATTGAGACCGCCTTCATCACGACACCGGGCCATATACACATGGCATTCTCGGTAAACATGAGCCCCGAAGCCGCAAAGACGACCTTTCTCAAGGAAGAGGACCTCATATTCCATGGGGACAAGTCGTGGATACCCGTCGAGGTCACCAGCATCGGTGCCGGTTTCCTCAAGGCATGGGAGGACGGTGCAAAGCTCTGGCGCGAGGCATCGTCGCGAAACAGGGCCGGGTTCTATCCAGTGCGGGAGGCATGGAGGGTGTACAACCCGGTGGGTTTGCCGGGTGTGGGAGAGGCAGTGACCTACCCCCATGAGGACAAGGTCGCGCAGATCTACCGAGAAGAGATGAGCAGGTACATCGACCGTGAGATATACCCGCAGGTAGCGAAGCTGCAGAAGGAAATAGAACAGAGCGGCGGGAGCCTGCGGCTCGTTAACCGCCTGGGCGTTCTGTACGCCCGTTACGGGCTCATCGACAAGGCCGAGCGGGAGTTCAAGCGAGTGCTGGCCAAGAATAGCAGCTACATGCCGGCTCTGCTCAACATGGGAAACGTGTACTACCTGAATGGCGATCTGGACAATGCCATGAAGTATTACGAGTCAGCGGTGAAGAAGGACCCCGATAATGCAAAGGCGGTACTCTGTGTAGCCAGGATTCACCACGAGATGGAAAACTACGGCACAGTCAGGAAATATTACGAACAGCTGCAAAAGCTCGATCCCGATCTTGCAGTGCAGTTCGCCTATCTGGACATGCGGGGTGACGATGCCATGAGGGCGGCAGAGGCATCGAGGATAAAGGAGGTCATGGTATGGGACGACTGAAATACTTTGACATATCGAGATGTGGGAAGAGGCGCGGCTTGTTGCGGTGGATCATTCTGTGCACCGTACTGGTTTCTGCTCTGCTGGTTATACTGTCGGGGTGTACCAACGAGCTGATCGACACGATTGACAGGATGGTCGATTTCCACAACCGGACCGACAGGGACGTGCCGACGGTGCTTTACACGTCGCCGATTCACGGGCAACTGGACGTGTTTATGAATACGAAGATCACGGTTACCTTTGATGAGGTCATGGATCCGGAAACCATCAACGCGTCGACCTTTATCGTGAACGACGGCACCAGAAACGTGAAAGGCACGGTGACCTACATTGGCGACTTCAAAATGGCCGTGTTCACACCCTCCCTCGACATGCTCTCCACTTTCTACTACACAGCCACACTTTCACGGGATATCCGTGATGAGATAGGGAATCGCCTGGAGGAGTATGCCTGGACGTGGAGGGCCGGTTCAGTGAAGGACCTCTCTTTCGATGCCGCATCGGGAATAAAATCACGATACCCCGCTCCAGGGGATACCGACATAGCGCTCAACGTGGTTGTCTCGGTCTCCTTCCACGAACCCATCGACCCCACCACCGTCAATGCGAAGAGCTTCGGCCTCTACCTCGGGCCCAGCCCCGGGACCAGCGCTGTGAGCGGCAAGGTGTCGTACAACGACGCGAGCAACACGATTCTCTTTACCCCGGAAGCCCCTCTCGAACCGGGAACCACCTACACGGTGAAACTCGGCTCGAGCATCAGTGATCTGGCGAGCAACTCACTGGGTGCTGAGGAGGTTTGGGAGTTCACCACCGGTGCGGTCTCGGACACCACACCGCCAACGGTGAAGGACAAGTATCCCGATCCTTATGCCATCGATGTCGGTATAACCGCAGAGATCTGGGTCGATTTCGATGAGTCCGGTGCCATGAACCCCGAGACCATCAACAACAAGACCTTCACGCTTCAAAGCCCCACCGGTGGCGTTGCAGGCGTCGTGGTGTACGATCCGGAATTGAAGAGGGCATCCTTCCTTCCCAAAGACAAACTCAAGTACATCACGCTGTACACCGCCTCCATCTCCGGTGCTGTTGAGGATGCAGCAGGGAACCAGCTCGGCGGCGGCGTGACGTGGTCCTTTGTGACCGTGGCATCCGATGCATCTGCTGACGCCGTCGATGTCAATGTTGTCAGGGT
>Ga0209427_10008150_pt1 | contig 11811 bp, 8 predicted proteins | sample DeeMarSWOR136_30_FD_187465 | JGI IMG/M metagenome (GOLD analysis project Ga0209427, IMG submission 187465) | Marine sediment microbial communities from White Oak River estuary, North Carolina - WOR-1-36_30 (SPAdes) (version 2) | ecosystem: Environmental > Aquatic > Marine > Intertidal zone >... | reverse complement strand
CGGTGGGTCAGCCTGGTGGTTGTCGGGGCGGCGATGGTTGTTTTCGGCATAGGTATCGGCGTTGGCGAGCCGCTGCAGGAGATGTTCCTGACCACGGTGAGCCTGGCTGTGTCCGCCATCCCGGAAGGGCTGCCGGTGGTGATGAGCGTTGCACTGGCGGTAGGCGTGAGGCGGATGGCCAGACGCAAGGCAATTTTGAGGCGGCTGCCGGCGGTGGAGACGCTGGGCAGCTGTACGGTTATCCTGTCGGACAAGACAGGCACCTTAACCCAGAATAAGATGACGGTGCAATCCGTATGGACGGCAAATAAATACTTCCAGGTCGGCGAAGAAGGTCTGTCCGGCGAAAAAGAGAGTAAACAGGACGCCGAGGCTATCAGTCCGGCAGAGGGCACCCCACTATACCTCACCCTGCTGGCTGGAGTGCTGGACAACCAGGCGTCTTTGCGCAGTGAGGGTGACAACCTGATATCCGAGGGCGACCCGACTGAGGTGGCCCTGCTGGTGAGCGGTTCCAGGGCAGGACTGTGGAGGGAGGAACTACTCGAAGACTACCCGGTGGTGGATGAAATACCATTCGATCCCAAGGAGCGGTACTCGGCGACGGTACACAGTCATAACGGCAAGAAGCTGGTGTTCGTTAAGGGGGCGGTGGAGAGGTTGCTGGAGATGAGCGACAAGATGATAAGTCCGGAAGGTACGGAGGAACTAGACGGCAAGGAGATAATGCAGGAAGCCGACAATATGGGGCGCGAGGGCCTCCGGGTGCTGGCCATGGCCATGAGCGAGGGCGATAAGGCGGCCGAGGCGATACACCAGGGGAGCCCTGAAGGGCTTATCTTCCTGGGATTGCAGGGGATGATAGACCCGCCGCGTGAAGAAGCCGGTGAAGCGGTAGCGGCCTGCCACCGTGCGGGCATAAGGGTCATGATGGTAACCGGGGACAATCCGGTTACAGCGGCGGCAATCGCGCAGAAGGTGGGGATAAGCAAGGAGTTTCCCGAAGTCCGAACCGGCACCGAGCTGGAACAGATATCCGATGAAGAACTGGACGGGATTGTCAGGAGTGTCTCCGTTTATGCCAGGGTAAGCCCGGTACAGAAGCTGAGGCTGGTGAACATCCTGCGCCAGCAGGGAGAGATTGTTGCCGTAACCGGAGACGGGGTGAATGATGCGCCGGCACTGAAATCTGCCCATATCGGGGCGGCGATGGGGCAGGCGGGCACTGATGTAGCCAAGGAAGCCAGCGAGATGGTGCTGACAGATGATAACTTCGCCACGATATATGCGGCGGTGGAGGAGGGGCGGACATCCTTCTCGAACATCCGCAAGGCTACCTTTTTCCTGATATCATCCGGTGTCAGTGAGGTTATTACCATTCTGGCCAGCCTGGTTATGAGGCTTCCTTTACCACTGCTGCCCGCCCAGATCCTGTGGCTGAACCTGGTGACGGACTCGGCGGAGGTGGTGGGGCTTGCCTTTGAACCGGGTGAAGAAGAGGAATACCGAAAGCCGCCGCGCAGCACCAAGGAGGGGATTCTATCACGTACCCTGGTACAGCGGGGGCTGGTGGTGGGGCTGGTCATGGCGGCGGGGACACTGGGGATGTTCGTCTTAGAGAGGAACGGCGGGGCTACACTGGAATACGCCCGGGTGGCTGCCCTGACAACCCTGGTGATGTTCCAGGTATTTCACGTGTTTAACTGCCGCTCTGAAGGGCAGTCGGTTTTCACCATGAACCCGTTTTCCAACCAGTTTCTATTTTTCGGGACATTGCTCTCTTTTGCCATCCACCTGGGGGCAATGTACTTCGCACCGACACAGTTCCTGCTCCGGGTAGAGCCCCTGACATGGCAGACATGGGGAAGGCTCACCCTGATTGCCCTGTCGGTGATTGTGGTGGTAGAGGTTGACAAGCTGGTCAGGCGCCTCCGGAGATAGGCTTTTCCTGCGACATCTTCGGATTGATAGTAAAAGTATACGGCTAGCGGCGCCGGTGCACCAGTATATAGGTAAGAACGAACCCAGCCAGGCACCAGGCACCGACCACGGCGAAGGCAAGCCCGAGATTAACGTCCAAATCAGTTAGGGTGCCGCGTGACAGGTCGGCCATGTATTTTATCGGCAGGCCGCGGTGCAGGGCTTGCAGCCAGCCAGGTAGCTGCTCAACGGGGTATATAACCGGTGAGAATATCATGACCAGGAAGACTATAATCTGGGTGGCCAGATGGGCAAGCTGGGGTCGCGGAGCACCGTGGGCAATACTGTAACCGACGAAAATACCGGTCAGCGCTATGAGCAGGAGGGCGGGCACCACCAGCGGACTTATCTCCAGGCTGAAGTTATGGTACACAGCACCGATTACCAGGGCCAGAATCACGCCCGGCAGGCTCACCAGAACCCAGACTGTGGCATCGGCGGCTATATAAACCATGCGCGGAACCGGCAGAGACCAGATATAATCGAAGGTCCCTTCGGTTCGAGCCATAGCCACTATCTGGGGAGCCAGTACCAGCCCGGTCATGAGCAGGATGAGGGTGGGTGCTCCCGTTGTTAGAAACCTGGCGGTGGTGGGAGTGACATCCGGATATAGAAAACTGATGCCTATAACGAAACCGGCGGCGATCATTACCTGTACCGCGGCTTCAAGAGGCAGCAGAGGTTTGCTACTGAGAACCTGCCATTTAAGCATCAGTCCGTAACTACGAAGCGCTCGGGGCATTTTTGACCTCCTCATCCAGCATTTCCAGAGCGTCGGGACGGCCGACCATTTTCACGTACACGTCTTCCAGGGTGGTGGGACCGATGGAGAACTCCTCCACGATGTCCGTTTCTTTGAGGTTGCGTGCCCATTCGAGAGCCGGAGCCACATTGCTGTCTTCCAGGCTGGCGACCAGACGCCGACCGGTGACGAAGGTGTGCTGTAAGAACCCGGGCGGTAGCGGTGCTTCAACCCTTGGCTCCAGAATGAGCTCCAGCCGCATACTCTCGCCATCGGTCTCTTTGAGGGAAGCGGGTGTGCCCATACCAATCACCTTACCCTGGTCTATAATTGCCAGGCGGCCGACGGCGCGCTCGGCTTCAAGGACGTTGTGCGTTACCAGCAGAACAGCAGAGCCCATCTCAGCGATGGCGCTCACTTCTCGCCAGAGCAGGCGGCGCCGAAGAGGGTCGACGTCGTTGGTTGGCTCGTCAAGTATAACGACGCGGCCTGGCTCCACGACCGCCATGCAGAAGGCGACCAGCCGGCGCATACCGCCAGAGAAGCTCTCGGCGGTCTTTTTAGCCCATTCCTCCATTTCCAGCAGTTCAATCAGCTCTCGCGTTCGCTGGCGGATACGCTCCGCAGAACCACCGCGTACACGGCCGACCAGCTCGATTGCCTGCGTGGCGGTAAGGCCGGTAATAGGCACCTGCGTCTGTGCCTGAAAGGAACAGGCCTGACGGGCAAAATTCGGGTTGGCGATAACATCGACGCCATCAAGCATGATGCTGCCCGAGTCGGGCTTCACCAGGCCGATTATCTGATTTACCAGGGTTGTCTTGCCGGCGCCGTTGGGACCGAGTAGTCCGAAGATTTCACCTGCCTGCAAAGATAGCGAGATGTCATCGTTTACCCGAATCCCTTTGACATACTCCTTGTTAATGTGCTTTATCTCCAGTAGCATATCCGGAGACGTGGAATTACCTGATTTCAAACTGGTGCCTCCTTGTGGATTATAAACAGTTATATAAATATATTTTAGCACACGATGCTATTTGGAGGCGCTGTCCTGATTAATGAGGGGTGAGCGTGGAGGTAATTCGGGATTGAACAATGCGGTAGGTTTAGCTAACGATTATTATCTCGCCGGCGTAGCCATCAATCCTGACCAGAGTACCGTCCTTGATATTCAGGGCGCCGGATACGGATACAACCGCCGGAATATTGTACTCCCGGGCGACAATAGAGCAGTGGGACAGCATACCGCCCGATTCCGAGATAATAGCCTTGGCCTTGGAGAAGAGCGGAGTCCAGGTTATATCCGAATGAGGAATGACCAAGATGTCACCCTCGACTACCTTACTGAAGTCACCGATACCACGTATAGCCCTGGTCCTGCCTTCGCAGTAGCCCCTGGCGGCGGCAACGCCTCTCATCCTGGTGCCTATTTCCTCCCCTGTGGACGGGATTGGCGGGGTGTCGCCAACAATCAGACCGGGGAGGGTTACATTGCGGTATTTGTAAATTTCCTCTTTTCTCTGTAAAAGACTAGACCTGTGCTCGGCAGTAATTACTCCCGACTCAACAACCTCTTTTACCTCATTGAAGGTGAGATAGAAGATATCATCCTCCGATTCCAGGTAGCCCTTCGCCCTGAACAGCTTACCCAGGTGCAGAAAGGAAGGTCTGAATAGTGCGTAACCGCGGGTGTAGATGAAATCGGTCCGCTCGCGGTAGACGCGGTACCTGACGGCTCTATTGTAAATAAACCTTAGGAAGGTAGCCCCTGTTAAGCCGCCCTTTATATCGCTGATTTCGACACGCTCGCTTTCACCGACTTCGGGGCTTTTATAACCGATGATAGTTTTCAGCAGGAGGTCAGGGTTTTCCTGCCACGTTTCTCGTGAAAAATCGTTGCCGCTTTCGCCGAGGTGCCCGAAAACGGAGAGGGAGCGGTCAATATGGCGCTTCAGGTCATCAGCTTCGGGTATTGCAGACAAGTCATTATACCCCGCAGACTCTACCCTGAGCCTGGTTTCCCCGGGCAGGCCCTGATACATGTCGTGCAACCGTGAGACTTTATAGCTGAAATCAATATCCTTCACCATCTCTTTCTCGCTGGCAAAACTGAGGTTGCGGATGTCGATTCCCCTTCTCGATAGAAGCCGCCGCAACAGCATGTTATAAAAGCCCATGAGCAACTGGGAGACTATCACGTAATAAGACGCTTCCATGCTTACCTGAAATAGCTGTTCGATATATTGCAGGGTTTCTTCTTCGCTCATACTATCCAGTGCGAGGCTGACGACCCGGTCAATTTTCTTTCCCTGGTTGACGAGGAATCTTTCGATCTTTCCGGAGTACATGAGCTTACCGATGGCGAAGACGAGCATCCTGGGTATGTATTTGATGGTCCTGGCGCCGGGGCGGAACCCGGGGGTGTCACCGGCGGTGACTTCTATTCCCATTATCAGCTCAACCGATTCGCGAGGCATACCGAGCAATTCAAAAATGTCGCCAATTACGCCCATATTGAAGTATGACCGGTAGTAGAAGGGTTTGGCGAGGTTGTCAAGCTCGAGTGCTTTGGCTACTTTACCGACCAGCTCAATGAACAACCTCTTCCAGGATGAGTTCACCACTGGTATATTCACCGACCAGACGAGCGGCTTAATGATGCCGGGCATGAACTCCTTGGATATCCGGTTAGAGTAGACATTCACGCCCCGCAATGTGGTTATTTCCCGAAGCTGTAACCAGTATATGTCCTTTCCGTCATAGGTCCATTCCAGGTCAACCGGCTTGCCGTATCTGGCGGCAATATCTTTAGACTGCTGTACCAGTTGACTTACCAGCGGGGGGACGGCTTCCTGATGGGCGGGAGTTTCCAGCCAGTTTCCCCACTTATATACCCATCTCTCCGGCGTTACGCCAGCCTGCACCAGAAGCTCTCCGGAGCCGGCAACAAGCTCGACTATTATTTCGTCCATGCCGTTTACCGGGTTCTTGGTAAAGACGACCCCGGAATATTCGGGCTGTATCATCTCCTGGATGATAACCGCCATCTTGATTTCCTCGCCGGTCCTGCCTATCGAATTGATATAGGAACACACTCTTTCCCCGTTGGACGACTCCCATATGCGGACTATGGCATCGGTTACTTTCTCCAGGGTACCGACGTTCAGGAAGCTCTCGAATTGACCGGCGAAGGAGTGGTCTCTTTCATCCTCGAGATTGGCCGACGACCTGATGCAGTACTTCATATCCGGGTGTATGAGCTGTGCCAGCTCGGTCTTTAGATTTGCCAGGACGGAGCCGCCGTCATCAACGTAGTCCTGATACGCCTGGAACGTACACACGCTGGAGCGGGGTACCCTGAAGCCAGAATTTTCCAGGTAGCACAGCTGGCTTGCCTTGTACCCGACCAGCGAGGGGTGGCTCGCCTTCGACAGGTCAAGCAGATATCCTTCGGGTCCCCTTCTGAGGCGGGGGATATTGAACCTTCCCAGCCGGCTGTAGAAGGCTGTGTCGCTGGCGGTCCTGTCGTACCGGATGAAGTAGAGGGCGGCGGTTAACAGCCCGAAGATGGCAAACGGGATATGTCTCTCGACCAGGTATATCTCGACGGGCAAGAGGGCATTACCGACCAGGGCGGTAATATGCGCCCTACGCGTGGTGAAGAAGAGGATAATAAAAACGCCGGCAAAGACCAGGAACGTATACGGGGACAGCACCAGCAGGGTGAAAATCAGGATGGTGCTCCCCATGCCGCCCCGGCCCTTGAGGAAGATTGAGAAGTTGGCTCCAAGTATGCTGATGAAAACAAGGACGACAGCGGCGGCAACATCGCCGCCATAAAAGAAATGAGCCAGGGTCAGAGGGAGTGCCGTCTTTGATATCTCTCCGATAACGGTGGAGAAACCGGCGCCCAGACCGCCAACACCAAAAGCATTGGCGACGCCGATATTCCGACTTCCCCGTCGGGACAGGACTTCTCTTTTAAAGAGGTAGGTGAAGATGAGGGCAAAGGGGATGGAGCTGTACAGGTAGCAGGTGATGGCAAACAGCAGGGTACGCAGATTCAGGAAATCCGGCGAAACAAGTAAATTGAACTGGTTGTAGTCAATACCGAAAAACATTGATTCATCCTGCTACCAAATTAAAAAGGGCATCAAATACCGCCATAACAGCCGGCGGTTGTAATGCCCTTGTATATCTCTTCCACCTCACACCCCTGAGCCGCGATTTCTATTACATGTTATTTCATATCTGGAAGTTGATTTTAGTTCTTCGGTCGGGCTTTGTCAATAACTAGGCTCGTTATTCTGTGTACTGGTAGCGGAGAGTGGCATGGTTATCAGTGCCCGGTAAGCCACGACCAGAGCGAGCGTAAGAACCTGACCCTGACCGAGCCCACGGGTAGCTTGAGCTCCTCCCAGTGGGTACTGGGGGACATGTTAATCTCGTCAATCTGCGGTTTCAGGAGGTCCAGCTTTTCACGGTCGCCCTTAGCCACTATTTCATCGATACGCTGCATCATCTCCCGGGCAGATTCAAGGCGGCGGTTCTCTGCCTGAGCCATCTGCTCGGAGATAACGCCGTACTCCCCTTTTAACCGGTTGAGGCGCATCATAGCCTGGTAGGCGGTGTCAACTATTTGCTGGCGGCTCATCCAGTCGGTCTCGTAGTTAAGCGAGTATCTCCAGTGAGGCTGTACCAGCGCGTTGCGGTGCTCCTCCAGGCTGCGGAACAGGATGTGGTAACCGTATTGCACCGGCTTTTCAAAGGCGGGGCTGCCCGGGTCGAGGAATGGTGCCAGTGGAGCAATAAAGAGGGAGAGGCGCTTATCTCCTTTGAACTTATCGAGCAGGTATCCACAGTAATCAACGGTATCAAGTGCCGATTGAGGGGTCTGGAGGGGAACCCCTATCATGAAGAAAACGTCGAAACGGCCGCAGCCGACATCAAGGGCATCGCCGATGGTCTGTTCCAGTTCCTCATTGGAGAAGTGCCTGCCTTCGGCTTTCCTGACCTCGGGGTCGTGGGACTCGGGGGACATCTCCAGGCAGAAATCGGGCGAGGACAGGCTCATCTGGCGCAGGAATTCTCGCGGGGCAGGATTAAATATTTCGAAAATAAGCTGGTTCTTGACCTTCTTCTCCTGGAGCAGGCGAAAGAGCTCCCTGGCGTATTCATCGCCAGCCTGACGGAGGTCGCCGAGAACGAAGGCCGGACCCCGGCTGAAGCGGGCTATCTGCCTGATGTCCTTGTTGACTGCCTCCGGAGAGCGGAAAGCCGGTTTTTTCCGGTTATAGAACTTGCGGAAAGCGGCCGCCGAGCCGCCGCAGATGGTGCAGTTCTGGGTACAGCCGCGGCAGGTGAAGACGGCGGTGATGGGATAATCCGCCCAACCCTGAAAAGGCGTGTAGCTGGCAAGGTCACGGTACCTGATTACCGAGCGCACGGTGTTGGCGTAGTGCCGGACCATGACGTGGCTGAGGTCAGTGGGGGTGTGAGAGAAGGGGTTTACGCGCATCCTGCCCCGGCTGTCCCGCCAGACGAGATTGGGCACCGTTTCCGGTTCCCGGCCGGACTTTATGGAGCGCATCAGCTGGCGGAGGGGTTCTTCGGTGGAGTCGCCCCGCAATATATAGTCAATCTGTGGGAATTTTATCAGCTCCCGATAGTAGTAGGAAGAGGAAAAGCCGCCGAACAGCACCTTGGACCCGGGGTGGTGTTTTTTAACGAGTTTGGCTACCTCGATTGAGCCGTGGCAGTGGAGCATCCAGTGCAGGTCTATGCCAAAGACGGGGGCTTTCAGGCTGGCTATCGTTCTTTCGGCATTGAATTTCCTGTCGTTCAGCATGCGCACCGCCAGGTTGACGATGCGCACCCGGTAACCGGCGCGTTCCAGGTACTCGGCGAGGCTGGTGAAGCCGATGGGGTACATCTCGAAAACAGGTGACGACGGGATCTGGTCACTGACGGGACCGCAGAGTATTGTTTTTTCGCGAAAGTCGTACACGCTGGGGGCGTGCAGTAGAATTAAATCGACAGCCATTATCCTCCCACCAGTCCTAGAAGACTCCCGCCATGATGTAGCCGATACCCATGAACAGCTGGGTGAGCAGAACTACAAAGACGTTATTTGCCAGAGCCGGTACCAGCTTGCTCATATCCCCGTGCTGAAGGGAGCCGCGAACAGCTTTAAACGCCAGGGGAAGGGTAAGCAGGCCGAGTAACGAAAAAGCAGGCATCTTGCCGGCAGCAACACCGCCAATTATCCAGAGATAGACCATCGCCGTCAGCACCGAATAGACGATGCTTGCTTTGCTTTTGCCGATGACAATGGGGAGCGTGTGACGGTTGGCGGTAGCATCAGCTTCCACGTCGGGGAACTCGTTCAGCAGGAGCAGGTTGTGCACCAGAATACCGGAGGGTATGGAGGCGATAATCGCCGTCACGGCAAAGTTGCCGGTGTGGACGAAGTAAGAGCCCAGGATGGGCAGAGCACCGAGTCCAACACCGGGAGCCCACTCGGGCCATCCCATCTTGAGGATGAAGGGCGTATAGAGGACGATACAGGCGGCGGCTACGATGAGCAGAGGCACCAATGCCCAGCCCTGGACCAGCGTGAAGTAGATGCCTATAGGGATAATGGCAATCAGACAGCCGAGGCCGAGCCACAGAGCCTGCCGCGGAGTGATGAGGCCGGTGGGAAGGGCACCGCTGCCTCCGCTGAAGGGGGTCTTCTGGGTCTTGAAGTCGACCCCGCTCCGGTAGTCGAAATATTCATTGAGGACATTGACGCTGATGTGGGCGAGGAGTATCCCCAGGCCGGCCAGCCAGGCGTAGCCGAAGTTGAAGTCGCTACCGAATTCCCGGGACTCGTACCAGGCGATGCTGGCACCGAGAAACGCCAGCACAACGGCAAGGAGCAGGAAGGGTGCCCTTATAACCAACAACCATTTTTTCATTGAGCGTTCCTTTCAGCCAAGGGTTTTCAGTCTTTATGAGCCGTGGACTCATGTTTTCGCCAGCATTTTTCGTGGACATAGACAGCGCATCTGGCGCAGTAATAGATGTGGGCTCTAGCGTCTTTGCCACAAACTGGACACTTCATCCGGTACCTCCCAAATTTATTATAGCACCCTGTCCTTTATTAACTCTCAGTCACTCAATATCCCTTTATTTACTTCTAGCCATTGAGAAAACTCACCGACTGACTCAATACTTTCTTCAATCACAGCATGATAGATGTCCGAACTGGTAAATTTCCGGCGATATTCAGGATGCCTGCAGAAGTGATTTTTGATTGCCAGGATGGGCGGTCTATTATACTGGTCGATTCTGGCTTTCAGTTCATCAAGTTGCCTCTGGAGGGTATTTACCTGATTGGAATCTATAGCCCATATGTCTATTTTCCATTCATCTGGAAAACCCAGACTACTGGTGTATATTCCCCAGTAGAGGCCAGCTGGCAGGGTAGGTGTGCTACCAATAAACTCATTTCGATAGTGCATCCGGTGAGGTTTTAGACTTGATGCCAGCTCATTACCTAGCTGGAAGAACTTTCCTTCGGTCAATTCATTCGTCGCAAGATAGATATCTAAATCTCTCCAGGTCATCAATTCCAGCATATAACTGCCTGTTAAGACTGGAGTACCGTATTTGCCAATTATATGAAGCAAACCGTGGTCATGTAATATTTGATTTGCTTCGCTGATGATGGTCGAATTAAGCTGTTCCAGGTCATCCATATTCTTTTTATTTATTTTATTTTTACTTCGTCGCCGACACCGGCGTTGAGGAAATCGCGGGCGCTGCCTTCCGAGACAGATACCTCAAGGTTGCCGCTGCTGCCGATGAGGGCGAGCAGTCCCTTGCCTTCAGCGTAGGTACGGCTAACCCCGTGAATAGTCCGGTTACCGACCTCAATGGTAATTTTATCGTGCGGTTCGGGCAGGTCTTCGGCTTTAAAATCGGTAATCAGGTTGCCGAAATTATCGATATGGAGGATTTGGCCTACCAGGGAGCCGTCGGGGGCACAGTGGGGGTGGAGGTTGGGCAGTACGGTGAGGGAGGTTGTTTTTTCACCGAACTCCGATGGTGCCATTCCCAGGGAAAGGTGGGCGGCTACCGGAGCGAAGACGTCACGTCCATGAAAGGTGGGGCTGACCGGCGACAGCCAGAATTCAGGACTGGTGATGACGATTGCCTCCAGCCCTTCTGCCAGCTCTTCCTGTTGTTGACCGGTATGGCTCCCAATGGTTCTGGCTGCAAACTCCTCTATTATGTAGCTCAATACGCCGTTGTCGGGGGCAACGAAGTCAGCCCACGGGGTTCTCAGGATAACAGCCCTCCTTTCAGTGCCGACCCCGGGGTCGACGACCACCAGGTGGACTGTTTTCTGCGGGAAGAACTGATAGGCGGTGCTCAGGACAAAGGCGGCCTGGGGGATATTCTGGGGTCTGATGGTATGGCAGATATCAACCAGCCTCGCATCAGGATTGATACCGAGTATTACTCCTTTCATAGCCGCCACATAGGCATCGGTCAAGCCGAAGTCGGTGGTCAGGGTAATTATGGCACCCATCCACACTCACCTGAACAATTCTTTATCAAGCAGGGAGCAGCGCTGTTAGTCATAAACAGCCAGTTACTGGCTAACCTTGAGGGTTATTATGGCGATAGCAATAAACAGAACTATAAGAACGATGGTGAACTGGAACAATCTCCTTTCCAGCCCGCGTTTCGTCCGGTAGACGGTATCAGCCTGACCGAATATGCCTCCCAGACCACCGCCCCGCACCTGCAGAAGAATGACGAGTATCAGGGCTATGGCCAATATAATTTGCGTGACACCGAGAGCAGTAAGCACGTTATTCTTCCCCTAACTTTTTCTTCAGCAATTCATTTGCCAGCTGTGGGTTGGCACGACCTCTGGTGGCTTTCATTACCTGCCCGACGAGGAACTTGAGCGCCTGTTCCTTGCCTTTCCTGAAATCGGCCACAGGTTGAGGGTTATCCTTTATCACCTGAGTGATAATATCTTCGACCTCGCTGGTATCACTTATCTGGCCGAGTCCTTTTTCCTGAATAATGTC
>Ga0209427_10008149_pt1 | contig 11811 bp, 12 predicted proteins | sample DeeMarSWOR136_30_FD_187465 | JGI IMG/M metagenome (GOLD analysis project Ga0209427, IMG submission 187465) | Marine sediment microbial communities from White Oak River estuary, North Carolina - WOR-1-36_30 (SPAdes) (version 2) | ecosystem: Environmental > Aquatic > Marine > Intertidal zone >... | reverse complement strand
ATAGCTCCGACCGGCTGCCTTTACCCTCAAACGAACTCAACCGGGTGCTGGGAGGGGGGCTGGTCTCCGGCTCGCTGGTGCTCATGGGCGGCGAACCCGGCATCGGCAAGTCCACCCTGCTGCTTCAGGTCTCGGCATCAGTGGCCCAAAGTGGGGGCAAGGTAGCTTATGTCTCCGGGGAAGAAACGCTTTCACAGATTAGACTCCGGGCGGAGCGGCTGGGGGTAAGCGGCCAGGGGCTCTATCTTTTGGCCGAGACTGACCTCAACGCTATCCTGGGCCAGCTGGAACAGCTGGAACCATCGTTGGTGGTCATCGACTCCATCCAGGCAATTTCACTCCCCGAGCTGGAATCAGCGGCGGGCAGCGTCGGCCAGGTCAGGGAGTGCACCCTGAGGCTGATGCACTGGGCCAAGCCCGGCGCCGTGCCCGTTCTCGTTGCCGGCCACGTGACCAAGGACGGCTCAATCGCCGGACCCAGAGTTTTAGAGCATATCGTTGACGTGGTTTTGTATCTTGAGGGCGAGCCTTTCAGCGCCTACCGCGTTCTGCGCGGAGTGAAGAACCGCTTCGGCTCCACCAACGAGGTGGGCGTCTTCGAGATGAAACAGGAGGGGCTTATGGAGGTGGACAACCCCTCTAAGGCCTTCCTCGCCCAGAGGCCGGAGGAAGCCGTCGGCTCGGCGGTGGTGCCCACGCTGGAAGGCAGCCGCCCCCTGCTCGTTGAGATTCAAGCATTGACCACCCCGACATCTTTTGGCCTGCCCCGCCGCACCGCCAACGGCGTCGATTTCAACCGATTGCTTTTGATTACAGCGGTGCTGACCAAGCGGGTGGGCCTGAAGCTGGGCAATCAGGATATTATCGTCAACGTCACGGGAGGATTAAAGGTAGGCGAGCCCGCGGCGGATTTAGGTATTGCTTTAGCCATCGCCTCCAGCGCTCGCGACATAAGCGTCGACCCGGCACTGGTGGCGGCGGGTGAGGTGGGCTTAAGCGGCGAGCTGAGGGCCGTTTCGCAGTTGGAACGAAGAATAGCCGAAGCCGCCCGCCTCGGCTTTAAGCGCTGCCTGGTACCCAAGGCGGGCACCAAGATCAAAGCCCCCAAAAACATTAAGCTCCTGACGGCGGGCACGCTGAGGGAGGCGATAAGGCTGGGGCTGGTGGGGGGTAAAAAATAAATAATCCCAAAGTCTCCGCCATAATCGTCGCCGCCGGCGAAAGTCGGCGCATGAACGGAATCGATAAGGTCCTGGCCCCGCTGGCGGGCAGGCCCGTCATTTCTCATGTTCTCAGCGTATTCGATAGCTGCGGCTTAATTGATAATATCGTGCTGGTGGTCAACCAGAAAAGCCTAGAGGCCTGCCAAAAGCTGGTCGCAGGGCTATCCAAGCCGATTGAGCTCTGCGTCGGGGGCAAAAGACGGCAGGACTCGGTTGCGGCGGGGCTTAAAAAACTAAAAGATAGCGACTGGGTGGTCATCCACGACGGCGCCCGCCCCCTGGTGACCCAAGAGCTGATTGAGGAAGGGCTAGAAGCAGCCAAAGGGACGGGGGCCGCTGTAGCCGCCGTTCCCGTCACCGACACCATCAAGGTCGCGGACGACGACAGAATAGTGCACCAGACGCCACCACGTCAAAATCTGTGGGCGGTACAGACGCCGCAGGTCTTTCGCATTGATGTAATAACTGATGCCTATCAGAAAGCGAAGGGCGAAGCCACCGACGACGCCTCGCTGGCAGAACAAGCGGGCTATAAGGTTAAACTATACATGGGCTCGTATGATAATATAAAGATAACCACCACTAATGACTTGTTAATAGCGGAGGCTTTAAGCAAAAGTGGGAAATAATATGCGAATCGGCATCGGTTACGATACACATCCCCTGGTCAAGAAGAGAAGACTAGTTCTCGGCGGCGTCGAGATACCTTTTAACAAGGGGCTCGACGGCTGGAGTGATGCCGACGCGCTGACCCACGCCATCATCGATGCCCTGCTCGGCGCCGCCGCCTCGGGTGATATCGGCACCCATTTTCCCCCCGGTGAGCCCCGGTATAAGGACATCTCCAGCCTGGAACTGCTCAAAACGACGGCGGAAAAGCTGGCAGGGGCAGGCTGGCACATCGTTAATATCGACGCCACCGTTATCGCCGAGGAGCCCAAGCTGGCCGGCTATATCGACCAGATGAGGCAGAACTTGAGCCAGACGTTAGGTATTGAAATAGACAGGGTCAGTGTCAAGGCCAGTACTCCGAACGGGCTCGGTTGCACCGGCAAGGGCAAAGGGATAGAGGCCCGCGCCGTGGCCCTGATTACGGGAGACTGATTTTTATGGGATATTGCCGCAGCCTGAGAAACGACATCAAGGCCGCCTTCGAGCACGACCCGGCGGCGGTCAGCACGCTGGAGGTCTTGCTGGCTTATCCCGGCTTCCACGCCCGCCAGTTTCACCGTGTTGCCCACACCTTCTTCAAATGGCACATCCCCTTCCTGCCTCGCCTTATCTCCCACATCAGCCGCTTCCTTACCGGCATTGAAATCCACCCCGGGGCAAAAATTGGGGAAGGCTTTTTCATCGACCACGGCATGGGGGTGGTCATCGGCGAAACCTCAGTGATTGGCGACAACGTTACTTTATATCAAGGCGTAACCCTGGGCGGCACCAGCCTCAAGCGGGCCAAGCGCCACCCCACCCTGGGCGACAACGTGGTGGTCGGGGTAGGAGCCCAGCTCATCGGCGACATCACCATCGGCGAAAACTCCAAGGTCGGTGCCGGCTCGGTGGTGGTCAGCTCGGTGCCGGCCAACGCCACCGTGGTCGGCGTGCCGGGGCGGGTGGTGGCGGTGCGCAACCCCGATACCGATACCGTGGAAAGGCTGCCCGACCCCGTGGGTGAGCGACTGGAAGCCTTAGAGAAAAAGATGGCCGAGCTGGAAAAACGACTAGAAAGAACCAAAAAATGAAGCTATGCAACACCCTCTCCGGGAAAAAAGAGGAGTTTCAACCAAGAGGCGACGAGGTCAAGATTTACGTCTGCGGCGTCACCCCCTACGACGACGCCCACATCGGCCACGCCATGAGCTACGTCATTTTTGATGTTATTCGGCGCTACCTAAAGTTCCGCGACTTTAAGGTCAAATACGTGCAGAATGTCACCGATATCGACGACAAAATCATAGACCGCGCCAACCAGCGCGGTATGCCCCCCGCCGAGCTGGCCAAGAAATACGCCGACAGTTATTTTGAGGATATGAACGCGCTAGGTATTGAGCCCGCCGACGTTTATCCCCACGCCACCGAGGAGATATCAAAAATCATCGAGGTCATCCAGGGCTTAATCGATAAGGGCTTTGCCTACCCCGCCGGCGGCAGCGTCTATTTCCGGGTGAGAAAAGACCCCGACTACGGCAAGCTCTCCCACCGCTCCCTGGACGCCATGATGTCGGCGGAGTGCGGCCTGGGCGGCAAGGAAAAGGAAGACCCCATGGACTTCGCCCTCTGGAAGGCGTCCAAGCCGGGCGAGCCCTACTGGGAAAGCCCTTGGGGTCAGGGCCGACCGGGCTGGCATATAGAGTGCAGCGCCATGTCCCTAAAGTATCTCGGCGACCAGATTGATATACACGGTGGCGGGCAGGACTTGATTTTTCCCCACCACGAGAACGAAATCGCCCAGTCGGAGAGCTTTACCGGCAAGAAGCCCTTCGTCAAGTACTGGCTACATAACGGGCTGGTGCAACTGGGCGAAGACAAGATGAGCAAATCACTGGGAAACCTGGTCACCATAAAGCAGGCCCTGGAAAAATACAGCCCCGACGCCATCCGCATCTTTATCCTGAATTCCCATTACCGCAGCCCCCTCACTTATTCTGAGGAGGGCTTAGAAGCGGCGGAAAAGGCGGTGGAACGATTGCTGCGGGCGGTCTCCAGAGACGACCCCGGTGGCGGGGAGGCTTTTGACGCTGAATCTTATCGTAAGCAGTTTATTGAGGCGATGGACGACGACTTCAACACCGCTAAAGGGCTTGGCGCTCTGTTTGAGCTAGCCAACGCCATAAACCAGGCCGGCGATGCGGGTGTCGGTATTGGCCAGGCTCAAGGCACTCTTACGTCATTGGCACGAGAAGTGTTGGGGCTAAAACTCCCGCGAATAATCAATGTAGAAGTTTCAGACGGGATTTCAATGCGGGCAACCGCCAAGGCTACGGTTATTCCCGATACGGTCAGTGCCCGTGTAAATCAGCTGGTCGAGGAGCGCTTGAAATGCCGGAAAGAGAAGAACTGGCAGCGGGCGGATGAAATACGTAAAAAGCTAACCGAGCTTGGGGTTATCCTGGAAGATACCAAGACAGGAACGGACGTAACCTATAAAAGCGTCCCCTCTGAAGAAGCCCTCAACAGTATTTGATAATTACGGAGGTCCATCATGTGGCAAAACATCGCCTTTATCCTCATCGGCGTCGGCATACTGGTACTCATCGGCTGGGCGGTTAAAGGCTTCTTTATGGATGCGGATATTCCTGTGCTCGTCCGCATCGCCGTCGGCGCCATCGCTGCCGGAGTGTTAGTGCTCATCGGCATCGTCATCAAGGATCGTATCAAGAAGGCCAAGAGCGACAAATTCAGGGAGGTTGAGAAATGATTGTCACCACCTCGGCCCAGATTGAAGGCAAAGCCATCGCCCGGACTATCGGGCTGGTCAAGGGCAACACCATCCGCGCCCGCCACATCGGTAAGGATATAATGGCCGGGCTGCGGGGCATAGTCGGCGGCGAGATAAGCGAATACACCAAGATGATGGCTCAAGCCAGAGAGGAAGCCATCGCCAGAATGGTAGAAAACGCCGAAAAGGAGGGGGCTAACGCCATCGTCAGCATGCGCTTTACCACCTCCATGATTATGCAGAACGCCTCCGAGATTTTGGCCTACGGCACGGCGGTGGTCCTGAAATAGCTATTTCCCCGTCAGCCAGGCCCAGAAGGCGCGCCAGAACCTTAGCCCCACCCTGCCCCTCATCAACTCCAGTTGCTGCCTCTCCACCACGGGGAAGGCATTGATTTCGTCTATCTCCGGCTTCAGCTTGGCCAGTTCGGCTTCGGCATTCTCCCCAGCCATCGCCTCGTCGATGCGTTTTGCCATCGCCCAGGCCGCTTTGACGCGTTTCTCGCCAAGCTCGGCCATCTCGGCGGAGATAACGCCGTATTTCGCCTTTAATTCGTTCAAGCCCAGTATGGCCTCGTAGGCGCTCTCCATGATTTGCTGGCGGCTCATCCACCGCGTCTCGTAGTTCAGGGAGTCCCGCCAGTTGGGCGCCAGCAGCGCCTGGCGGTGTTCCTCCAGCGTCTTAAACAGGACATTATAGCCGTAGCGTTTGGGCTGCTCGAAGCCCAGGCTACCCGGGTCGAGGAAGGGGGAGATGGGGGCGATAAAGAGGAAAAGCCGCTTATCTCCCTTAAATTCTTGCCAGAGGTGGTCGCAGTATTCAACGGTCTCTCTCGCCGACTGGGGCGTCTGCTTGGGCAGGCCAATCATATAGAAGACATCCATACGCGCGCAGCCAGCATCAAGAGCCTCGCCAATCGTCCGCTCCAAGTCCGAGTTGGAGTAGTTACGCCCCGAGGCCTTTCTCACCATAGGGTCGTGGGATTCGGGGGAAATCTCCAGACAGAAGTTGGGACAGGCCTGTCCCACCCGCTCCAGGAATCCGGGTGGGGCGGGGTTGAAAAGCTCCAGGATGAGCTGGTTTTTGACCCCCTCCAGCCCCCGCAGCACCTCTGCGGCATAGTCTTGTCCCGGCTGGAGCAGGTCGCCCAGGATAAAGATGGGTCCGGTGCTGAATTTCTCTATTTGTTTCACGCCCCGAACAACCGCCTCGGGAGAGCGAAAGACGGGCCTGGCCCGCCCGTAGAATCTCCTGAAGGCGGCGCCGGAACCGCCGCAGATAACGCAGTTCTCCCCGCAGCCCTTACAGGTGAGCACGGCGGTGATGGGGTAGTCCTTCCAGCCCCTGAAGGGGGCGTAGCTGGCCAGGTCGCGATATCTTATCACCGAGCGAACCGTCTCGGCGTAGTTGCTCACCATGAGGTGGCTCAGGTCGGTGGGGATGTGGGTGAAGGGATTTTCGTGTATGCGGCCCCTCCCGTCCTTCCAGACTAAGTTGGGCACTTTGTCGGGCTTAACGCCGTGCCTGAAGCAGTCCATGAGCTGCCGCAGCGGTTCCTCGGTGGAATCGCCCCTCACCACGTAGTCGACCTCGGGATAGTTAATCAATTCTTTATAGAAATAGCTCGAGGAAAGGCCGCCGAAGACAACCTTGGATTCGGGGTGGTGTTTCTTGGCCAGGCGGGCGATTTCGATGGCGCCGTGAGAGCTTACCAGCCAGTGCAAATCGATGCCAAAAACGGGCGATTTGAGCTTCTTTATCATCGCCTCGGCGTCGAATTTTTTATCGCTCAGCATGCGCACCGCCAGGTTGACGATGCGCACCCGGTAGCCCGCGTTGCCCAGGTACTCGGCGATGCTGGTAAAGCCGATGGGGTACATCTCGAACATGGAAGACGACGGAATCAGGTCAGCGACGGGCCCGTAGAGAATCGCCTTGTCGCGGAAGTCATAGACGCTGGGAGGGTGCAGCAGGACCAGGTCGACGGACATTGTTTAAAAGACCCCAGCCAGGATGTAGCCGACCCCCAGCAATAGCTGGGTCAGCAGGACGACCAGGATATTACTGGCCATGGCCGGCACCAGCTGGCTCATGTCGCTATACTTGCTCCCGCTCCAGATCGCCTTGATGGCGAAGGGCAGAGTGAGCAGGGCGATTAAGGCAAAGAGGGGCATCTCCCCAACCGCCACCCAGTAGCCTATCCAAGCGTAGACAATTACAGTCAGGGCGGAATATATCAGCCAGGCGCCCTGCTTGCCGATGGTTATGGGCAGCGTGCGGCGGCCCGCTTCACGGTCGGCGGCGATATCGGGGAACTCGTTAAGGAGCAGCAGGTTATGCACCAGGATAGCCGAGGGTATGGCGGCGATGAAGGCGGGGAAGGTGTATTCGGAAGTCTGGATGAAGTAGGTCCCCAGCACGGGCAGAGCCCCCAGTCCCACCCCCGGTGCCCACTCGGGCCAGCCCAGTCGGGTCAAAAGGGGTGTATAGAGCAGCGTGCAAAAAGCGGCCGCTAATAGCAGCGGCAGCAAAGCCCAGCCGGAGACGATAACGAAATAGACGCCGATGGGCACCGCCAGCAGGAAAGAGCCCATCCCCAGCCAGAAGACCTGCCGCGGCGTCATCTGGGCGGCGGGCAGGATGCCGCTGCCCCCGCTGAAAGGAGTGCGTTTGGTCTTGAGGTCGATGCCGCTTCTGTAGTCAAAATAGTCGTTGAGCACGTTGACGCCGATGTGGCAGAGCAGCAGCCCCAGAAAAGCGAGCAGGGCATGGCCTAAATGAAAATAGCCGTCATACCAGGCGATGGCATTACCCAAGAAAGCCAGCACCACCGAAAGCAGCAGGAACTGGGGCCTGGTCTCGGCGAACCATACCTTCAGCTTCATTCATCGTCTCCTTACAGATATAAAATCTTGAGCAATTGGGGTGGGCACAGATTCGTTGCTATAAGGGAGTCTCTTAACGTATCAGATTATCTTCAGGGCTACTATAGAGATAATAACGAAGAAGGCTACGAGGACGACGGTAAGCTGAAAAAGCGTTTTCTCCACGCCCCGCTTGGTGCGGTAGACGGTGTCGGCCTGGCCGAAGATACCTCCCAGTCCCCCACCTTTGACCTGAAGCAGAATGGCTAATATCAAGGCGGCGGATAGTATTATCTGAGCTATGTTAAAATAGGTCTCCATGCTTATCCTTCCTCTAACTTCTTCTCCATTAACTGGTTGACCACCGCGGGATTGGCGCGCCCCCTGGTGGCCTTCATCACCTGCCCCACCAAAAACCTCAGGGACTGTTTCTTGCCCGCCTTATAGTCGGCGACGGCCGGAGCGTTCTCTTTGATGACGCGGGCAATCTCCTCCTCGATGGCGCCGGCATCGCTTATCTGCCCCAGCTCCTGCGCCTTAATGATATCATCGGCGCTCTCGCCTTTCTGGTACATCTGCGCCAGCACCGACTTGGCCGTGGCCGTACTAATCTTCTCCTCCGAGCTTAATCGGGCCAGGCGGGCCAGCCGTTCCGGGCTGACCTTTTTCCTGAACTGGGTTATATTGATAACACTCTCGTTTATTATACGGCTAACCTCGCCCAAAAGCCAGTTGCTCATCTCCTTGGGCGTCACTTCATGGCTGGTTTTGAGACAGTCCTCGAAGTAGTCGGCCATATCCCGGGAAGCGGTAAGCAGCTTGGCGTCATATAGAGGCAGCCCGTATTCGGCGGCAAAGCGGTCGCGCCTCTCTTCGGGCAGCTCAGGCAGCTTGGCTTTTATCTCTTCCACCCACGCTCGGTCCAACACCAGCGGCGCCAGATCGGGCTCAGGAAAATAGCGGTAATCGTGGGCATATTCCTTGGAACGCTGGGAAACGGTCACCCCCCTGTCCTCCACCCAGCCCCTCGTCTCCTGGGAAAGCTTTTTGCCCACCCCCGCCAACTTCCGCTGCCTCTCTTCTTCGTAGCTCAGGGCGCGATAGACCGCCTTAAAGCTGTTCATATTCTTGACCTCGACCTTGGCCGAAAGAGCGGCGCTATCCCGGGGACGAATGCTGATATTGGCGTCGCAGCGGAAGCTCCCCTCCTCCATATTGGCGTCGGAGACACCCAGGTAGCGAAGTATGCTCCTCAGCGTCATCAGGTACTGTCGGGCTTCCTCAGGGGAGCGCAGGTCGGGTTCGCCGACAATTTCCATCAGGGGTACCCCGGAGCGGTTGACATCCACCAAGCTGTAAGATCCTTCACCCAGGATGGTGCGGTGCAACAGCTTGGCCACGTCCTCCTCAAGGTGGACATTATCTATCCCCACCTTCTTCTCCTTGCCGTTGACATCAATGGCCAGCCAGCCGTGATGGCCGATGGGGGCGTAAGACTGCGAAATCTGGTAGCCCTTCATCAGGTCGGGGTAGGGATAGTTCTTGCGGTCAAAGCGGGTGGACTCAGAGACGGTGCAGTGCAGGGCCAGAGCCGTCATTACGGTGAATTCCACCGCCTGCTGGTTGATGGTGGGCAGCACGCCGGGCATACCCAGGCATACCGGGCAGACGTGGCTGTTGGGCGGGGCGTTGGTGTAATCAGTGCTGCAGCGGCAGAACATCTTGCTTTTGGTCAAGAGCTGGGCGTGGACCTCTAGCCCGATGATGGTCTCGTATTCCATGGCAAATGCTAGTATAGCAACAATAGTAATAGCTGACAAGGAAAAGGGGGATTGGGGCAATAGCCCACCCCTTGTTAGCGGGCGTAGTTTCTACCCACCCTACCCACCCTATAAGGGTGGTACCCCTTATATATCCCCCTGCAGTGGTTACGCCACCCCCTTTCCCTTTAGGGGAGTTTAAGAGGGGGCAAAGCCCCCTCTGGAAAAGACTTCTGTTGGGTGGGAAGGGTGGGACGACAATACTTACGCTAAACAAGGTGGGGTGGGGCACCAAAATATGTTATAATCTCCCCTACGGTGGGGATATAGCTCAACTGGGAGAGCGCTGCCTTCGCATGGCAGAGGTCGGGGGTTCGAATCCCCCTATCTCCACCATTCCACCATTCGTCCTCTGACGCCTATTCCCCCGACCCAACCGAGGATGCGAATCCCCCTATCTCCACCATTATTCTTCTGAAGGCTTTTTCTCCTTGTCCTCCGGCAGCTCCAGCTTGGGCATCTCTATCGGTGTCTTTCGGGCAAAGATAGGAATGCCGATGGCGGCTATGATGACGGTGGCCACGATGACCACCATTATGATGTCGGGGTAGTCAGAGGCATGGGCAATGCCGGCTACGACCACTACTTCCGCCACCACCGCCGCCGACAGCCCCCGGGGCAACATGGTGGTTAAGAAACCGCTGCTCTTGAACATGGTGCTGCTGCCGATAGATGAGAGCAGCACCACAATGTACCTCACAAATAGCAGGGCAAAAGATATAACCACGCCGACGACAATCAATGACGGTTCGTCGAAGGTCAGCATCAGTCCCAGATAGACAAAGAAGAAGGTCTTTATCAGAAAAGACATCTGGGAGTGGAACTTCTTCATCATATCGTGTATCTCGACCGTCCGCTTAATCCGCAGTAAGCGGGCGAACTGGACACCGTTCCCCAGGATTATGCCGAAGACGAGGGCGAAGATGACCCCGCTGCCATCTATGCTTTCCACGGCGAAGTAGAGCAGAAAAACGATGGCCAGGGTCAATATATCGTCAAAGATCTCCCCCTCGATGAGAGTCAGAATCCAAAGCCAGAGAAAGCCAGCGGCGGCACCTATACCCGCCCCGATAGCAAACCTGATGGCAATGGTCTGGCCGACCAGCGAAGCCTTATCCCCACCCAACGTCGCCCCGCCCACAACCTGCTCACCGGTCATGACCTGCAGGATAACCAGGGCGATGACGATAACCAGGGCGCCGTCAAAGGCCGACTCCAGGCTCAATACCGAAGACACCTTGCCCGGAACCTTGGACCTACTGACCAGGGGTATCACTATGGAAGGGCTGGTGCCGCTTAATATGGCGCCGAGCAAAAGGCCGTGCATCAGGTCCCAGCCCAAAAGTTGATGAGCCAGGAAAGCCACCCCCACCGTGCTGGCGGCAATGCCAACTATAACCAGAACCAGCGCCCGCGGGGCGCTGGAAAGAATCAAGGAAAAATCGAGGTCCAGCCCGCCGTTGAAGAGGATGACGACCAAAGCCAAGCTGGCGATTATCTGCGAAGCAGGCGCTATATCGGCGGGGTCGATTATCCCGAAAACAGGCCCTATCAGGTAGCCCAGGCCCAAAAGTATGAGGATATCGGGGAAGCTTATCTTGCGGAAAAGGTAATCACCGATAAAGCCGATGACCACCAGGATGCCGATAAAGCCGATTATCTGTACCGCTGTCATCTGTTTTCTATCGCTTTAGGCGTATTCTAGCAATAATATATTCGAAAAGCCAGCCCTAGATAAAGTAATCATCAAGAACTATCTATTGAGATACCAATTCCATTTCTGCTAATATCCCTTTTGAGGGGAATCTTGAAAACGATAGAAGTCTTCGTCGTGATGAAGGAGGGAACTGACCAGTATTACCTTCTAAAGGTTGAGAGGCGTGGGTATGACGTTTACTGTTTCCTCCCTGATTTAGGAATTCATCACTCTCAACACGAAAGTGGTGAGTCACATTTTCGTTATGAAAGGGAGGCCAAAAAGCTTAGAGAACAACCGCCAGTGGCTTTGGCTATGGGTGAAGCAGGAACACTTATCGAAAACGGCATCCAAAGTAAATCTCTCCGTGATCTGGGGCGTGCCATTGGTATTTGTGTTGCAACTATCTCGATTGATTCCCTAAGCCACGATTTTCGTAAGTTTGAGCGGAGTGCAAGAGAATGTTTTGTGGTTGACAAAGATTCATTTCCAAAGGGCACTTCCATTATTCAGGTCGGGGTTTGGGCGGTCCCCGAGAGGAACAAGCCTAGCTTCGAATTCAACAACCCAGATGTTTCAGAAAATTTGTTATACAAAGTAGCCCAGTGCGAGCCTCAGATTTGGATCTTTGCCACACCTTTTGCCTGATTGATACTCAGCCAATTATGCTTTCTTAGCCTCCCGCCAGCGGAAGAAGGCCTTGGTCAGCTCTAAGACCGGGAAGACCGTCGCCGCCAGCAGGACGACCAGCAGCCAGTCGAAGCCGCTC
>Ga0209427_10008148_pt1 | contig 11812 bp, 10 predicted proteins | sample DeeMarSWOR136_30_FD_187465 | JGI IMG/M metagenome (GOLD analysis project Ga0209427, IMG submission 187465) | Marine sediment microbial communities from White Oak River estuary, North Carolina - WOR-1-36_30 (SPAdes) (version 2) | ecosystem: Environmental > Aquatic > Marine > Intertidal zone >... | reverse complement strand
CCACGGTGTTCCAGCCCGACGCCGCGGCGTCGAGGATGCTGTCGGTGATGTGGTCAGGGAGAAGGTTCACCTCGTCGATGTAGAGTATGCCCTGATTCGCCTCCGCGAGGAGCCCCGGCTGAAGCGCCTTAACTCCCTCCGTCACAGCCCTATCCAGGTCAATGCTGCCCACGAGCATGTCCTCGGTGACGCTGAGGGGAACCTGGATGACCCTCATGGGCGTCCTCTCCACGGGCAGGGCGTCCCCGTTGGCGGCTCTCGTTCTGCAGTCCTCGCACATGTTCGTCGGGTCGCCCGGTCTGCAGTGGAAGGGGCAGCCTGCTACCTGCTCCACGTCCGGCAGTATCCGTGAGAACGAGTTAACCAGCAGGGACTTCCCAGTACCTTTGGGCCCAGAGATGAGGGCACCCCCCATGGTGGGGTCTACGGCGTTGATTACGAGGACTGTCTTGGCCTCTTCCTGGTCCACGACGGCGCTGAAGGGGTAGACGGGTCTGGCGTCCCTCAGCTGAGTCCTATCAACCATGTTTCCTTAGTTACCTCTCTCGCTGGAGCCCCTGAAGCACCTGCCTGAAGGCGGCCCTCACCTCGGCGGGCTTGGCGGGCTCCTCGAACCCGAAGCCCCTGGTACGGTACCCCACCGCCATGACGGCCACCCTGTTTACGTCCTCTGGGGACATCGTCCTCCTTCCCTCCAGCGCGGCGAGGGCCTTGCCGGCACGGACGGTGGATATGTCCGGTCGGTGGCCGTCCACGTGGAGGTTGATGCACGCAGAGGCGATGGCCTCCATGTACTCCTCAGGGACTTCTACCCCACGGAGCACTCCCCGGGCCTTTATTACCCTCTCCCTTAGACGGTCCTGCTCGTCTCTCCACTTCTCGGAGAAGCCGACGGGGTCGTCGCCGAACTCGAGGTTCCGTTTGATGATCTCTACACGCTGCCCCATGTCGTAGATGCCCTCCACCGTCAGGTGCAGGGCGAACCTGTCGGCGAGCTGGGGCCGTAGCTCGCCTTCCTCGGGGTTCATAGTACCAACGAGGATGAATCGGGCTGGGTGGGATACCGAGACACCCTCTCTCTCCACGGTGTTCCAGCCCGACGCCGCGGCGTCGAGGATGCTGTCGGTGATGTGGTCAGGGAGAAGGTTCACCTCGTCGATGTAGAGTATGCCCTGGTTCGCCTCCGCGAGGAGCCCCGGCTGAAGCGCTTTCACCCCCTCGCCGATGGCCTTCTCTATGTCCAGGCTCCCCACCACCCTGTCCTCCGTGGAGCCTATAGGGAGGGACACTATCCTCATCTCCCTCTCCTCCGCCTCCAGCTCCTCTCCGCCCCTGTGCTTCTCCAGGCACTCGGCGCACATGTTGGTCGGGTCGTAGGGGCTGCAGTTGAAGGAGCAGCCCTTCACGGCGACGATGGGCGGGAGTATGTCAGCGAGGGCCCTCACGGAGCTGCTCTTACCCGTCCCCTTCTGGCCCCTGATGAGGAGCCCACCGATCATGGGGTTCACGGCGTTCAGAAGCAGGGCTAGCTTCAGCTCCTCCTGCCCTACGAGGGCCGAGAAAGGGTAGACGACTCTGCTTGACAACGTTTCGATGTAATATCAGTGGGTCGATGACATGAAAAACCTGTTGATCCATGCTGAACACTCGAGGGCATCAGCCTAGAAGGTGAGACCCCCGAACCGTCTCCTCGTCTCCCGGAGATGCCTGAAAACGCCGTCGACTATCTTTAGGTATCTGGGCGAGGCGTACACCGTCGATAATTCCTCGGCATTCACCCAGACGCCGCCTGATACCCTCAGCGACTCGTCCCACCGGTCGCTGAAAACATTGAACGCCATTTTAGAGTCACCGAGCCGAGTGACGAGTTCCTTGATTCCGTTCAGCAGCTCAGCGTCCCCGTTGAGGAGCCCTGTCAGGAACTGATGCGGGCCCCCCTCCCAGACCTCCCCCGGGCTGGGCGGAGCCCCCTCGGCGCTCAAGGTATAGTAGGGCTGGCTCTCTTGCTCCTGGGGTACTACCCAGCTAAGGGCTTTAAACCTCTTCTTGAGGAAGCCCTCCCTCGTTACGTGTACGTTGGCTATCCTCCTCCCAGCCAGTATGCCTTGGATGTTTCCGCGGACAGCGTAGTCTATCCTGCAGAGTAACCGGGGCTCCAGCTCCTCCGCCCTGCCTCTGGCCATGAGAACAGCGGAGTCGATGTTTCCCCCTTCCTCGAGGTCTATGCAGGTAACGCCTCCACGGAGCTGCCTGACGTTTCCTTGAGGTACAACCCTGGGCTTGCACCCGTGTGACATGAGAAGCCGTATGGCCTCATCTTTGAGTTCTTTGACTCGGCCTTCGTCCATCGATATGTAAATGATGTAGGCAGGAAAAGAGTTTACACGTTTCTGTGTCTGCGTGGCAAGTGTTATACATTAAACAGATGATATTGCTAGCGTTCTACGGTGTTTAACGATGCCTGTCCCTGAGAGATACCTGAAGACGTTTAAGCAGGAGGCTGTGGGCAGCAGAGGCGTGGTGGTGACGAACCACCCCCTCGCAAGCTCAGCCGGGTTAGAGATGTTGGCGAAGGGCGGCAACGCTTTTGACGCGGCAGTCGCCAGCCTCTTCGCGTTGACGGTCGCGGAGCCCATGATGGTGAGTGTGTTCGGTGCCGGGTTCTTTGTCTACCGAGACGGCGAAACTGGGGAGATATCGACCTTGGACAACTACGCCGTCGCGCCCAAGGAAGCCACGGAGACAATGTATACACCTGTCAAGGAGAGGAGGCCGGACCAGTACATCTTCGAGACCGTGGGCCGCAGGAACATGATAGGCCACCTCGCCGTAGCGACCCCGGGCAACCTAAAGGCGTGGGAGCACATCCAGAAGACGCATGGGAGCCTAAAATTCGGCGAAGTCACGGCGTCGGCTATAAGGCTCACCCGAGACGGCTACAGGGCCACGCCCTACCTCTGCTTCAACGTAGGGAACATGCAAAGCGACCTCAAGCTATTCGAGGACACCGCCAAGACCTTCCTCCCCGGCGGTAGACCCCTCAGGCCCGGGGACAAGGTGACGATGCCGGAGTACGCCGAGACCCTCGAAGACATAACCAGGCACGGCTCGGGCTACCTCTACGACGGGGAGCTAGGCAAGGCCGTGGTGGACGACATGGAGGCCAACGGCGGCATCCTGACCATGGAGGACCTCCGCGGCTACGAGCTCACCGAGAAGCCCCCTGTCCACGGCACCTACAGGGACAGGTACACTGTGTACAGCATGGCGCCCGGAAGCAGCGGCGGCACCCACATAGTACAGATGCTCAACATGCTGGAGCACCGCGACGTTGGGGCCCTGACCTTCGCCTCAGCCGAGCATGTCCACCTCTTCGCCGAGGTCCTCAAGATCGCTTTCGCGGACAGGCAACGGTACATGGGGGACCCGTGGAGGGTCCCCGTCCCCGTGGAGGGGCTGACGTCCAAGGAGTACGCGGCGTTTAGGGTCAAGGAGATCGGTGAAAAGGCTGGGCGCTACGGCTTCGGCGACCCAGGTACGTATCAGGCCGAGAGCCAGGACACGACACACGTCTCCGTGATAGACTCGGAGGGCAACATCGTCGCAGCCACCCAGACGCTGTTCGCCCTATTCGGCTCCACGGTGACGGTGCCAGGCACGGGCGTGCTGCTAAACAACTGCATGGGGCTCTTCGACCCCCGACCCGGGAGGGCAAACTCCGTTGCCGGTGGCAAGAGGATGCTTAGTAGCATGGCGCCCACCATTGTGCTTCGGGACGGCTCACCTTTCCTCTGCCTGGGCACCCCCGGCGGCACGAGGATATTCCCCGCCATCTGCCAGACCCTCGTGAACATCATAGATTTCGGGATGAACATACAGCAAGCCTTCGAGGCCCCACGGGTCTGGACCATGGGCGTCCTCGGTACGCCTGAGGGGAAGCTACAAGTAGAGCCAGGCTTCGGCGACGAGACCCTGGAGAGGCTCAGGGGGATGGGCCACGAGATCATGGAGATGCCCAAGGTGGCGGGCGGCATGAACGGCGTCATCGTGGACGAACAGGGCCTCATGCACGGCGGCGCCTGCTGGCGCGCCGACGGCACACCCATGGCGTACAGCGGCGGAGAGGCAGCCGAGAAAGCCCTCGTCTCCCCCTTCAGCGTCTAGGATGCTGTTTTAAGAATCATCCAGCCACCTATCTCATGGTGAGGTTTTTGCCTAGACGATCCAAGTCCAACTATCCTACGAGCCGGAGGATGGACCATGTAGATGTGATCCACGGCTTCGAGGTGCCCGACCCCTACAGGTGGCTTGAGGACATAGACACCGAGGAGACCCGGTCCTGGATAGATGCCCAGAACAGGGTCGCCTTCGGCTACCTGGAGAAGGTCCCCGCCCGGCGGCAGATCAGGGAGAGAATGACCACGCTCTGGGACTTCGAAAAGTACGGCATCCCCTTCAAGCGGGGAGGCAGGTACTTCTACACGTACAACGATGGCCTCAGGAACCAGCCCGTGCTCCTGTGGATGGAGGAACCCGATGCTGAGCCCAAGATGCTCCTGGACCCCAACGGGCTCAGCGAGGACGGTACCATCGCCCTCACGGGCTACGACGTCAGCGAGGACGGGAGGCTGCTAGCCTATGGCGTCAGCAGCGCGGGCTCGGACTGGCAGGAGTGGAGGATCAGGGAGGTCGAGACCGGCGAGGACCTCGACGACCACCTCATGTGGAGCAAGTTCACGGCCGCGGCGTGGACCCACGACAACATGGGCTTCTACTACAGCAGATACGACGAGCCCGTGGGCGAGGCCCTCAAGGAGGCCAACTACTACCAGAAGCTCTACTACCACAGGCTCGGCGACCCCCAGAGCGCAGACCAGCTCGTCTACAAGCGGGATGACGAGAAGGAGTGGAGGTTCCACGGCGAGGTCACGGACGACGGCGACTACCTGGTCATTACCGTGACCCGGGGCACCTACCCCGAGAACCAGGTCTTCTACAGGAAGCTGAAGGGGGACAGCGAAGTCGTGAAGCTTGTGAAGGGGTTCCACTACAAGTGCAGGTTCATATCCAACGATGGCGGCGTCTTCTACTTCCTCACAGACCTAGACGCCCCCATGGGCAGGGTCGTAGCAATAGACACACGGAACCCCGGCGAGGTGAAGGAAGTCATAGCTGAGAAAGAGGACGCACTCGAATCCGTGAGCATGGTGAACGACCAGTTCCTCACAGTCCATCTCCACGACGCCCACAGCGTGGCGAAGGTCTACTCCAAGACGGGGGAGCCCCTCTGGGAGGTGAAACAGCCTGGGATGGGCACGGTGATAGGCTTCACCGGCAGGAAAACTGACACCGCGGCGTTCTACCACTTCTCCAGCTTCACCTACCCGGGCTCCATATACCGCGTGGACCTGGAGAAGGAGGCGAACAGCGTCTACAGGGCGCCAGAGTTGGGCTTCGACCCAGGCGACTATGTGACGGAGCAGATATTCTACACGAGCAGAGACGGCACCAGGGTGCCCATGTACATCATCCACAAGAGGGGACTGGAGCCCAGAGCCGACAACTACTGCTACCTCTACGGCTACGGGGGCTTCAACATAAACATAACCCCGTTCTTCAACGTCCGCAACCTGGTGTGGATGGAGATGGACGGCCTCCTCTGCGTCGCCAACCTACGCGGCGGAGCTGAGTATGGCAAAGAGTGGCACGACCAGGGCATCAAGCTGGCGAAGCAGAACGTCTTCGAAGACTTCATCGCCGCAGCCGAGCACCTGATAGCCGAGGGCTACACGAGCACACCGAGGCTCGTCATCAGCGGCAGGAGCAACGGGGGCCTCCTCGTGGGCGCATGCCTCACCCAGCGCCCCGAGCTTTACGGCGCCACGGTCCCCGCCGTCGGCGTCATGGATATGCTACGGTTCGAGAAGTTCACCGTGGGCTGGGGCTGGACAAGCGACTACGGCACCGTAGAGAACTCCGACGAGTTCAGGGCCCTCCTAGCGTACAGCCCCTACCACAACCTCAAGCCCAACAGGTACCCACCCACCATGGTCACAACCGCCGACCACGACGACAGGGTCTACCCGGCGCACAGCTTCAAGTTCGCCGCCGCACTCCAGCACGCCCAGAAAGGCGACGCGCCGACCCTCATAAGGATCGATACCAAGGCAGGGCACGGCATGGGGAAGCCAACTATGAAGGTGATAGACGAGTACACGGACGAGCTGGCGTTCATAGTCGGGGCCCTCGGGATGGAGGCCGAGCCATGACCGTCGAGAGAAGCCTCATGGACGAGGTTGACAGGCTCCGCGGCGACACCGTCGAGTACACGCGGGACATGGTCCGCATACCAAGCGAAAATCCGCCGGGAGACGAGACAGGGATCAGTGACCACGTCTCGGAACTAATCGCGTCCCTTGGCTTCGACGTGGAGCAGGTCGAGTCTAGACCGAACCGGGTGAACACCCTCGGCGTCCTGGAGGGCGCCGGAGACGGGAAGACCCTGCTCTGGAACGGCCACTACGACACGGTCCCTGTGGGTAACCTGAACTACTGGACCGTAGACCCCTTCGGCGGCGAGGTCAAGAACGGCAGAGTCTACGGCAGGGGCAGCGGAGACATGAAGGGCGCCATAGCGTCAGCCGTGGTGGCCGTCGAGGCCCTAGGTAATCTAGGACTGCGCCTCAGGGGAGACCTCCGCATCCACGCCGTGGCAGACGAGGAGTTCTTCGGCCGCTACGGCACCAAGTACCTCTGCGAGAACGGGTACGTCAAGGGCGTGGACGCGGCCATCGTCGGGGAGGCTTCCACCCGAGACGGCGTCGTCATGGCCAGGCCGGCAGTCAGGGGCAGGACCCTGGTGAACATCCACGTCAAGGGCAGGTCGGCCCACAGCAGCAGGCCAGAGACGGGCGTCAACGCCGTGCTCAAGATGAGCAAGGTGCTTCTCGCCATCGACGAAACCGAGTTCAGCTTCCCCAAACACGGCCTACTCCCGGACCCCACCATAGCCCCGGGCACCACCATCAAGGGGGGAACCAAGGACAACATAATCCCAGAGGACTGTGAGGCCGTGTGCGACGTCCGAACCGTCCCCGGGATGGACCCTGAGCAGGTATTACGGGATATTCGGGCAGTCGTCGAGGGGCTCAGGTCCAGCGATCCTGAGCTCGATTTCTCCGTCGAGTCGCCGCTGAACAAGCCGCCCAGCGAGATACCTATCGACCACCCACTGTACAGGTCGGCGGCCAAGGCCACCGAACAAGTCGTGGGCTATGGGCTGGAGCCCCTGGGGGCCAGCGGGAGCAACGATACCAGCTACCTCACCAACCTGGCGGGCGTTCCCGCGATGGCCTTCGGTCCCGGCGGCGGCAACGCTCACGCACCTGACGAGTGGGCAGACGTGGAGACCCTCGTCAGCTTCGCCAAGATATACGGGCTCATGATGCTGGACATCTGCGGCTTCGAGATGTAGGGCCACCATAGCAGTCCCTATAAACGCATCGCGTCTCCTTTGATACATGGTCGACGAGATCGATGAACGCATAATGAGGCTCCTTGAGGAGAACAGCCGCATGACCTATGTCGAGATCGGGAGGACGGTGGGTCTGAGCGAGGGCGCCGTCAGGAACCGCATCCAGGCACTGGTGTCCGGGGGCGTGATCAAGCGGTTCACCATAGAGAGGTCGTCGACTCACGGCGTACGTGCGTTAACCATGATCGCCGTCAACCCGGGTACGCCCACCTACGAGGTGTCCAAGATGGTGAATCAGCTGGCCGGCGTAGAGCGGATCTACGAGGTCACCGGCGAGTACGACATAGTCATGGTGAGCAGCGGCAGCAACATCGAGGGCATAAACAAGGTCATAGAGGACGTTCGGAAGATCGAGGGCGTAGAGAAGACCAACACAATAATAGTTTTACGAACGATATGACCTGTGAACGGTAACAACATGCGTAAAACCGTCATAATCGTCGTCGTGCTAGCGGCGGTGGCCGGGCTCATCTACTTTTCAGGCGTACTGAAGACGCCGACAGACGAGCTGGGGCCACAGGAGACGGACCAGCCCTCGGAACCAGAGGTCCAGGAGCCTGGGCATGAGGAGCCCGTTGAAGGGACGCTGAAGGGCGTGAGCCTGTCCCCCCGGAGCTTCACGGAGGACGACTTCGTCGCCTTCTTCGCCAAGGCCGCCGAGGTTGGTGAGGTTATAACGTGGGCGGGGGACTGGATGGAGCTTGTAAACGGCACGGCGCCCGTGACCCACATGGGGCTGAGCGGGGTCTTCGGATACGAGCCCGTGATACTGCTCAACTATCTAGACCCAAGCACTGGCGAGTCTCTGCGGGGCCTCACCCCCGAGCTCAGAGAAGCCTATTTGACTAGTCTCGCCGCGTTCGCCGAGGAGCACCAGCCGGGATACGTCGCGGTGGGCGTCGAGGTGAACAGCGTCTACCTGAAGTCTCCCGACGACTACTCTCCTTTCGTGGGGTTCTTCCAGGAGGCCTACGACGCTGTCAAGACGGTCTCCCCGGACACCGTGGTGTTCACAGTGTTTCAGCTGGAGCGCATGAAGGGGCTGCACGGCGGTCTCTTCGGCGGCGAGAACGATCCCTCGTCAAGCCACTGGGGGCTCATAGACGACTTCCCGTCCACCGACATCGTGGCCTTCACCAGCTACCCCTGCCTCGTATACGGTGACCCATCCGAGATATCGGACGACTATTACACCGAGATACTGAGCCATACTTCGAAGCCCATAGCGTTCGTCGAGCTGGGCTGGTTCAGAGAAGGTTTCCCTGGGTGGGAGAGCGACGTTTCCGAGCAGGCGGAGTTCATAGACCGGTTCTTTCTGCTGAATGAGGAGACGGAGCCGGTCATCGTGGTCTGGAGCTTCCTCTACGACGTGGACGCGGCTCAGCCCTTCAACACCATGGGGCTGCTGGACTACAACGAGACCAGCACCAAGGCTTGGGACGCCTGGACCAGCCACTGAGCCACCGACGCAAGGTTTAGGTTACATGAGTCATCTAGTGGTCTCGGTGCAACATGGAAGCGATAGAAGCCATCATGACCAGGAGAAGCATAAGGCGGTACACCGGCGAGCAGGTGAGCCCCGAGCTCGAGAGGAAGCTGCTGGAGGCCGCCATGGCAGCCCCCAGCGCCCACAACCGCCAGCCTTGGCACTTCATAATAGTCAGAAACCGCGAGACCCTCGACAAGATACCTGAGTATCACAACTACAGCAAGATGCTCAGAGAGGCGAGCCTCGCGGTAGTGGTCTGCGGCGACAACAAGGTCCAGACCACAGACTTCTGGGCCCAGGACTGCAGCGCAGCCACAGAGAACATACTCGTCGCCGCGAACGCCCTCGGCCTCGGCGCCGTCTGGCTGGGAGTCCACCCAGGCAAGGAGCTCGTGACCAAGACCAGAAAACTCTTCGGGATACCGGGCCACGTGACGCCCCTGTGCATCATCTCCGTCGGCCACCCCGCCGAGGAGAAGCCACCAGGGAATAGGTACGACGATTCCAAGGTCCACGGGGAGAAGTGGTAGCCTCCTTCTTTTCATTCACTTTATTTGTATTAACGTCCCCGGAGTATGCATGAAGGTCTACTTTGCCGGCAGCATACGTGGCGGCGAGCCCGACAGGGACTGGTTCTACAGGCTGATACGGCACATCTCCGGTCATGGGAAGGTTCTCACCGAGTACAGCTTCGGCTACTCCTACGAGGATGAGATCAGTTTCGATGACACGTGGATATATGAGAGAGACATGGACTGGCTAAGGGATGCAGACGCCCTCGTGGCCGAGGTCTCGGCGCCGAGCCTGGGCGTCGGGTACGAGATCGCCAAGGCTGAGGAGTGGGGCAAGCCGACGTTGCTGCTTTACAGGGAAGACCCTGGCCGGAAGCCCTCAGCGATGCTCAACGGCAACAAGAACCTAGACCTATTTGTTTTCACGGAGGAGGAAGACGCGTTGAACGCCGTAGACCAGTTCTTGGCTCCGCTTAGGGCTTGACGCCGAGCCTCAAAAGCTCCGCCTCGGCCATCAGGTGCACACCGCCGGTCCACAGTCCCGTCGCGTGTATCTCCCTGTAGACTTGGACCGCCTTATCGATCTCGTTTCTCGCTTGGTAGAGGCTCCCCATGGCCTGCGCTCTGGTCATGTACCTCACCGGCCCAGCCTCACGGGCCTTCGCTAGGAGCTCTTCGGGGGTCATCTCTCCCTTGTAGGTGAGGAGTGTCTCGTAGTAGTCTCCTACTTCTACCAGATTGAGCCCAGGCTCGACGGAGGCGAGAAGCCTCTCCACTTTCTCCCATCGCCCAAGCCGGGAAAGGACCATGTAGAGCCAGTGGCTTGCTGCTATCCTGCTCTCTATGTTGTCTGCCCAGTCCATGCACCGCCAGTACGCGTACGCCGCGTCCTCAAGCCGTCCGGCGGCGAAGTATGTGAACCCCTGATGGTAGTAGACGTTCCAGTTAAAGGACGATACTCCCATCTTGTCCTCGCTGGGGCCTCCGCTGGCGTAGAGCTCAGGCTCGTCGGGGCGCCCCTCGATTAACTCGGAAGCCAAGGCGAAGTCCCTCATGGCCAGGTCGAGGCGGCGGAGGATAGCGAACCTGTGCCCCCTGAAGCGGTAGAACCTAGGGTCTTCCGGCCACCTCTCGACACCCCGGCTGTATAGCGCCGCGGCCCTGTTGAAGTTACCGAGTATCCCTGTCCTCCTGCCCAGCCAGAGGAGCTTCTCCGGGTCGTCGGGGTCAGAGCGGTATTCCGACAACGCCTTCTCATAGTTGGTTTCAAGCTCCCTGATCTTCTCCGCGTATACCTCTGGCTCGGTGGGTAGCCAGAGCACTATGGGCATCCTGTAGAGGGGCTCACCGAATAGGCTGAACGTCTCAGGCGCGTCAAGTACTTCCATGCCATGAACAGGGCTGTCTGGTGTTAAATACTCATCCGCCGTGGAGACATGTGTAAATGAAACCTGAAGCCAGGCGGGTGTACACCGAGGTCTACGGTGGGGAGCCTGAGGTTTACAGGGCGCCGGGCCGCGTCAACCTCATCGGCGAGCACACAGACTACAACGACGGCTACGTGCTGCCTACCCCCATCGACAGACACGTCTACGTGGCTGCCCTGCCGAGAACTGACGACAGGTTCCGTGTGTACGCCGCCGACTTCCATCAACGCAAGGAGTTCACAGTCAGAGGCACTCAGCCTGACCCGGATCGCCCTTGGAGCAACTACGTGCAGGGCGTGGTGAAGGTGCTGCGCGAGGAAGGCCATAGCCTGAAGGGAGCGGACATGGTGGTCACGGGAGACGTTCCTCTGGGGGCAGGGCTCAGCAGCTCTGCCGCGGTGCTCATAGCCACCCTCCGCGCCATCCAGGGCATGAACGGGCTGGAATTGGACCCGGTGGAGACGGCTTACCTCGGGAAACGAGCCGAGAACGAGTTCATCGGCGTCCGGTGCGGTATTATGGACCATTTCGTCGCCTGCCTGGGGGAGCACGGGCGGGCGCTCTTTGTAGACTGCAGGACCAACGAGCACAGGCTCATCGACATGCAGCCCACGCACCGCGTCGTCATCGTGAATACCATGGTGCAGAGGAAGCTCGAAGACTCAGCGTACAACGAGCGTCGTGCACAGTGCGTGGAGGCCGTCAGCATCATCTCGAAGCATGACCCAGAGGTGAAAGCCCTCAGAGACGTATCCCCCGAGAAGCTCGTGGAGCACTGGGGCACGCTCCCCGCCGTCATCCAGCAGAGGGCCAGACACGTCGTCACCGAGAACCAACGGGTTCTCGACGC
>Ga0209427_10008147_pt1 | contig 11812 bp, 10 predicted proteins | sample DeeMarSWOR136_30_FD_187465 | JGI IMG/M metagenome (GOLD analysis project Ga0209427, IMG submission 187465) | Marine sediment microbial communities from White Oak River estuary, North Carolina - WOR-1-36_30 (SPAdes) (version 2) | ecosystem: Environmental > Aquatic > Marine > Intertidal zone >... | reverse complement strand
AGGCGATTATGCGCCGGACCGAGGAGAACCTGCGGCTGGTGCAATTGCGCTTTGAGGGGGGGCGCGAAAACAAGGGGTCGCTGCTGCTCACGCGGGCGACGCTCAAGCAATCTCAGCTCGACAATCTTCAGTCGCGCCAGGCCATTCCTTCGGCGCAGGCACAATTGGCACGCGCACTTGGCCGAGCCGACCCAAGCGGGTTGCGTGCAATTGACGATGTGCCCGTTTCAGAACCGCCGAAAGATCCTGATTTTCCGACACTGGCCGCGGCGGTTCCCGAGTTTCGCCGTACGCAGGCGCAGGAGTCTGCGGCGCGGGCTGATGTGCGGATCAATCGATCAGGGTTCTATCCGACGCTCGATCTGTTCGGCACTTACGGGCGGGAGGGCAGTGATTGGCTGCCCGAGGACACCCGCCGTACGGTGGGCGTGACGCTCGCGATACCAATTTTCAGTGGTGGCCGCGATTATTACGGGGTGGAGGCGGCATCGGCCGCGCTGGCGGCGGCGTCATTTACGCGCGGCGACACGGAACGGCTCTCGCTGGAGCGCCTCAAAAAGGCGTACGCCGCCTATGTTGAAGCCATTGAGCGCGTGCGGGTCGACGAGGCGTTTCTCGAAGCCGCAGTTACGCGTGCCGATATCGCGCGCAGCAAGTACGACAACGGGCTCATGTCGTTCGAGGACTGGGATCGCATCGAGAACGACCTGATCCAGCGACAGAAGAATCTACTCGCCAGTCGCCGCGATCGTGTGACGGCGGAGGCGAACTGGGAACAGACACAAGGTGTCGGGGTAATACCGTGATGGCCGCATGGCTCAGAAACAAGAAATTGCTGGTTGGCATGGTGCTTCTCGCGCTGGTGGTGGGGGGCGCTGCCTTTTGGTGGAGCACAAGGGACAACGGTGCACCAACGTATCGAGAGGTCGCCGTCACGCGTGGGCCGATCGAGGTCACGATCGTTGCCACTGGCGTCGTGCAGCCGCGCAACCGTCTGGAGATCAAACCCCCGATTCCCGGCCGGATCGAGTCGGTGCTGGTGGTGGAAGGCCAGGACGTTGCCCAGGGCCAGGTGCTTGCTTGGACGAGCTCGACTGAGCGCGCCGCGCTCATTGACGCCGCGCGCGCCCGCGGCCCCGAGGAGGTCAAGCGCTGGGAAGAAATGTATCGCGCCACGCCGATCCTGGCCCCGATCCGTGGCACGTTGATCGCGCGCAACCGTGAACCGGGCCAGACGTTCACCAGCGCGGATGCGGTATTTGTCATGTCCGATAGGTTGACCGTCAAGGCGCAGGTCGACGAAACCGATATTGCCAAGGTGAAGTTGCGTCAGCGGGCGCGCATTACGCTTGACGCCTACCCAGATACGGGGTTCGACGGCGTCGTGGAGCAGATTGCCTACGACGCCAAGACCGTGAGCAACGTCACCACCTATGAAGTCGACGTGCTGCCAGTAAAGACCCCTTCTTTCATGCGCAGCGGGATGACGGCGAATGTGAATTTTCGAGTCGAATCACGCCAGGATGCCGTATTGGTGCCGACCGCAGCGATCAAGGTGCGCGACGGACAGACCTATGCGATGGTGCCGGCGCCCGATGGCACGCAGGTCGAGCGCGAGATCCGGGTGGGCGTGAGCGACGGGCGTAACAGCGAAATCGTCGAGGGTCTTGCCGAAGGCGACAAGGTGCTGATCACGCAACTCCGTAAGAAGAGCAAGAACAACGGATCGGGTGGCACCAATCCACTCTCGCCGATGAGACGCAAGCGTAACTGACCAGGCGTGATCGAACTCAAGGACGTTCACAAGACCTACTCCCTGGGCGGCACCGAGGTGCGCGCCCTGCGCGGCGTTACGCTCACCATCGAAGCGGGCGAGTACGTCGCCATCATGGGTCCTTCGGGTTCCGGCAAGTCCACGCTCATGAACGTGCTCGGGCTGCTGGACGTGCCGGACCGGGGTTCCTACCGGCTGTTCGGGCGCGAAGTCTCGAAGCTCGGCGAGGACGAGCTTGCGGTACTGCGGCGCGAAGCGATTGGTTTCGTCTTCCAGCAGTTTCATCTGTTGCCGCGGCTGTCGGCGGCCGAGAACGCGGCATTGCCTCTGCTCTACTCGCAACACCGGCTCGATGCCGCGCGCGGGGCAGAGTTGCTTGGCGATGTGGGGCTAGGCGAGCGCGCCGGGCATCGACCCAACGAACTTTCCGGCGGCCAGCAACAGCGTGTAGCGATCGCGCGCGCCCTGGTCAACCGGCCGCGCATCATCCTGGCCGATGAGCCGACCGGCAATCTGGACAGCGCAAGCCAGAAGGAGATCCTCGCAATTCTGCGCAAGCTGAACGAAGCGGGAATCACGGTCATTATCGTTACCCACGAGGAGGATGTGAGCCGTGAGGCCCGCCGCCAGATCCGCATGCGCGATGGAAAGATCGTATCGGATGAGCGCACGAGTAGCAGCCGACCGCCGACGGCCGGGCGCGCGGCGTCGCTGGAGACCGTCGTGCCGCGCGGGTTCGGGCTTCGCGAGGTCGCCGAGCATTTCCGCCAGGGCCTCAAGGTGCTGACGACCAACAAGGTGCGAACCGCGCTGTCGGCGCTTGGCATCCTGATCGGCGTAGCAGCGGTGGTGTCCATGTTGGCAATTGGCGAGGGCGCCAAGCGCGACATCGAGACGCGCCTCGCCTCGCTCGGATCCAACCTCCTCGTGCTGCGCAAGGGCCCGGCGCGAGTCGGCGGCGTCACCATGGAGACCGGCGCCGCACGCATCACAGTCGACGATGCCGAGGCGCTCCGGGAGCGCATCCCGGCGATCAAGGAGGTGGCACCTAACGTCAGCAGTCGCGTGCAAGTGAGCTACGGCAGCCGTAACTGGAATACCTCGGTGGTCGGTGCGGTGCCGCCCTATGCGCGGATGCGGGCAGCCGAGCCTGACGTCGGCCGGTTTCTGACCTATGACGAGAATCGTAAGCGCGCGCGTGTGGTTCTGCTCGGACGCACAGTGGTGCGCGAGCTGTTTCAGGGGGAGGACCCGATAGGCGCGACCGTCAAAATCAACCGCCAGAGCTTTCAGGTGATTGGAATTCTGCCCGAAAAGGGGGCAACGGCGTGGCGCGACCAGGACGATCTGATCGTCATGCCGCTGACTACCGCGATGTATCGGGTGCTGGGCAAAGACTACGTGGACTACGTCGACATCGAGGTGCGATCGGCGGCAGAGATCGAGCCCACGCAGCAGGCCGTGCAGAACCTGATGGTGTCGCGTCACCGCATCCCCTCGTCCGAGCAGCGCGATGCCTTCCAGATCCGCAACATGGCGGAGATTCAGGCCACCCTGACCGAGACCAGCCGGACCATGTCGATGTTGCTGGCGGTAATTGCTGCTATCTCATTGCTGGTGGGCGGCATCGGCATCATGAACATCATGCTGGTATCGGTCACCGAGCGCACCCGCGAGATCGGGCTGCGCAAGGCGGTCGGCGCGCGCCGGCGCGACGTGCTTGCGCAGTTTCTGGTCGAGACGGTCGTGGTGAGCGTGACCGGCGGGTTGGCGGGCATTTTGCTGGGCTGGACTATCACTGTCGTATTGACCACCTTCGCCGGCTGGACCGCGTCGGTGTCGGCGAGCGCAGCATTACTGGCGTTCACCTTTTCGGTTGGTATCGGCGTGATGTTTGGCATCTACCCGGCGCGCAAGGCGGCCGGGCTCAATCCGATCGAGGCGCTGCGCTTCGAATAGACAGTGCCCGATTGGCGGGGGCCGTGCTTTTGAAGGAAAATGGCCGCTCGCGACAACAATAACCACTTCTCATGAATCTCCACGAGTACCAGGCCAAGGCGCTGTTTCGGGAGTACGGGATTCCGGTGCCAGCGGGTCAGGCCGCGGCGAGCGTGCCCGAGGCTGCGCAGGCGGCGCGCGCACTCGGCGGAGATAGCTGGATCGTCAAGGCGCAAGTGCATGCCGGCGGGCGCGGTAAGGCGGGCGGTGTGAAGAAGGTGACCGGCGTGACGGAGGTGGAGACCGCCGCCAAGGCGCTGCTCGGAACGCGCCTGGTGACGCACCAGACCACTAGCCAGGGGCAGCCGATCAACCAGGTATTGATTGAGACCCCGAGCGGGATTGCCCGCGAGCTGTATCTGGCCTGTCTCATCGATCGTGCGCTGGAGCGGGTGGTATTCATCGGCTCGAGCGCCGGTGGCATGGATATCGAGGAGATCGCGGCAAAGTCCCCGGAAAAGATTCTGAAAGCGGCGTGCGATCCGATTGCCGGATTGCAGGCCTACCAGTGCCGCGAGCTCGGTTTCGCGCTTGGGCTTGTCGACAAGCAGATTGCCGCGCTCACGCGCATCATGCTGTCGCTTTTTCACATGTTCAACGCGCGCGACCTGTCGCTGGTCGAGATTAATCCGCTGGTGGTGACGGGCGCGGGTGAGTTGATTGCGCTAGATGCCAAGGTGCAGGTCGACGATAGTGCGCTCTATCGCCAACCCGCGCTCGCCGAATTGCGCGACGACACGCAGGACGATCCCAAAGAACGGGCCGCGCGCGAGCACGATCTCAACTACGTCGCGCTCGATGGCACGATCGGTTGCATGGTCAACGGCGCGGGCCTTGCCATGGCGACCATGGATCTCATCAAACTGCAGGGCGGACAGCCGGCCAACTTCCTGGATGTCGGCGGGGGCGCCACCGCGGAACGTGTGGCGGAAGCCTTCAAGATCATACTCGCCGATCCAAAGGTCAAGGCGATTCTGGTCAACATTTTCGGCGGCATCGTGCGTTGCGATCTTATCGCTGATGGCATCATCAAGGCCGTCCAGGAAGTGCACGTCGCCGTGCCGGTGGTGGTGCGGTTGGAAGGCACCAACGTTGAGCAGGGCCGCGAGCGCCTGAAGGCGAGCGGCTTGAAGATCACGACGGCGATGAGTCTCACTGAGGGCGCCAAGCAGGTTGTGGTCGCCGCCAGCGGGAAGGCGGCATGAGCGTTCTCGTCAACAAGCGGACCAAGGTAATTTGCCAGGGGTTCACAGGCAAGCAGGGGACCTTTCACTCCGAGCAAGCGATAGCCTACGGTACACGGATGGTTGGCGGCGTAACGCCTGGAAAGGGCGGTCAGACGCATCTCGGGCTGCCGGTGTTTAACACGGTGCGCGACGCAGTTGCCGCCACTGGCGCGGACGCATCCATGATCTACGTGCCGGCCGCGTTCGCGGCGGATTCCATCATGGAAGCCGCGGCGGCAGGAATCCGGGTAATCGCCTGCATCACCGAAGGCATTCCGGTACGTGATATGCGCCGTGTGAAGAACGCGTTGCGACAGTACTACCCGCAAGTATCGCTTATCGGACCCAACTGTCCCGGGATCATCACGCCCGGCGAGTGCAAGATCGGCATCATGCCGGGTTTCATTCACCAGCCAGGCAAGATCGGGATCGTGTCGCGTTCTGGCACGCTCACGTATGAGGCGGTCTACCAGACCACCCACGAAGGGCTGGGTCAAAGTACCTGCATCGGTATCGGGGGCGATCCCATCCAGGGACTCAACTTTGTCGACTGCTTGACGCTCTTTCAATCGGACCCCCAGACCGAAGGCATCGTCTTGGTTGGCGAAATCGGTGGGCAGGCGGAGGAGGATGCAGCCGCGTTCATCCAGTCGCACGTGAGCAAACCGGTGGTGGCCTACATTGCCGGGGTGACTGCCCCCAAAGGAAAGCGCATGGGTCACGCCGGCGCGGTCATCGCCGGCGGCAAGGGCACGGCGGAAGAAAAGTACCGGGCGCTCGAGGTGGCGGGTGTGCACACGGTGCGCTCGCCCGCCGAGATCGGGCGACGAATACGCGAGGTGCTCGGAACCTAGATGGCGGAACGCCTTCGGCTCGCACTCGCGCAACTCAACCTGTTGGTCGGGGACGTCGCCGGCAATGTAGGGAAAATGATCGCCGCTGCGCAGCGTGCCCGTGACGAGTTGCAGGCGCATGCCGTGGTGTTTCCGGAGCTCGCGCTCACGGGCTATCCGCCCGAAGATCTCTTGTTGCGACCCGACCTCACCGCGCGTGTCGAGACCGGACTCGGCGAGCTGATGGCCGCGACCCGCGGGATCGATCTGATCACCGGATATCCGCGCCGCCAGTACGGCAATCTTTATAACGCTGCCGTGCTGTTGCGCGATGGCCAATTTCAGTCCGTGTACTACAAGCACTGCCTGCCGAATTACTCGGTGTTCGACGAGAAGCGCTATTTCGCCGAAGGCACGGGCGCCTGTGTCGCGAGAATCCGTGGTGTCCCGGTGGGGCTAACGGTGTGTGAGGACGTTTGGGAGGGCAGCCCCGTCGATGAGGCTGTAGGCGCAGGTGCGCAACTCATCGTCAATCTCAACGCGTCGCCCTATCATCGCAACAAGCATCTTGAGCGCTACAACGTGGTGGGCGGCGCGGCACGACGCAACCGCGTGCCAGTGGTATACGTCAATCTCGTCGGGGGTCAGGACGAACTGGTGTTCGACGGCGAGTCGTTCGTCGTCGATGCAGCCGGGCGGATCGTATGGCGTGCGCCATCGTTCGCCGAGGGATTGTATGCAGTGGACTTCGAGTGTGCACCGGACCCGGTGCCGGTCCGTGGCGAAATCGTGCCGGAACGAAGCGAGGAGGACTCGGTATATGAGGCGCTGGTGCTTGGGGTGCGCGACTATGTCGAGAAGAACGGATTCAACGGCGTCGTGATCGGGCTGTCGGGCGGCATCGATTCGGCGCTGACGCTCTGCGTCGCCGTGGACGCGCTGGGCCCCGAACGCGTGCAGGCGGTGATGATGCCGTCGCGCTTCACCGCCTCGATCAGCCTCGAAGATGCCAAGGCGCAGGCCGCGGCGCTGGGGGTCAGGTACAGCATCATCCCGATTGAGCCGATGTTCGAGGCATTCCTGGCCGCGCTGGTCGAAGAGTTCAAGGGCATGCCGCGCGATACCACCGAGGAAAACATCCAGGCGCGTGTGCGCGGCGTACTGCTCATGGCTATCTCGAACAAGACCGGCCGCATGGTCCTCACCACCGGAAACAAGAGCGAGATGGCCGTTGGCTATGCCACCCTCTACGGTGACATGGCCGGGGGTTTCGCGGCAATCAAGGATGTGCCAAAGACGCTTGTTTATCGCCTCGCGGCCTATCGAAATGCCAGGGGCGCAGTCATTCCGCAACGGGTCATGGAGCGGCCACCATCGGCCGAGCTCGCGCCGGAGCAGAAGGATACCGACAGCCTGCCACCCTACGCGGTGCTCGATCCCATCCTCGAGCGCTACGTCGAGCAGGATCAGTCGGCGGCAGAAATTGTCGCGGCTGGTTTCGACGAGACAACGGTACGGCGCGTGCTGCGCATGGTGGATCGCAATGAGTACAAGCGCCGACAGGCACCACCCGGTGTGCGTATTACGCCGCGCGGTTTCGGCCGCGACCGGCGTTACCCCATCACTTCCGGGTACGGTCGCGGGTAAGATGGCGGGCAGCCGTTGCCGGAGGTGGACTCCAGGTTTACAGTTGTCGTGTCAGTCACATCGCAAAACGTGAAAGGGCAGCCATGAAGAAGATTGAAGCCATTATCAAACCGTTCAAGCTTGACGACGTGCGCGAGGCGCTGCATGAGGCAGGCGTGAGTGGTCTGACCGTGACGGAGGTCAAGGGCTTCGGCCGGCAAAAGGGTCATACCGAGCTCTATCGCGGTGCGGAGTACGTGGTCGACTTTCTGCCGAAGACCAAGATCGAACTAGTGGTGGCAGACAACTTGGTGGACCGGTGCATCGAGGCCATCCAGAAGGCCGCGCGCACCGGCAAGATCGGCGACGGCAAGATCTTCGTGACGACGGTTGAGCAGGTAGTGCGTATCCGCACCGGGGAAACCGGCGAGGCGGCGATCTAGCGGTTAGCTGGTCTCGTTGGCGAGTTTGGCGATTTCGCCTAGGTACAGGCTCTTCGGAAAGTTGTTCTTCAGTATTCGCACGGAGTCATCTTTGAGGTGGACCAGCCCCATCTGATGGTAGGCGAGGGCCTGAATCCCTAGCGCGTCCTCGACCGACGGGGCACGCGGAAAGTTCTCCAAGGTGTACTTGCAACGATTGACCGCAGCGACGTACGCGCCGCGTTCGTAGTAGAAGCGCGCCACACGCACCTCGTAGTTCGCGAGGTGATCGAATAGAAAGGCCATGCGTGCGGCGGCATCCGGCGCATAGCGACTCTTCGGATAGCGTTCGATCAGGTCGCGAAAGGTGTTGTAGGCATCGCGCGCGCCCTTCGGGTCGCGGTCTGAAAGATCATCGCCGCCGCCTATCGCCCAGTCTATCCACGAGCGTTCCAGACGGAACTGCACCAGACCCTTGAGGTAGTACGCATAGTCGACGTTTGGGTGGGTAGGGTGCAGCCGTATAAACCGGTCGGCTGCGGCAATGGCGAGCGCCGGTTCGTTGTTCTTGTTATACGCGTACGCAATCTCGATTTGTGCCTGCTCGGCGTATTTTCCGTAGGGGTAGCGGGCTTCCAGGCTCTCAAAGTACTTGATCGCCGTGGCGTAGTCGCCGTTTGCGACCTTGTCTTTGGCCTCCCGGTATAGCTGGTCCGGCCCCCAATTCTTGGTAATGTCGTCAAAGTTCGCGCAGCCACCGGCAAACCAGATGGCAGCGAGGAGGACGGCAGTAATAAGGGAACGAGACATAGGTTGGGCCTGAACTGCGCGCAAGCTTATACGGGAATCGCCGGGTCGTGAAGCCCGCCTCAATCAGCGATAATGACCGGTGATGAAAGCGGAAGTTCTCTCGGCGCGAATTCCGGCGGCACAGGCCGGGCAGCGTCTCGATCTCGCCCTCGCCAGCCTGTTCCCGGATTTTACCCGCTCGCAACTCCAGCAGTGGATTGAGCAGGGCCGGGTGCGTGTCGACACAAGAGTTCCGGTGAAACGAGATCGCGTGCGCGGCGGCGAGGCGGTAACCCTAGAAGTCCCGCCACCAGCACCGTCCTTGCACGCGCCCGAGCGCATCCCGCTCGCGATCGTTCACGAAGACCGCGATATTCTGGTCATCAACAAACCGGCCGGTCTGGTGGTACATCCCGGTGCCGGCAATCCTGCCGGCACGCTCCTGAACGCGCTACTGCATCATGCTCCGGCCTTGGGGAACCTGCCGCGTGCCGGCATCGTGCATCGGCTCGACAAGGACACCTCCGGTCTGATGGTGGTCGCCAAGACCGAGCGCGCACGCCAAAGCCTCATCGAGCAGCTCGCCGAGCGCAGCGTTTCGCGCGAATACGTCGCGGTAGTGAACGGCGTGATGATCGCGGGTGCCACGGTCGATGCGCCGATTGGCCGGCATCGGCATGACCGTACCCGCATGGCCGTCACCCACACCGGGCGCGAGGCCGTGAGCCACGTGAGGGTGCTGAAGAAATATCGTGCCCATACGCTTGTGCAAGTGAATCTCGAATCCGGTCGTACCCATCAAATCCGGGTGCACCTTGCGCATTTGCGCTACCCGGTTGTGGGTGATCCGGTATATGGCGGACGGCCGAAGCTGCCCAAGGGTGCGAATCCGACTGTTATCCAGGCGCTCCGTGATTTCCGGCGCCAGGCGCTGCATGCGGTGAAGCTCAAGCTGATACATCCTGAAAAGGATGTAGAGACGCAGTGGGCAGCGTCGGTCCCAAGGGATATGCACGAACTCATGGAAGTACTCGCGGCGGACATGAACGAGAATCGCTCGTAGCGACGGTTTACGCTCGTTGAATGCGGTACGCTGGTCGTGAACTGAGCCCAATGCCATAAGCTGATACGATCGCTTTGGTGGCAGATATCCAATACATCACTCCGGATTGGCCGGCGCCCGCGCGCGTCCGGGCGCTGACCACAACGCGTGCGGGTGGCGCCAGCGTTGGGCCGTATGCCTCGCTCAACCTTGGCGATCATGTCGGGGACGATCCGGACAGCGTTCGCCGGAACCGGGCGTCGTTGCGCGAGGCGTGTGGATTGCCGGCCGATCCGCTGTGGCTACGACAGGTGCACGGCACCGCGGTAGTGGATGCAATCAAGGTAGTACCCGGCGTCGAGGCCGATGGCGCCTATACCGACACAGCGGGAGTGGTGCTGGCAGTATTGACGGCTGATTGCCTACCGGTATTTTTGTGTGATCGGCGGGGCGCCAAGGTCGCACTGCTACATGCAGGTTGGCGCGGATTGTCGGCCGGGGTAATAGAAAACGGAGTGCGGGCCTTCGATGTGCCGGGAAACGGCTTGGTGGCATGGCTTGGTCCGGCCATCGGGTCGGACTCGTATGAGGTTGGCGATGAAGTGCGCGCTGTCTTTCTCGGCAACGACCCAGGAGCGGCCGGCGCGTTTCGGGAAAGTGGGCCGGGGCGATGGCATGCCGATCTCTACATGCTTGCACGCCGACGGCTCAGCGCCCTCGGTATCCATGCCGTCCATGGGGGCGGATTCTGCACGTACCGTGATTCGGCCAGATTCTACTCATTTCGCCGCGAGCATCAGACCGGGCGGATGGCGTCGCTCATCTGGATTGACAAAGGATAGCGGCGACATGGTGCACGTTTGAACGCCCGAAGGATGCCGGTATGATGCGCAGCCTCCCGCCCTAAAACATCGCGATCGCCATGTTGCTTCTCTGGATTGTGACATTCTCGCTGCTGGGCGGGGTGCTGAGCGTGCTGGCTGCGTCCGTTCTGCTGCTGGTGCCGGAGGGGATGCGAACCCGCATCCTCGCGCCGCTTGTCAGTTTCGCCATCGGGGCACTGCTTGGTGCGGCACTGCTCGCCATTTTGCCGCACGCCCTGGCGGACCGATCCCTGGCGGGGACCCACTCCATCACGCTCACCGTACTCTTGGGGTTGCTCGGGTTCTTTCTTCTCGAGAAGACCGTCATCTGGCGTCACTGCCATGCCGATGAGTGCGAGGCGCATGGTGTTGACGTCGAGCATGCGCAAACGCGCGCGGCCGGGAATCTCATCCTGATTGGCGACGGGATTCACAATCTCGTTGACGGCGTTCTGATCGCGGGCGCCTTCCTGACCGATGTCCATGTTGGTGTTGTTACTGCCATGGCGGTGATTGCGCACGAGATTCCGCAGGAGCTCGGCGATTTCGCCATCCTGCTGCACAGCGGATTCAGCCGAGGGCGGGCGCTCCTTTACAATGTATTAAGCAGCCTGACTACGGTCGTCGGAGGGGTGGTCGCGTACTTCTTCTTGTCGGACGCGATGGCCGCCGTTCCTTACGTGCTCGCCGTTGCCGCGTCGAGTTTCATTTACATTGCGGTTGCCGACCTTATTCCGGGATTGCACAAGCGTCCGGAGCCGGCGGCCACAATTCAGCAAATCGCGCTGATCGTGCTTGGCGTGGCCGTGATCTTCTTCGCCCACTCCACGCTCCACTAGCGCGCGGTCGGAGGAAGAATGAAGCGATGGTACATGTTGACAGTGGTCGGTCGGGACCAGCCCGGGATTGTTGCCGCACTGGCGGATGCGCTATTCCGAGCAGGGGTCAACCTCGGCGAGGCATCGATGGTGCGTTTGGGTGGGAGCTTCACCATTATGCTGATGGTCGAGACAGAGCGAGACGCGAGCGCGATTCGTACGATTCTTGATCCCGCAGGGCGCTCCTTGGGGCTCAACATGCATGTGGACCTGATAGACGCGCAGCTGCATAGCCACGTCGAGCCAAACGTGCGCGTCACCGTATATGGTGCGGATCGTCCCGGCATCGTGGCACAGGTCACGGCTGCGTTGGCATCGCGCGGTTTCAATATTCTCGATTTGGAATCTGACGTGGCCGGCA
>Ga0209427_10008145_pt1 | contig 11813 bp, 9 predicted proteins | sample DeeMarSWOR136_30_FD_187465 | JGI IMG/M metagenome (GOLD analysis project Ga0209427, IMG submission 187465) | Marine sediment microbial communities from White Oak River estuary, North Carolina - WOR-1-36_30 (SPAdes) (version 2) | ecosystem: Environmental > Aquatic > Marine > Intertidal zone >... | reverse complement strand
CCTTTGGCCGCTCCCAGGGGATCATGCGCGGATCTAACTTGCCTTCCTCCTGAGCTCTTTTTAATACGTTTTGAAATATTTCCATTTATATCCTTTAAATTATGAGTTATCGTGTAATATGGTCATATGCTTCGCGCTTCGCGCTCAGCGTCATTGGTCATTTGCTCGCGCCTTTGGCGCTCGCGTCATTGGTCATTAGTCATTAGTCAGTGGTTAGAGGATTGATTATTTAGTTTGGTATAGTTTTTGAGGTTCTTTTATTTAGTACAAATGCTATGCTTAATTATTATTAGCTGTGTTAGGAGATTATATCGTGATACTAGAAGAACTTCAAGTATATCAGCTAGCCATGGAGATTGGTGAAAAAGCATGGGTTTTGGTTAAAAATTGGGATTATTTTTCCAGGAATACCATAGGTAATCAGTTTATTAGGGCTGCTGATTCAATTGCAGCAAATTTAAGTGAAGGATATGGCCGATTTTTTTATAAAGAAAATAAACAATTTTGTTATTATAGTAGAGGCTCTCTTTGTGAGTTCAAAACATGGCTCAATAAAGCACACAATCGTGATTTAATTAACAATTCTGACTTTAAAACCTTACTAAATGCACTTAGTCTTTTTAATAAGAAATTAAATAAATATATCGCAACAATCGGAAAAAATATTAATCAACCATCTCATAACCAATGACTAATGACCACTGACTAATGACCAATGACCAATGACCAGCATCAATACTTGATAATATTAAAGTGGATGGCAATGTAAATGGCTGTCAAGAAGGAGAGTACCAGTAGCGTAAATCCAAAGAATACTTTTGTAAATGTTTTCCCAAAGTTCGACTTTTTGGTAATTGCTAAATGATTTGTCTCCAGATATTGCTGCATGAACGAATGAAATTTCTTGTAATCGAAAGCACCGTTACCGTTATATCGCTGCTGCAGTTCTTTGATCCTCTTCTCAAGCCGCGCTGTTGAGGCACTTGCCACAGCTGCTGTTGTCCGGGATGCCTGGAAGGCAGCATGTCCCTCAGGAATAGCAACTTTCTTTTCTTTAATTCTAATCGGGGGCGGAGTAAAATCATGTTCAACAAATTCAGGAATACTCTCCTCCTTCTGATTGTAATAACCGACTTTTCTAACCGTATCCTCATCGATGTGCTTGTAGTTTTCAGCGTAACCCATCAACATAGCATTATCACACAAAATATTTATCCTTCTGGGAACTCCGTCTGAAAGGGCATGTACACGCCTCATGGCAGGATTGGTAAATATGATCCTGCCATTCATCCTTCCAGCTACCGTTAGCCTGTGTTGAATGTATCGGATGGTATCGTCCAGTGACAGTTTTCTTAAACGATACCTCAGACTTACCCGTTCACGCAGCTGGCGTAAATTTTTCTCCCACATTTTCTCTTCCAGCTCCGGTTGTCCGACCAAGATGATCTGCAGGATCTTTTTGTGCGCAGATTCAAAATTAGATAACATGCGAATTTCTTCCAGTGTCTCGGCATTGAGATTCTGTGCTTCATCCAATATCAGAATCGAGTGCTCGCCGGAATGATGGGTCCATTTCAAGAAATCCTGTATTTTCAGTATCAAGTGCGACAAGGGACTGTTAAGGAAGTCTAAACCAAATTCTTTACATATGCTCTGTACCAATCCTTCCGGATTTAAAGCTGTATGATAAATCTTGGCCACGCGGTATTGCCGGGGTAAACGGTCAATCAAGGCATTAATCATAATGGTTTTACCCGTCCCTACCTCTCCGGTCAGAACCATAAAGCCCGAGTCTTGCGAGGCAGTATACATCATCTGTGCAAAAGCCTCTTTGTGACTTAAGCTGTAATAGAGAAATTTGGGATCCGCCGCTAAGGAAAACGGCTTTTCTCTTAAACCATAATATTTGTAATACATGACACGATCCTTATTGATGTAAATGATTTTTTAATTAAATATTGAAACAGTAGGCAGTTGGCAATAATCAGTTGGCAGTAAGCAGTCGGCAAGAAACAAGATTAAAGATTATAAAGAAAGCAGTAAGCAGTAAGCAGTGAACAGTAATATAAAATCTGTAATGATCATACAGGACTGCTTTCTGCTCTCTGCTTTCTATGTGCTTCTAACAGCTTTCGGCTTTCTGTTTAGTGCCAACCGATCCCCATCCATTTTGTCTTTTTTCTTTTGTCTTTTTTCTTAATACTTGCCTATTACCAACTACTGACTAATGACCAATGACTATTGACTAATGACCACTGACCATATGCTAGCCCTTCATAATCCGTATTGCATGCCTGCTGGCGCTGTCATCGATATTGTAAAATGCAATCTCGCGCACGGAACCTAAAGCGGGAACCCCTGCAAATCTTTCCAGTTCTTCCGGCGTGTTGATGCTGTGATCAAAATATTCAATAAAAAATGCCAGTCCTAACCCACCAAACAATCCCAGAAATACAGCCAGGGCTACATTCAATCTCTTCTTTGGCTTCACCGGCTCTGTCGGTACAACAGCTGCACTGATAACCTTGATCTTAACACCGCGCTCCAGCTTGGCCATCGATAACCTGGCTTCCTCTCGTTGCTTTAACAGCATGGAATAGATTTCCCGTTCATCGCTGATACCACGGCTGATTTTATCAAACTCAAATTCTTTCTGGGCTAAGTTGCGCAGTTCACTTTTAATTTTGTTAACCTGGGATTGCAGCACGCGCTCTTCGGCCTCTAATGCCCGGATGGCCGTTTCTTCCATGGCGATAATCTGCTGAATCTCGCTCTCAATCTTCATCTTGGTTGCCGAAATCTGCTTTTCCAGATTCACAACCTCTTCATATTGTGGGGTATACTTTTGCAGCAAATGTTCCTTGCGGATTTCCAGATCAAGCAATTCGCCCTTTAATTTAGCGATGTACTTTTCGCGGCTGGGACTGTCACTGGTCTCGGTAGAAGGAATGTTAATATTCTGACCCTTTTGTGCTACCTGCTCATTAAATACTGACAACTTGGCCTCTTTACCGATGCGTTTGGTTTGTACCGCTGTTAAACTCTTTTCATAATCCGTAAGACGGGTGAGTAATATGGTGCGCTGCATTTCCGGACTGCCCACTTCCTTTTGCTCTTTAAAATCAGCCTGGCGCTGTTCCAGCGTACTTAATTTGTCATCTGCTATTTCCATTTGATCCTGTAAAAATTTGTATGATTCTGACTCGGCTGAAATCTCGGAACGGTAAGCGATATAGCAGTCGATAAAATAATTAACGATATCCATCGCCAGCTGGGGATCCTTGTTCTCGTAGCGAATGATTAATATGGTGCTGTTTTTAGGATTTTCGATTTCGATTTTTTTCTGGAATTCGCTAATCGTTTTCTTATACACCTTTTGTTGTTCTTGTGCTGTAAGAGATCCATAATCCTCGGGCAGAAGATCGCTCTCGAAAGATTGTACAACACGCTGGGCAATGGGATAACTGTTAAGAATTTCTATTTCAGAATTAATAAAATCATAGTTATTATAACCCTGATTTAAATTCATGCGAAATAAAAGTGCCTTTTCCGAATCGATTTCTTTTTCAATCATCAACTTGGATTCAGATTGATATATAGCGGGCATTAAAAAACTGCCGCCGGTCACCACAGCCACAACCGTCAGGAAAAAGGTGATGATGATTTTCTTGCGCTTAAAAAGCACGATTAAAAAATTACGCAAAGATGCAGGTTGCACTTCTTCTGCTCTTAGTTCTTCATCCAAGATGTTTCTCCCATTTTTAATTAGGAATTAGGAATTAGAAATTAGGAATAATTTACAAATGACCAATGACTAATGACGCTGAGCAAATGACTAATGACCAATGACCACTGACCATCCCCGGCACCCAGAGACGGCTCCGCCCTGTCAGCTACAGAAAAGTGACAAGGCACTGATTCGAAAAATCTGAGTAAATTAATTAAATCTTTCTTAATCCAATACAACCAACACAGAATCTTTATGATTTACCGCGACCACAGCAGGGCACGTAAATAAACATCAATGGGCGGAAGCAGACCTGCGTATACCTGGCTTAGAAAATCGTTGACGTTAGCAATTAATGTCTTCGGTACATAAACAATATCTTGTGGTTGTATATAAAATTCATTCATGGCCAGGGAAAGGTCTTTCTCTGCGATGTAGATGCTCAGTTGTTCACCGTCCAGATAATCAGAGATATCAATTTTTAGTGCATTTACTTCGTTGCCCTTGCCTTGACGTAAGATCATAATACTGCCGATGCTGGCAGTGTGTTTTATCCCACCGGCAGCAGCAAGTGCCTGAACCAGGGTAAAGTCACGTTCAACCGGATAGCCACCGGGTGTATTAACTTCACCTAAAATATAGGCTTGATAGCTTCCAAACTGACGTACAAAAACTGTAACATCGGGTTCGCGGATGATCTCAGCATAGGTGTTGGTAATCAGACTGTCCAATTGTGAAGGCGTCATCCCGGTAACAAAGACATCACCGATTTTTTCCATTGTTATACGTCCGTCGGGACGAACAGTAACTGTTTCATTAAAGCGCTCATTGTTAAAAAATTTGACTTCAAGCACATCGCCAAAACCCAAACAGTATTCCGGTAACACTGCTGCTTTACCCCTTTGAGCTAAAGCCACATCTTTATAGTAGGAATGCTTGACTACAGAAGAACATCCCTCTACACTCAAATAGCTTAAGATAATGCCAGGAATAGAAGTGACCAGAAATATCCCACGTATAATTCTTTTTATCCTGATACTTATTAAATATTTATCTTTATACTCATTCATACCAAGCCTTTTTAATTATCAATTTCGAATCTCAAAGTACTTTTCTGGCCTACCGATAGGTCATTAATTAGAAATACTACGCCAGCTTTCACCATGTCTTGATCTGAAAGATCGGCTCAGATTGGCCAGGTTGCTATAATTTAAAAGCCTGTATACTTGATTGGGCTTATGTTTATTTTCCAATAATAAAACCGATTCATAGTGCGTAAAAAGTTTCTGTTTAAATTCTCTGAAATTGATACCGAAGTTGTACTTAAACTCAGCCCGTAAATGACTTTGTGATATTTTTAAAAAGTGAGCTATATTTTTTGTATTACATTGACTGAGGGATCTGTTTTCGATGAATTCTATAATTTTCTTCGCTCTTGGCGCTAGGGATGAATTGGGATTGCTATAGATTTTTTCCGGTATTCTTTTCCAATGCCTGTCCCACAGGCTCAAAAGTAGCTCCTGTAGGTAATACTGACGCCGCACACCGATAAGGCAAGAGTTGATGCCCAGCTCGGATAATTTTAAAAACTGCTGGTTCACTAGATAAGAATTAAAGTAAATGATGTATGTGAAGGGATAGGTAGTACGGATAAAATGTAGTTCTTTGATTGCCTCAAAATCTAATTTTCTTGAAAATATGATAAAATGAAGTTCAATATTTCGGAAACCTTCCAGCAGATTTTTTAATTGGAAATCTTGTGCAGAATTGAGACAGATATCCCACCCATCAAGATTTGATAAAGATGGAATTAATTCTTTAATCCGTTCTGGGCCTTCATAATAAACTAAGGCCGTGGGCATGGCAGCCTCTTTTATTTTACGGATTTATGGTACTTTTACCTGCAATGTTACAACATCTTGACAACCGGGAGATGAATGATAATAGCCATTAATGCTTTTCAATATAAAGGAAATTACCTGTATTAATGCAAATATCAGCACAACCAAACTTATCATAAGCGATGATTAATTTAGCTTTTGTTTTAATTATTTAAAATTCCGCCCTGAGTGGAAAAATATATTTAACTCACCAATGGCCCTTCTTACATGAAAGAGCAAGCGAGTATGTTAGACAAATTCGTCGGGATAATTTTCGCGATAATAATCAATCAGCGAATTTTTAAGGTCTGTATAATGCATGTTTAATTTATTTTTCAGTTCTTGCCGGATGATTTCTGAACTGATATTGAGCTTGTTTGATATATGATCAAGTGTCATCACATTTATATCTGATTTTTCAATGGTATAAATAATTTTTTTTAGTAATTTCGAAACTTGCGAGTGCTCAATACCTAAATACATTAAAGGAATCTTACGCCAGTAGTTTAATTTCAGAAAGTCCAATTGATAGCTTAAAATGCCGTTTTTGCTCTCGCCAACTATGAGATAATCGAAATTAATAAACATGGATGAGTCAACTTCTGCTTCGATCAGTGAATTGTAATAATAGATTTTAAAATAATTCAGCAAGCGGCTTTTTAAGTATGGTATCCAGCGTGATAGATCAGGGGGTGATAAACAAAATATGATGAAACCTTTAAATTCATTTTCCAGCAGCTGTGATAGTTTATCATGATCGTATACCAGTTTTAAACTGGTAAAATCATGGCGCACCAGCTCATCGATCAGGCCTTTAAGTAAGGGCTCGTGTTCGTTACTTATGATGATTACTTGAGGAGACATTTTATAACAGTTTTTAATTTACAGCATATATATACGAAATGAGAAAATGATCATGTTGATTGATGTCACAATGAATTTGATTAAATTACGACGGAGTGTTTTTTTATTGTTAAATTTTGATGAGTTAAGGGGTAAAGAGGTTAAAGCGTTAATTAATTATTTATTTTTTGGTTATGCATATGTTATTTTGATTAAAAATATTTTGACTGAATCACGTATAATATTTAATGTGAACCAGATCACATTTTTATCCATTTCTACTTAAAACTCAATTATCCATTTTCAAAAAACTGAGGAGGCATGGTGCAAGAAATTAGATTTATACCCTTGAAGGGCTATCGCAAATATTCAGATGCTATAATGATAAAACGTTCTCATGAATTTTATATGGAGATGAGCAGAAGGCGCAGTGTAAGGGATTTCTCTGAGCAGCCAGTATCGCGTGAAGTCATAGAGCATTGTATACTCACGGCCGCGAGCGCACCAAGTGGGGCCAACTTACAGCCCTGGCAATTTGTGGTGGTCAGCGATCCTGAGATCAAACGCAGAATTCGGGTAGCAGCTGAAAAAGAGGAAAGGGCATTCTACCAAAAAAGGGCGACTGATGAATGGCTTAAGGAATTGCAGCCTCTTGGTACTGATGAACAAAAACCATATCTGGAGAAAGCACCCTATTTAATTGTGATTTTCGCACAGCGTTATCGCTTATCTCGGGAGGGCAAAAAGATTAAAAATTATTACGTGCAGGAGTCAGTAGGTATTGCAACAGGTATGCTACTTACAGCCATTCATCACGCAGGATTGGCGGTACTTACCTATACACCAAGCCCTATGGGCTTTCTGAATAAAATTCTCGAGCGTCCTGTAAACGAAAAGCCGCTTATGATACTCATCATCGGCCACCCCGCAAAAGATGCTCGCGTACCCGATATAAAGAGGAAGCGCTTACCAGAAATAGCAACATTTGTATAAGGTAAGAAACCTGCACTCCAATACTCCATTACTCCACCACTCCACCACTCCATCTCCGCACCCCCCTGTCTCCCTACTCATGAATCTTCCCTAACAGCGGTAATTCTTTCATCCCATCTATACTAATTTTTAACGCCGCCTCAATCTTCGCCGGATTATCTAAATCCCCATCGCTTACCAAATGTACATCTAATAATCCGCCCGCCTTATATCCCGTGCGCAAAAAATTTATCTCATCAAGACATAAACTCCATCCTTCCAGCCAATTGAGCAAATCCCTCTGCTGGTTTTTATTCCCGGAGAAGTTTATTAATACATCAATATCACTACCTGCCTGTGCTGTTGTATCTTTGGTACTACCGACAACGTACATGGCCTTAACACCAAATCTTTTTGGATCGAGTTGGGAAGCAATTTTTTCCGCCATGTTCATTCTCCAGCGCCAGTGCTCATCCCTTACAGCAGCATAATGTTCGATCAAATCTTGTTTTGAGATGGTGGAAGATCCTTTGGGACTCAGTATCCCAACCGCCTGTTCTATATCCGCATTCATGAGGACACGCAATACCATCCCGTTTGTAACTGTGGGTACTTCGATGACTCTGATGGTATCGCTCAGATACGAATAAGCCGGTAATATTTCAAACAACGTATTCGGTGATTTAGTAAGAAAATCTTCATTAAAAACGATCCCTTTATCATCGGGATAAAGAGGGAGATAACGGATAGCAGCTTCCACCAGATCTTGAAAAAAGTGGGTACCAAAAGATAGATCCGGAACATAATTACCTTTTTTCCGGGCAATCTCAATTAAAACCGCTGTTTTATTTATATCTGAATAAGTAACATTAACACCCAATTTTATATCTCCCCGGCTGCCCCATCGTCCGGGTCCCATGAGGATAAACTGCCTTCTGGGGAGAATCTGGTTTAGTTTGCCGATCGCTGTACCGACGGCCTTCATGTCGGATAATTCGGATAGTTGACTATAATTTTCGGGATCAACATAGACGATATATGTAATGTCGGGCACAGTTCCATTAGATATAAAGCGGTTGGCGCTGAAGATAATTTTATCTCGGGGAATGTCCTTGGGTATTGGGGAGGGTGCATCGTATTTGGTGTAACTTTGTGGTCTGCATTGTAACAGGTAAAAATTGTTGCCATCAGACGCAAACTCGATATCAACCGGTGTGGCAAGTGTATTTTGTAGTGTTTTTAAAATAGAATATATTTTTTTAACAAATGGTGTGTCTTTTATCAAGCCATCAAATGTGACAACACTATCGTCTTCATCAAAATTAATATTAAATCCAAATGGTTCTCTCAAGTGATTGTGTTCGTATATTGAGACAATTTTTTCAACGATTGGATATTGATCCCCGGCTTCCTTTAATAGTGTCTTTACATCAATTGTTTCAAACTTATTCGCCTTCAGGTTAAGCACATCAACTTTTTGCGGTGAATAGCGCACCCGTTCCTCAATACTCACATTTGCTCTCAGACCAGGCTGTCCGGGAGCAATCAGGATAGGATAGTCATCACTCAAGCGGTCTACAGCTCTTGTTCCCAGACCAGGAACCATGCGAATAAGTCCATCCTCGCGTTTGATGCGCGGAGACCAGCGAAACTCGTTGTTACTGAAGGCCACGCCAGCATAGGCGGGTAAATAATAATCGCCAACCTGCTGACCTACGACTTCCTGAATCATGATACCCATTTCCTCATGAAAATCGATTAAACCGCGCTCTGAGCGATACTGCATAGGATCTGGTCCTAAAGTGGAGGCATACACTTCGGCAATGGCATCAAGCAGAGCTGCCAAACGCTCGTTTTTACCCCCCTGGTTGGCCAGGAATAGACTTTTATACTTACCAGAAAAAGCGGATCCCAAACGATCTTCAAGAATACTGGAACTGCGAACGATAAGTGGGGTATTACCAAAATCATCCAAGGCCATTGAGATGCCCTGAACCAGCTCCGTTGGGAAATGAGAATTTTTAAATAGCATGATCACATGGGGATATTCTTTTCGGATATCATCGATCGGTTTATATTTTTGCTCCAACAATTCTTCCAGCCCGTTATGATGCATGTATTGAATCATCGCATCTGAGGTTATATACCATGTTTGTGGTACCTTGATGTCGCTTAAAATATCATCCTTATCTTCTTGATATTTTAGAATTCTACGGGCTAAAAATAACCCTGCACTCTTCCCACCCAGTTTGCCATGGCTGCCCTGGGGGCAGATAAGGTGCTGGATCAAATCGTGAAAGTCGCTGATACGGACAAAATTCTTGGCAAGTGATACGAATTCAAGTTGATCAGAAAAGAAGCGTCTGATAAGAGAAGCACGCACACCGATTCGGGCTGAAGGGGCTAATTCCAGCCCTTCCGGAGCAATTTTAAAATATCTGCGTATGGCTTCATTTATTTCACTCAGGGAAGAGTTAATACTTGAAGCTGTTCGTACCAAAAAACTGGTTTTATCCTGTTTCACCCAATCTTGAATTAACGTTAGGATTTGATCGTCGTCCAGGTGTTCCTGAGCGACTTGAAATACTTTTTGACTCAAAAGGTAAGAATCTTCCATAGCACGTTTCTGCAAGGGGCTGTTAATTTCACCCAAAATATCGTGATCGCCATAGCGCAATACAGGAACGAATTCGGGTAATAATTGCTCTGCCTCTTTTACACCTCGCCAGATGAGGAAATTCAGCATCTTTCTTGAAATTCTGGTGAAAATATCTGGATCAGTGCGTTTGAGCAGGTCCAAAATAGTGTGCCATGCACCGGATTTCTGTTCCGAGATAACTTGCTTGGTTGATTCCATTTGACTGTATATCAGCCGCATTTTTTGATACATAATATAGTGACCAAGACGCTTGGCAATGGAATTTAATACCCGCTTTTCCTCATCCAGGAAAGAGACTTGATCTTTATCCGATTTATCTTCTCTGTAATAGACTTTTATCCAACCTACTACGCGATCCTGAACGGTAATATCTTCGCTTATAAAACAGGGTGTTTCTTTGAAATCGGCAGATTGATAGGCGAAATCCTGGTAAACAATTTTTACCATACATTTTTCGGGATATTGCATACCAGTTGGAATGACCGACACAATTTTAATAAACACATTTTCCATGCTGGAATCGGTATGCTGTAATATTTCCTCTACAGCATACATGCAGTTTAATTCCTTTGCCCGTTCTTCCAGGCTTTCCATTAATTTATCCAGAGATTTTTTTTGTTCCGCCATTAAAGTAAATCCTTAAAATATGCGTAAAACCAAAGAAATGGAGTATTGGAGTACTGGAGTACTGGAGTAATGGATCCAATACTCCAGTACTCCATCACTCCAGTTCTTCATTACTCCGGTCCGTTGCCCCTGCCGCCGTTATATCCACCCGCGATCCCGGCAAGCTTGAGCTACACGGCTTATTGCGATTACATAAGCAGCATCGCGCATAAACAGGTTGCGTTTTTTTGATAATTCATATACAGAATGAAATGCAGAGGTCATTTTTATATCAACACGGTCAAGCACTTCATCTTTCTCCCAATAATAGTTCATGTTGCTCTGGACTTGTTCAAAATAACTGCAGGTAACGCCCCCTGCATTAGCCAAAAAGTCAGGGATTACAAATATTTTCTTTCGTTCTAAAAAGCTATCGGCATCAGGTGTAGTTGGCCCATTGGCACCTTCAGCGATAATTTTCACGCGTTTATTAATTTTCGGTACATTTTCACCGGTTATTTGGTTTTCAATGGCACAAGGCATTAAAATATCCGCTTCTTGAGCAAACCACTGATCACCTGGTAATACCTCGTATCCCAAATCTTTTGCTTTATTTTTATTAATTCCACCAAATCGATCGGTTATTTTTAAAAGTTCGTCAAGGTTTATACCTGTCGGCTTGAGGAAAGAATATGAAGTCTGGTCATCTTGATCCCAACATGAGACGCAAATTGTCTTTCCGCCCAGCTTGTCAAAAAGTCTTATGGCATACTGGGCAACATTACCAAATCCCTGTACACTGGCAATGGATTGCTCCGGTTTTAAATTTAGGACCTTCAAAGCCTCGCGCAGGGTATATATTAGTCCGTATCCTGTTGCTTCCGTACGACCTAAAGAACCGCCCATACCCACCGGTTTGCCGGTGATCAAGCCAGGATATTTTGCACCATGAATTGCTTCGTATTCGTCAAGCATCCACAGCATATGCTGGGCACTGGTCATTACATCCGGTGCTGGAACGTCCTGCAGCGGTCCTACGTTTTTTGCCATTTGTCGAATCCAACCCCTACAAATCTGTTCTTGTTCATGGACACTCAGATTATGCGGATCACAGATAACACCACCT
>Ga0209427_10008142_pt1 | contig 11814 bp, 12 predicted proteins | sample DeeMarSWOR136_30_FD_187465 | JGI IMG/M metagenome (GOLD analysis project Ga0209427, IMG submission 187465) | Marine sediment microbial communities from White Oak River estuary, North Carolina - WOR-1-36_30 (SPAdes) (version 2) | ecosystem: Environmental > Aquatic > Marine > Intertidal zone >... | reverse complement strand
AGTAGCTGTGGAAGCCCCGGAGAAATGCCCGGTGTGCGGCGGCGGCGACCTGCTCCAGGACCCCGATGTCCTCGACACCTGGTTCAGCTCCGCCCTCTGGCCCCACTCCACACTGGGCTGGCCCGACGATACCGACGACTTAAAATACTTCTACCCCACGACGGTTATGGAGACCGGCTACGACATCCTCTTCTTCTGGGTGGCGAGGATGATCATGATGGGGCTGGAGAACACCGGCGACATTCCCTTCCACAAGGTCTACCTCCACGGCCTGATACGCGACGAGAAGGGCGAGAAGATGAGCAAGTCGCGGGGCAATGTCATCGACCCCGTTCAGTCCATCGAGCGGTACGGTACCGATGCCCTGCGCTTCGCCCTGTCAACGGGGAACTCGCCAGGGAACGACATGAGGCTGAGCCCGCAGAAGCTCGAGGGCAGCCGCAACTTTACCAACAAGCTGTGGAATGCCGCCAGGTTCGTCATCAGCAACCTAGACGGCGTGGAACCGAAGACCCCTCATGGCACATTGCCCGCCGAGGACCGCTGGATACTGAGCCGGCTGAACCGCCTCACCGCCGAAGTGACCGGGCTCCTCGATGAGTTCCAGTTCGGCGAGTCGCTCCGCCGCATCTACGACTTCCTGTGGACGGAATACTGCGACTGGTATATCGAGATCGCCAAGATACGGCTGCGCGAAGGGGAAAAAGCGCCCTCCCCGCTTCCCATGCTGGTCGACGTCCTCGAGACATCGCTGCGCCTGCTCCACCCCTTCATGCCCTTCATCACCGAGGAGATTTGGCAGAAGCTCAGGGAGCGCCAGCCTAGAGGCAAGCCCGACTCAATCATGATAGCACCCTACCCCACACACGACGCCAGCGCCTTCGACGCTGCCGCAGAGCAGGAGATGGATTCGGTTATCGAAATCGTTCGCTCCATCCGCAACGCCCGCGCCGAGAGCAAGGTCGACCCCGCAAGGTTCATCGAGGCAATCATCGCCGCCGGTGATGCCAGGCCCGCTATCGAAGCTCATGCCCCCGCTATCACCACACTGGCGAGGGTGCGCCCGCTGAGTATCCTCGGCAGCAGCTCTGAGATTGAGGCGAAACGGGACGAGGCGAAGATAATGGTGCTAAAAGATGTCGAGGTAGTCCTGCCCCTCAAATACATGATCGACTTCGAGGCGGAGAAGGCCCGTCTGCTGAAAGAGATCGAGACCGCCCAGGACGAGATAGCGCGCGTGGAGCGCCTGCTCGGGGACGACGCCTTCCTCAGCAAGGCGCCCGCAGCGGTGGTAGAGAAGGAACGTCAGAAACTGAGCGACCGCAGGGACAGGCTCACTAGGCTCAAGGAGCAGCTCGCCCAGCTTTCCGCATGAGCACTATCCCGCACGGGTGCAGTATCTTCGTACTTACCCCGACCGCGCCCCCCCCTTCATTAACGCTTCGCCCGCACACTCACTGCCCCGCCACCTTAAACGGGCGGCTACATTGAGGGAACAGGCAACCGATTTGTCACAGTCCCGCTGAGGCGTCCCATCTGTGAAACAGCCCATCCGAAAGCGATGAGTTCGAGCAGCATCGCTGACTGGAGCAGTGAGAATCCTTCCGCTCTTCGTGTACGGCCGAATATGGTCAGCCACTCTGAAAATTCAAGCGGTCTCCGGTGGCTAATCTGGCTGTACAATCCCCGGTTGCGTCCGTAGATAAACAGCTTTTTATAGACATCTCTCACGCTGTTGATCTCAAGGTGCCTGACCTGCATTTTCGGGCAGTATCTCACGATATCACACGAGTATTTATCCACCGTCTCGCGGACAAAGATGACATCCGCTCCGCGCGGACGCTCAACAAACGGCATGCGCAGGTCCAGAAGCTCACGGCGCACCGCCATGTTGCCTGTATAGCTAAAATATAGTTCCCTGATTTTGGAGTCGAAAATATATTTCCTCCTGTGGTGTTGGTAGGCTTCATACACGGACATGAAGTATGAATCACGAGCTGGCAAGGTCCGCCCTAACGCAATACCCGCTCCCGTTCCGTTTATCTCATCGGCAATCTTTCGCAGCCAGTCGCTTTGCGGGGCACAATCCGAGTCGGTGAAGGCAATTATGGAACCAACCGCTTCCCTCACTCCACAGTTGCGGGCTGCATATGAGCCCTGTTTTGTCTCCCGCAATACATGCACTGATGGATACGACCTGATGATCGACTCTGAGCCATCCGTCGAGTTATTATCGACCATGATTATCTGGTATCTTTGGCGAGGGTAATCCTGCGACTCAAGAGCCTCGATGCAGCGCACGAGGTACGGTGCGGTATTGTAGACGGGTACGACGATAGAGATATCCATTACCAGTGAATACAATCCTCAAATGCCGTGCCACATCTTGCGTTAGCGTTCAGGGCACATGAAAATTCTATACAGCTTCAGAAGCGGCAGAGGGATATCCCGGCAAGCCCTGTGAGTAAGCTTGCTATCCTTCCTTCGGCCAGCCTTCGAGCTGGAAACGAGCGCGGTACTCCCTTCGTCCGCCTCTGGCGGGCTCAGGGCAGGGCAGCGATAAGCTTCTTATACTCCTTCTCGGTGTAGGCGCGCATCGTCTGGGTGCGGATGTTGCCCAGCGCGCCGATGGCGAGGGAGATCCTGGCCATCGTCTCGTCGTCGGGTGCTTCCACGAGCACGAGGGTGTCGTACTGGCCCGACAACGCATAGAATGCTTTTATCTCCCCGCCCATGTTGCGAAAGGTCTTTCTGGCCGCGTCGACCCGTTTCGGGCCATCCTTGATCTTCTGGATGCCCTGCTGCGTGAAGTTGTTGAGCATGACGTAGGTTGGCATTAGATTCCCTCCTTTCAGGTTGTGAGTCCTCCCCGGCAAAAGCCAGGGCTTACTCATTATACGCCTTCTATGCAAATTGCCAACGCGCATTTTCAAACGCGAATGCAAGTTTGAGGACAGTATGCACGCCTTGACATTGCTTGGCGAGCAAGGGATGATAGTTATAGCTATGGAAAACTATCTCACGTGCACCGAGATCATCGACTGCGATACGGAGTCGATAGTAGCGAAGGCGCAAGAACTGACCCATGGGCTGGAAACGGACAGGGAGAAGGCCGTGGCACTTTTCTACTTCGTCAGAGACGGGATCAAATACAACCCCTACGCTCCGGGCGACTTTCATGACAACCGGGCTAGCGTGGTCCTGGAGAGAGGCCACGGGTTCTGCTACCAGAAAGCTATACTGCTCGCCGCACTGGCGCGAGCCGTGGGGATACCAGCGCGCCTGGGGTTCGCCGACATCCGCAATCACCTGATGTCGAAGGAATTCAGCAAGAAGATGTTCGGCAGCAATGTGCTCGTCTACCACGGCTGGGCCGAGCTGTATATCGACGACAGCTGGGTCATCGCCACCCCGGCATATGACCTGAAAACCTGCAAGGCGGGCGGGTTCATCCCCGTGGAATTCGATGGCGTCAGCGATGCCAAGTTCCATCGCAGCAACAGGGACGGGAAGCTGCACATCGAGTATATCAAGCAGCACGGTCACTACGAGGATCTTCCCTGGGCAGAGATAATCGATGCCAGCATGGAGATGATGGCCAAGCTGGGTGTGGACAGGGACGAATTCATAGCCAGATGGACAGAGACGCGGGAGTAAGAGGCATCGTCCTGCCGGTTAAGGATTCCCTGCTGCGTTTCAGTCAACCGCGAGCATGACATGGGAGGCTTTGATTACGGCATAAACATCCTTACCCGGGGCTAACGCGAGGTTCTCAGCGGAAGCCTTGGTGATGATTGACACTATCTCCAATCCACCGGGAAGTTCGATTGTCACCTCGGTATTGACCACTCCGGGCTTCGCCTCTTTGACCTTCCCCTTGAGAACGTTCCGGGCGCTGAGTTTCATGACCCACCTCCTGTTCGCAGAGCATACAACTCCTTTTTCATCATACCATTTGGCTTTTCGTACAACATCAGGTCATTAGTGCATCAATAAGCTTCCTGGCTAACATAGCAAGCCGCCTCTCAACACCTCTATCATTCGATACTTGCTTCGGGGTTTTTGCCAAAGCAGTAACGTGGCCTACCCATCGCATACCACAGACAGAAGCGTAGGTTCTCAAATTATGGATTACCCTTCCGGTACTTTCTTCTGCAACGGCTATGCCGACAATTGGCTTCAGCTCGAGCCTTGGCCAGATAGGGCAGGTTCTGTCCATGAAGCCCTTGAGAAGGCCCGACAGCATTTCAAAGTAGACCGGCGTGCCAAAAGCCAGGCCATCGGCTTCAATCAGCCTGGGGTAAATCTGCTGCATGTCATCCTGTATGCTGCAAACCCCTTTTCGCTCCTTGCCTCCCGCTTCGCAACTCAAACACCCATCGCACGCTTTTATATCTCTCTCCCTGAGCAGAATAAGTTCGGTGTCTATGCCGGCTTTGGCAACACCTTCCAGTAGCTTCCTGAGCATCCACTCTGTGTTGCCCTTTCTTGGAGACCCGCAAATGCCGATGACTTTCATAGGATCCCTTCGTGCCCTTCTCACAAGCTAAGGAAGCGATACTCTCTTGCCCACGCTGCTCTCGTTATAATCTTTCCCGAATCGTTCCTTAAACAGCCTGCATGCTTCATCCCCACACCACCGCCGCAGTCCATTGCCTGAGAAGCGAGAGACACGACCATTTTACTCTGGATTTCGCGCGAATGCACGAAGGAGGACTCCAGCGGAAGAATGACACTCAGCCTTCGGGCACCAGTAGCACCTACTTTTACAAATAGCCTAAGTATTGGATATGACGAAGCTACATTGGGGTCACCTAATGACACCGGTTTGATCATTTATGAATTGCGCTATCCGCCCTGCCCTTTTAGCCTCATCAATTCTCGCCATGTGTTCCTCACCAGGAAGCTACAAGGCACGTTCTCTTCCATCTCCCGGAACATAGCGAAGGGGGCAGCGAAGGTCATTAAGTCAACTTTAAGCGAGCGTTTCATCTGAACCCTTGCGGAGATATCGACAAGTCCGACCACCGCCCTCGGCCTTTCCTGCCGGGCTTCCCTGAAGGGATAGATGCCGATCGACTGGCAGCCAGCGGCCTGGGGAATTATCACGCTCTCATTGTTGGCCCTATCAAAGTTCGCCAGGACCACCAGTGCGGAGAGTTGGTCCATATCAGCGAGGAAGACAACCACCTCGGGTCTTTCCTTCTCCGGGTCTATATCCTTCAGCGGCTTGAACACGACATACTCAAACGGCACATCGATTATGGGCAGGTTTTCAACGAACTTCTTCACCAGCTCCGGGGTCTTCGCGTATCTTTCGCCATGGACAAAATCATCATAGATATCCTCACTGACGAACGGCTTTATATCCTCGACCAGCCGCATGCCCGGCTCCCACTGCTCGCAGCCCTCTGACAAAAAGTAGCAGAATCCCTCAACGCCTCCGGGGAAGTTCAGATACTGGTTTCCGAATCCCAGTCCGGTGCCGCCGCCGGGGCAGCCAAAGGTCTTGCGGTCGAATACGACAAAGTTTCCGCGGACGGCTGCAGCCAGCATAGCCATAACGCAGCCGAACTTTCCTTCCTTGAACTGCCTGGCACCAACAGGCTTTTCGTTTGTCAGCAATATAGCCAAAGGCCCGTATTTAAGAGACAGTGCCCTGGCAATCGCGCTCTCCATGCTCTTCTCCTTCCGGTTTTAACCCGGCACGTAGGGCTTTCCAAAAAACTTATTGGAATCCTTTTAGACTGCAAGCCTTTTTACGAATTGCTATCCAGCAATCCGAGTGTTGACAATTAGGGTTGCTTATTTGAACCCGATTTCGGTATCCCTATCCATCTCGGGGTTCTCTTCATGTATTCACGGTAGGAATCGCCAAACCTCTCACAACAAAAACGTTCCTCCGGTATCACAAAAGCGTTTCTATATGTGGCCAGGTATAGAGAAGCGAGCAATAAGTAAACCCAGGAAGCACTGGCTATGCCGATGCCAATGTATACTAGAATTATACCGAGGTACATGGGATGCCTCGAGATGCGGTAAAGCCCTGTAATATTCGGTACATCCGCAGGGTTAGCGATGAAGGTCAGCATCGCGATGGTGATAAAAGCGTAACCCAGGAGATAGATTGGGAGTCCGGCATAGAACCAGGCCGTGCCAATCGTCAATGGTAACAAAATGCTGTAAATCCACAAGCCGGCCATGAAGAGCAGTTGGGTAACCAGGCACATCCTCTCAAATCTGGTATATGACGGAAATGACCAGAAGGTAGATTTCCTGCCAACAAAGAAGAAAGGCAATCCGAAGTTCACCAATAGATAGGGAACAATGAGAATCCAGGCATTCCATACACCTGTTTCAAAGGCTGGTGTGCTTGTCATCGTTATCTCTTCGGCAGTTACTTTCGCTTAACCCGATCTGTCTGCTCCATTTTACAATCCGCAGTCCTATTGAAACAAGGCGGAAGGAAGACGAATCGTTGGAGTGAACAAACGTCAGTTTTGTTCAGCAGAACCTATTCCCACGCGGGTGGCTCTTCTACCGTGTGCTCGCTGATGATTTCATAGAGCTCGGGTCTGCGGTCTTTATCGAGGTCGAGCTCGTACCGCCCCAGCTCGAATACTATGTGCTTATTGCGCGCCTCCGCCGGCTCTATCTCAGCGTAGATTATCTCCTCCTCATCCTCGCCTGCCACCGCCAGCGGCTCCCCCATGTGGCAGTTCAGGATAGCGCTGCGGCCGATGAACCTTTCGCCCCCCTCCTCGCCCACCCTGTTGACCGCGACACAGAAGACGTGGTTCTCGATGGCCCTCGTGGGAATGATGAACTGGGGAAACACAATGCTGGGCTCGGGCCAGTTCGCGATAAGAACCAATATGTCCGCCCCCTTCAGCGTCAGCACACGGGCATGTTCGGGGAACCTGGCATCGTAGCATATGCCGAGCCCCAGCCTCCCTATCTCCGTCTCGCAGACCTCGATAGGCATGTTGCCGGGATTGATGAAGCGGTCGATTCCCAGGTGAGGTAGGTGCAGCTTGCGGTACTTGGCCAGCACCCCCCAGGGCCCGAGGAGCGCCGCCGTGTTGTAGCAGTCGTCGATGTCCCTTTCCAGCAACCCGACCACCACATAGACGTTGAGGTCGCGGCAGGCTGCGATGAGCATTTCGGTGCTGGTCCCGGGTACAGTTTCAAAGACGGGCATGGCCTCATCGAGGCTGGAGTACATATACCCGGTCAGGGCGCACTCGGGGAAGACGATAAGCCTGGCACCTTCCCTGGCGGCGATTTGCATCGACTCGAGGCATCTCGCCAGGTTCTCCTCTCTATCGAGCAGCCTGGGCTCCATCTGCACCCCGGCAACCTTCAGCGTCCCTACATATCCCGTATCCTCCATTTTCACAGCCTCCAGATTTTTCTTACTCTATCAGAAGTAAAGGCGGAAGCCGTAAGCCGACGTATCGAAGCCGACGGAGCGGTATAGCCGGTGCGCTTCCTCCCGCCTCTTATCGCTCATCACCTCCACCCTGTGGCACCCCTTCTCCTTAGCCCGGGCGATGACGTACTCCAAGAGCTGCTTGCCGATACCCCTGTGCCGTGACGGGGGATCGACGATGAGGTTCTCAACGAGAGCCCAGGGGGTGGCGCTGTGGGAGAGGTTCGGTACGATGAGCAGCACCACCGAGCCCGTGACCTCGCCCCCGTTTTCCGCGACGAGAAGCTCGTGCCTCGGGTCGTCGCAGATCTCGGCGAATACCCTCCGGTAGTCGTCCAGCGAGACGTTCCTGTCCATCTCGAACTGAGAGGTGTGGATAATCAATTTTCGGTAAAGGTCAATGATGCTGGGGATATCCCCCTCGGTGGCTGACCTGATAGTTACCATCTCCCCCGAGACCTCCTCGCCTGTATCAGTAGCATAAAGTAGACCCAGCAAGGTGTCAATTCCCCCAGGCTGGACATGAGGAGGCGGTACGTTTAGAATAGAAAAGCAGATGCGCTGTAGCTGAAAGAGGCTCCGCGCCCTCGAAGGACGTCGATGGCAAAACTTACCAAGCTGTTCGAGCCCATCAGGGTGGGCAACCTTGAGCTGAAGAACAGGATAAAGATGCCGGCCATGGCCGTGTCACCGCCGGAGGCCGAGGAGGCGGTTATCAGCCGCCTGAAGTATTTCTATGCCGAGAAGGCGAAGGGCGGTGTGGCCATTATCGGCATCAGTTGCACGGCCACCAGGCTCATCGAGGACCCTATGCTGGGTCTGTATGACGACCGATTCATTAAAGGTCTGGCGGAGTTAACCGCCGCGATACACACCCACGGGGCTAAAGCATACGCGCAGATTGGAGTTGGCTACTGCTGGGCGTTCGGAGATGGCCCCGTTGAGATTGTTGGACCTTCGGGGGTCTCTCTCTCCGGGCGTCCCGGAACCCCCTTCCGCCTCGGCGGCCCTCGGGAGCCCACTATGCCGCGGGCACTCACGTTGGACGAGATTCACGCGATGGTAGAGACCTACGGCGATAGTGCCCGGAGGGTACGTGAGGCTGGCTTCGACGCCGTCGAGGTAATAGCGAGTGTGGGCTATATCATTGCCCAGTTCCTCTCCCCCCTGACGAATAAGCGTGATGACGAGTACGGCGGTAGCCTGGAGAACCGGATGAGGCTGCTGCTCGAAATCGTGGAAAACATGAAGGCGAAGGCGGGGAGCGATTACACTTACACCTGCCGGCTCAGCGGCTCAGACCTGCTCGAAGGCGGGTACACCGCTGACGATACGGCTGAGATGGCACGAATCCTGGAGAAGGCCGGTATCCATGAAATCGATGTGATGTCCGGCTGGCATAACGCCCCTGTTCCAATCATACAGACGGACGTTCCCCAGGGGGCCTGGGCTTACCTGGCCGCAGCGGTGAAGAAGGCGGTGGGTATTCCCGTCGCTGCGGGCACCCAGATTCAGGACGTCCTCGTTGCTGAGAGAGTGCTGGCCGAGGGCAAGGCCGACCTGGTATACATGGCGCGGGCGCTGCTCGCCGACCCGGAACTGCCGAACAAGGCAAAGGAGGGAAGGCTTGCCGATATCAGGCCGTGCATGAACTGCTGTCGCTGCATCGAGGCTTCGGATGGGCCGCCGATATACTGCAGCGTCAATGCCAGGCTGAGTCGGGAGCATGAATACCCTGTTGAGACGCCTGCGGCGGAGAGCAAGCGCGTGCTCGTTGTCGGCGGCGGGCCAGCCGGAATAGAAGCGTCGAGGGTAGCAGCCCTGAGAGGCCACAAGGTGACCCTCTGCGACCATGCACCCAGGCTGGGCGGTCTTTTAGTTTTGGCTGCCGTAACCAATCGGAGGATTGGGAACGTAGTTGAATACCTGGACAGGCTGGTGAAGTCGCTTCCCATCGAATTGAGATTGAACACCGCAGTGACCCCTGCCCTTCTCGACGAGATGGAACCGGATATCGTCGTTCTGGCCGCCGGGGGGATGGCTCCAACCTTGGACGTGCCCGGCAGCCGCCGTGCCAACGTGCTTAATCACCGTGATCTGAAGGAGCTGCTGGCCGGCCGTGGCTTCAAGAAGGGCGGAATTGGGCAGAGGATGCTTTCAAATCTCGGGGCTTTGTTCGTGCGTTTCTTCTACGAACCTTCGCTGATCAGGTGGATGCTGAGATTCGGTTTCCCCTTCAAAAAGCGGGTTGCGGTAATAGGCGGGGGCTTCGCCGGCTGCGAACTTGCGGTGACCCTCGTGGAGCGCGGTAAGAAGGTGTCTATAATCGAGGAGTCCCAGCGTATCGGCAACGACGTCGGCATTGTTCACAGGTGGGTGTGGATGAAGCAGTTGCGGGAGGCCGGCGCTAAGCTGGAGACCGGGGCGAGGGTAGTGGAGATTACAGACAAAGGCGTTAGGATAGAAAAAGACGGTTCAATCGAGCTCGTCGAAGCCGATTCGGTGGTTTTAGCAGGAGGACTCGAGCCAAATACCGAACTGGCTGAAGAGCTTTCAGGTAAGGGCACGGTCGTGTATGCGATCGGTGACTGCGCCGAGCCGGGCAAGCTGCTCGAGGCCACGGCCTCCGGTTTCCTCACTGCGCAAAAAATCTAGGGTTCCTATTGAAAATCCATCGCTACCAGGCGAGCCAGCCGCCGTCGACGGCGATAGTCTCGCCGGTGACAAAGCTCGAGGCGTCCGATGCCAAGAATACCGCCGCCCCCGCAACCTCCTCCGGCTTGCCGCCCCTCCTCATCGGTATCTTGCTCAGGTTGAACTTGTGTATCCTCTCGTCGGACTCGATGTCCCGCCTCGCCATCCCGGTCTCGATGTAGGAGGGGGCGATGGCGTTGACCCTCACGTTGTGCCGCGCCCACTCCACCGCCAGCGCCTTGGTGAGCTGGACTATCGCTCCCTTGCTCGCGATATAGGGGGCGAGGTTCATGAAGCCGGTGAGCCCGAACACGGAGACAACGTTTATTATGCTGCCCGATTTGCGCTCGACCATGCCTCTGCCGAACGCCTGACAGCAGTAGAAGCAGCCCTTGAGGTTGGTGTCAAGCACAGCATCCCAGTCCTCCTCCGCCAGCTCGAGGAACGGCTTCACTATATTTATGCCGGCATTGTTCACGAGGATGTCCACCCTGCCGAACTCGGTTAGTGCCTTCCCCGCCAGGGCATCTACCTCGTCCCTGCGGGTGACGTCCGCTTTTACTGCCAGTGCGCTGCCCCCGGCGGACTCTATATCCGCGGCAACCTTCTCCAGGGTCTCCAGCGTGCGGCCGCAGAGCACGAGCGAGGCGCCGGCATCCGCCAGCGCGCGGGCGATCGCCTCCCCCAGCCCCGTGCCCCCGCCGGTGACCACGGCAACCCTGCCCGTGAGGTCGAACATCTCCATCTTCATTCTCTACCTGCCCTTGAACTTGGGCTCGCGTTTCTCCTTGAACGCCTGCCGGCCCTCCTTGAGGTCCTCGAGGAGAAGCAGCCCGGGGCTGAGCAGGTCCTCCCAGCGGTAGTCGTCATCATGGCCGCGGTGGAGCATCTTCTTTATGGCGCGGACGCCCAGGGCGGGGTAGCCGGCGATGGTCTGAGCCAGGCTCTCGACCTCAGGGTGGAGTTTAGCGTGAGGCACGACCCTAGCCACTATGCCCCAGTGCTCCGCCTGGGCGGCGTCTATAGTCTCCCCGGAGAGGAGCAGGTAGCCGAGCCTGCCGCGTCCCAGCGTGCCCCTTGCTCTCCCCAGCATCATAACGTGCACCGCTCCCACCCTTATCCCCTGCAGCGCGAACCGCGCCCTGTCCGAGGCGATGGCGATATCGCTGACAATGGCTATCTTGCAGCCGTAGCCGTAGGCATAGCCGTTGACGGCGGCGATAACGGGCTGCGGGATGTTCTCGATGTGGCGGAACATCCTGGCGTCAGTATCGATGAAGGCGGTCGATTCCTTGATAGCCTTGAAATCCAGCTCATCGAAATCCACCCCGGCGCTGAACGCTTTGTCGCCGGCACCGGTAATCACGACGACCCTTACCCTCTCGTCACCCTCCACCAGCGACAGGGCGTGGTCGATCTCCTGGAACATCTTGATGCTGCACGCGTTATGCTTCTCGGGCCGGTTCATGGTCACGGTAGCCACCGGTCCCTTCGTTTCGAAGAGAATCGTCTCGTAGCCGGTGCGGCCTTGGCCTGGCTTCTTGCTCATGCTGTACACTCCTTCTCAGGTTTCCCCGTCGGACTCCGATTATAGGAACGCCCCCGATGCCTGTCAAGGCGGGTACCGTTCGGTTTTAGTTGATGTATATAGTTGAGTTTAGGCAATTATTTTCCGTTCGCCCTGAGCC
>Ga0209427_10008140_pt1 | contig 11815 bp, 17 predicted proteins | sample DeeMarSWOR136_30_FD_187465 | JGI IMG/M metagenome (GOLD analysis project Ga0209427, IMG submission 187465) | Marine sediment microbial communities from White Oak River estuary, North Carolina - WOR-1-36_30 (SPAdes) (version 2) | ecosystem: Environmental > Aquatic > Marine > Intertidal zone >... | reverse complement strand
ATAATACCCCCTTCTTGACAGGCTGTTGCTCAAATTACCCCAGAGAAGATGTTGCTAGTTTCTTGCGACTCGCACAAGCCGTCAGGGGAATCTTTTTTGAGGTCAGGTCATTGATATGGCCTGACGGCTCCTCAGAACTTGATTGCGAAGCTGTTCGGGCAACAGCCCCTCCCCGCGGCCTGTGGCATTGCATATCCTAACCTCTATACGCTTTGCCGTCGTCAATCTACTTTGAGAAATGCTTTCGATCCAGAACCGCACACAGGGCACCTATCCGGTGGCTTTTCTTCACACGTGTAGCCGCATACGGAGCACACATAGTAATCCGCGTCTTCCAGGGCCTCCAGATTGTCCAGGACTTTTTGGTAAAGGGAAGCATGAACCTTTTCCACTTCATTGGCATAAGAGAAGCTCCGCTGTGCCGCCTTATTCTTCTCCGCCTTAGCCGCTTCTATCATAGCCGGATACATGTTCCTGAACTCGTGCGTCTCCCCCGAAATGGCTTCCCTCAAGTTTTCCGCCGTACTCTTCACATAGCCAAGGGCAACAAGGTGAGCCAAGGCGTGTACGGTCTCAGCCTCAGCCGCAGCTCTGAAGAGCTTGGCGGCCTGTGGGTAACCCTCTTTCTCCGCCTGTTTGGCAAAGGCAAGATACTTCCGGTTTGCCTGGGATTCTCCAGCGAAAGCTTCCAGCAGGTTTTGTTCGGTTTTAGTCATCATTCACCTCTCTTTTTTATTCCAAGCATATCAGGTCAGGGCTCTCGGTATTCACCATCCTAGAACGAAGACCCTGTACACCCACCAGCCGGTCACAACCTGCGTCAAAGCGAGAATCAAAAGAACGAGATTGCTCAGGCCATGAATCAAGGGAAGAACCTTTCTTTTCTTTTTGTTATGGTTCATGTACTGCCCCGAGGCCAAGCCAAAGATGATAAAGGGAACCATCACCAGGGCAACCTTTCCATGGGTACCCGTTATAAGAAACCCGTACCAATAAGAGTAAACCACGGTCATGCCGCCCACTATGCCAACCAACCATGCCCCCAAAGCAATCCCTCCCAAGAACACATGCCGCTTCCACTTAAAAGCCACGCCCTGATAAAGATGGAGGAAGCGGAAGCGTCGTACCCCTAAGAAGAATACGTACAGGGCCAACAGTGTCGCTGAACCCTGAATAACAGGATGAACAGAAAGCAAGACACCCCCTACCTAAATTCATGTACCACAATGAAGTCATTGCTCGCCCTGGTTCCATGGCAACCAATACAGCCTGCAGGTTTACCAAAAGGCTCGGCCTTGCCATCGGGTGTATACTTCACCCAAAACCAGTCTCCATCCTTTGGATTGTATCCATAGACCTTGTACATCACGGTGATCGCCTTAAGCTCCTTGGCTTTGCTGTAATTTTCCTTTACTTGGATGGCCCCATACTGAACCGGAGGTTTTGGTGAATTCAGGGCACGATCATTAACGTAAACCTTGTGCAAGGGACCATGCGGCGCTCGGCCTGATTGCATCCCCTGGTGGTCTGGCCAGAAGGACCATTCCCTGTATGGAGAAACCTTAGTGATGTAGTTCCACAGTTCAGCCGGATCTGGCCCGGGCATCTCCGCAAAGCTAAGAGAACCTGACAGAAAACAAGCCGTAATGATTAAAACGCCGATAGTCATTGACACCTTTTTCATTTTGAACCTCCTTTCTTAACCCTTTGCCTTGCACGCTGACAGTAGGCGGAGTCAATGAAGCACTGCTTCTAACTGACCCACGTCCTTTATGGGTACCTGACAGGCATATTGCTCACACAGATAAACTGTGGGTTGGTGATTGATAGGAGCCATGGCCTCCACAAAGGGAGACAAGGCCGCAAGTCTTTTGCCTTCCGTCCCCTGACGTCTAAGAAGCAAAACCTTGTTGGGTAGAAACTTTCTCCACACGACGCTGACCATAGCTCGGGTGGTGTCAAGGGCAGGGTCCCCGGCAATGATAATCTCCCGGCTTGGGCCAAGCATAAAATCAAGGGCGATCAACAATTGAGTATAAGCCATGGGTTGGTCCGTAACCTGTCGGGAAAAGGCCTGGGCCAATTGTTCGGCCCTTTGCTCCAAAGCAGGATTACCGGTCATTCGACCCAGACGCAAGAAATTCAAGGCGGCAACTGAATTGCCCGAGGGCAGGGCCCCATCGTAGATCTCTTTGCTCCGTGCGATAAGAGGTTCGTTTCCTTTCCCCGTAAAATGAAGTCCCCCGCCTTGTTTGTCCCAGAAAATGTCTATCATCGCCTCATTCAGGGCAATAGCCTCCTCAAGATAAGCGATCTCAAAGGTTGCCTCATACAAGTCGGTCAAGCCCCAGACCAAAAAGGCGTAGTCATCCAGGTATCCCGGATAGGCTGCATGTCCTTGCCTGTACCGGCGGAGAAGTCTGCCATCGGCTGTCCTGAGGTTTCTTAAGATGAAGCCGGCGGCCCCTTGCGCTGCGTCCGCATACGCTTGATAGCCAAGGACCTGGTACCCTTTTGCAAAGGCAGCGATCATGAGACCGTTCCAGGAGGTCAGAATCTTGTCATCTTTAAGGGGGTGACCCCGTTTTTCGCGGATATGAAAGAGTCTGTCCCTCGCGTCCTCGAGAACCGTCTCAAGCCTTGTCAGGTCCATGCCCTCTTTTGCCGCAAAGCTCTGGACAGACATACGCACATAGGGGATGCTCCGGCCTTCTTCAAAACTACCTGCCTCAGTGATGCCATAAAAGCGGCAGAAGAGATCGCCTGTCTCTTTGCCCAAATGTGCTTTAACCTCCCGAGGTGTCCAAACATAGAACAGCCCCTCCTGGCCTTCACTGTCGGCATCTTCTGCGGAATAGAATCCGCCATCAGGGGCGGTCATATCGCGCAATACATATGTAAATATTTCGCGGGCCACCCTGGCGAATTCAACCTTTCCTGTGGCCTGATACGCCTCTGTATAAGCCATGGCCAGCACGGCCTGGTCGTAGAGCATCTTTTCAAAGTGGGGAACCAGCCACTTCTCATCCACCGAATAGCGATGGAAGCCAAAACCTATCTGGTCAAAGATGCCCCCTCTCCTCATGGCCTCCAGGGTCTTTTCCACCACTTCTAAGACCATGGAATCGCCGCTCCGCTTGTGCCATCTCAGAAGAAAGGTGAGGTGGTGAGGTGTTGGAAATTTCGGTGCAGTGCCAAATCCGCCCCACGTCGGATCAAAAGTCCTTGCAAGCTGGGTGTAGCCCTTCTTCAAAGTTTCCGCGCTCAAACTATGGGCCGACCCATCCGAATCTGACCTGGGTTGAATGGCGCCTGTGATGGCCTCACTCGATTTCAGGATACTTGCCCGTTCGTTTTGCCACATGGCTGCAATCTGCTCCAGGACACTCACAAAACCGGGCATCCCCAACCGGTTTAACTTCGGAAAATAGGTGCCAGCAAAGAAGGGTTTCCCCTCTGGTGTCATGAAGATGGAAAGGGGCCACCCCCCGTGTCCAGTCAGGGACTGACAAACGGACAGGTAGATCTTATCGATATCCGGACGCTCTTCACGATCTACCTTGATGGCGACATAATATTTGTTCAGAAGCAGGGCAACTTCCTCATCTTCAAAGGACTCGTGTGCCATCACATGGCACCAGTGGCAGGTGGCGTAACCTATGGACAGAAAGATAGGCTTATCTTCTTTCTTCGCTTTCCAAAATGCCTCCTCACCCCAGGAATACCAGTTCACAGGGTTCCAGGCATGTTGGAGAAGGTAGGGGCTTTTCTCGCCGACCAAGCGGTTTGAAGCCCTTTTTGGTGTTGAATCCGCTGCGTGCACGTGGCCTCCTCATCCTACGCCTCACCATCGAGAGTACACTGGGTAAAATCAATCTCTTTTCCGCATCCCTTGCAGATATGTTTCTTGTCAAACTCGTCTGAAAAGATTTCTCTTTCCTTCCCACAGTTGGGGCACTTGCACATGAAAGACTGCAAGTGCTTGAACTGCTGAAAACCTGGGCAGTGTTGGGGTGTAGTCATAAACTGCCTCCTGATGGAATCTTCAAAGATTTCCTCGAAACCACAAAGCAGCAAAAAATGGCAAAATGGGCCTTTCCCTCTGCGGGCTTGACCTTACCACCTTCGGAGGGAAGGCCTATCTGTTGGATTGTCATGATTTTACTTCTTCTTCTGTCTGCAACTTCCCTTTGTGCTTGGTTCCACAGAACGGGCAGAGAATATCTATCTCATTTTCATCCCCTATGAACTTCTCACGCAGCTTTTCTGGACCCAAAAAACTGACATCACCGCAAGCGCATTGGGGACATTCGGCCTTGACCTCAAATCTTCTTTTAGACATTTTCCCCTCCTTTCCGCAGCCTTTCGGCTTGATATAAGTATACCTTCTTCAATCCGTTGTCGACTTCTCACCCCCTTCCTAAACATCACTCCTTTATCTTCGCCGTGGCCCTCATGGTCCTGGCAAGTTTCTTGATCTGACCCAGGTCCTTGACCATCATGGCCCACCCGTACCAGTAAGCATAATCCGGGTTTACATGGAAAAATGCCTGGTAGGTCCGCATCCTGTGCTTCATGTACATCTGGAACAGAACCTGGTCTATGTGGGAACCACCAGTCTGCATAAAATAGAGAAAGTCGGGATAAGCAAAGGCATAATGATCAGGTTTCTTGATGATGCCGTCCTTGTACAGGGCAGCAACCGTCTCAATTGCTTCTGCCAGGAGACGGTCGGCCTTTTGCATCATGGAGTCTCCCATGGCGAGCTGCTCGCGGGCATACTGCTCAGAGTGGCACTGCTTGCAGCGTTTGATCATCTTTTCTCGCTCTGTCTGCCAGGCCTCTTCAGTGAGGCGGGCAAGATCGACTGCTTTGACTGCATCGAGGCGGGCGGTGGGCTCTCCGGTCTCCGGATTCAGTACCCCAAGGGCCTTTAGGATAGTCACCCTGTCAGCGGCCCACTGCTTGTCTTCAGGAAGGGGCAGCCGCACGCCCAGGAAGCCCCATGCAGTCCTGTTGGTATGGGTGCCGCCAGGAAGATGGCAGAACTGGCAGGTGGGGGCTTGAGCCTTTTCAGGCAGCTTGCCTTTTTCCTTCACAGCGTAACGGGCGCCGTGCTTGGCACTGCTCCACATCTCCCATTGGGGGTGATCGTAGCCCATGTGGCACTGCTGGCAAGCCCTTGGGTCCAAGGCCTCTTTCTTAGAGAAGCTGTGCCTCGTGTGGCACTCGTCACACGAGTTATTCTGGTAGCGGTAACCCTTGTCCCGCTGCTCCTTTTTCTGCTCTTCGGATTTGATCCCCATGTTGTGGCAGCCCCCGCAGCCCCTGCCTCCTTCCATCAACTCGTCAGGCTCAACATGGGTGATGGGAAGGGCGTTCAGGGATGTCCAGCCAAAGTTGTGCTTGCCCTTTGCAAACTGGTCAAACTGTTCCTCGTGGCATTCGGCGCAGAGGTGTTCGTCGGGCAGTTGAGCAAGATGGGCGGTTTTACCGCTTTTGTGCTTGTCACCATGGCAGACCGAACACGTCACACCTTCCTCGCTGTGATTGCTCGACTCCCAGTCAGCTACTTGCCCGGGGGAAATAGTCCTATGACAGCCGATACAAACCTCTTCCGCAGCACTTACCAAGGTTGGGAAACAGAACATTACGATTGAGCATCCCAATACAGCAAACCATTTCCGCATAACGCACCTCCCAATAGGTTATAAGTTCTCCTCTTCCATCGTTGCAAAGGTCATGCATCCATATTCTAGTCAAATTTCACATAGTATTCTTGGCAACTTGATCAATAATGATTGTGTGACCGCTACCAAATAAGGGATCATTCGGAAAGTTTTTGGCCGACGGCTTTTCCGTAATCCTGACAAGCACGTAACCCCTCACCAGTTGCAATAATATGCTCCTTTAGATTGAATGAGCCCAAATCGACTATGTCCATTTTGAATACGTACTCCATTGTGTCAGAAATCAGTTTGGGCGCGTCGCCAGTGTGAGTATAGGATCCAAAGGCCCCGCCCACCTTTCCTTCCAACCCTGCCTTCTGTACTAGAAAGAGAAACGTCTTCATGCCATTTGTCATGTCTCTATGGTATGTAGGACAACCAAACACATAGGCGTCATATCCTTGTAACTCCGTGTCTTTCTTAATCGTAGTAATCTTCTTTAGCTCGGCTTCGTGACCGGCAATACGAACCCCTTCAGCAATATATTCTGCCATTTTTTCAGTGTTACCAGTTCTGCTGTCGTAAGCAATCAATACCTTTTTCATATATCTGTCTCCCAATTCCAAGAAACCGTTATCTGGTAGCCATTATCAGGCCGGGGGACGATTCTAATACGGCCAGTCATATGGCCACAGGACCGCAGGCTCCAACCGCCAGCTATTCCTGACGAGGCCAATCAATGCCATTCCGCTCTTTCACATAATAGCAAAAATGGTCCCACTCAAACTCACGCTGGGAGATAGGGCACCGTAGTTTGACTTTTCGCTCACCGACGCCAACCACTTCCCAATCGCCTCTGCGTGGACCGCCCTCAATGTGTATCTTCTGCCCGGTCTGAAAAGGATATGGCCGAAATACGACAACCTTATGAGTAGTCATTCACCATCCACCCCGCCCACTTCGGATCTACTTTTGAACATGCCCGAAATATAGGCCTTGGAATTCCTTTAAAAGCGACCGGAGCGTTGCAATATGCGCAAGATCGGTCGTCTGTTTGCATTTCATGGCATAAACAAGTAATTTGTGAAGCAATGTCAGTTTTTCAGAGTATTTCTCAGTGTCAAACTTTATTCGCTGGGTCATAAAGTATTGAGTAACGATGTGCTGAAGCTCATTGGCATGGTCTTCCTTGTTCATAACCCACCGACTGATCTGATTGTAATCCGTAGGTTTCTGGCCCGCCAGTTCAATAATCTGCTTCATCGACTTTTCAATGGTTGTGATATGCTCGTCGATCATGTTGATTCTCATCTGATCATCATAGATCCCGCACGGGATCTCACAATGAGCAGAGGCATAAGACACTACAAAAAACACCATTGAAAATACACACAGGACTTGAAAGCATTTCTTGTTCATTCTTTTCCTCCTTCTGTCCCTCACCGCATGATATTCATTTTCTGCGATCGAAGGCTGGACCGTTCTTGGTTGGGAACGAGGACCGAACATAGCAATTAAGCATCCATAGACAGCAAACCACTTTTTTTTCATAATGCACCTCCTTAGCCGGACAAGCCGGAATTTAGGAATTGCGAATTCAGGAATTTAGGTGTTAAATTAAGGATATTTTCCTTCAATCCCTCAATCCCTTAATCCCTCAATCCCCTAATTCGTGATCACAGTATCAAAGAACTGTCTTCTTGAATTCTTCAATCCCGATGCGCTCGATGAATCGAGCGGTCCTTTCCTTTTTCTTGCCGCTATCAGCATAGTATCCAAAACATCTCTTGGCTAAGTCGATTACCTCTTCGTTGCTCAGCCCTTCGGCAATCACATCCCCAATCCGGGGCTTACCGCCGGAATTGCCCCCGAAAATCACAGTCCATCCTGATTTCTTTCCAAAGGCACCGAAGTCTCGCACATAGCCTTCGCCACAATTAAATGGACAGCCCGAGATACCGATCTTGGCCTTGGCAGGAAGGCGCATACCAACGAAAATTTTTTCTAACTCCCCGCCTAATCCCAGGGAATCCTGAACACCGAATTTGCACAGTGTATTTCCCGGGCACGCCTGCACGTAATGGACGCAAACTTCCACTGCGGGCCCCATATCTAAGCCCAGTTCTTGCCACACTTCCTCAACGATCTCAGGTTTCATTCCCACAAGTGCCATGCGCTGGGCAGAGGTAATCTTGATAACTGGAATCTCATGCTTACGGGCCACTTTGGCTATGTTTTCCAGTATGTCCGGCGTTACCAGGCCCATGGGGGTTCTGGGTACAACAGCATAAGTCTTTTTGTCTCGTTGCACAAAGGCACCCCTTGGTCTATCAGACATCATTGCCCTCCTTGCATTAATGGTTTCTTCCTCTACACTCCTTAGGCCGCCAATCTTTCCTTTTTCAAAACCTCTCCCCTGGCACTTATGACCACCAGCTCCACGGGTATCTCCTTTTTCGCCTCTTCCATGGCCTTCTTGAGAATCATGGGAAGCCCTGAGCAGCAGGGGACCTCCATGATGGGCACTGTGATGCTCTTGATGTCGGCTGTCTTGAATATCTCGACAAACCTCTCGAGATACTCTTGGACATCATCAAATTTCGGGCACCCCGCCAAGACGACCTTACCTTTGAGAAAATCCTGGTGGAAACTAGGGTAGACAACCGGCACACAGTCGGCAACGACTAGCAGGTCTGCCCCTTTCAGAAATGGTGCGGCCGGCGGCACCAATCTGATCTTAACAGGCCAGTGGGAAAGGGCAGAGACAGAACCCCTCTGACCAGTTGGCTTATCGGCTTCGGGGCGGGATGTAGGTGAAGCAAAGGTCTGGATCTGAGCGGAAGGACAACCACAGGGCAGTGTGGTCTCCTCAGGACTCTTCTCTTGAGCTTTTGAAGTCAAGTATTCTTCAACAGCCTTCTCATCAAATTCCTCAGCTTCCTGCTCTACGATGGAGAGCGCCCCTGTGGGGCATTCTCCCAAACATGCGCCCAGTCCATCACAGTATTTTTCCTCAACCAGCCTGGCCTTCCCATCAATGATCTGGATGGCCCCCTCAGCACAGGACGGAACGCACTGGCCGCAGCCATCGCAAAGTTCGTCGTCTATCTGAATGATTCTTCTCTTCACCCTCATTGTTTTTCTCCCAACAAGGCCTCCCTGGCTAACCGCTTCCCTGAATCAGTTAACATTTTCTTTTCAATGATCTCCAACAAGCTCTCCTTTTCAATCTCCCCATCCTTTTGGTGCTCACTTAGATTGACGATAAGGTCGGCATCATAAAGGATCTTAAAGCTTAAGGTCTCCTTATTCCTGGGGTGATGGTGGTGACCAATAATGTCGCAAACCTCTTCAACGACTTCCTCCCTTGTCCCCAATCTTGTAAGAATATCTCTGGCAATAGGTAGCCCCTCTTTTTGGTGATACTGAGCCGCTGTGCTTTTGTATTTTCGCTCAGCTTCGTGAATGCCGATATCATGCAAATAGGCTGCACAAAGGACCACCGCCGGATTCCCTTTTTCCTCTTTGGCAATTCGTTCGGCGTATCTGGCCACATTGGCTGCATGACCGATCCGCTTGAAGTCCTGTCCAAAATAGCGCTTCATCTCAATGGCCACCCGGTCCTTTAATAGGTCATCTCTTTCGGCCAAGAGCTCTGGAGGAAGGTCGCCCAGGCACTGCTCGGCATACGGGCAGTAGGAGGCACATCCAAAATCCATTTCAGGGTTCACAAATCGATGACCGCATTTCTTGCACAGGCGTGTTGTGTCGTCCTTGAAAAATTCCACTTCATTACCGCAATTGGGGCACTTGACTTCAAAGATAGCCCCAGGCTTCCAGTAACGGCTGTCCTGTCCAGGGCATTTCATGGTGTGTAATCCAGCATCAACTCGTTATGGCGCAATTATCCTCTCCACAACCCGTGCAGAATACGCGGCAATCCATACTTCATCTATAATCTGGGATCAATATGACCAGGCCCCCCGCACTCTGGCGTGTAGCAGGTGACATTTAGAAAATCACACTTTTCCCCACATGAAGTGCAGACACGCGGTGGCTTTGCGGCTGTAATCAGAAATCCGCACTCAGCACATTTCCAGTACGTTAATCCGCATTCAGGACAGATATCTCCAACAAATTTACCTGAAGCTGTGTGCCCACAGTGGGCACATGTCATTTTTTCTTGTTCGTTTCCCATTTTGTATACCTCCTTCTCTTGATTGATCTCTGCCTACCACTCCAATCTCTTCGGCAGAACTTCACTGCATGGGAGCAAAGGCAAACAACTTATGCTGCCTTGTCGTTTGTTTCCGGTCCGTACAGTTCTTCTTCTAACCAGGCTTTAACGTCGTCGTTAACAGCGTATACGCCTTTTAGATGACTAACCGATTCCAGAAAGCGGTTCCTTAACTCCTCCGGCATATCGATGGTGGCCAATTCAACTGCCTCTTCTGAATTACGCCGGATGAAGTAAATCCTCGCTGGGTCTTCCCATGTGTTTACCACAAAGTAATAGGACACATCGTTTTTCGATCTGATTCGTCTCCTGCCATTGGCTGGGTTGTTTCCCCATTCCAGGTACAATGTAACTGCCTCTTCAGGTGTCATGTCCCAGTCGATGACGCTGGTGAGTTCGCTGTTGTTTCGCATTTCTTCCAGTCCCATCATGATTGATCACCTCCCTAAGGGCTTATAGTATTATTTTGCTGAGAATGGCCTATTATCCTTTCCACAACCCGTGCAGGTTGCAGTACTCACGTGCTGTCAGTCACTCTTTCCACCAGCCCTTATTTATATGCGCATCTCTTTCTGCTTCTGCCAGTTTCTTGATCTTATAAGCCGAATCCCTCACAACACCGTAGAGCACACCACAACCAGTGTCTTCGCGTACGGCGTCTCCTTCATCCGCCAGGCCGAGCATGTCTTCTACCAGTTTTAAAGTCTTTTTGATGCTTTCATCACACGGCTTCATCATTTTATCCCTTCGAAGGAAGTATTATTTGGAAATGTTTGCGTTACTGTATCATCAAGATTCGTGCCAGGCTCGAATAGCACCGGACAACAGGGCATAAAGGCTTTAATATTAAATAGTTAATACCTGTTTGGAATGTTGACATACCCCACATTGATGCACGAAACCTGAGACACTGTTGAGACACTTTGTGCCACGGTGAAAAGAAATAAAGTCAACATGTTGATATTGAGCCATATTTCATGATCAGCTGTGAAGCATATGTTCAGAATTCCGGCATCGGGTAGAATTGACTGACAAGAGGAGCTATCGAAAGGATATCAGTCAGAAGATCGGCAAATTGTTAATTATAAAAGAGAGTTATAGGTGTCTTGAAGTGCATTGGGCCGCAAATTGGCCTGAAGGAGGGGCTTAGAGGAAGGGGCAAAGGTGTCTCATATCAAATTATGAGACACAACCGTCTCATGAGACATCCGGAAAATCAGCGAGAAATCAGGGAAAATGGGGACATCATCCTCATCTCCCCATGATTGTACTGGGGTGGAACGCCTGCCCTGTCTGTACCGCCTGCCCCGTGGAACGCGAAGCATATTCCTCTGGGGTAGGTAGGCACTATCGTACCGGGGCCTGTACCACCTGCCCTGTTAAAATCAATATTGCTTTGGAACGCATCGCAGACCGTGTGCGCAGAGGAGGCCACAACGTGCCGGAGGACATTGTCCGCCGCCGTTTCGACAAGGGGTTGCCCAACCTGTTCCAGCTTTATCGCCCATTATTAAATTCCCGGGTAATCTTTGACAATTCAAGCGACACTCCCAACATGATCGCGTTTGAAAAGTTGGGACAGCTGCAAATCGTTGCCAGTGATTTGTTTGCTAAGCTATCAAGAAGTCTGGAGGTACTGTGAAAACAAAAAACAGGAAATTGTCCGACATTCCTCTGGAGGTCCGTGCTGAGGAGGCACTAAAGAAAGCCGTGGCCCACACCATTGCCGACCACAAGCGCACCGGAGATGCGATTGTGATCTGGCGCGACGGCAAGGTGGTCAAAATTCCTGGTGATTAGATAGAAGTTCGTGAGCCCCGGGCCGAATATTCTAGGCCCGGCATGGGGAAGAAATAGTCAATTGATATGGTTTTTGCTTGCAGCTTTGAGCTTGCAGCTTCTTATGATG
>Ga0209427_10008139_pt1 | contig 11816 bp, 8 predicted proteins | sample DeeMarSWOR136_30_FD_187465 | JGI IMG/M metagenome (GOLD analysis project Ga0209427, IMG submission 187465) | Marine sediment microbial communities from White Oak River estuary, North Carolina - WOR-1-36_30 (SPAdes) (version 2) | ecosystem: Environmental > Aquatic > Marine > Intertidal zone >... | reverse complement strand
GAAAGGGTTGGCAGCCGATAGGGATTGCGTTAAATGCATTTACCGGAAGTTTAGATGGTCAGGGTTATGAGATACGTGACCTATTTATTGACCGCCCTGACGAAAGTGGTATAGGGCTTTTCAACTATGTTGATGTAGGAGCAGTAGTCCAGAATGTCGGGGTAGTGAACGCCAGTGTAACTGGCTATGAGACTGTTGGCAGTCTGGCAGGTCAAATTGATATTGCTATTGTAAGCAACTGTTATTCTACCGGTAATGTCAGTTGTGATGTGGATGTCGGCGGCTTGCTGGGGGATAACGAAGGTGGCAATGTGTCAAATTGCTATTCTATTGGTTCTGTCAGCGGTGATACGTCTGTCGGCGGCCTGGTGGGATGTAATGAGCTCGGCAATTTGTCGAATTGCTTCTGGGACACCGACACGCAAACCCACGGAGTAACTAAAAGTATTGGTCGAAATACCGGTGGTACAATAATAAATGTTTCAGGTCTGCCCACCTCCCAACTACACCGGCAGTCCACCTTCACCGATTGGGACTTCATCAACGTATGGAACATCGGTGAGAACCAGACATACCCCCATTTAAGAATCTACCTTGCCGCAGATATCAACAAAGACGGAATAGTAAATTTCCTTGATCTAAGTATCACGGCAAACCAATGGATGCAAGAGCAATAGGGGGCAGGAGTCGAACCATTTACGCATCTACGCATTTCTACCTGCGGTTCGCATTTTCTTCACTCACTCCGACCCTAACGGGCCTGCGTGTACCTGTACGATGCGAATCGCTGCTTGCCCCTACCAGCCTTTTTTGGGGGGCCTACGGTAGAAATGCTACATTTCCCTTCACGAGATACGATTTTAAGCGACGGGTCACAAGCGACGTGTGACAAATTTGCCCCCCGCGGTTCAAAATAAAAAAATTCCGCCTCAAATCCCTCTTACAAAAACCACGATTCTCAAAGAGTCTATAAGTATATACGCATATACTTATATAGCATTGTTACAATTGTCAAACTGAAAACAAAAAACTTATCATGAGCAAATTTATATTGTCTGCCTTGCCAACCATGCCTGCCCTGATCGCAGTCGAATGGACTGGAATCGAAGTAGGCAAATAGATCCGCGGTGAAATAACGCACTTTTTGGTTCATTTTTTGTTTTCTTTTGTGCATTTCCACAGTCCCTGCATGCTTTAGGCCGATGCGGCAATCTCATTTTGAACATTTGAATTTCGGCAATTAGGATTTGTTTCGAATTTCGTGCTTCGTATTTCGGACTTCTCCGATGTACGCTTCTGGGCTTGCCCCTACCTGCCTTCTTAGAGGTTTTATCCTGAGCGTGGTCGAAGGAATTTTTATCTATCCTGCCCAGTCTAACAAAATGTTAAAATAAAAAAATGTCAAATTTCTGCATACTTTTTGCAAAGAAGTGCGCGCTTTTGCACACTTTTGTCAAATTTTTGCAAAGAAGTGCGCGCTTTTGTACCCCTTTTTCGACGTTTTTTTCTTGCCCTTTTTACCTAATCCACCCATGCTGCCAATCAACATCTGTTTATAGACCAAAATCGAACATCCCCAAGAGATGAAACTGAAAACACCGCAATTTCCCCCCATTTTTTAAATTTTAAAAAATTTCATTTCTAAATCATGTTAATCTGCGCAATTTATGCCCAAGGTATTTATGCCCAAGGTATCCTCAGCACTTTTATTTCATGCCGGCCAAATGTTATTTCTTCACCCGAAGACCACTTGGAAATGATGCCATCACGATAAGGATCGACGAAAATACCACTTTGCTTATTGCTGAAGTCGGGAGTAAACCGTATATCATTTTCCCCCTCATTAAATAGTATATAGAAATCGACGCCGTTTTTAACCACATGACGCACTCTCAGGTCTTTCGTTGGTGGATTAATCTTAATATCCGGCTTTACTAATTGGTCGATTTTCTTTATGAAAACAGCATCATCAATATCCCCGTTCCAATTAATAATACGTCCGGCTTTTTCCAGAATATCAACTGCCTTCCGGGCCTTTTCAGGAGGCTCTCCTTCCAAAATCAATCCCTTATAATGCATGTTTTGTATACGAATCCCCTCCCGGCTTACGTCGGCATCTTCCCAGAGATGACGTGCTTCCAGATAATTAAAATCACGCTGGTTCTGATAGCATATTTTAGCCGGTCGCCACGGCAGGTAATCATTTCTTCCGAGAATTGCCAATTCACATATATGTTTGCTATCAGTATTTAACCAGCATAAACGCTGACACGCCAACGCAAAAGGCTCATAATCGTTCCACCACGGGCTATTAGGACCCACATCCGGCGGCCTTTCGTCCACCCGCGGACCGCGTATCGAGTAATAAAATGCGTGGGGATACAAAAGGTTACATCCCCGCACAATCAGCCAATGAGTCAGCCACTTCATCTCTTCAAAAGTGAAGTTATGACCAAATGCACCGCAGTATTCATTCGAGTTTCGCCGCCTTCCCAGATGAATCATAGCCGAAGAAGCACACTTGGCCTGTGTCGATTGTTCTCCCTCCAAGGCCGATTTCTTGCCGGGTTCGATATACCGCCAAACAATATCCTGGCCGGGAATATGGAAATGCCGGAGGTGCCCGATATCATCCGGCCCCATCGGATGGCCCGTTAAGGTAATACCATGGTCGGAGCACCAGTGTGAGATTTGTCCGTAAAATGTCTCTTCCAAACGCCCCTGCAGCGCACGGTTGTAATCACGCCTATACCTTTCGGCATCCGGTTCATCACGGTACCAGAGAGTCGGCAAATATTGCGTAAAATCATAACCCAGATGCCGATTAATATGTTCCAAAATCCCCTCAGTACCCGGCACCGCTCCCGGCTCCCCTCGTTTTGCCAAAAGGGAGGGCTCATCCGTAAAGATAGCCTTTATTGTTTTGCCGAAGAAGGTTTTGAATTCATCATAATAACGCTGATAAACGAGCCTGATAAAACACGCTACCGCCTCTGGATTTAGAATATCCGCCGCAGGTGGTTTGTTCTCAGGCACTTCCTTATGGTCCTGTCTTCGGGGAGGGTCTTCCTCAAGAAAATGCAATCCCCGGATGTAGGAATAGCCGGGCCGAATTGACCTATCGAAAATTACTACGCGGTGACCATCCTTTTTGCGTTTAACTTCAGCAATCAAATTTATCCCTTCGGTAGGCGCAGGTTTACCACTGTCATCAATTTGCAGACCATATTTCACAGTTCCGGGTTCTGCCTCATCCAGATCTACACAAAACAGCCCTCTTGTTCGATAAGCCTTATTCTCCGCAACCACCTGCCCGCTGGACGAACCACTTGGATACATCCCCTCGTCATAAAGCACCACCCACATTTTCCTCTTTTGTGCCTGCTCGATAGTATAACGCATGAAATAAATCATTTGCTCACTCATCCATCCGATACTTCGCGGCAATCCCGCCCGCGGATGAATAACAAAGGCGTGAACTTCATGAGCCTGAAAATCCGCCAACTGACGGTCTATCTCTTTTTCCGACAGATCGTCATTCCAAAACCAGAACGGACATAATGAAAATTCCCTCGATGGATTCAACCAGCCTTTGGGCAACCGAGATGCTTTCTTATAAGCATTACTACAACCCTGCAAACCACTTAAGAGCAACAATCCAAAAGTTTGCTTACCTGTAGTTTTCAAAAAATCACGACGATTCATTTGCATAAAATCCTACTAAACTTATGATGTTAATCCCAATCTGACCATTGTAATTTATTAATGGCTTTCTGCGCAAAACTTCATACAAAACTCTCTCTGTCGGAAAGAACCAAAAAAACCTTGCAGAACACAAAAGCATTCTCATATTATAAGCCCAATTCTGTCAACAAAATACGGTAAAAAGAAACTATGGCGAAAATAACCTTCAATCTTGAGGAAATTACAGAAATCGTGATTTCCAACAAACTTTTACCGCCGGAGATAATACGAGTAAGAGTTAAAGGTGAAAAAGTCCATTTCGTGATCAGGACCAACTCGTTCATTTTGCCATATATTCCCGCATCCTTGAGATTTTTGAGTTTCAACGATAACAATGTGATGTTTGAACTCACTATTATCAGCAGTCATCTAAGCAAAGCCATAAACTGGCTTAAACAGTCATTGACACTCAAAATACCCGCTTATATTAAGCTTGATTATCCTAAACTTTCCGTTGATATTGACATGCTGCTTAAAGAAAAGAATTTTACAGGTATTCGAGTAAAAGACATCCTTTTTGAGGCCGGTGAGTTTACAATTGTAACCAGCAATAACTAAGTAGGCTTATTTTTTCTTTGCAGGCTTACTTGATGTTTCTTTCTGGTAAATCCTGACATAATCGATATAGAACTTTTGCGGGAAAATGGAATCATCGACTCCCTTTTGCCCACCCCATGTTCCTCCAATGGCGGTATTCAAGATGAGATATTGGTCCTTATCATAAGGCCAGGCTGCTTCGCCGGTTCCCTCGTTTTCATAGGTAAAGTATTTGTTGTCATCAACGTAAAAATCTATTCGGTCAGGATACCATTCGATAGCATAAATATGAAATTCCTTATAAGGTTTCGAGACCCTGATAGATGAACCCTTGCCTGTGTTGCGAGCGTGATTATACTTCCTGGTGTGGCTGTTGGCGTGGATTCTATTCGGGTCGAAACCGACATTCTCCATGATATCTATTTCTCCACAGGTGGGCCAACCCACCTCTCTAATATTGGTACCTAACATCCAGATTGCAGGCCATGTTCCTCTGCCGGTTGGTAACTTGGCGCGCACTTCGACACGGCCGTAGCACCAACTGGCTTTGCCAGAGGTTATAATGCTGGCTGATGTATAGTCGGCAAATTCACGGCTGCGGTTCCTTCTGCCTCTGCGTGTTGTGTCCGGGTTATAGTTGGGATTCCTGAATTTTTCTTTCCTTGACTCGATAATCAGCGTTCCGTTTTCCACTCGCGCATTCTCTTTGCGGGCTTTTGTGTAATACTGCAATTCGCGGTTGCGAATAAATCCCACCTCGTAATTCCATTTGTTGGCATCCGGCAGCCCGGAATAGTTGAACTCGTCCGACCAGACCAGCTTCCACTCACTTCCCCAGGCTGTAGGCACAGAGATAATAGATACCACTAAATAAAACAGCATTTTCCTGCCCATTTCCGTCTCCTTTACTAACAAAGGCCTTATTCTTAACACAAAAAAACTCATCTCTAATATGACCTACAGAATACTACCAATTGCTGTTTGGTGCAAGGACAATACTCTGCTTGACAACGTCACAATCCCTGTTAAAGCGGTTTCAAGTTCATACAGGGTTCAACCATAGGCTAAAAGTCCCAACCTGCAAGAATAGTCTGTTTACACGTGGGTCCGATTGTGAGGGTGGAATATGAGAGCAGTAATTCAGCTTCATTTGAGCGACGGAGGGGGAAAGGCACTGCTTATTTATCAACCGGTTTCATTTAATAAAATGCAATGAGAGCAGGGACTTTGTTCTTAGAACAACATGATCTACATCTTATTTTTTTATTGAGCAAAAGGGTCGCTTGATTTCAAAAACAAATAGTACAGTTTACCTTCCTGGTAAATCCGTCCTGCAAGCTCACCGGCCGTATCACCTTGCCCTATGTATATGTCACAACGTCCGGCAGCCCGGATTGCCCCCCCAGTATCCTGGTCCAGTGCAAAGCCGCTGTAAGGGTATAGAACAACCTGGCCGCCAGTAAACTTCGGAAGGGTAGTAGAGACGAATGACAAACAGCCGCGTGGGAAAATCAACTTGTCCGTAGCGATGGTCCTATTTGGTGTTACAGGTTCGTTTAAACTGCCTCGTGGTTCACCTTCCTCTTCCCGGAAAAACACGAATCTCGGATTCATTCGCGTATATTTCGGCACCTGACCTGGGTGATTCTCGAAGTAATCTATCATTGCCGCCAGGCTCATTTGCTCGCCGCTTATCCTGCCATCTTTTATCAATTCTTCCACGATGCTTTTGTATTCATGGCCATTGTTGGCGGCATAGCCAACCGTGCGAATTTCACCGTTCGACAGTCTTATCTTTGCTGAGCCCTGCACATGTGCAATGTACACTTCAAATTGACTCCCCAGCCAGGCCAGCTCACCGCCCTTAAACAACATTTCATCCTCAATAACAGCACGTGGCGGGTAAGGTACGATTTTACCGTCAGCACCGCGCCGACCAAAAATCTGGCCATCAGGGCCCTTTACCAAATCCTTCGGCTGTTTGTACAATGGATATCGAAAACGTTCACTGGGCCTGAACGAACCTTCGAAAATAGGAGTGTAATAACCAGTATATAACACTGTCCCCCAGTTATCGCAACCAACCGACATATAAACGTCAAATTTGTCCCTGATTGCGGCATTTAAATCGGCCCCTCTCGTATCTGAATCCAAAAGGCCCATAAATGCTTCCAGGCTGTCCACCGCCCGCTGGTGGGTAATTCCGCTAACCGGGAAATGCCGTTTACTTGAGGACTTGCGGAGATAATTCAGGCTATTTTCTATTGCCGGCTTTAAACCATTTAAATCCAGACTTGCCGAAGTAAAGTCAGGAATCTGCGAAGGATCCGTTATCTTTCTCAGTGCCTGTTGGCCGGGCAACAAGGGCCTGTCATAATCAGGCCTGGCAATAATCGGCTCCATGGGAGCCCTACAGCCAATTGTAATGGTCAGCAGCGAGAGCAACAAATAAAGTAGTATTTTGATGTTCATCTTCGTATATATTAGGGATTCGACAGCTTTTGTCAAAAAGTCTTTGACACTATTATCGGTTACACCGCCCAAATTTGGACAAGTTTTTTCGGCTCCGTTAAGATTCTTCTTTGAATACCGTCAACTTGATAGTTAAGCATGTTGTTTAGAGTGCAAATGTCCTTTCTTGACAACATCATAACTTCTGCTACAGTAATTGTAATTTTTGATATGGTTTGCGGCGTTTCTTCCGATGGCCGGGATGAGATATGTCAGAGAAGAACCTACGGAATTTAAAACCATCCAACAGGCCGCGATTTGCAACTACACACTGGAGTGTAGTGTTGGCAGCCGGAAAAAGCTCTTCCCCGGACCAAAAGCAGGCACTTGAGACACTGTGCCAGGGATACTGGTTTCCGCTCTATGCATATCTGCGGCAACGCGGATATGACACTCATGAGGCTGAGGACTACACACAGGCGTTTTTTACACAAATACTTGAGAAACATGATCTACAAACGGCCGATCCCAAATACGGAAAGTTCCGCTCGTTCCTGCTAATCAGGCTGAAATACTTTCTCTCTGATGAACGAGACCGTGCCAAGGCAAAGAAACGCGGCGGGGGCCGGAAGATACTTTCTCTCGGCTTTGAAAATGCAGAGGAACAGTATGCCTTGGAACCGTCGGAACAGCTATCACCGGAGAAGCTTTTTGAGAAATCCTGGGCGCTGACCGTATTGGAGCGGACTATGGACCGACTTGAGAAGGAAATGGCCAAAAAGGACAAAAAGAAACTCTTTGAACATTTGAAAGTCTATCTGACTACTGAGAAAGATGTTATACCTTACAGGAACATGGCAAAGAAATTGAAAATGGCTGAAGGTTCTGTAAGGGTCACCGTACACCGCTTAAGGAGGCGCTATCGCAAAATCCTGCGGGATGAAATTGCCCAAACTGTTGCCGACGAGGACCAGATTGATGAGGAAATGGGACATTTGTTCGACGCCCTGGCTCACTAAACCTTTTCACCGGATGTTTCCTGTGGGTTATGAGAAAAAAATATATAAATTTCATGTAACATCTCAGCCGTTTCCCCCAGTTTATAGGTGGAAACAGCAAATATTACGACAAAAGGAAATTTAGACATGGCCGAAGAATCAAATTGCCCCAAGTGCGGAGCCCAATTACCGGCCAATGCTCCAAAAGGTTTATGCCCCAAATGCCTGATGGGGGCAGGACTGCAAGAAGGAAGCGAATGTGAAACCGGCGGTACTTCAGATGCACAAAGCCCGATTCCAACCGCTGCCACTCTACAGGCCGGCTTCGTCCCTCCTGAGCCGGAACAGCTCGCCGAGCAATTCCCGCAGCTCGAAATCCTGGAATTATTGGGTCAGGGAGGTATGGGGGCTGTCTATAAGGCCCGCCAAAAACAACTTGACCGCCTCATCGCACTCAAAATTCTGCCGCCTGAAGTAGGCCAGACTGAAGCTTTCGCAGAACGATTTACACGTGAAGCACGCTCAATGGCCAAGCTCACCCATCAACACGCCGTGACTCTCTATGAGTTCGGGCAGACCGACGCCGGTCTGTACTATTTCGTTATGGAGTTCGTGGATGGAACAGACTTGCGTCATGTGATGCTTGCCGGCGAGCTTGGACCCTCACAGGCTCTTGCCATTGTCCCGCAAATCTGCGAGGCTCTGCATTATGCCCACGTAAAAGGTATCGTTCACCGTGACATCAAACCTGAAAACATTCTGCTTGATAAAGAAGGCAACGTAAAGATTGCCGACTTCGGCCTCGCCAAGCTACTGGATCGATCCCCGAACATCTACACACTAACAAAAGCCGGCCAGAGAATGGGGACACCACATTACATGGCCCCGGAACAAATCGAGCGCCCGGATAAAGTGGATCATCGAGCGGATATTTACTCACTGGGCGTGGTGTTTTACGAGATGCTTACCGGCGAATTACCGCTCGGCAGGTTCCCCCCGCCGTCAAAAAAGGTCGAAGTGGACGTCAGGCTTGACGAGGTTGTTCTTCGGACATTAGAAAAGGAACCGGACCGGCGCTATCAGCACGCTTCTGAGGTAAGGACCGAAGTCGAAACGATTTGCTCGGACAAACGCACCGGGACAGACCTTAAATCCATCCGGCACCGTGTATGGATTCCAGCGGCCGGACTGCTGGTCGCCGGAGCGATAAATTGTTTGGGCGCTTTCGGAATCCTGTTGAGCGCTTTCATTTCCGTGTATTTTGCCACGATACCATTAGCGATTTTGATGGCTGCGCACACAGCCTTCTTAATCATTGGCGCCTGGAACCTGATGCAGTTGAGGTCATATCGCCTGGCTTTAGCGGGAAGTATCCTCGGGGTTTTATCTTTTCCCCCGGGTGCTATAGTAAGTATACCCATGGGAATCTGGGCGCTGGTGGTCATGGCTAAAAAAGAAGTTAAAGCGGCATTCGGCCAAAAGGAAACCGAGGTTGAAATACCTCCGAAGGTCCGCGAGTTTACAGTCTCAGCTATAAAGGACGTCAAGACGGTATTCGACCGTGGCAAGGCAGAAGTGCAGAAGATTATACATGAAAAGCAGGAAGATTCACAAGAAAGTGATGTCTCCGAGCCGGGCGGGAGCCTGGGAATGGGGATCGCCTCCCTTGTTCTGGGACTTTTAAGTATTCTTCTTGTTTCTCTTGACATGGGCTTCACAGCAAAGTTTGCATACGGTTTTCTGAGCATATTTATTGCTGTTTTTCTTGGAGTAATGGCAATCAGGAAGATTAAGAATTATAGACTTCATCTTGTCGATACAGGCTTTGCCATAGCAGGAATTTTGTTCGCATCGATCTCCGCTATTAGATTGTTATTACCATGAATTAAACACCGGCAATAGCCCGCTCTTATCTGTCCGCAAATCCACAGCAATGAGTGTCACGCTATACTAAGAAAGCCTCTCCACATTTCCCGATATCTCATGTTGACTTGTCCGTATCAGATACGAATTCGTACAGTTGAGCGTACGTACAGGGCTTAAGTCCCAATCCTCTAACATGACTAAATGTCAGCTCCAGCATTTTCATATCCGGATCGAACTTTGCCAAAGACCATGGATGCCAGATAAAAGAGACGAAAGGTTTGTCAGTCTCAATCGCTTTATCCAGAAAAACCCTGTTCAATTCAAATTCATCTTCTGCATTTTTGCAGAAGTCCTCCGGTATCGCCTCAGGAAAAGGGGGAGGCCAAAGCGTCAATCTTCTTGGTCCCCACCGGTTGTGGTCTTTAAGCAGATTCTCATGCCAGCCATGGCCGGGCAGTTCCCATATCTCGGGGTAGCCTTCGGCTTTATAGTTGAACGGCTCACGCAGCAGGGCCGGCATCGAGTAGTCTGGGCCCCACAGAAGACTGCTGACATACTGTAAGCCCGCCTCTTTTATCAATGCCAGCACTTTCGGTTCACCTCTGAAACCGTTGTCAAAACCGCAGCCCGGCCGTAAACCAACACAGGGTCGCTTGAAAACACGCTCAACAGCCTCTTTTCCCTTGAAGATTTCCTTTCGTCTCTCCTCCATTGAAATAGCCGGGCCGCAAAAGTCGTTATCACGCAGCATCCGATGTGAATATGTGTGTGAGGCAATTTCAAAAAGTGGATCATCCAGGAGTTTGCGATACTCGGCCGGATTGGCATCGAGAACCCTGCCAACAACGAAGAATGTGGCCGGCATCTCAAATCGCTTGTGGACCTCGACAATCTTACGGCACGCCGCCAAGCACCCCGGCGACTCGGTATCATAAGCCGCGATGTAACGGGTTTTTGCTTTCCTGACGCCCTGACCTTTCGTCAGGCCACCCAGCACGGCTGCCCCGATACCGCCTGCAATCGTGCCTTTGACAAATTCTCTTCTGGAAATTCTGTGCATTCTGCTCACCTTCCTTTCATACACTGTGGCCGAATTCAGTCATACGTCTCTAATAATCTATACCACCTAATCTTCTTCTTCAACCTCTTCTATAGGATTTGAGTACAATATAAATTATTAATGATGAAACCGAATAGAGTAATTTTCATGCAGAGGAAACTACGCATTTGCGAACGGCCGTTTATAATGAGATTCCCAGTTCGTATGCTTTTTGCAAATCTTCCTTATTTCCCCAGACCTCTGCTCTTTCATAGGCCTTAGACAAAATACTGTCGACGAATTCCATCCCCAGATAATCAAACGACATACGAAACATCTCCAGCAATGCCCTGCACGCTTCCGGTCCTTCCTCGGAAGGTGCTACAAGAACAGCCTTTTTGCCCTCCATTTTTCTACTGGCGATGAAGGGACGCATTCGGTCAATCAAAAGTTTCATTTTGCCTGTAGGGCCATACCAGTAAACAGGTGTACCGAAAATGATAATATCGGCCTCTACCATGCTAAGGTATATCTGCTGCATATCGTCTTTGATCGCGCATTCGTAATTTTCGGATTTACAGAGCCGGCAGTCGGTGCACGCCGATATGCTGAAATCATATAAATAGAGCTTCTCGCTGCTAAATCCCTTCTCTTTACAACCTTCAAGAATCTTATCAACCAGAATGTCCGTGTTACTGCCTTTTCTTGGGCTGCCAATCAATGCCAAAATTTTCACGGAAGAGTCTCCATCTCATTAAATAAAGCAAAAGAACTAATATTTGAATTTATTGAAATTTCAATAAATTCAATCCTGTGGACTCATCAAGCTGCCTCCCGGCCTCTATCTCATCGATTTCAATAATCGTAACTTCCAAAATAAGAAACGTGCTCGCACCGCCACGGGGACAACCAACCATCACCTCGTTTTCTTTCCCTATGGCAGTATGGATGTGAAGTTTAGGCTGCTTATCGTCCCAATAGATCGTCCCAACGCCCAGAACCTCCCCCGGGCCGGTGAACGGTTTGAAATTTCCGATTATTTTGGGCTTTTCCTGTTTCGGCCCCACAACAACATCCGCCTTCCTGAATCCCCCGGTTATTAACACCGCGGCGGCTTTAATATTCTCCTTACGGGCTATTGATTCTATAGACTCATAGATATCTTCACCCTCGCACAGGCG
>Ga0209427_10008138_pt1 | contig 11818 bp, 8 predicted proteins | sample DeeMarSWOR136_30_FD_187465 | JGI IMG/M metagenome (GOLD analysis project Ga0209427, IMG submission 187465) | Marine sediment microbial communities from White Oak River estuary, North Carolina - WOR-1-36_30 (SPAdes) (version 2) | ecosystem: Environmental > Aquatic > Marine > Intertidal zone >... | reverse complement strand
GACATGCTTGGGCAGGAGCTGGGAATTGACCCCATGACCATGAGGCTGGTGAATGGGAGAAAGGCTGGAGAATATACACCCACAGGGAGTTATGTTCCCTCCTGTGGACTCACGGAATGTATTGAGAAAGCAGCAGAGAAGGCTGAATGGAAGAATAAATACGGTAAACTGCCTCCGTGGCGAGGTATTGGTATTGGGATCAATTCGGTGCAGACCGGGTTCCCACTCGGGATCAGGGGGGGATCACAGGCATTCATCAAATTTAACGAGGACGGAGGGGTGACACTCAACTCAGGGGTCGTAGACAACGGTCAGGGAAATGACAACATGCTCGTGCAAGTGGTGGCAGAGGAGCTGGGATTGGAAATGGAGGATGTCACCCTGATTACCGCTGACACGGAGGTCACGGCCAATGATCCTGGGTCCTACTCCATGGTCTCCACCTTTGTAGGGGGACAGGCCGCCCAACTGGCTGCCATTGATGCCCGCAACCAACTCTTTGAGATAGCCGCAGAGGCCATGGAGGCAAATCCGGCCGATCTGGTGCTGAGAGACAAGAAGATCTTTGTGGCCGGTAGTCCTGACAAATTTCTTCCCCTCAAAAAGGCTGTGCGCATGGGGCTGATCCAAGGAAGGCCTGTTTCCGGGGAAGGTCACTTTGCCCCGAAAGTGGATCATCGGCGGGAGTGGGTCCAGAATCCAAAGGGCCAGCTTTCTGAGACCTTCTCTTTTGGTGCGACGATCGTGGAGGTGGAGGTGGATCCAGAGACGGGTCAAGTCAAGGTGCTGGAAGTCACCGCAGCTCAGGATGTGGGGTATGCCCTTAATCCCATGGTGTTGGAAGGCCAGTTCGAGGGGAGCGTAGCCATGGGCGGGCATGGAGGGATGCTCACGGAATGTCATTTATGGGAGAAGGGGCGGTGTCTAAATCCTACCCAGTTGGATTACAAGATCCCCATTGCAGCGGATATGCCCAAGATCAACAGCATCATTGTAGAATCCCATGACCCGACAGGTCCATACGGGGCCAAGGAGGCGGGCATGTCCATTGCCATGAGTGCGGCACAGGCCTATGCCTCCGCTATTGCCAATGCCATCGGCGTCACCATCACAGACTTTCCCATGACCCCCGACAAAATCTTGACCGCCATTGAGGGTAGGAATAAGAGATAAATATCCCACGACATCGATCTAACTCGGTTTCGCTCTGAAAATGATGAGCAAGGAACGGCGCAACGGTACAATGGAGGTAAGGAATGAGCGAGCTATCCATCCCTCCGTCCCTCAGGTCAGAATCTCGATCAATAGCAACGGCTTATCCTAATTTTAGGTTATAATGTGGAACAATAAGATGACGGCGGGAGCTGCGAATGCCTGAAAAGGTTTACAGATTGGGCTGTGACATTGGGGGCACCTTCACAGACTTTGTACTCCTCGATGACCAGACCGGTGAAATAAAAATCAACAAGTGCCTCACCACACCAAGTGACCCTTCAGACGCCGTAGAGCAGGGGATGAAGGAACTAGAGCAAAAAATCCCTGGATTTATTGGCCAGCTGGATGAAGTGATTCACGGAACAACGTTGGTTATCAACTCAATCATAGAGAGGAAAGGGGCTAAGACTGGACTTATTGCCACCAAGGGTTTCAGGGATGTACTTGAGATTGGAAGAGAGATACGGTATGCGCCCTATGATACCTTTGCCGAGTTCCCAAAACCCTTGATACCTCGGCGTTTTCGTTTAGAGGTGAATGAGCGGATTCGAAGTGATGGAAGCATACTAAAGATCCTGGATCACGAAGAGGTTAAAGAAGTTGTGCATAAGCTAGTTCAGATGGGTGTGGAGTCCATCGCTGTGTGCCTCCTAAACTCCTTTGAAAATCCGACCCACGAGCTTATGATCAGGGATATTATAGAAAAAGAGACGCCCAAAATTTCAGTCTCCATCTCTTACGACGTCCTTCCGCAAATCAGGGAGTATGAGCGAACGAGCACCACGGTGACCAATGCGTATGTGAAACCCCTGACTGGCAAATACCTTTCAAAGCTTTCCGGTAGATTGGAGTCCTTAGGATTCAAGGGTAAGCTTTTCATCATGCTCTCAAGTGGGGGTATCACATCTGTGGAAACGGCCGCCAAGTTTCCTGTAAGGATTATCGAGTCAGGTCCAACCGCAGCAGTTATAGCCGGCCAGTACTATGGTAAGCTTTTTGATATCCCGGACATGTTTTGTTTTGATATGGGAGGAACTACAGCCAAGTCCTGTTTGATTCAAGGGGGAGTGGCCGGCGTTGTACCTACCTTTGAGGTGGGGCGTGTGCAGCGCTTCATGAAGGGCAGCGGGCTTACTATTCAGGTGCCAGTGGTGGATTTGATGGAGATCGGGGCAGGTGGGGGCAGTATTGCTAAGGTGAGTAAAATGGGGACGCTGCAGGTTGGACCGGAAAGTTCTGGCGCAGATCCAGGCCCCATCTGTTACGGGAGAGGCGGGAAGGAGGCAGGCGTTACAGATGCGGATCTCTTGTTGGGCTATCTGGATGAGAACTATTTTCTGGGCGGAGAGATGAGGCTTGACAGAGAAGCCGCCAGGCGTGGCATTGAGGAAAAGATCGCCAAGCCCCTCGGGGTTTCTTTCATACAGGCTGTATGGGGAATCCACGATCTTATTAACGAGACCATGGCGGCGGCGGCCAAGACCCATATCGCAGAAAAGGGTGGTAATCCCAAGGTGGTCACCCTTACGGCATTTGGAGGGGCAGGGCCCGTGCACGCCTATGGGTTAGCCAAAAAACTGGGCGCCCCCAGGATAGTGGTCCCCCCCAATGCCGGAGTGGGCTCGGCTCTAGGCTTCTTTACGGCTCCCAGGGCGTTTGACCTGGTGAGGAGTCACAAGGTGACCCTTGAAGATGCAGACTTTAAGGAGATTGAAAAAATCTTCAAAGAGATGGAAGTGGAAGGGGGCAAGACGTTACAAAAGACGGGCACAGAGGAAAATACCAAATTTGAGCGGTCTGTGGATATGCGCTTCGTGGGCCAGGGGGCTGAAACCGATACACCGATCCCCGAAAAGGACTTTACCAAAATCAAGAAGGAAGAGATCCGCCGGCGCTTTGACGAGATATATGAAAGGCTCTACGGTAGAACCTATCCTGATTCCCGCGTCGAATTCGTGAACTTCAAGGTGAGAGCGAGCCTACCCGAAAAGCTTCTACAATTCCCCAAGTTGGGGGGAAAAGTAAATTCGCTCGAGGATGCCATAAAGGGGCAAAGGAGCGCCTATTCAGGCACTGCAAATGATTTTATCCCCTACACCGTTTATGACCGGTACAAACTATTTCCGAATGCAGCGTTCAAGGGCCCAGCAATCATCGAAGAGAGAGAATCGACAGTGGTCATAGGGGAAGACGCATCCGTGTTCGCAGACGACTATGGTTTTTTGTGGATAGACCTATGAAGAGGCTTGGAGTGACGGCCCGCCCTGGCGCGACATCCGTGGCGGCATATTCACCCGCCAAGACTCCAATACTCCATTCCCATATGGAGGCTTAGAGGTGGGACAAAAATTTGATCCCATTACTTTAGAGATTCTCTGGCGCAGGCTACTCTCCATCGTGGACGAAGCGGACAGTACGGTGGCCCGAACGGCATTCTCAAGTCTCCTGCGCGATGCCCACGATTACACGTGCATGTTTACGGATCGTAAAGGAAGAGAGCTGGCGCAGGGTACATTTGCCACACCAGGCCAGTCAGGCGCCATGGCCTTGGGAATCAAGAATCTTGTGAGACAGCTCCCTGAGGACAGTTATAAGCCGGGGGATATCTTCATAACAAATGATCCCTGGGCACTCGCGGGGCATCTCAATGATGTTTGCGTCATGAGCCCCATTTTCTATAAGGATCAGTTGATGGCATTTACAGCCTGTGTATTTCACCATTCAGATATAGGCGGGAGGGTCGCCTCGGACAACCATGAAGTCTTTGAAGAAGGCCTTTTTATACCTTTGGTAAAGCTCTATGATGGAGGCGTTCTTAATGCGTCCGTCATGGAGATGATTCGGTGGAATGTGCGCACACCTGATGAGGTGACGGGCGATATCCGTTCCCAGATCGCGGCAAATCACGTCTGTGCAGAGAAGATCTGTGAAATGCTCGAAGACAACAATCTGGGCAGCTTGGATGAACTGGCGGATGAGATCATAGGGCGAACAGAAAGAAGTATGAGAGACGCCATCGATAGGGTCCCTGATGGGGTGTATCGCGCAGAGGGTATTGTAGAACAGATGGAAGGTCAAGAAGACGTCGTCATCAAGGCAGCCGTTGAAGTTAAAGGAAGTGATATCATCGTGGATCTTGATGGCTCTTCAGGTCAAGTGGGTTGGGGCGGCAATGTGGTCTATAACTTCACCTATGCCTATGTACACATGGCCATAAAGAGCATGTTTGATCCTGAAATCCCCAACAATGATGGTACAGCAGTCCCCATATCCATGAAGGCCCCGGAGGGTAGCGTGGTCAACTGCAAGTTCCCGGCCGCCGTGGCAGCCCGACTACAGATAGGGCATTTTCTCACCGAAATTATATACAGGGCCTTGGCCGTCCCTCTGCCCAACAGAGTCATCGCGGCGAGTGGAGGAACACCCGCAACCATGAACGTTATGTACGGAAAAAGACATGACGGGCAGCCGTTTCACTCCGTCAGGATTCGGGGCGGGGGTATGGGTGCCAGCGCTTCGATGGATGGTCATTATGTGGCCATATTCCCGGCCAACGGGGCCAATACGCCCGTGGAGATATTCGAGAGTGATACGCCCTTAATCGTGGAGAAGAGAGAACTCCTGGCCGATTCAGGCGGTCCTGGTAAGATGAAAGGAGGTCTGGGCAGGAGGGTTGTATTGAGAATTCCAGATGATGAATATGCCCCTCTCCCTCCCGTAAATCTGGGCATGCAGTCAGGAAGATTTCGTTACCCTCCGCAGGGTCTGTTTGGTGGCAAGCATGGTGCAAAAGCCCAGTTCCTGGTGAATGGTGAGCCAGGAAATCCGTACGGGCTGACTCAGCTGAATCCAGGGGATGTGGTGATCATGGATGCAGCCGGCGGAGGCGGATATGGCGATCCACTGGAGCGTGAGACGGATTTGGTGGAAAGCGATGTGATAGAGGGATATGTAAGTATAGAGAGGGCCAGGGAGGATTATGGTGTGGTGATTGACCCGGAAACGGGAAAAGCGGATATTAAAGCCACCCAGAGACTAAGGCAGTCCCTGAAGAAATCATAAAAGATTTTGGGACATTTACAATAAGGCCCGCCGATTCAGAGAAGGGATTTGCATTTATTTCAAAAAGCGCGTAAAAGGAGCTTGAAGGCAGTAGCCATAGGGTAGCAAGCCCCATTGATGACTGGGAGGATTCAAAACACCAGGACTCGGTTCAATATAATAGGGGAGGGTATTGGCCATGAGAAAACGTAATATCATTACTTTCATTCTTTTGGCTTTCATTTTCGGCGCTTCTATTATCTACATCCCCAAATGGCAGCTCCATGATAGAGGTATTGAAAATGCAAAAGAAAGAATCATGCTGGAGAACCAACTCCGGGGAAGCCTGGCACAAATCCTGGGGTGGACCCTTGTCCTCATCGGGCTCTACTTTGTCATGCGCCGAATGACTGCTGCTGAGAGGACGGCTGAGCTTTCTAAACAGGAGCAAGTTACGGAACGCTTCACGAGAGCGATCAATCAACTGGCTGCAAGTTATGCCAGCGGGAAAAAAAGGTTAGAAATTCGGGTAGGTGGTATATATGCCCTGGAGGGAATAGCCAGAGAATCGTCGGAGTATTATTGGCCGGTTATGGAGATCTTAACCGCCTATGTAAGGGAAAATGCGGCCTGGCAAGAGAAAATACAAGACCCAAGTGAAAGACTTAAAATCGTAGAAAAAGAATCTAAAGCGGATCCTCTGTACACGCTTTATCCAAAACTTCCTGCAGACATCCAGGCCCTATTGACCGTCATAGGAAGACGTGGACTTTCCTACCTGAATGGTGAGGACCATCGAATAAATTTGGCCCAAACCAACCTCCGTGGAGCCACGCTAATGGGAGCTAACCTCCGCGGAGCTCTTCTCTTACGGGCGAATCTTAATAAAGCGAAATTTACCAAATCTAACCTGTCAGATGCCCTGCTGGATGAATCTCAATTGGAGGAAGCTGATCTCAATTATGCAAATCTTCAAGGAGCTTCTTTCAGGAAAGGCAGGCTCCAGAGGGCTTATCTCATGGGAGCGAATATCCGCCATGGCAAATTCGCAGGAGCCTTTCTCCAGGGCGCTGATCTGAGAGGTGCTGACTTGAGAGGCGCCGACTTGGAGCAAGCAAACCTTGAGGGAGCAAATCTTCAGAAGGCGAAACTGGGCGGAGCTAATCTCCGTGGAGCGAACCTGTTGGGCGCTAGCCTTGAGGGCGCAGACCTTGAGAGGGCCGATTTAAGGGTTTGTGACATGAGGGAATCTAACCTTCGCGAGGCCAACCTCTGGGGGGCCATACTACAGGGTGCCAACCTATTGAGTGCCACACTGGAAGGCGCCAACCTTAAAGGGGCTGATCTCAGGGTAGCCAATTTAAAGGAGGCTGTTCTGCTGGAGGCAAACCTGGAAAATTGCAATTTGGAGAAAGCTAACCTCCAGAAAGCCTATCTTCGAAGAGCAAACTTGAGAAAAGCAAGAGGACTCCCGGCAGATCTCTTATCAGAGGTGGAAACCCTTTACGCCGTGAAGATAGGCTCACAGCTTAAGAAACAAATAAAGAAAGACTATCCTCATCTCTTAGAGAAACCATAATTTTCGTTGCCCTCCTTGAACCCATCGCTTCCCATACAGCACCGGCGATGCCACCACCCGAGCTATGCGTTTGGCAAAATACAGATCAAAAGAAGCCACGGAACAGGATACTAAGCCCGGGCAGAGTCTGTTCTGCACTGGGTGCGTGCAATGGTGAATGGGGCAGATTGTATTAAAATGCGAGGAGTGGGGCGTCAGGCGGGGCTGCCGTTAGCTCTAAATCCAGGAGGAATGCCTCCTTGAAGCCGAAAGGATTTGCGACCAGGAGATTTGGGAACTTTTCTCGACACCTGTTGTAAAACAGAACAGCGTCATTGTAGGCCTGGCGAGCATGGGCAATTTTGTTTTCCATGGATTTGATTTCCTCCATAAGTTTGTGCACAGCCTCATCGGCTTTAATCTCAAGTGAGTCCTCCACGAGTGTAAACAGGCGATTCAATGCGGTTTTCAGTACTCCCTCTGCTTCCTTGAGTCCTTTCATGGGGCCCGGATCACCAGGGCTTCCTGCCGCCCTCGTATTGGCAGCGCTAGCCAGGTTGCGGGCCCGAATGACTGCCTCCAATGTCTCTGGCTCATTTTTCATATACGCCTTCAAGCAATCCAGAAGGCTGGGAATCAGGTCATAACGTCGTTTGAGGTGTACATCAATCTGGGAATAGGCGTCTTTAAAGAGATTTCTCCTGTTAACGAGCCTATTGTAGATGAGGATGCCAACCAGTATGGGAAGAATAATGAGTATGGCTAAGATGGAAAAAATCGTTGAGATCATCTTCCTCTACGTTTCGAGTGTTGGCCATCAAGACTTTAAATGATATGGTCTCTGTCTCCAGGTCCGTTTTCCATGTATGGAGATGGAGGCCTTCACTCTTTTCTCTTGGCGGTCAAACGGCCAAGAGAATCCTAGAAGCAAAATTTCGTGCAAACCCTATTTTACCACTAAATATTCAGCAGTTTCAATATATTGAATTGATTTTTGGGGACAGTTTCACAAAGAAAATGTGGGCTGATTTCAGAATTATAACCCCGCTCATTCCTGTGTGACCTTTACCAGGCGAGTTCAATAGTAGCCACAGTTGTTGTGGGGCTCCCAGTCTGGAGTGCCATAATGTATGGTCTCTCGAAATCTTTCTCGGCTGTTCATCTCTTTTCACTTTTGTCAACACCAGGCCCGACGATAAGCGTCAGACCGCGGATTTCTCGAACGAGGACAGGTTCCCCCTCCTCCACGGGCTCGCACCCCTCAGCAAGCTCGGCCTTCCACAGCTCGCCGCGGACTTGCACATACCCCGAAGGAGCCAACCTCTCTTTGGCAATCCCTCGTCCACCAAGCATAGGATGGGTATCTAAGGAATGATCCCAGTCGTATGCCCGCCAGACAAAAGGATAAAGGGCCGCGTCCTTGACCACCCAGATGGCGAGAGAGCCCCAGAAAATCCATGCTGGAAGTTCCACCCAGCGTTGAGCAAAGATGAGGATCAAAACGAGGAGGGCCAATGCAGGCAGTTGGAGCAGCGAATATCTAAGCAGGATGCGCCTTGACCATTTTTTCTTATTCATAACCGTTTGAAATTTTCCCTCTTTGTGTTGCCAGGGAATAATAACTCGCTCCCCCATTCCCTTCCAGAAGAATTTTTCTTTAAAATCGTGAAGGGATTTTATAACGCGTTGAAATCTTATCAAATAGATAGTAGTTAATGGTGGGGATTAATCAAATGGGAAAGTTGGGGAAACGGCAGATTTAGTCCTTTGGAAGAATGCATGGAAAGTTGGTACAGCTTCTCAATTATTGCTTTATTTCTTATGGGGACGCAGAGATTCTTGTACAAGGTCTCTGCTGAAAAAAGATGCAATACGGCCTGGACAACCTTCTCTTTTATGGCCACTGTAGCGGTTTTGAGTTCAATCCTCTTTCTCGTCCTAGAAGAGACAGTTACGAATCTCCAGTTCTTGTTGTTTATTGGCCTGGTAAATAGCGTCGCTTTTCTCTTGGCCACAATCACTCACATAGAGGCGCTGAAAAATATTCCTGCCAGCGTCGCCTATCCGATTATCAGGCTTAGTGCTGTCTTCGTGGTCATATTTTCCGTCCTCTTTTTCAAAGATCGTCCATCTCTTTATCAGGTTATAGGCATCGTACTCGCTATGGTGGTCATCGTCCTCTTAACAAGGGATGTTAATGATGAGACGTCGTCCTATGTAAGAAGAAAAACGGGCTTTCTGTGCATATTCGTTGCCCTCATAGCTGGTGCCGTGGCTATAATTTCAAGCAAATTTGCAGCTATGCACACAAACAAAATGGCCTTTATTGCCATATCGTATATTGCTTCAAGCGTTTTCGCTCTCGGAATGAGAAAGAGGCTGCAAACAGAAGAGGCAAATGAAAACCCAAAAGATGCACTACTTATTGGTTTTGCCATGGGCCTGATCAATTTTGCAGGCTACTATTCATATCTTAAAGCTCTCTCAACAGGACCGCTTTCTATCATCTCTTCCATAATAGGTATGCATTTCATTATCGCCATCATTTTGTCTGCCCTGATTTACAGGGAGAAACTGACCCCCTCGCGGGTTCTTGGCATTTCCTTGACCCTTGTCTCCATCATCTTGCTAAAGCTTTGACGCACTTATCCTCTCCAGCCTTTGATAAGAGGAGATATTGGCGACATGCGCAACCTGTCATTGCGATCCCGCTGGAGAACGGGGGAAGAGGCTCAACAGATAGGGCCTCTAAAAATGGATAGAGATTGCTTGAAAGTTAGAAAGTTCCCAACTGGCAGGAAGAGATCTTGATCCTTAGCGCATTGCAGGCAGCGGTCACGTCCATTTTGCCAACTCCTAGCCTTTCAGCGATCTCCCAGGCGGCGGTGCAGGAAAGGCGATCATTGACCAAAGCCCGACGAATGGCGTCTCCCAGAGCAGAAGACACGGATTCAACGGGTTTGACGGATCCTTTATTCGGTTTGTAACCGAAGAGGCCTAACTGACATTTGGTTAGAGGAATTTCCAGAACATCAATGGTGAAACCCACCTCAAGGGGTGAAACCTCTAGATCACTGGCAATCCTAAAGGCGGCAGCACAGGATATCTTACCCTCCAATACGCGGCCTTTGACGGCCTCAGCGAGTTTCTCATCGATTTTGCGGTCCGACGGATGCTTTTTCGCGTAGTGTCCTTTGTCTTCTCGAGTCATGAGATCAACTCCAAAAATTAGATTTTCTGCGAGGTTTCCCTCCGCGTCCATTTTCACAATCTACTCTATCTTTGAGACCAATTTCAACTATCAATTCCAAAAAATACCCATCCTCTGGTGGGGTTTCCCTCCGCCTCTAGGCTATCTTCTCTTTTTGGCCGTTTTTTAAAATAGCGCATATGAGATGATCTAAGAAGATATGGGTCTATCCTCAAAGGTCTGTGGATCCACCTCCACGTCCCCAACATGAATGGCATCTATGTTATGCAGGGGTTTCAGCGGTGTCAATAAGGTCACTTGCCTGGATTTTCGTTCAAATTTTGAGACGATGCCCAAGCCAAGTGTAAACCCCTCCCCATCTTCCAGCGCCACCAAACGGTTGAGACTGAAATCGGGCGCTGGGAAGACCGCCTTCTGCGCCCAGTTCAGCGAGATGGAGTGCGCATCGGCAAAGTAACGGGCAAATCTCACGGCACGGTAAGCTTTTCGTGCGGGCGGATCTCGCCACTGTACAGCTGGGGATGGGCGCATCTCTATGACATGCGTCCGAGAGCTGAGGCGCAGAGGTCTCAACAGGTATTCCAACTCTTCTCTGAGTTGAATCGCAAAGAGCGCGGAAGGCCGGAGCAAATCAATTTTAGACTGTTTGAGATGGGCACCGCCTTGGACCGGGTCTATAAGGCCGGTTGTGTCGTAGATAACCACTTGGGCCCCCGCCTCGTAAGCGGCCTGAACCAGCCTCGCAGCCCCAACGAGCACCTGCAACATGTGCCCGGTGGGGGAGACAGCACCTACAAAGACCCGGAAAACTTGGCTGGGAGTCGGCGAATCATCATTCTCAATCGCGCCCAAGGAAAGCGTCATGGTGGTTGGCGGTCCCAGGCTCCCCTGGCCAGGATCCCCATCCAAGTAAGCCACGCGAGCCGCGCTGGCTTGAACGCTCTGGAAGAGATAGTGCGAGAAGGTGCTTTTCCCCACATCGGGCGCACCGACCACCAATAGTGTCCCTTTGAGTCGGGTCAGATCGATCTGATTCCAGGCCGCGGGTATGTCTGGTTGAGACAGATTAAACCCCAAAACGCCGTTAAGACCTTCCGAGAAAAAAGTTTCAGCCTTATGCTTGCAAATATGGAGATTTTCTGGGCACTTAGGGAGTCTTCTTATCAAACGGTCTTTTGAAAAGTCAAGGGCGTATAAAACAAGGTGCCAGAAATGAAAATATCTAGATCAAAAGAAAGATCCGAGTTGACAGAGTAGACCTTACCTTATTATATAAGGGGCAAAGTTGAACGGCGGTTTCAAAAGGGTTCAAAAAAGTTCTGTGCACGCAGTTAATCTTGTCTGCCTTTGCCATTGGAGAGGCCCTGCGGCGACTTCAAACTCCCCTCGGGACCCAATGAAGGTCCAATCTTCAAGGCAGGATTCTTGGTTCAGGAGGTGGCAGCCGTGGACGTCATCGTCTATGGATTGGTCAACGGCATGAAATTTTTCTTGATGGCCGTTGGATTTTCCTTTGTTTACGGGATTAGCAGGCTACCCAACTTCGCGCACGGCGCATTGTATGTCGTGACAGGCTTCATCACCTGGAGCTTTATGAACAATACGGGCCTACCTTTCTGGCTGAGCGTCCTCATTTCCCTCATCATCGTTTCCCTGGCGGGCATGGCCATCTACCAATTTATCATGATCCGGGTCAGGGGAATGCCCATATCAGAAATTATTGTGTCCTTTGCTATTGCCCTGGCCATCCTGGAAGGGTTACGTTTGCAAGGGATCGGTGGATTCAAGGGGTT
>Ga0209427_10008137_pt1 | contig 11818 bp, 10 predicted proteins | sample DeeMarSWOR136_30_FD_187465 | JGI IMG/M metagenome (GOLD analysis project Ga0209427, IMG submission 187465) | Marine sediment microbial communities from White Oak River estuary, North Carolina - WOR-1-36_30 (SPAdes) (version 2) | ecosystem: Environmental > Aquatic > Marine > Intertidal zone >... | reverse complement strand
AAGATTCCCCTGACGGCTCCTCAGAACTTGATTGCGAAGCTGTTTGGGCAACAGCCCGTTAAGTCTTCGAATCGCCTTTACCAAATCTTGGATCCAGGGGATGGTTGCGTCTGTCAGGACCCCATAACCGTACGAGGACGAATCGTGCCCCTAGAAAGCCCAACAGACAAACAAAGAGTCGTTCCCAGCGACCGTCCATAACAAAATAGAAGCCGATCAGAACCACTGCCATACGCGCGAAAAAACTCGACAGACTCAGAAAGACAGGGCGAGTCGCTGTGGGCAGCTTTCTTACGGTCAACCACAGACCCCCGAAATAGAAGACTCCGAGACCGATACCTGCTCCAAGGGACAGTGTCAGGCGCAAAAGTTCACTTAAGTTCGAGATTTTCTTCCTCTTCGATCATCTTCCGCTCACGGGAGACCCAAAACCAGGCATTCAAACAGCCAATTGCAATGCCTATGACAAGTAGCATAAGGGTCCACGAATATCGGCTTGGCCACCTTAAATCGATCCAGACACCCAATGCTATACCCACAACCGTGGGGATGCTCACCGACCATCCAACCAGCCCGAACATGCCCAGCCCAAACCAAACGGACTGATCCTTTCGGTCACGGGCCCTGATCTTCCTGGCTTCCTTAATCTTTACCGTCCTGCCAAGTTCGGTTTGCACACCTTGGCGCTTGTCATTTGCAATGTGACGCTTATCCATGTTTTTCCAGATCCATGAATCGGCGAATGAAATTTGCCTCTAGCTTTGCAAATGCGGCTCGGGCCGTCTTTTCCTGATTATCCAGGTGTCGAAAGCTTTCTTCAACTGTCTGTTCCAATGTGCCCAAGTCCGGGCCGCGCACTGCGTTTCTGGTTGAGACCAGAACTTCAGAGCCACACTTGATCAAGATCCCTTCATCAACCGCAAGAAACTCTTCAACTCCTTGAAGGGATACAAAAGATAGAAGTCCTGGCACAAGAGCGGCCAGGAAGTCCACGTGCCGAGGCAAGAGGCAAAAAAAGCCATTCTCGGCCTCTGCAACTATTTTGGTCACGTCTTGATCGATGAAGACCTCGCTGGGAAGAAGTACCTTAAGCTTCATGATGTCTTTACTTCGTCGATCTTTCCAATCATGTAGAGGGCCTTCTCGGGATAATTCGAGAATTCATCAGCGAGAATTCGTTCACACCCTCCTATGGTGTCGTCCAGGTCCACCATTTTTCCGGGCAATCCGGTAAACTGCTCTGTAGTGAAAAAGGCTTGGGTGAAAAAGCGCTCAAGGCGCCTAGCGCGAAAAACGATTTGGCGGTCTTCCTGTGACAGTTCTTCCAACCCCAGCATCGCAATGATGTCTTTCAAATCCTCGTACATTGCCAATGTCTTCCGCACTTCTTGAGCGACTGCGTAGTGCCTTTCTCCGGCACTACCGGGTGTCAGCATCTTGGAGCGGGATGCAAGCAGGTCTATGGCCGGGTAAAGCCCTTCGCTGGCTTTCTTTCGGGACAGAACAATGGAAGCAGACAAGTGTGCAAAGGTATGAACCGCAGCGGGGTCTGTGAAGTCATCTGCAGGCACGTAAACGGCTTGAATGGATGTGATTGCCCCTGTCGTGGTGTTGCAGATGCGCTCCTCGAGTTCTGCCAGTTCAGTTCCAAGCGTCGGCTGATACCCAAGTCGGGAGGGAAGTTGGCCCATTAGACCAGAGACTTCGGATCCAGCCTGGATGAAACGAAAAATGTTGTCTATCAAAAGGAGCACGTCCTGTTTCACGTCGTCCCGGAAGTACTCGGCCATGGTGAGTGCTGCATGGCCCACCCGAAATCTCGCCCCCGGCGCCTCGTTCATCTGGCCAAAAACCATCACTGTGTTTTCCAACACGCCCGCTTCCTGCATTTCGCGGTAGAGTTCCTCTCCCTCCCGGCAGCGTTCGCCAATCCCGCAGAATAGGCTCACACCTTCATGGCGTCCAACCATGTTGTGGATCATCTCCGTGATGACCACGGTCTTACCAACGCCTGCACCTCCAAAAAGCCCAGCCTTGCCACCCAATTCCAGGGGGACAAGGAGGTCAATAGCCTTGATACCTGTCTCGAAAATGTCCGAGCTCGTTGACCGCTGATTGATCGGAACCGAATCGCGATGAATGGAACGCCACTCCCCACTGTCCAGCTCCTCCCTCCTGTCGATAGGCTCTCCAAATACATTGAACATCCTGCCAAGGAGCTCCTTGCAGACGCGAACCCGGACAGGGTGACCAGTGTCGATAACAAGCGAACCCTGGGCCAAGCCCTGTGTGGGCGTCAGCGCGATTCCACGCACCACTTCCGCATTAAGATGGGTTTGTACCTCAATGGCTGTCTGGCCATCATCACCTGCCCTGAGGAGGCTATGAATAAGGGGGAGTTTTTGGAGAAAACGGGCGTCAACCACACTTCCGCGGACTGAAACAACACTACCCTGATTGATCGAATCAGATCCAAGTTGTTCACTCATTCTTGTCACCTTCAAGCCCATCGAAGCTATTTTTCAGGGATCACATGAACCTTGAGAAAACAAACGATCGGTGGATTCAAAAAAACCTTTCGGTGGCTGACGTGGTTCCATGAAAAGAGCTTCGCCTGCAAACACAAACATACACAAACTACCAAGAAAAGCAACAACAAGCAATCCTAGTCATGACTTCCTATGGCCTGCCTATTTGTCAGCCTCCCTTCGCTTTTCAGGTCTCAGTGCCCCTACTTCCCCTGACGTATTCCCTTTACAGCCTGTCCAAACAGGAAAGGTATCAGGCTCATGATGCCAACCAATGTCCAGCCTGTAATGCCCGGATCTGTCACCTTTAGCACATGCGAAAGGCCGGGCAGATAAACCGTGCCAACAAGCAACCCCGCACACAAAGCCAGCGCCCCCCAGACAAATGGGTTTCTCGTGATCTCATTTCGAATGAAGCCAGACCGCGAGTCCCGCATGTTGAAAACGTGCCACAACTGGGCAAAGGCCAGCGTGAGAAATGAAATCGTAACGGCCCTCTTTTCGTCCATCTTCAGCCACATGAGGGCGAGCGCCAGTGCCCCAAGCACCGAAGCGGTCATTATAAAGCCGTATGCAGCCACGGCCCGCCAGTGCCCTCTGGTTACAATCGCTTCCCCGGGATCCCTGGGTGGTCGTTTCATAATGCCGGGATTCCCCTCGCCTGCAGCCAGGGCAAGGGCCGGAAACACGTCTGTGACCAGATTGAGAAAGAGGATTTGTAAGGGAAGGAGGGGTAAAGGTGCATTTGCCAATGTGGCGACAGTGAGCGTCATCAATTCACCCAGATTGCACGAGAGGAGGAATAAGACAAACTTTCTGATGTTATTGAAAATAATGCGGCCCTGCTCAACAGCGACAACAATGGAAGAAAAGGAATCATCTCTAAGAATCATGTCAGACGCCTCCCTGGCCACCTGAGTCCCCCGCTGCCCCATAGCAATGCCGATGTCAGCTTTTTTCAGGGCAGGCGCGTCATTGACCCCATCGCCGGTCATGGCGACGATGGCACCGTGACGCTGGTGAATGGCAATCAGGTCGAGTTTCTGCTCGGGGCTGACCCGGGCAAAGAGCGGGACTTCCAAGAGTCGCCGTTGTTCTTCTTGAGATAATTCTTTCGCTGCCTTAAGGTCCTTCCCATGAATGACTGAGGCGTTTTCCTCATCAATCAGCCCTAAAGTCAGGCCGATTGTCCGTGCTGTAACGGGCTGATCCCCCGTTGCCATAATGACCCTGATGCCGGCCTCCTTGCAAAGGTCGATGGCCCCCTTAACCTCCTTCCGGGGCGGGTCCAGAAGGCCGACCAGTCCAACGAATATCAGGTTTTCATATGGGCTCGCCTCACAGGTGCTGACCGATTTCGTGGCAAGCGCCAGAACACGAAGTCCGGCCTCCGCCATTTTGTCATTCCTTTCCAGCCACTGCACCCGGTCTCTGTCTGAAATTTCTCGCTGATCATCGCCCTCGAGCATCGTGGCACAGACTTCAAGTACCGGTTCCGGAGCTCCCTTCACGGCGATTCGGCAGTGATCACCATTCTGGTGAAAGGTGGCCATCATTTTGACTGTCGAATCGAAAGCTTCTTCTCGCACCTCCGGGGTGTGCTCAATCAGGTCTTGCCGGTTTATTCCCGCCCCAACCCCGACAGCCAACAACGCGACTTCGAGAGGATCGCCGACGGATTTCGTATCATCGGTTTGGCTTGCCGGATGAAAGGAGGCGTTGTTGCAGAGGACGCCAATCTCGAGCGCTTCACGCAATGATCTGTCTTGGGCCGGGTCAACGGGCTGTCCGTTTCTTCTGAAGCCGGCTTCAACACCCCGTTCTCTGCCATCAACTTCTATGGCGCCGGAGCCGAGGAACAAGTGTGTGACCGTCATCCGGTTTTCAGTGAGTGTCCCCGTCTTATCAGTCAGGATGACGCTGGTTGCGCCCAGGGTCTCCACAGCTGAAAGCTGCTTAACAAGCGCATTGTGGTGGGCCATTCGCCATACGCCCCGCGCCAGGGCAAGCGTGGCCACAACGGGCAGCCCTTCAGGAATGGCAGCCACAGCCAGAGCAATCCCGGTTTCGATCATCAGGAAGGTCTCTTTACCGGCGACAATGCCTGCAACGCTAACCAATCCGGCAATGGCCAGCGTAATCCCTATAAGCCGGTGGCCCAATTGGCTGAGCCCTTTTTCCAGTGGCGTCACTTCGTCCTGGGTCTCTTCCACAAGGGAAGAGATCTTGCCCAGTTCGGTGTGCATCCCCGTTCCGACAACAACGGCTTCGCCCGACCCTCGATTGAGGATCGTTCCCTTGAACAGCATATTGAACCTTTCAGCCAGAGGCGTATCTTTCGAAAGGGAATCAGCCCTTTTGTCGACTGGCACAGATTCGCCCGTCAGGACCGACTCATCCGCTTGCAGCTTGGACGCCGTAATCAGGCGAAGGTCTGCTGTTACAATGTCACCGCCTTCCAAAACGACAATATCCCCGGGAACCAACTGTTCGGCCAGAATCTCGGACACATGGCCATTTCGCCGGACCCTGGAGACGACATCTCCCATTTTTCGGAGCGCTTCAACCGACCGAATGCCTTTCAGCTCCGTTACAAACCCGATGACTGCATTGATGATGATGACTGCCGATATGGCTGCGCCTTCTATGTGCTCGCCAAAGGCAAAAGAAACCACAGTGGCGGCTAGGAGAAAGGCAACAATCAGGTTTTTGAACTGATTGACCAAGATGGCCCAGCCGCTCTGAGGCTTCACTTCCCGAAGGCGGTTGGGTCCAACCTGACGGCGTCTTTTCTCTGCTTCTGAGAAATCAAGCCCTGCGTCAACAGAGACATCCAATTCCGTGACAACGTCCTCCCAGGGACGTGCCCACGGGTTACCAAGAAAGTCTTTCATCGAACCTGTAACCCATATCTATTCTGTTATCTCATCTGCTTCCTGAGACAACTTGTCCGCAAGTTCGGCATGCTGGTTTGCTTCTGCCACTTGATGGGGATCTTTCTCCATAGTCGACGTTATCTGGTTGAGTTCTTTTTCCGCTAGCCTGAATATTTTCGGTGCACGATCATTAGCGTTCTGTGCATAGGCTCGTTCAAAGGGTGCTTTCGCTATGGCTATTGTCCCCTCCTTCATGGATGCATGTACTTGATACAGGACGCTCAAAAGCATCCTACCTCCGAACCCACTGAGCCGAAACAATACGCTTCGAGTTTATGGATCGGAGTCGTTGTTATCTTTGCTTGTTCATAACGGGCTGTAACTAGCCTTTGCACTCTTGACAGCCACGAGGGAGGATTTTTCTCGTGCATCATGAGCGCACCCTGATAGGGAAGTCCTTCCATGCGCAAGTCTTCAAGAACATTGTTTCCCCAAAATCTCGTCCACACCTTGTATTCGGGATGGCCTTCTTCTTTGATGCCCTTCCAAATTGCCTCCCAGATAACATTCGCGTTGCTTACCCAGTTCACCCTGGCCTCGCGACCTCCGCCCCCGCCCTTCGTGCTTCCAACTGTGACCTTCAGAAATTCCGCCCCGCTCGCGACGGCAAGCATGGCCTCAAAGACAAAATCGGCGGCTTCACTGCTCCGATGAGACAGGACTTTGACCCAGCCATGCCTGTTGGCAATTTGCATTGCCCTGCAGGTTCTGGTGAAAGTCCCTCCCTGATTAACCTTCGTTAACAAGCCACCAGTACCCCACTTGACTGCTGTCTGCACGCGGTCCGGCTGGGTAACTGTCATATCATCGGTAACAACCAAAATGTCTTGACTCATACGCGAAAAACCGTATTCCCAGTGAGATAAGCACTCATCTGAATCACAATAGGGGTCTTCGATAGAAATGACGGGGAAGGCCTCGATTAGGCTGCAGTAGTACTCTGTTAGTTGTGTGTGGTCCACATATTGACTCCCAAAGACTGCACGGCCGTCTTTCCCGAGATAATACTTGCCGGGAGCGTCTCTATAATCATACAGCTCACTGGCCGCCACATCCAAGCCGATAAAGACTCCGGGAAACGGTCTATTATCTCTGCCATCTCCCCGGATAGCCATGGACATGAGCTGAAGGACCTGAATCGCAGAAGTAAGCTGGGGGGAAACAATCCCTCCTTCAGCTCCGATCCTGATATCAAAGTTTCGTTCTCTCATCAGATTCCAAAACCTGGCGTTGACCTGCATGGTCACTTCCATGGCATCAGTATATTTTTCATATCCAATTGGTATAAAAAGGAACTCCTGGACTGGATTCAGAGGGCGCCCCTGGTTGTCCAAAGCACCGTGAAGGCCTCCGTCTGCGATCTTGGACATATAAACAGGTAACGACATTCGCTGAGCAGGAGGAAGGTTGTAAGCTGCAGCAATCTTGTCATACAAAAAATGGATGGCAATCTCTGTGCTAACCCCAGTCGCCCTTGCCAGTGCCAAAACAGCGGCCAGAGAAGTAGCGGTAGCTGTCGGTCCACCTATTCTTGAAAATGGGGTATCGATGCCGTCCTGTCTTATCGGAAGCTTGTCATTGATTTCTTCCAGGAGCTGGTCAACCATCACAGGATCAGGATTGCAGCTAACAAGCCGATCCCTTACATAGTCATTAAACGCCTTTTTTTCAGCTGTTTGAAACTCCCCTTCCGGGGTCAAGCTGGACGGCTCATGAATGCCGGCACTGGTCCCGGCCGGCACAGTGAGATGAACCCACCCGTGATTTTCTACATACAAGTTGACCGATAAGCAGGGTCTCAGTTTTGTCGACGTACTGCTCACTGTGCTGCGCGATGCGGCGGCCAGCTCGATCTTGGGTAATTGCCCCTTGTTTTCGAAAAACGTATTTAATCTTTCCATTTGTCTTGTAAAACTCGCCATGACTTCTCCTAAGCTCTATCAGTCATAATTATGGTGACGTATCTCAGATAGGATTCCTCACCGAAGAGATCCAGAGAACAGAGAGAGTTTTTCTTTTTGCCCAGGAGTCTCCCGGTAAACGTAAAACTCCCGTGTCAGTGTTCTCTGGCGAACCAGACGACTGAGAAAAGTGTCGGGACAAAGATCACCGTGATAACAAATTCCCGGATGGTTCGCCCTCGGCTGTTGCGCGCGATAAAGATGCCCACAAAAGGGGCCCAGGCAACCCACCATATTGGGTAGTTAGGGTCCAAACCCGGGTCCACTGGCTTTGACCGCTATCAGAGCGTTCCATACAGCCTCATCTCCTCCCCTGCCGGGCGACTGCCTCCGTTGCCCGTTTGATCTCTTCGGGATCGCCCAGGTAATAACTCTTAATAGGTTTCAAACTTTCATCCAGCTCGTAGATCAGAGGAACTCCTGTGGGAATGTTCAGACCCACAATATCTTCATCAGATATACTATCGAGGTACTTGACCAGAGCCCGAATGCTGTTTCCATGAGCCGATATGATGACCTGTTTACCGGAGCGAATCACGGGCGCAATGACCTCGTGCCAGTACGGGAGAAACCGATTGACAGTATCCCTTAAGCATTCCGTCAATGGAATGTCCTTTTCATTCAGGTGCTTGTATCTCGGATCATTGCCCGGGTACCTGGGGTCTGATTTTTCCAGCGCCGGCGGTCGGATATGATAACTTCTCCGCCATTTCAGGACCTGCTCCTCACCGTAGTTTGCGGCCACCTCGGCCTTGTTCAGACCTTGCAGGGCACCATAATGCCGTTCATTCAGTTTCCATGAGATGTGTACAGGGATCCACATGAGATCCATCTCATCCTGGACGATCCACAGGGTCCGGATCGCCCTCTTGAGCACTGAGGTAAAGGCCACATCAAAGGAGTATCCCTCCTTCTTCAAGACCTCCCCGACCTGTTTTGCCTCCTCGATTCCCTTCTCTGACAGGTCCACATCCGTCCAGCCTGTGAAACGGTTCTCCAAGTTCCAGGTGCTCTGTCCGTGACGAAGCAAAACTAACTTTAGCATGCTCACCCGCGTCTTATTTTGAAATTATTTGATCTCGACCACTTTCAGAAGGTTCGTCTTTCCCGGCGTTCCGACAGGAACGCCTGCGGTGACAATCAAATGAACCCTTGCGGGGCAAGGCCATGCTCCAAGGCCCACGAACGGGCCGGATTGAATATCTGTTCGGTGTCTGAAAAGGACGCCACTTCGGCCGTGGAGGTGGCAAGGCCTATGGTGCATGCAATACAACCTGTCGCCTTACCCGGACAAGTGGGCAGCTGTCTCGGCGAGGCGAACCGAGTAGCCCATCTCGTTGTCATACCACGCGGCCACGGAGACCAGTGTGCCGTCGAGCACTTGGACGAGGGGAAGATCAATAATGGATGAGTGCGAGTCACCGACAATGCGAGCAGAAGCCCACTCATCCTCCAGTATGCCCATCACGCCCTTGAGCGGCACAGTGGCCGCGGCCTTAAGAAAGGCCTCCTTGACCTCATCGGCAGTTGTCGCGCGTTCGACTACTATGTTGAGTTCGGCGATACTGCCGGTACGCACCGGCACGCGGTAGGCCTTGCCGGTGATCTTCAGGTTGGGCCAGATAAACCCCAGGGCTTTGGCCGCTCCAGAGGAAGAGGGAATGATGTTCTCAGCCGCAGCCCACGAGTCGCGCCGGTCACGCATCGGCTGGTCTGTCAGTGACTGAGTGTTGGTATAGGCATGGACAGTGGAAAAAAAACCGGTTTTGATACCAAAACCCTCGATAAGCACTTTGATGACAGGCGCAAGGGCATTGGTGGTACAACTTGCCATGCTTATGACCTGGTGCCTCTCCGCATCAAACTGGTCCAGGTTAATTCCAGGAAGGAGAACCGCGTCACAGTCCTGCAACGTCTTGCTTGGGGCGCTGACCAGTACACGCTTAGCACCCCGCTCCAGGTGGGCTTGTGCCCCTGCCCGCACCGTTGCCCGACCGGTACAATCAATGACCAGACTCACTTCCAAGGCTTCCCAATCCGGGAGGTCTCGGCTGGCGTCAAAGTACTTGATCTGTCGGCCTCCAATCACAAAGCCGTCTTGTGTAGCCTTCACCTCTTCATGCCAGCGGCCATAGTTAGAGTCGACCTCAAAAAGCGCTGCAAGTGTCTGAATGTCTTTCACATCCGAGATGCATACCGGCAGGAAGAGCCCGTGCTTCAGCCCTGCCTTTAGAGTCGAGCGCCCGATGCGACCAAATCCGTGAATAGCAATGTTGCCCATAGCTTCCCCTTTTTCATATATATTAAATACTTAACACGCGCGATTGGAAACGGTGAACATATCCCTTCTCCCTCTTGATTGTTGTGCTAGGCCAGCTCTGCAAAATGGCTTCTAGGGTCCTAGGCATGATTGGCGGACATGTCTACCCTCATAATCTAGCCTCGCCGTGTGCCAAAGATCCTGAGGTGAGGAACTTAACTCCTCTCAATACACCCTCAAACTCTGTGGCGACATAATCCGCCGTCGTTTGGGAATAAGATTGTCTGCCCTGGTTTGACCGGAGAAAGATGGTCTTTATGTTAAGCTGGCCCGCTCCGTGAATGTCCCGGTACATGTCATTACCTACGAAGAGGACCTCGCTGGACTTAACCCCCATCAAATCAAGGGCTTTTTCAATAAGTCGTGGATCCGGTTTGCGAAAGCCATGGTCGGCAGACACGATAACTGGATCGAAATAAGTACCCAACCCCAAGGCCCTCATCTCGGGCAGAACCCAACACGGTTGACCATCGGAAACGATGCCCATGCGGTAACGGGGCTGCAGCTCATCAAGGACACTCTTCACGGAGGGGTAAAGTTGTACGCATTTACGGGAGATGCCTCGGTACAGGTAGGCCAACGTCACGGCCAAATCATGGGACCCGCTGCGGGCTTCCAAACCATGTCTGGCAAGAAATGCTTCCCAGATAGCCTGCACGCTTATTTCAGGATATTCCTCGCGGCTTTTCTCCTTTTCCTGCTTCAGGAGTTGATAATAAAAGTCTCTTACTTTATCTGGGTGGATGTAAATCTCTTTATACGTTAGGAAGTGGGCAATAGCCCGGTAGATTTCTTCCATAGACTCGTCGGTCTCAATATCGATAAGTGTCCCGTACAGATCAAAGATAATGCCCTTTACTCCCATTCTGTAATCACCTTAAGGTTTTCTTGGCTTCCTCTACCAGGTTTCTGCGATAATGCCCGTTGACCCAAGAGTTCCGGGCGATGCGCAGGAGTGTGAGTCCCATGTAAAATGGTACCCGCCGGGTGATGGAAGCAAAGGCCCTCTGCCGGTCGGGGAAGTGACAGGCATACTCCCAAAGGAAGTGACCAATAAAGGGCTCCGCATGGTCCTTGTTACTACCATACTGCATGAAGAAATGCTTGATTTCACCGCATACTCTTCCCAAATCAAAGACTCTGTCAGCCCGTTTCATCCGTTCGAGGTCCACGGCGATCACCCAGAGCCCGTCCCCAAAGAGGATGTTGGTAGGGGTCACGTCGCCGTGTACAAGGACCTGTTGATCCTCCCACATGAAACCCTTCTCCAGCCACCTGTCTTTGAGCCAGTATAGCTCTTGGGCTTCCCCCCATCCGATGTAACCGCATTTCCTTAACCGGTTTGTAATGCCACTAAAATAAGAACCATCCGTGTTGAAATCCACCCCGATGCCGTTAGCAGTGCGGTTGTGCATGGTGGCCAAAAAGTAAGCTAGAGCAGTGAGTTTCTGGAATAAAGCGTCCCTGGCTCCTTCCCGTATCGCTCGCACGAGGAATCCGTCGAGTGGCGTTCCGTCACAGTATTCTGCCACCAAGACACAGCTGAGGTGGGCATTGTAACCCAGAGGACGGGCAACGTAATGGGGATAGCCCCTGAAACCAGTGCCACGGGCGGTCTTCAGGTTGTGATACTCCTGCTTCATCGCATGGTAGGCGGACTGATGGGAGCGGTGAGAATCATCGCCGAAGAATTTTCCAACGACTCGGGCGTGGCTGTGCTTATCCTTGTAAAGGTAAACTTTCCTGGAAGCGTTGATTTTGTAGACCCTAAAATCAGGGGTACCATGCACTCCCATTCGTGGAAGGATATCGTGCCGCAAGTACCCGTATAGGGGATCTTTACGGGATAGATGGCCCGCGTATCTCATAAAACTTTTGCCCCCCGGTTGGTGGAGAATCGGTTTCGGCAACGCGCGTCCCTGAAACTTCATAAGGAACTCACAACCTCATAGCTCGACTCTAAACCCTTTCGCGTGACTTCTCTGTAGCGGTCTATTACAAGCATTCACAAGAGCTTGCAGATGCGATCGCACCCGTGCTTAATTTCCTTTGCCAGTTGCTTTGCAGCCGCTC
>Ga0209427_10008136_pt1 | contig 11819 bp, 8 predicted proteins | sample DeeMarSWOR136_30_FD_187465 | JGI IMG/M metagenome (GOLD analysis project Ga0209427, IMG submission 187465) | Marine sediment microbial communities from White Oak River estuary, North Carolina - WOR-1-36_30 (SPAdes) (version 2) | ecosystem: Environmental > Aquatic > Marine > Intertidal zone >... | reverse complement strand
CCCAAGATCGCCGACTATCCGTTCACCACCCTGAGACCCAACCTGGGCGTGGCCACACTTGACCAGCAAACGCTGGTGCTGGCCGATATCCCCGGGTTGATCGAGGGCGCGCATGCTGGGGCTGGCCTCGGTATCAAGTTCTTGCGCCACATCGAGCGCACGCGCGTGCTAATCCATCTTCTGAATGGAGCTGCGCCCGATCCCGTTCAGGATTTCGAGGACATCAACGAGGAGCTGGCCCTTTTCAGCTCCCAGCTTGCGGACAAGCCCCAGCTTGTGGTGCTGAACAAGATGGACCTGCCGCAGGCCCAGGACATCTGGCCCACTGTGCAGGCGGCCATGCAGGCGCGGCAGCTACCTGTGTTCGCCATATCGGCAGCGACCGGTGAGGGGACCAGGGAACTCCTGTACGCCGTGCTAAAAGCCTTGAAGGCAATACCTGCGGAAGTTGTCCCTCCTGTGGAGGCCAAGGTCTTTCGCCCGATAGAGGACGAGGATGCGTTTGAGATCTCCAAGCATGGCGATCGTTTCCGCGTTCGCGGGCGCCGTGTGGAGAGAGCGGCTGCCATGACTGATTGGAACAGCCCGGAGGCGATCGCCCGCTTTCAGCGCATTCTCAAGGCCATTGGTGTCCTGGAAGCGCTGGAGCGAGCGGGCGTCCAGCCCGGAGACGCCGTGTCTATCGGTCACTACGAGCTGCAGTGGGAGTAGTGTGGAAAAGGTGCACAGCATCCATCTGTGTGATGTGGGCAAGGAACTTATGGATTCTTGGGGAGCGACAATAGCGTGAAAAGGGTTGGCGTACTGGGAGGCACCTTTGACCCCATTCACTGCGGGCATCTGGTCATCGCCGAAGACGCGCGCGCCTATCTGCACCTGGACAAAGTGCTGTTCGTACCAGCCTATCAGCCGCCGCACAAACCGCAAGGTTCATACTCATCCTTCGAGCACCGCGTGCGCATGACAGAGCTGGCCGTTGCCGACAACCCCCATTTTGAGTTGTGTCTGATTGAGGCAGGGCGAATTGGCCCATCCTATACGGTAGATACCATGCAACAGCTGCAGGCCGACCTGGGGACCGACATACAGCTCTACTTCGTGATCGGCATGGACTCCCTGGCGAACATCCTGACCTGGTGTTGTCCTGACGAGTTGATCAAGATGTGCCGCATCGTGGTAGCCGAACGCGCTGGTTACCAGGTCGACCTGGAGGCGCTGGAAGAGGCCCTGCCTGGCCTCAAGGACAGCCTGGAGCTGATCGACACACCGGAACTGTCCATATCATCCACCGACCTACAGAAACGAGTGCAACGCGGACTGCCCATCCGATATCAAGTGCCACCGCAGGTTGAGGAGTACATACGGCAGCACCGGCTCTACCTCGACGAGGAATACGCGGCACAGGGCGAGAGCGAGGATGAGCAGGGGAGCCTGTCTTGAGGCTCAGTTTCTCCACCGGGACCCTGTATCACTTTCCTCTGCGTACCACTTTCGCCTTGGCGCATGAGGCCGGTTTCGAGGGTGTGGAACTTGTCCTCGGCCCGGAGGTACTGCTGCGCGGCGCCTCCTACGTGCGACGCCTAGGCCGGGAGTATTCCCTTGACGTGCTTAGCGTACATCCCCCGGTTATCCCGTACCCCGGTCACAACAACGTCGTCCGCATCCTGCCACGACTGATCTCTCTGGCAGAGCAAGTGCACTGCGATCTCGTGGTGCTGCATCCGCCCAAGACCAGCAAGGCAGAAGACGCTGTTTGGAAAGAGTTCGTCCAAGCACTGCTCCACGAGCGCTCTACCACCACGGTGCGGGTTTCGCTGGAGAACGCGAGTATCTTCCGGGACTCGAACATCCACTACATCTTGCACGACATACGCAGGCTGTTGGCCTTTGCCGACTGCCACGATCTGCCGCTTACGTTCGACACAGCTCACGTTGGCTCTTCCGGCCGCGACCTGCTGGAAGCGTACGCGCTGCTCGCTCGCCGCGTGGTCAATGTTCATTTCAGCGACTTTTTGAAGCGCCGCATCTTTCCAGACTGGCCGCCGCTACACACCTTCTTCTGCCATCATCAAATGCCCGGAGAGGGTGTGTTGCCTCTAGCCGACTTTCTGCGGACGCTGCTGGCCAGTGACTACTGTGGTGTATTCACTCTGGAGCTCAGCCCCGTGGCCGTCAAAGCATGGAGCCCCTCACTGGTGCGTGAGCGGCTCGTGACTGCTGTCAGATATGTGCGACAACTGCTGGTCCGCTAGTCGTGCAGTCCTTTGACCAGGCGACCAACGTATTGGCAGAGCAGACGACTAGCTTACGGAGTCAGCCTGTCTAGGTCTCTCGGAAACAGTGTCGCCTCGCGCAGGTTGGGCAATCCTGCCAGTTGCATCACCAGCCTCTCCAGGCCGATAGCGCAGCCGCCATGTGGCGGCATGCCGTATCGAAAAGCCTGCAGATAGCCATCAATGTCCTCGGGGTTTACATCCCACTTGACAGCATTCTCCCGCAGTTGCTCGTAGCGATGGATGCGCTGCCCGCCAGTCACAATCTCGCAGCCACGGAGCAACAGGTCAAAGCCTTTGGTCAGTGATGGGTCCTGGTCATCGGGATAGGTGTAGAATGGCCGCTTAGACGTTGGATAGTGGGTGATGAACAGCAGTTCAGAGCCGAGTTCTTGTTCGGCGTACTGGCAGAGCCAGGATTCGTGTTGGGGAGCCAGGTCCGGTTCACCGCGGCAGTCCTCTCCGAATCGCTCAAAGATGAGCTGCTGAGCATCTGGCAAGCGCAAGGACGGTATCGCGTCAGGGACGCTGGGCACCCTGATTCCTAGCAGTTCCAGCTCACGTGCACGTGATTCCTTGAGTCGGTGGACGATGTGGCGCATCACCCCAGTGAGCATGGCCATGACATCTGTGTGGTCCGTGATGAACCCCATTTCAAAGTCTAGGCTTACGTACTCGTTGGTGTGCCGTGAAGTGCTGTGCTTCTCGGCGCGGAAGACTGGTCCGATCTCAAACACGCGCTCGAACACGCCAACCATGATCTGCTTGTAGAATTGTGGGCTCTGGGCGAGGTAAGCCGGTCTCCCGAAGTAATCTATGCGGAACACGTTAGCCCCGCTCTCAGTAGCTGAGCCAACAATCTTGGGCGTTTGGATCTCCACAAAGTCCTGCTGCCGGAGATACTCTCGATACCCGGCCATGATCTCAGCCGAGACGCGGAACAACGCACGCTTCTCCAGATGGCGTAGCCCCACAGGCGCATAGTTCAGGAAGACATCCAAACCAGCCTTGAGCTCCTTCTTGTTGATCTCAAAAGGCAGGGGTTCCAAGACAGGAGCAACCACTTCCACCTTGCAGTCATGCAATTCCGCGCCTGCTGGTGCTCGAGGCTCTGGCGCCACAATCCCTTCAATCTGAAGTACGGATTCATACTGCAGGCCCTTGAGTTTCTCTATTTCAGTTGCGTCGTCTAGGACGGCCTGGAACGTTCCTGCCCCGTCCCGCAGCACCAGGAAGCCAAACTTGCCCATGTCCCGCCAATTGTGCATCCAACCGGCGAGCTGGACCCGCTCCCCCACGTGGCTCGAGGCCTGATTGGTTCTTGTCCTTTCCATGTTCCCTCCTTAAAGCCAAGCCCCCGCCTGACTAAAGGACGGGGGCTTCCCGTGGTGCCACCTTTATTCTCGCTGGCCCAGCAGCCAGCGACTCTACGGATCAATGTGACCCAAGCTCGATAACGGAAGCGTCCGGCGCAACCTACTTGGTGCCTTTCGGTCGCGCAGCTCCAGAGCGTCTTTCGGGAGCTCGCGAAGGCTACCTCGCACCTTACGTAGCTCTCTGTGCTTCGGGGCGCTCCCTACTCTCTCCTTCGCAGCTTTGCGCTTTTATACCACAAAAACGGACAGCGGTCAACTCATTGGTGAATCACTACCAAGGTGCCCTTGCCAGTCACCGTATCCCACACTTCACTGGCCCCAGGTGGCAGCTGTGGATCCGCCCACTGAAACAGCCACTGGGCATCCGGGATGGGCAGATTGACACAACCGTGGCTTTGTGCGCGTCCAAAGTCGTTGTGCCAGTACGCTCCGTGCAAGCAGTAGTCGTCGTAGAAGTACATAATGAACGGCACATTGGCCTGTATGTAATTATTGCCCCTAATGGTCTGCGATACCAGTTTGCTATAGATGCGGAAACGCCCAGTCACCGTGGGTGTCTGCGGAGCGCCTGTGGACACCATGGTGCGAAGGACCTCCACTGCTCCGTCGTAGGCGACCAACGTCTGCGCGGAGAGATCAACATCTATCCACTTCTCGCCCAGCACGGGCTGCGCTGTCGGCGGACCGGGCGTCGGTGACGCTGGCCGGGTTGCAGAAGCAACTAGCGTAGGCGCATACGTTGATGTGGCTGCAAGAGCTGGGACGGAGGTTGGTGTGGAAACGGCTGTGGGCGTGTGGGCATTCGCAACGACAAGAGCCCGTAGGTCGTCAAGGTTGTCTGTGACCGCGAGGCCACCCACAGCGATGCAGAACAGTGCGGTGATTCGTAAGAGGGCTGACCACAGGTATCGAAATGGCGGTGCCCACCTCTTTGCCTTCGTCTCAGACTGCGGCAGTGTGGCCCGCAGGCGCTGCTGCTCATCAGGCGGCAGACGCGATAGTGCCCACTCGAACCCGCCTTTGGCGCGCGTGCTCTCAGAGTTCAGGTTCAGCACCAGCTTCAGATAGGCGATTGCCTCGTAGGGGTCTTCGGCCAGGCCGGCCTGCCACAGGAGGGCATCCTCGTTGGTTGGCTCCCTGCCTAACACCTGGGCGAAGAAGCGCCTAGCTGTCACCCAGTCACCCGCTTCTGCAGCAGACGTGCCCAAGTCAATCAAGTGTTTGATTTCCGCGGTGCTTACGCTCTGCCCCTGCATTCCCCGCTCATCATTGTGCTTTCGGCATATTATAGCACACAGTCCCAGATGTGACCAATGGGGATACAAAAGCAGTGCACACCAAAAATGTTGGCTCATGACAAACTTTGTGGTATGATTTGACCACGCTGCCGTGCGGTGATGTGCCAAAGTGCGACCGGGAAGGAGGCGAAGAAGATGAAAGCGGTGGTCATGGCCGGTGGTCAAGGTTCACGATTGCGGCCCTTGACCATTAATCGGCCCAAGCCAATGGTACCACTCGTCAACAAGCCGGTAATGGTTCACATCCTGGATCTGCTGAAGAGGCATGGCATCACGGATGTCGTCGTGACCTTGCAGTATATGGCGGATCGTGTGCAGGATTACTTCGGAGACGGCTCGGCTATGGGGATGCAGATCAACTACTCCATAGAAGAAATCCCGCTTGGCACGGCGGGCAGCGTTAAGAACGCGCAGGAATTCCTCGACGATACATTCATCGTCATCAGTGGCGATGCCGTGACCGACTTTGATGTCAGTGCCATCATCAAAGCTCATAAGGCTAAGAAAGCAATGGCGACGCTCACGTTGTACCGTGTGCCCAACCCACTGGAGTACGGGGTAGTCATCGTCAACAGAGAGGGGCGGATTCAAGAGTTTCAGGAAAAGCCCAGCTGGGGAGAGGTTATCTCTGACACGGTCAACACTGGCATCTACGTGGTGGAACCCAAAGTGCTCGATTACTTCGAGGCAGGTGAGCCGTTCGATTTCAGCAAGGACTTGTTTCCCGTCCTATTGGAGAAGGGTGATCCCCTCTACGGCTACGTGTCCGGAGGTTACTGGTGCGACGTAGGCAATATCCAGGAGTACATGCGCGCATCTAGTGACCTGCTGGAGGGCCGCGTCGACCTCGAGCCAATCGGTAAGGAGATTGCGGCAGGTGTGTGGTGCGGCGAGAATGTGCAGATTGCCCCAGACGCACAACTCTATGGCCCGATCTATTTGGGCGAGGGGGTGCAGATCAAAGGCGGAGTCCTTGTTCAAGGACCCACCGTGATCCGCGATTACACCGTCGTGGATAACCGAGCGCACGTTGATCGTACGATCGTGTGGCGCAATTCGTACATCGGTGAGGGTGTAGAGCTTCGTGGGGCGATCATAGGTCGACAATGCCGTATCAAGAGCAGGGCGGTTGTCTTTGAAGGGGCAGTGGTCGGTGATGTGAGTGCTGTAGGGGAGAGGGCAATCATTCATCCCGAGGTGAGGATATGGCCCTCAAAGGAGGTAGAGGCAGGCGCCACGGTCAAGTCCAGCATTATCTGGGGTTCACAGGGACGACGCGTGTTGTTCGGGCGCTATGGTGTGACTGGACAAGTGAACATTGATCTGACCCCTGAGTTTGCCACCAAGCTCGGAGCGGCTTTTGGCGCGACTCTGCCCAAGGATGCTGTGGTAACGATCAATCGCGATCCGCACCGTAGTCCACGCATGCTCAAGCGAGGCGTCATATCCGGCCTACCGTCGGCGGGAGTCAATGTGCGGGACTTAAGGAGCGTGCCAATTCCGGTTGCCCGCTACATCACGCGCAAGATGGGTGCTGCAGGTGGCATCCACATCCGGCTGTCCCCACACGACAACCGAGTGGTAGACATCAAGTTCATGGACGGCCGCGGCTTGAACCTGAGCAAGGATACCGAACGTGGCATAGAACGAGTGTTTTTTCGCGAAGACTTCCGGCGGGTCTACCTCGACGAGGTGGGCGTAATCGAGTACCAGCCTAATGTGATCGAAAGCTACAGTGAGGACTTTTTGGGATGCCTCAATGTACAGGCTATCCGGGATGCCCAGTATTCCGTCGTTGTGGACTATGCGAATGCTCCCACATCACTGGTGCTGCCCCACATTCTCAGAGGGCTTGGGGTAAAGGTGGTCGAGCTCAACGCTGCGATTGATGAGAGCAAGATGTCGATTCTGGCTGAAGAGTTTCAGCAGGCACTGGAGCAGCTGGCGGCCATATGCTCAGCGTTGGGCACCAATCTTGGTGTGCGGCTGGATGTCGGTGGTGAGAAGGCTTTCCTGGTGGACGATCGCGGTAACGTTCTGGCCGGTGGTGTGGCTTCTGTGGCGTTGGCGGCTCTGGCACTGCAAGTGTGTGGTGAGGGTATCATCGCCATGCCAGTCACCGTCTCTCAGACGCTGGAGACCGTAGTTAGCCAGTACGGTGGCCGGGTGGTGCGAACCAGGATGGATATGCACGATGTGATGGAAACCTCCGCTCGCGAAGGCATAATCCTGGCGGCCGATGGTGCAAACGGATTCATTTTCCCGCAGTTCCAGCCAGCGGTCGATGGTATGATGGCCCTGGCCAAGCTGCTTGAATTCCTGGCTGTGGAGAAGGTTACGCTATCTCAAGTCGTAGCTTCTTTGCCGCCTCAGTACACGGTCACGCGCGACGTTTCCTGTCCTTGGGAGCTCAAGGGCACGGTTATGCGCTTGCTGCACGAACGATACAAGGGGGGGCGCGAGGCACAAATCGATGGTGTAAAAGTCCAGTTGGGTAACGATTGGGCGCTGATTCTGCCCGATCCTGATCGGCCACTGTTCCGCATCTACGCCGAGTCGGATTCCAAGGCTGCAGCTGAAGAAGTGGCGGACAAGTACGCTCGCATCGTCGAGAGTCTGCAAGAGTAGCATCGGAGCGCGCCGTTCATGGATCGCGTGCTTTTTCGCTGGGGGCGCTATTCTCTGTATTGGTATTCGGCGCTGATTGGCATTGGCACTGCGCTGGGCGTGCTCTACGTTCACTGGCGAGGCCGCGCTGCAGGCTATCGCGACACAACGCTGCTGGACGGTGCTCTGTGGACGCTTGTGGGCAGCGTCGTCGGTGCTCGTGTAGCCTATCTCATCCCCAACTGGGTGGACTATGCAGGGCGTCCAGCTGCTCTGCTAAGCTTCTGGGGTGGGGGGCTTGTCTTCCAGGGCGGGCTGATCGGAGGGGCGGCGGCTCTGCTGCTTTACTCGCTCTACGCACAACTGCCTTTTCCCCTTCTGGTGGATCTTGCCGCACCTGCACTATCGCTAGCGCAAGGTTTGGGGTGGATAGGGGCACTGTTGCACGGCGCGCACTATGGCGTGGTAATGCGCTCTCCGCTCAGCATGTGGTTGCCGGACCTGTACGGCGTCTACGGGCCGCGTTTGCCCACACAGCTTCTAGCTAGCCTTCTTGGCTTCCTCTTGTTCTTCGTCCTGTACCGTTTGAGTGAGCGCAAGCTGCCGGCTGGCACTCTAGGCTTGGTCTATCTGCTTGGGAATGGCGCAGGGCACTTTCTACTGGAGTTCACCCGCGCCGACGAGGCCCCCTATCTTGGCCTGTTGCGTGCTACGCAGGTGGCAGAGCTAGTGGAGGTCGCGGTTGCTTGCCTCTTGCTGTGTTATCTATGGCTCAGGTGGAGAACAGCTGTTCCTCGCGGCGACACCTCTTAGCCAAGGGACCGTGTTGTGGTCTGGAGAACCTCAGCCTCACCCACGAGGGTTGGGCGTTACAAGGGAGATCGCATATGTTGAAGCTCAGAGTCGGCTTGGCCCAAATCAGCCCAATCCTGGGCAGTGTGCAGGAGAACCTGCGACTGCACTTGGAGCGGATTGAAGAAGCGAAAGAGCAACAAGTCCAACTGCTGTGCTTCCCGGAGTTGTCTCTCACGGGCTACGTCCTGAAGGACTTGGTACCTTATGTGGCCATGACGGCAACGGAGAGCGCTCCAGCCATTGCGGAGTTGCTGACAGCAAGCGAGAGCATGGACTTGCTCTTTGGCTTCATTGAGGAGGATAAGCGTCACCGCTACTATATCTCGGCCGCCTATCTTTCGCAAGGGCGTATCGTGCATGTGCATCGCAAGGTGTACTTGCCCACCTATGGCATGTTTGAGGAGGAGCGTTATCTGGCCACGGGAGATCGATTCCGTGCTTTTGACACCCGCTTCGGTCGCCTGGGCGTTCTGGTCTGCGAAGACTTTTGGCATATCAGTGCTCCGTACGCCCTTTGGATGGACGGTGCGGATGTGTTGTTGCTGATATCCGCAAGTCCTGGACGGGGCCTGAGCCCAGAGGCAGTGCTCGGTAGCTCCCGCTCAGTGGAGCTCATCAATCAGATGTACGCGACCTTTCTGACGGACTTTGTCCTGCACTGCAACCGCGTGGGGGTCGAAGATGGGCTCAACTTCTGGGGAGGCTCAACCATATTTGGCCCAGATGGGAGGCTTGTGGCACAAGCGCCATACTTCGAAGAGAGCCTGCTGGTCGCTGAGCTGGATCTGGGAGCCATGCGTCGGGTGCGCATGCAGCTGCCACTACTGCGTGACGAGCGACCAGACCTGCTGTACACGGAACTGCGGCGGATGCTTCGCCAGTCAGGAGTGGCGAGTCGCGAGCAGTGAGTGGAGGCGGCGGCGGTGGAACTCGGCAGGTGGTCCTCAGTACTCGCTACGCGTTGGCCATCGCGCACTTTCGGAGGATTTGCCATGGACATAACACAGAGGTTGCTGCTTAACGCTGGAGTAACGCGTCGGGTACTGGTAGCTTTCTTGCGCCGTGAACTGGAACGTTTCGGTTTCAGGAAGGCCGTGCTCAACCTGTCTGGCGGAGTGGATTCTTCCCTATCTTGCTTTCTGACCGCTGAGGCACTGGGAGGGGAGAACGTTTTGGCCCTGCTGCTACCCTACCGCACCAGCGTGCCAGAGAGCGCGGAGCACGCTCGTCAAGTGATCGGGCTCACAGGCGTATCGAGCAAGACCATCGACATCACCCCTATGGTGGAACCGTACTTCGAACAGTTCCAACAGATGAGCGATGTCCGTCGTGGCAACGTGATGGCGCGCATGAGAATGATTGTCCTCTACGATCACTCTGTCCAGTGGGAGGGCCTGCCCATAGGTACCAGCAACAAGACTGAATTGCTGCTCGGCTACGGCACGCTCTTCGGTGATATGGCCAGCGCCGTGAATCCACTGGGAGATCTGTACAAGACGCAGGTGCGCCAGATGGCCCGCGCGGTTGGTGTTCCGGAGGCCATCATTCAGAAGGCACCATCCGCCGATCTTTGGGTTGGTCAAACCGATGAGGGGGAGTTGGGGTTCACCTACGCTGAGGTGGACAAGCTGCTCTACCTGTTGGTGGATGAGCGGTACAAGCCCGAAGAAGCCATCGCCGCCGGGTTTGATCCGAAGTTTGTGGAGACGGTCGTGCAGCGGATGCGTGCCTCGCAGTTCAAGCGCATGCCGCCGATCGTTGCCAAGGTCAGCCGGCGCGACGTGGGGCATGACTTTCTCTATCCCAGAGATTGGGGCACCTAAGCATCTCTCCAGTCAAGCTCGATGAATCCCTGAGGTAGGTGAATGCTACCACTGTACGCTGGCATATTCCTGGTGTCGGCAGCGATGCTGTTCTTCGAAATCACCCTGACGCGTCTGTTCTCGGTGACGCAGTGGTACCACTTTGCCTTTATGAGCGTCAGTGTGGCCCTCTTGGGCTTTGGCGCCAGCGGCACGTGGTTGGCACTGCGTCCTCCCGTTCAGGAGAAGAAGGGGGCTATCGTCCGTCGCCTGGCGGCTATTGCCGCTCTCTTCTCCGTCAGCGTACTCATCGCCTACCTGGCAATCAACCACGTGCCTTTTGACTCCTACCTCATTGCCCTGGAACGAAGGCAACTTCTCTATCTCGCCCTGTACTATCCTGCGCAGATCCTACCGTTTTTCTTCGCTGGCCTGTGCGTTGGCCTATCTCTCACTGCCTGGCCCGGACAGGCAAACGCTGTGTATGCTGCCAACCTGGCAGGCTCGGCCGCAGGCAGTCTGGCGGTACTGGTCTTGGTGCCTCTCCTGGGAGGCGAGCGCGCGGTGGTTTGCGCCAGCGCAACAGGATTGCTCGGGGCAATCACGTTTTCAATTGGCTTGTCAAACCAGAAGCACCGATCAGACCATGCCCAGCCAGGCCTGATTCGCGCCGGCTATGGTTTGCTGCTTCTAGCCCTGATTGCCCTGCTCATCCATCCTCCGCCGCTGTTCACTCTGCGCATCTCTCCATACAAGACTCTGGCCAGATCATTGCTTTTTCCTGAGGCGCGTGTTGTCTTCAGCCGCTGGAATGCCTTCTCGCGAGTGGATGTTGTGGACAGCGCTGGCATCCACTCGGCACCGGGGCTGAGCCTCTCTTTCGTAGGAGAGCTGCCCAGACAGCTGGCGCTGTTGGTCGACGGAGCCGACCTTAGTCCAATCACGTGTCTTCAGCAGCCTGATGATGAACGCTTTCTGCAATATCTGCCGGCGGTATTGCCCTACGTGCTCCGTCCTCACGCACGTGCGCTGCTGATCGAGCCGCGCGGCGGGCTGGACGTTCTGACCGCCCTGCACAGCGGCGCATCATCCGTAGTTGCCTTGGAGAGTAACCCCCTCGTGCTCCAGGCTGTTCGTGCGCAGCGGGACCAGTGTGCCCCAGCCGTCTACGACGACCCACAAGTCACGGTTGTTCTAGAGGACGCACGCAGCTATCTGCGCCGCTCGAAGGAGCAGTTTGATGTGGTGTGGGTATCTCTAACCGACACCTATCAGCCGGTTACCTCTGGAGCCTACAGTCTATCTGAGTCTTATGTCTATACAGTGGAAGCAATGCTCGAATACCTGGAACATCTGCGGGACGACGGCATGCTGGTCCTGACTAGATGGGTGCAGTCGCCTCCCAGCGAGGAGGTGCGAACCTGCGCACTTGTGGCAGAGGCACTCGAGCGGGCAGGGGTCGGAAATCCGTCGCAGCACGTCGTCGCCTACCGCAGCTGGTCTACAGCCACGCTTGTAGCGAAGCGTACCCCGTTTCGCAGCGAAGAAATCGCTGAGCTGAAGGAGTTCTGTTCCGGGCGCAGCTTTGACCTGATCTACTACGAAGGC
>Ga0209427_10008131_pt1 | contig 11821 bp, 6 predicted proteins | sample DeeMarSWOR136_30_FD_187465 | JGI IMG/M metagenome (GOLD analysis project Ga0209427, IMG submission 187465) | Marine sediment microbial communities from White Oak River estuary, North Carolina - WOR-1-36_30 (SPAdes) (version 2) | ecosystem: Environmental > Aquatic > Marine > Intertidal zone >... | reverse complement strand
GTTGTCTTAATCCTGCAGCCGGAGCATTCAGTGTTTTTGCCTGGGTTAAAGGTGGTGCACTTGGACAGGTTGTGATCTCACAGTTGGATGGAGCTAACTGGCTCGGCTTAGATCCATCATGGGGCTGTCTGACGACAAATTTGTGTTATTCGGGTCGTGGCGGAAGTCCCTTGCGATCCGAGATTCTAATCACCGATGGTAACTGGCATCGTGTTGGTTTCGTCTGGGACGGACTGTATAGAACGCTCTATATAGATGATATCCTCGTAGCTGAGGACACGCAAAAAGGATTAGGAAGTTCTATCGGTGGTCTGAACATTGGTTGTGGAAGCAACTCTGCAGCAGGGACATTCTGGTCAGGCCTAATTGACGACGTTCGTATCTATAATCGGATCGTGAGCCCGTGACATTTATTATCTTAATAGAAGATAAATGAGGACTGGTAGCTTGAGAGAGTTACCAGTTCTTTTTATTTGCGATTATTTGTACACGACAATAGGATTGTTCGGAATATATATTACTCTTGAAATGTTTCTGCATGCTGTAGTTTTGCTTGCCACTTCTCAGCTTCTTCTGGCTTGTTCCAGGCTTCGTAAAGTTCTATCAGGTTGTTCATAGACTCTAATGCATGTGGATGAGTGTCACCGAGTTTGAGATGGCGGCCTTCGACTGCTTTAAGTAATAATTTTTCTGCGTTATCGTAGCGAGCTTGCTTTGTGTAGAGTACAGCCAGATCGTTTTCAGTTTCCATTGTACCCGGATGGTCTACACCCAACTTGCGGCGTCGGGCTTCTATTGTATCAAGAAACAGCCCTTCTGCTTTATCATAATGTTCTTGGGCCACGTAAAGCTTACCCAATGTGTTCGCTACCGATAACGAAGCCCAATTCTCCTCGCCCAATAAACGGCATAAAATGTCCCATGCATTATTTAAAAGCGGCTCTGCTTGGTCATATTTTCCCTGGTCTAAGTAAATTGTGCCTAGTCCATGCATAGAGGACAGACTACATGTATGTGACTCACCCAATACTCCGCGAGCAGTTTCCAGTGCCTTGCCAAACATTTCTTCAGCCTGCTCGTAACGGCCTTGGCTATAGTATAACCAGCCAAGAGAATTCATTGTCCGCAGTGTGTCCGAATGTTCTTCGCTCAAGGTGTCGCACCTACCTTCCAGTGCTTTGCGTAAGAGTTGTTCGGCCTCATCGTATCGGCCCTGCTCCCAACATAGCTCGCCATAGTTGTGCATTAACTGCAGTGTCTCCCAATCTCGCTCGCCGCGTACACGATAACTGATCTCCAAGCCTTTTTTGAACAGAGGCTCTGCCTCTTGGTAGCGGCCCTGAAGGTGATAACCAGCCGCCAGCGTGCCCATGAATATTGGGGAATACTCATGTTCTTCGCCCAGCACACGGTGGACAGTCTCCAAAACCTCGGACATAAGCTGCTCGCCCTCATCGAAACGTCCCTGTATATAATACACGGCGCCAAGCATAGCTATGGCAGAGAGTCTTGTCCAATGCTCCTCATCGATAACAAGCCGAATGCCATCTACCGCTTTGGTCAATAATTGCTCTGCCTCGTCATAACGGCTCTGATAAAAGAATGTCCAACCAAGACACTTCATTGACTCAAGAGTAATCGGATGTTCAGCTCCAAGTATAGCTTGATGAATTTCGAGCACACGGGTCGTATGCAATTCATTTTGCTTATATAAACCCAAGGCAAAATATGCGATTGCCAGCGTTTGTCTGATCGATGCTTCAGCAAGCGGTTTACCTGCAAACTTTTCCTTAATACCTTCCGATGCTGCATCAAGAATAGAGCGATTGGTTATTTCCCGACCATCAACGCTAAGTGGATTCAGTGAAGCGATAACGATATTCTGGAGGTAATCAGATACAGCTTGCTCATCAGCACGGGCACGTGCTTGTCCGATGGCGAAAACCGTCGATACAATGATCCCAATGAGTAGTACAAATATGACTGCTGCGGCTCCCGTCACAAGTGCTTTGTGTCTCTGTACAAACTTCTTTGTGCGATAAGTAGCTGACTCAGGACCAGCTAGAATCGGAATGCCGCTTAGATAACTCCGTATATCATTTGCGAGTTCGGAAGCTGACTGGTAACGATGCTCACGTTCTTTCCGCATAGCTTTGAGCGGAATCCATTCGAGCTCTTTGCGTAATCGTTTGGTGAGTGCTCCGGCTTCTGTGGAACGGTTTTGTGCAACTTCTGCGGCTTTTTCACAAAGACTCGACAAACGCCTGCTGGGCGTCTTCGGTTCTTGCTGACGAATGGTTTGCCGGATGCGATCTATGCCACCCTCGCTAAATATCTTCGAATCAAACGGCATAGCGCCAGTTAACAACACATATAACAGCACTCCCAAAGAATAAACATCGGAACGAGTATCAACATCTTCGTTGGCCATTTCTGCCTGTTCCGGACTCATGTACTGGGGCGTGCCGACCAACTGACCCTGTTCAGTATATAAAGTTCGTTCATTTAGTGGCTGACTGATGGCACGGGCCACACCAAAATCTATCACTTTGGGCATTGCCTGTTCACCATGTACAGAAATCAGGATATTCGATGGTTTGATGTCCCGATGAATGATACCCTTCTGATGCGCGAATTGAACAGCATGGCATACTTGCATGAACAGACTCAAGCGGTCTTCGATACTGAGTTTATATTTGTCGCAATGTTCGGTTATCGATAGGCCTTTTACATATTCCATAACAAAATAAGGCCGGCCGGCCTCTGTTGTCCCGGCATCATAGACATGTGCGATATTCGGATGATTCAAAAGGGCTAACGTTTGCCGTTCGGCTTCGAAGCGGGCGATAACACGAGCCGAATCCATGCCTGGCTTGATAACTTTCAGGGCCACTCGGCGTTTAATCGGCTGGGACTGTTCGGCCAGATAAACGATACCCATACCACCTTCACCCAGGATACCAAGGAGTTTGTAGCGACCAATGAGGCTGCCTATATTTTTTTCCGCTGTCAGGCCGGCAGAATCGGATTGCTTGCCCTGACAAATCTTTTGAGCATCGTAGAACAATTGCTTTAGTTCGGCTGGCATCCTTTTTTTCTCAAGTAGCTCGGCAAAAGACTCTGTAAGATTTTTGTAAGAGTATTCGTCGATCTTTTGGTCGTGATATACAAGTAGGTTCGCGGCGGCTGCGTAATATATCGTAAAGACAACCGCAAGCTCAGCTTCATTATCGAGCGATGAAGATAATTTCCTGGTGTGATTTATGATGGTTTGCAGAACAATGGTATCTGATTCAGGATCCAACAACACCCGGATGAGTGATTTATTGTCGGGCAGAGAGCACTCTTCATCAAACGAACTGTCGAGCCGCTCCTGCAGAATATCATGAATAGTTTGGTCTTCCGAAGCACTATCCCAGAATTCACCCTTGTCCGTACCCATATACAAAATACACCGTAATTGTTCGCGTTTTAGGCCGTATATTGATTTCTTATCCATGTTCTGCTATCCAGCGTGTTTCGATGAAAGAAACTGCGCTATTTCGTCCAATTCATCACTGACCTGGCGATCCGAAATCACGGATTTGCGAAGTTGCCGTTCCAGAGCGCTCTGAAATCTCCTTTTGACTGTAATAATCATATTAGAAGCCTTAATCCCATCTTCGATGCCGTACTTATCACAAATTTCCTTCATTGTCGGGGCAGCGACGTTTTCTATCATAGGTCGCAAAACGCGGTCGTGGAATACACTCCAGTGGACCTTTTTGCCCTCTTGACAAAATTGAGTCCGTACTTCTTTCAGTACATGTTCAAGTAGTGACGTGACCCATGCATAATTGAAGCAATCTTCCGGCTCCAAATCTGTGAACGGTTCAGGTAATTCAAGCAAAGCAATCCGGTCAAGTGAAACAAGTTTATTTTTGGGGATGCGTTTCTGTGCCGCTTGTTCATTTTGTACGTCAATGACATACCGATTTAGTGCTACCAGCAGAAACGACCGGAACCGACCCTTGGTTTGCTCAGCTTTTTCAATCAATTTTCGGCCTAGCACAACTTCCTGAAAGAAGCCCTGGGTCAAATCCTTTGCCTGTTCGTTGCCGTAGCCGCGACGCCGCAGGTAGCAATAGACGGGTTTCCAGTAAGTCTTTATCAGTAGACCGATCAAGGCACGATTCTTCTCATCCCCGCTTAAACCGACGTCCTCTATGATGGACCAATGCGTCGTAAGAAATTCATCCCTTACCCCACCCATGTCGGTGTAATCATTGAATCTCACAATTTATGTGCCTCTTATTTGCGGCTATTGGGCATCCCCTATGCCCCAAACACTTATCTTATCATCGATTAGAGAAAAAGATTCATAAGCCTTATGCACAGCAAAAGTTATCAGCTCTCATTATAAGAAAAGAACACACTTTTTTCAATAAATTTCGCAACTCGCGCAATATCCGCAATATCTTCCGTATTTAATTTTAGGAGCCTTACTGTTGTATTCATTTCAGTGTTTCAAAGATCATTTTACCGTAATTGAATTAGGAGATAAATCTATGCCGCAATAAAGCTAATCGATTCAGTTTGTGCCTTGTATCACCGAGCTTCTAAAGAAAATTCACAATGCTAAGTGACAAAAATGAAATTAACTCCAATCGTCCCGAACTAACATTAACTTAAGGAGGAACAAAATTATGTTTAAAAAGAAGAAAATTTGGATAGTAACCTTAACACTCGCAGCCGTGATTTCGCTGCCGGTATACTTAGCAGCAGGCGAAATGGACAATCTTCTCCAGAACGGCAGTTTCGAGACATATTCCAAGAATCCCGACATATGGATCTTTCCGGGTCGTGTTGACTTAAATCTGGATGTTGGCAATACCGAAATTGCCAATTGGACGGTCATCAAGGGCATGATTGACTATTTCGGATTATGCCCTGAAGACCCTCCTAATTTCTGGTTTGCTGCCGACGGTGATTACAGCCTCGAGTTGGCTGCCAGTCCCAGCGCCGGCGGTGTCAGCCAGACGTTCGGCACTGTCGCTGGCGAAACATATAGAGTTCAATTCTACATGTCCGGCAGTCCGATGACTGGCTGGTCGGGCGAGGATCAGCCCAACAAGACCTTGCGTGTCCAAGCAGCCGGTCAATCCGCAGATTTCGCTTTCGATGTAGCCGCTGAACAAAACAGTCACACGGACATGAAGTGGAAGTTGTGCACATTTTTCTTCATCGCGGATTCGGACACAACAACATTGGAAATCTTCAGCACGATGGAGCCTGTTCATATAGGCCCTGTGATCGACGATGTCTCGGTAGTGTTTGCCTCGGATTGGTCGCCCGCAGGAACTTATACAGGTACAAACAACGTTGCTGAGGAACTGCTTGTTACCATAATCCCGCTTGGTCCGGACAGCGAGAGGTTCTCCATTGTCAGGGATGCCCTAAACCAAAATCCTGGTTGGGAGGGGCGCCCTGTGACTCGCGGAGAGATGGCTAAAGTCGGACCAAATGAATATGCAACAACCATTGTAGCACTTGTCACCGATGAGAACCTCAAGCTCCAATGGAAAGCAGTTGTCAGCGGGACCTTTGTGCAGACAGGCCCAGATACTCTCCAAACGAACCTTACCCTGGCAACATACACGCCGGACCAGGATCCGTTCGCAGATGGGACCGTGCCAGTCATGTCTTTTCCCGGTGTCATAGACACGCTTCAACGCGTGCCTATTGTTCCGGCTTATGTGCCGGCGGCGGTTCCTTAAAGGAGTCTTCGTTGCTGCAACGAAAAAATATTCGGTGATACAGGCAGCCTATGTTGGGTAGCTTGTATGGCAAGGGCTGGAAGCAAAACGCTTGCAGCCCTCGCTACTTAACAGCGTGCAGCTATGAAGAACTCAAAGCCAAACACTAAATTCCCTGTTGCCACAAAATTCTTCTTTGAGGCATCCATGTCACCACGTATCAGCTAAAGTCACTTACTAATTGGCGACGTTCATTGAATACGTTTGCGTTTTTTTGACTGTTACATAACTCCTTTATAAATAATAGCTTATGGAGTTAAGGTTTTCTGGAAAAAGGTAGATAAGGGGCTTTCGGGTTGTAGCAGTTTCGCGAGTGAAAATTGGGCCATTTTGTTGTTGCAATGTCACTCCATCACAGATTCTGTTTTTGGTAGTTTTGCTCGCCACTTTTCAGCTTCTTCTGGCTTGTTCCAGGCTTCGTAAAGGTCGATTAGGTTGTTTAGTGACTCGATTGTGTGGGGGTGAGTGTCACCGAGTTTGAGACGATGACCTCGTTTGAAATTGAGTACAGTGTTATTCCTCTTTTCCTGATGGTGCGAACCGCTTCAATTCCTCGAACCAATTGGTCACGACGTGCAACACTCTCTCTTTCGAGTCGTCGTATTGAGGTTTCAGAACCAGGAAGCGCTGGCCATCGGGTGCAACATCATAGGAAAAACCAGCCACGTTGATGTACGATCCTTTAAAAACCTCTTGAGGTTTACCCGCTTTAAACTCAGGTTCCATAGAGATAGGCACAGCCATCCATTTGTCGCGGCTGCGGTAGAACAACTCATCGCCGTTGTTCGACCAGATGGGCTCTTCCCCGAAGTCAAGTGAGATACGCTTCTCCCAATTCTCCCATTCAGGATACGGGCGGACATATACTTGAAAATCTCCCTCTTTATTTGAGGCGTAGACAATGTATTTTCCGTCCGGTGATAACGCCTCCTGAAATGTGGCAAAGTCTGGCTTGAAAACAGACTCGAGTTCATGCGGTTCATCGACGGACAAGATACAGATACCTAGATCACTACTTCTTACCATCAACCGTTTGCCGTCGGGGTGCCAGGTACGAGGCCCTAGCTCGTGCTGGCTGGAATAAAGCGATTCGGCTTTACTACTGCCATCGGCCGGCGCCCAAAAAAGATTCCATCGTTCTTCGTTCTCTCTGCGACAAGAGAACGCGACTTTTTTGCCATCGGGTGTCCAGACAGGTACTATGTTATCCCCTTCCTGAGTCAGCTTGGTTCTTATCTCTGTGGCGATATCATAGACATACACATTGGATTGAAGCTCTTGAACCACAATCGCCAGCCGTTGTCCATCAGGTGAGAGTTTGGGCGTTCCATAGCATTGAGCCGTCATACCAAGCGGTTCTTCTTTGCCATGACGATCAATCCAGACCGGGATAGTCTTGCCTGTATCCCCCCCGGGAACATAGACAAGCGTGCCATCGTTCGAGAAAGCGAACTGTGCGGAGCCGTACACCGAGTCTGACAGAACGTTATTAATGATCGGTACACGAGGACCCGTCTCTTTAAGCGTAGCAAGACTAAAAGGAACCGCCTCGAGGGCACCTGCCCGAACATAAACAAGGTGGCCCGTTGGTATATAGCGGGCGTAGAGAACGCCTTCGACCAGAATTTTCTTCTCTATCGTCTCCAGGGAGACAAGCTCGGCGTCTGCCCCCGAAGAAGTCAGCACGGCCTTGCCGTCGGGAAGAACCTGTGGGTAGCTCCCGATAAGCTCAGATTCAATGCCCAGATCTTCGGGATCACCACCGGTGGACGACACTCTGAATAGGCTGCCTGCCCCACAGAAGTAGATCATGCCGTCATCGCTCCAGCTTCCACCACTGCTCAATCCAGCATTGCAGAGGATCACGGGGTCTCCCCCGCGAAGCGAGACGGTCTTTAACTGTTCTTTAACGAAGAAGCCTACGGATCGACCATCGGGTGAGAAAAAGGGCGATGAGGCTCCATCCGTGCCAGGGATTAGTCTGACTTCATACTGGTTCATCAGGCGCTCGAACAACTGTGTTGCATCACCAACGCGCGCAACATAGACCAGGCGCGAGCCATCGGGCGACAAAGCAAAAGCGGGTCGGCGGATACCGAAAGTCGTGGCCTGGAAAAAGCCCATCACTTGATCTTCAGGAAGTGTGATAACAGAGGCTACCGTGGATGGCGACGAACCGGCAGGCTCACTCAAGAATATACACGCAGCAATAAGGCCGATGATTATGCCGGCCAAGCTAAACGCGATTGCCAACCAACATTCTCGCCACCACCCTACTTTAACCATTGGCTCAGCGATGCCGGGTTTGTCCGGAGGAACGTTAAGGGTTTCGTCGAGCTCAAGTACGGCATCGCCCATGTGTTGCAGGCGTCGGTGCGGATCTTTCGCCAGGCAGCGCCACAAGAGTACGCGGATATTCGGCGGGGTCGTTAGGGGTAACCGGTCCCAATCCGGCTCGCGTTCAATGATGCGTGCTAATACATCCGTCGTTGTCTCACCCTCAAATGGTAAGTGTCCCGTCAATATCTCGTACAAAAGGCAACCAAACGACCAGATGTCGGTGCGGCGATCCATAGGATGGCCGCGAGCCTGTTCTGGGCTCATATAGGCCGGCGTTCCCATCACCCGGCCTGCTTGAGTAACGGTTGGCTCGTTGCCGGCGTCTTTTCTGATGAAGGTCTTAGCAAGGCCAAAATCCAGCACCTTAACCCGGCCATCTGGCGTGATTTTGATGTTGCTCGGCTTGAGGTCTCGATGGATGACTCCTGTTTCGTGAGCAGCACATACCGCTTCGGCAATCTGTAAACCTATTGATAACGCATCCATCAATTGCAGGGGTTCTCTTGCCATTCGCTCGGCTAATGTCTCGCCTGGAACATATTCAAGAACAAGAAAGGCGCTACTCTCCGTTTGCTCAATGATGTCATGGATCACACCGATGTTCGGGTGACTCAGGGAAGCTAACAGCTTGGCCTCACGGGTAAAACGTGTCCGTGCCGTTGAGTTGGACTGTAATTCAACAGGCATACTCTTAATGGCAACAGAGCGGTCGAGTTTAGTGTCACGGGCTCGGTAAACGACTCCCATGCCCCCTCTGCCGATTAACTCGACAATTTCGAAATTACCTATTTTTTGGCCGATGAGATCCTGTGCTGACGCAGTCTCTTCAAAGTCGCTCTCATCTACCTGGACAATGGAATCGAGCAAGGTATTTATTCTATTGAGCTTGCCGATTCTCTTTCTTATCTGATCCTCAAGCTCTGGATATCGTTTCACAAACTCATCTATATCTGGCTTCTGGCCTTGCAGCTGTGCATTGACAAATTGCTGCAAAACTTCTTCAAGGTCATGCTTTTGATTGTCGTCCGTAAGTTCAGCCATTAGTCACTCTCAAAAACGCTGGTCAACGCCACCATTGCACGAGACAGCAGCATTCCTAATAGCATCAGGGCTCCTGCCTAATCTTTCACCTATTTCTTTATAGGAAAGCCCCTCTATTCTCTTCAGGATAATCACTTCTCTGTATTCAGGTTTCAATTCATCTATTGCTTTCTCAAGCTTATCCAGTTCCTCCTTTCGAGACATAATAACACTCGGTGTGGTCGAGTCAATAGGAGCTGGAATTCTGACAAAACCGTCCCCGGTAGATGGACTGTGGTTGTCAAGTCGAATCTCTTTGCGAATGTCGCGTTTATCTGCATGCAATTTCTCTAAATTGTCTCGCAGCCTGTTCTCTGCTATTGTCGACAGCCATCGCAGGAAATCACCTTCATCCTTATATGTGAAGTCTTTTAGCCCGCCCAGAGCGCAGACAAGGGCATCCTGCACCAAGTCCATGGACTCCAGTTTGGAGCGAAGCTCTTGACCCATTCGAAGCCGAACTATTCGCCGTACCCGCTCGCTGTAAACCTTGCACAATTGACCCAGGGCAGAGTTATCGCCTTCCTTTGCCAGAGTAACCAAATGCTGGGTTTTATGGCTGACGCGAATGTTCAACTCTCGTTAACCTCCATAATCTACATTTATTTACTACTTATATTATGCCAATTTTCGAAGAAAATTTCAATTGAATCGTTAGATTACCTCCGTTTTCCCGCTAATAAGAATAGGACGATTGTTAGCGCAAATTGGATTTGTGGTTCTTATTATATTGCCCTTAAGGGCAGAAAGGCAGGTGCAAAATGAAATTGTTAAATGATTACAGAACGAGGTTGGTGTTGATTGGAGCTGTGGCTGCTCTTATGCTTTGCGGCGGACATGCGAATGCGGATTTTATGTGGACACAAAAGGCCGATATGCCAACTATAAGGTATGTCCATTCTACAAGCACTGTGGGCGGAAAGATTTATGCTATCGGTGGCTATGTTGGATCGAATCATACTACAAGGACAAACGAGTATGATCCGATGACGGACACATGGATAAGAAAGGCTGATATGCCAACCCCAGTAGGTTATACATCCACTTGCGTGTTGAATGATAAGATTTACGTTATTGGCGGTGACCCATCACATAAGATCTCCATAGTGCAGGTCTATGACTCGTCTACCGACACTTGGGAAGTGCAGACCCATGTGCCTTCGCTAAGACAAAGAGCTTCAATCAGCATGATGGACGGATTAATCTATGTATCCGGCGGTGTTACCGATGATGGTGAGATACCTACTGTGGAAGCTTATGACCCAAAAACGGACACATGGACACGGAGAGCTGAAATGCCCACAGCCAGACAGTTTGCAACCAGTTGCGTTGTGAATGGCAGGATATATTTCATTGGGGGATTTGCTTTTTGGAAGACATGTGCGGATGTGGAAGAGTACGATCCAACAACGGACACCTGGACGGTGAAAGCACCCATGCCAACAGCAAGGTGCCTTCTGGATACCTGCGTGGTGGATGGGAAAATTTATGCAATTGGGGGTTATGATTATGAGAACGATGTTCTTATTTCAACTGTGGAAGTTTATGACCCAGCGACTGATACATGGACGAAGGTAGCCGATATACCCATACCAACAGAAGGATTATCTGCCAGCGTGGTAGATGAAAAGATCTATGTCTTTGGCGGCTATATCTTGGGGGGGACTCTTACCACTGGAGCAGACACTTCAGCAGTCTATGCAAGTGACATCATTATCGACTTCAACGCCGACGGCAAGGTTGATGGCTTCGAGATTTGCAGGATGGCGAATCGGTGGGGTACTGATGATTCCTTGTGCGACATCGCCCCGAAGCCCTGGGGCGATGGTATCGTCGATGTCCGGGACCTGATTGTTCTGACCGAATACATAGGCGAGGAAGTGGATGATCCAACACTGATATCTCACTGGCCACTGGACGAAGCACAGGGCAACATAGCTTGTGATAACGCAGGTACTTGCGATGGAACACTTTTGGGCGATCCAGTCTGGCAACCAGTCGGCGGTATAGTGAACGGTGCGATTCAGTTAGATGGTGTGGATGATTGTATCCTCACCGACTCCATAGCGAATTCCATAAGAGGGCCATTCAGTGTAGTCGCCTGGGTCATGGGTGGCGCTCCAGTCCAAGCTGTTTTGTCGCAAATTGGTGGTGCAAACTGGCTCTGCGCGGATTCGTTAGAAGGTAACCTGATTACGGAGCTTGAAGCTTCTGGGCGGGGAGCTACCGAACTGCTGTCACAAGCAATCATCACCGATGGCAACTGGCACCGGGTAGGTCTCGTGTGGGATGGTTCCAACAGAACGCTCTATGTTGATAACGTCCTGGCAGCCGAAGACACACAGGTTAATTTGGAGGTCTTACAAAGCGGTCTGTACATTGACACGGGCAAGGCTATGGAGCCGGGATCCTTCTGGTCCGGCCTGATTGATGATGTTCGCATCTACAACCGTGCAGTTATACCCTAAGAAATTGAAATAATGGCACTTTAGGAAATCATAAGAGACAGTAAACTTTCGCACTTTTTAGGCGACTGATTTTAATGATTTATCAACAAGAACATATCGACCAACCGATGTCTTTATTGGATTTAAAATTAAGACAGG
>Ga0209427_10008130_pt1 | contig 11821 bp, 9 predicted proteins | sample DeeMarSWOR136_30_FD_187465 | JGI IMG/M metagenome (GOLD analysis project Ga0209427, IMG submission 187465) | Marine sediment microbial communities from White Oak River estuary, North Carolina - WOR-1-36_30 (SPAdes) (version 2) | ecosystem: Environmental > Aquatic > Marine > Intertidal zone >... | reverse complement strand
CCAATGCCGGCCTGTGGCCGGAAATCCCAAACTCTAAATCCTAAACACCAAACAAAGGAGAGATTATGCAAAACAAAGCCAATGCCGGCCGTTGGCCGGAAATCCTAAGCACTAAATCCTAAACCCTAAACAAAGGCATGATTATGCAAAACAGAGCGAAATTGCCCTACTTTGTGGAATTGGTCTTCATTCGTGTTTACTTGTGCCATAGGTATTCGTGGTTACTTTGCAAAACAAAGCCAATTCGCCGGATGCGGCGACGAAGCTAACCCCGTGCATACGAATTGCTTATGATGATTCACCTCATTTTGGAGGGCCAAAAAACAAAGCCAATCAAAGCCAAATCCAACCGACGCTTCGTTTTGAGTTCATTCGAGTTTACTCGTAGTGAATTTTGCAAAACAAAGCCAATTTGTCGGCCTGCGGCCGGAAGCTCTAAACACGAATGTCCAAACATGTCCTGAGCAAAGTCGAACGGATCCTAAACGGTCCGGCTGAGGCTATTTGTTCAGCAGCGTGGGTTCCATTCTCTGGAGCCATTCGGGAAGCTGGTCACGGGTGACGTTTTGCCAGAGGCCCTTATGGCCGCTGCGGGCGGCGGCTTCCAACTGGCGGTACTTGTTGAAGAAACTATGGCGAAACCGCCGGTCGGCATACGCGCAGCCTTCGGAGAGCAAGACTTCGTTCAGGAACCGGCGGTCCGGCAACTGGACGTAGGCCAGGAGGCGCCCGTACTTGCCCCGCGTGGGATTCGGGGCGTCGAGATATACCACGACGGACTTGCCGAGCGTCAGTTCTCTCGCACGTTCCGATGCTTGCGGGTCGAAGAACATCGGGATGGATTGCCCGCTGTTGGCTTCAGGAGCATCGATGCCCAGGAGTCTTATTCGGGTATGGGCGTACCGGCCGTCGCGGATGTCGATATCGAGCGTGTCGCCGTCAATCACATTGGCAACGGTAAATGTTTTGCCGTGGTATTTGTCGAGATCATCCGCCGGAGCGGGTGTTCCGGAGACGGGCCGATGCGGCCATCGACGTCCGACCGTATGACGGTCGAGCCGGACGAGCAGGGCAAATCCGAGCAAGCATAGAAGGAGAAGGCCGGCCTTGCGGCGACGGCTCATGGCGTGGGCGGATCTGTCTTGTTCAGACGGCATTTCATTGTCCGCGAACAGGGAACCGAGTCGCCGTGCGGATTACTTGCTGCGATGCCTGGCCGGCTTGTCCAAATCGAATGCGAGACATACGGCCTCCAGGGCTTTCTCCGCCTGGTCTTCATCCACGGCACAACTGATGCGAATCTCGCTGGTCGTGATCGAATCAATATTGACCTTCGCCTGGGCCAGGGCGCCGAACATCTTCTCCGCGACGCCATAGTGGCTTCGCATGCCGACGCCGACAACGGAGACCTCGGCAATATCCTCGCGAACGAAGACACTCTCGCAACCAAGTTCGTCTTTGATCTGCTGCACGGCTTCCTTGGCGCTCGCGAGATCCGAAATGTGGATCATGAATGAAAGGTTTGCCTTTTCGGGACTGATTTCTGTTTGAACAATGTCGTTGACGACCACCTTGGCCTTTGCCAGATGGGCGAAGACCTTCGCGGCATTGCCCGGAACGTTGTCCACGCCGACCAGACCGATTTTCGCCAAATCTCTCTGTATGGTCGCCCCTGAAACGACTACACCTTCCATTTGCGGCACCTCATGAGTAATGATCGTTCCCTCGGTTTGTTCGCTGCTGCTTCTGACGTGAATTCTGACATCGTATTTCTTGCCGAACTCGATGGCGCGCGGATGCATCACACCCGCTCCAAGGCTTGCCATCTCGAGCATCTCGTCGTAACTGATCTGGTCCATCTTCGCGGCGTTCTTGAAGATCCTCGGATCGGCCGTGTGGATTCCATCGACGTCGGTGTAAATTTCACACTGCTCGGCTCCTAACGCGGCGGCGATGGCGACGGCCGTCGTGTCCGAACCGCCCCGGCCGAGCGTGGTGATGTTCTCATGCTCGTCGATGCCCTGAAAACCCGCAACGATCACGACCTTGCCCTGGTCCAGTTGCCGATGAATGCGATCCACCTCGATACTCCGTATCCGCGCCTTCGTGTGCACGCTGTCGGTCATCATGCGGATTTGGCTGCCGGTGAAGCTGATCGCATCGCGGCCCATCGCGTCAAGGGCCATCGCAAAAAGCGACACGGTTTGCTGCTCGCCCGTGCTCAGGAGCTGGTCCATCTCGCGCTTCGGCGGATTCGGATTGAGCTCCAGCGCATCGGCGACGAGCTGATCGGTCTGCTTACCCCGCGCCGAGGCGACCACCACGACACCATGGCCCTTCTCTACGGTTTGGATTACGCGCCTGGCGGCGTGCCGAATCCTGTCCGCATCGGCCACCGAAGTGCCGCCGAACTTTTGAACAACTATTCCCATCGTCTGCCCATTTTGAATCGACTTGCCAGAGCCGGTACGACTCGAACTTGTGAAAAGCCAGTTGTATACAGAATCCGGATTCGGTTGTCAAGCCCCGTTTAGCTCTTCAAGAAATATTCCATCAGCTCAAAACCGTTGTCTATCCTGAACCCCGATTTGGCGGCGTTGGCCTCGCCAAAAGTGGCATGCAAAATACCGCTGATGCTGTCACCCGCCATGGCGAAGGGCACCGGCTCAGGCGAGTGCGCGCAGGTTCGGACGGGCGTGGGGTGGTCCGGCATGACGAGGATCCGCCAGCTCGCGTAATTCTGCAGCGCCTCAAACACCGGCCCGACGATGTGCTCGTCGACCCGCTCGATCGCCTGCTTTTTCATCTCGGCGTTGCCGGCGTGAGACGCCTCATCAGGCGCCTCGACGTGGACGAAAACGATGTCATATTGCTTGAGCGCTTCGATGGCGGCGGCGGCTTTGCCCTGATAATTCGTGTCGATGAAACCGGTGGCGCCCGGGACATCGATCAGATCAAAGCCGATCAGCTTTGCCAGACCTTTCACAAGATCAACGGCGGTGATCGCGGCTCCCTTGATTCCGAACCGCTTTTCGAAACGTTCCATCTGGGCTCGCTTGCCCTGTCCCCAAAGCCAGATCGAGCTGACCTGGTTTTCACCCAAATCTACTCTGACCTTGTTAATATCGTGATCGGCGAAAAGCTGCTGCGAGCGGGCCATCAGATCGATCAGAAGATCGGCCCCCTTGCCGCGGGGCAAGAGCTTTTCCACGGCCGTGCCGATATGATCGTGAGGGGGGTACGTCTGGACGTCGAAATCTGCGGCTTTGCAGACCAGCAGGTGCCGGTAGCTGACGCCGACATGGAAACAGACCTGATCACTGCCAAGCAGATCATCCAGTTCCTTTATCAGTTTGCCGGCCTCCGCCGTGGAGATATGTCCGGCACTGTGGTCCGCCATGTTGCCGTCGGCGATGGTGACCAGGTTGCATCGGAACACCCAGTCATCCAGGGCCAGCTTGATATTGCGCGCCACGGCCTCAATCGGCGCCCGGCCGGAATAATACCGCCGCGGGTCGTAGCCCAGTAGACTCATCTGGGCCACGTCACTGCCGGCGTCCATATTCTCGGGAACCGTCTGGACGAGACCCTGCCTGCCCATGGTGCTGATTCGGTCCATAGCGGGCGTCTCGGCGGCTTCGAGCACCGTCTGCCCGCCGAATTGTTCGAGAGGTTCATCGGCCGCGCCGTCGGGTACAACGATGGCATACTTGGTCGTCAATCCTTATCCTCCGGGATATCCACAATTCTGATGCACACCGGCTTTCCACCGATGACCTCAAGTCTTTCCATGTCCTCTAACGCCCGCGTCATGTTCTTCTGCCGGGTGGGATGCGTCGCGATGACGACCGGCACGGTATCGTCCGGGCCCATGCCCTCGTGCTGTATGGCGCCCGATATACTGATCTGGTGCTCGGCAAGCACTTTGCTCCACTGAGCCACGACGCCGGGCTGGTCCTTGCACATGATCCTGATATAGAACCTGCTCACAATGTTGTCTATTCGCTCGATCAGCGGGGCGGTCTGACTCCTGGGCTGCTGATTCAAGTGGCGAAAGGTGGTGGCGGAGTTGCCCAGCGCCACATCAATGATGTCTGCGACGACGGCGCTGGCCGTAGGCATCATGCCGGCCCCTCGACCGTAATATGTCACCTGGCCGACGGCACTGCCAAACACGCTGATCGCATTGAACGGGCCGTCCACACGGGCAAGGGAGTTGTCTTTGGCAATGAAAGAGGGATGAATCCGCAGGGAGATCCTGCCATTCTCACCTTTTTGCCCGATCGCCAACAATTTGAGACGATAACCCATCTCGCCACCGTAGCGAATGTCGTCTTGGGAGGTCCCTTCAATGCCCTCCACATAGATATCGTCGAGCGTTATTTCGTATCCGAAGGCGATAGAAGCCAGGATCGCCAGCTTGTGGGCGCTGTCGCCGCCGCTGATATCCAGCGTCGGATCTGCCTCGGCATAACCCTTTTGCTGTGCCTTGGTCAGAACCTCAGCAAAGTCCTCGCCCTTAGCGGTCATGTTCGAAAGGATGTAGTTGCAGGTCCCGTTGACGATACCATACATCGCCGTGATGTTGTTCGCCGTTAATCCTGTCCGAATCGCCGAGACGATCGGTATCCCCCCGGCGCAACTGGCTTCAAAGGCGATGCATCGCCCGTTCTCGTGAGCGGCTCGATAGAGTTCATTGCCGTGTTCGGCCAGCAGGGCCTTGTTGGCCGTCACGACGTCCTTTCCCGCCCTTAGCATCTGGAGCTGGACGCGCCTCGCCGCGTCCGTCCCGCCGATCATCTCTACCCCTATCTTGATCGTGTCGTCGTCCAACAGCCTGTCCAGATCGTCGGTCAGGATGCCTTCAGGCAGCGTTACCGGACGTTCAGAAGTGGTATCGACATCCACCACGCAGGCGAGTTCCAGCCGAAGACCCGTCTTGGCGACAATCGCATCTGCCTGCTCGAGAATGAGCTTGGCGACCCCGCTGCCTACTGTGCCGAAGCCGGCAAGTCCAACTTTTATGGTTCGTTCAGCCATACGCACACTTTCCTGCCAATCCTCCGATCACACCTGACCTGTGTGAAAGGAGGGGACGTTAGGGCGTTTGGTCCCCGTCTTTCTGAGGCCCACTCCCCATCGAATCAGAGAATTCGGCTAAGAACAAGCAGGAATTTAATGGAAATCGTCTTGCGGAGTCAAGCGAAAACCAGCCAACCAGGGAGATCGAGGCCGCTGTCAGAAGCAAAATAGTGTTGACTGGACCGGCCTGAGTATGTTAGAATAGAAAAGAATGTCAGGTTGGATACACCGGCTGGACGGTGAAAAACAGGGTTGACAGGGGTCCATGCGTCTTCCGCCGCTGCCAGGGGTACCGAGTGTGTCCTATAATAACGTGGAGCGGCCGCAAGCACCCGAATTGAGTCGTGTTGGCCGTTTCGTTGTTTGTAGACCAAATGGCGCGTGTGCCTTCGCCTTCTGGCGCAGGGTCGAGCCTGCTAGCTCTCAAGCGTATGGAGTGTTTGATATGGGAGAGCGTTTTCTGTCATGTCTGAGTCATTCATCGGACATGACGGGATAGCGGACGCCGGCCCAGTTCCAACAGTCTGAAGATCAGATGCGAGCGGGAAATCCCAGGCTGCACGCGGGCAATGAAGGCTGTTATGTTTGAAAGCAGATCAGCGGAACGATATCCCAAGCCGAAGGCTGGCGCGGCTCGCCGCAGGCCGAACGCAGGCGAAGCCGGAAAGCCAAGAGAGTTGGGCGCCGATCGCACGCTTGGATGTCGCCACGAGTTGAAATACCATATCGCCGAATCAAAAGCTGTGGCGGTGGCGCGGTTTGTCAGCCCCTTCCTGCAACTGGACCGGTACTGCAAATTGCAGCGAAGCGGCGACTATCCGATCGTGAGCCTGTACGTGGACTCGGAGGACCTGCAACTCTGCCGGGAAAGCCTCAGAGGACACAAGAATCGCTTCAAGCTGCGCATCCGCAGCTATACCGATGACCCTGACTACCCTCGCTTTTTCGAGATCAAACGCCGGTTGAATACGATCATCATCAAGAGCCGGGCACGGGTCATGGACTACGATGTGCCCGCCTTGCTTGCAGGGCGATCGCTGCCCCCGCAAGACTATACGGCTGACGTCAAAACAATCGACCAGTTCCAATTTTATATGAACAGCATTCGAGCCAGACCTGTGGTCCTTGTTCGCTATATGCGGCAGGCATACGAGGGGGATTCCCACAACAGAGTGCGCGTGACTTTCGACCGGCACCTCGCGTACAACGTCACCCGCCTGCCGGAAGTCCGGCTCGGCGGATCCGGATGGCGCCAAAATCCGTACACCGTGAACGGCGTTGTCTTGGAGATCAAGTATACCGGCCATTTCCCCGTGTGGTTGAGCGAAATGGTCCGGTATTTCGACCTGCGCCAGCAGTCAATATCGAAGTATGCCTCGTCAATCAGAGAATCGTGCTCACTGAGATTTTGTGCACCCCAGTTGGGGGCGTAGTGACTATGGATGGAATCTGGCAAGTACTGGAAGGGGTCTCCGCACCAGGGAGCCCTTTCACACCGGAGGCGGTGCTTTTGTCTCTGTTGCTCGCTTTCGTTCTCGGACAGGTTCTGGCCTGGGTCTACTACTTCACTCATAGCGGCCTGTCTTATTCACGGTCCTTTGTGCAATCGCTGATCCTGATCACCGTCGTCGTGGCGATGGTCATGGCCGTCATCGGCACCAGTATTATCACCGCGGTCGGTCTGATGGGGGCTTTGGCCATTATACGTTTTCGCAATATTATCAAGGATACCAGAGACATTGCCTTTATTTTCTGTTCGCTGGTGGTGGGCATGGCGGCAGGCTCTCAGCGATATGCCGTCGCCATCGTCGGGACCGTCGTTCTGAGTCTGATCGCCATCTATCTATACGTGGCCGGCTTCGGAACACATCAACCCCATAATGGCTTCTTACGCTTCACTTTCAGAGGCCATCTCGGGCCGGATAACCCCATTCTCGCCATTCTCAGGCGTTTCTGCGGCAGCTTTGTCCTCATCTCGGCACAGGATACCGGCTTTGGCACCTCTGAAGTGGAATACGCGTATCAGTTGATGATACGAAACACGGCTAAAAGCCAACAAATGCTATCCGAACTGCAGAACGTCGAGGGCCTGGAAAACGTGAGTCTGACGATGCAGGAGCGGCTCCTGGAGGTTTAGGCGGGGGATGAAAAGGATGAGCCTTGGAAGCTTTTCATTTCGTTTGCGTTTGCACCTGCTGCCGGTCCTGGTGTGGTTGGGGGCTTTGGCCTGTGTGGTTCTGCTTTTCTCTCGTCGCTCGCAACGTTTCGAGGTTTTGGGCATGGCCCGGGGACAGATTCGTCAGATCGCAGCCTCATGCACAGGGAGGTTGACAGACATCCGCGTCGATCTTTTCGAGAAAGTTGACGCCGGACAGACATTAGCTGTCATCAACACCGTGCTTGATAACGAAGGCATCGTGGAGGCTGAGTTGAAATCACAACTCGATGCTGCCGCCGCGGAAATAGAACACCTGATGGCGCAATTGGTCCCGACCCAAGAAGCACTGATGGCCCAACAGGCGGATCGAGAGATTAATCGGGCCGTGGAGATGAGAAGATTTATCGTCGACGCAGACCAGACAAGGCTTCAAATACTGACACTGAAAGCCCAAATCGCATCTGACCGTATACTACTGGCTGACCTGGCGGCCGAGGTAGACATTACCGAGACCTTACTTAAAGAAGACGCTGTTGCACCTTATGAATTTCAGAAAGCAAAGGTACAACACGACAGTTTGGCCAAGAAAATACAAGAGAACGAAATCCTGCTCTCGCAGGCCGAAGCAGATCTCGCGGAGGCCAAGCAGAGGCTGGATGATTTTGCTCAGCGTCAATTAGTGCACCCCTCCGTGGACAGCGCTCTTGAGGTCATAAGAAAAGAAGTACGGGTTCAAGAGGAACTGGTTCATGGGCTTGTGGAACAGCTTGAGACCTTGAAGGCACAACGGGAGATAGAGCTGAAAGCGCCGTTCGCCGGCGTTGTGATCTCGATTCAGGGCCAAGCGAATCAGGCAACCCTGCGCAGACCCGGCGAGGACGTGATCCGCCAAGCCGGTGAGGTGATTCGAGCCGGTGACTCAGTACTGGCTGTAGCCGAGCTCAAACCCAGCGAAATCGTGGCCTACGTCAGCGAAACTCAATTGGGCCTGGTCCAGGAAAAGACCCCGGTCGAAATCGTCAAGAGCAGACCACCGGAACAGAAAGCGCGATGCGAAGTGGACTACATTGGTCCGGCGCTGGAACTGATGCCCGAGCAGTTGTGGATCAATCCGAATGTCCCCCAGTGGGGCCGGCCGATCATCATCAGAATCCCGGAGGGTCTGGAACTGGTTGCGGGCGAGTTGGTCGGGATAAGAACGCTGTAGCTTTGCCAAGGACGGGTCTCGTGCCGACTCGCGAAACGCAGCCATACTCAACAGGACTCAGAAACAGGTTTAGAACTGATGATTCGCAGTGGTGAAAGTAGAAAACGTCTGGATTTGATAGTGTTCAGCCTCGTCGGCCTGTATTGTCTGGCAGGATGCACACGCCAGAACTACAAAGCCGAAGCTGATAAGCACGTCTATCAGATTATCGATCATAAGTGGCAGGATGAATTTGGAACCAAGGCGAACTATAGAATCAGCGATGTTACCCCGTCGCCCAACGACATTCAAATTGGAAGAACGATACCGTCCGGCAGTGTTCTGAGCCTTGCACAGGCCGTTGCAATCGGAACAGCTCATAACCGCGACTATCAGACGCAGAAGGAACTCCTTTACACCGTGGCATTGGACCTGAGATTGACACGGCATATGTTCGAAACACAATACTTCGGGGGATTCAGCGGCGGATACGACGCCGACTGGAATGATGAGGTCGTAGGGCTTGAGGGGAATTTGGGTTTTAACAGGTTGTTGGCGACGGGTACATTTATAAGTACTCAAATATCAACTGCATGGCTTGATGTGCTTTCCGGCAATATGGAAGGGGGTATTGCGTCCGTCTTGACGGCAACCGTAACGCAACCCTTGCTTCGCGGCGCCGACCACAAGGTGGTCACCGAAAATCTAACCCAGGCTGAGCGTGATGTGTTGTATCAGATACGTTTGTTCAATCGATTCCGCAAAACATTCGTTGTTTCTATCATCACACAATACTACCAAGTCCTGGAGCTGTACGATCTGACCAGAATAGCAGAAGAAAACTACAATACTATTACCTGGCTATGTGAGCGCGTTGAAAAATTAACGAATGCCGGCCGTTTACCCTTGCTCGAGCTTGATCGAATGCATCAGGAGAAGTTAAAAGCGAGAGACATATATGTTCAAGCGATAAAAGAATATGGGTCGCTTTTGGATTTGTTTAAGATCACTCTGGGTGTGCCAACCACGACCGAAATCCGGCTGGACGAAAATAACCTGGAAACCCTCAAGACGGCAGGGATGCATGACCCGGATTTTGACGAACGCGAAGCTGTGGAGACTGCACTGTATCAGCGCCTTGACCTTACGAATAGCGCGGATGCTGTTATTGATGCACAGCGTAAAGTCTATGTGGCGGCGGATGCTCTTGGCGCCGACTTGAGCATTGTCGGTGCCACGAACGTTGCCTCGCAAAAGCAAGGGAGCCGGCTGACCATGCAGGCTGCGGATGACTATACTGTGGACTTCGAACTCAGTTTGCCGTTTGACCGTGTAGCCGAGCAAAACGTCTATCGTAAAGCCCTGATCACATTGAACCAGCGACAACGAGAGTACGATCTGGCAGCGGATACAATTAAGATGGAAATTCGCCAGGCTTATCGCGATCTGAAGGAGGCGACTGACCGATACATGCTTCAATCAGAGGGTCTTAGCTTGGCTCAGGAACGCTTCAAAAAGACCGTTTTGCTCATGCAGTATGCCCGCGTGAGCAGTCGTAGAGTCCTCGATGCCCAAAATGACCTATTTGACGCTCAGAGTGAAGCTACCGATGCTCTGGTGGACTATTCTATTGCAATGTTGAATTTCTATCGCGATACCGGCGCCCTTCAGGTGCTCCCCGACGGCATGTGGAAGCTCTAAGTCCGCGCTGCCGCACTCGACGGCACAATCTGGGCAGCCCGACATCATGCGGCCGTGATAGTCCAAAATCTGACGTGAATGTGGCGCTTGGGCTACGCTAAAATGAAACGAAATCCGCCGTCGTGGGAACAAAGGGATGAGACGATATGACAAAGACCCACGATGTTTCTGAGCTTGTCAGCCGGGCCCAGAAGGGCAACCGGGAAAGCCTGGGGGTGCTGAGCGCTCACGTCAGGCAAAGGGTGTTTGTCTATTTGTACCGTATGACTCTGGACTATCATCTGGCTCAGGACCTTGCCCAGGAAACCGTTCTGTATATGATCGAGTCTCTGCCGCGGCTGAGAACGGCGAGCAGTTCGTCTTTGTGGGCCTGGGTCTACCGCAGCGCCTGGGGCAAATTTCAGCATCACCTCCGGCCCCAGGGTCATCAACGTATTATCCAAAAAACGATTGTGGATCATGAGGCCTTACTGCAAATGACGGACGAGACCAAAGACAGCGCGTTGGAGCAAGCCGAACGATCGGAGCTGTTTGAAGCGATCTGCAAATCGCTCGGCGCGCTGGAAACAAGGTACAGAAACGTGCTGACCCTGCGATGTTTCGATCTGCTCTCCTACGCCGAGATTGCCTCCGTCATGGGGGGCTCGGAACTGCAGGCCCGAGTGCTCTTTTTTCGCGCCAAACATGCATTGAAGCGCCACCTGCATAATCGTGGATTCAGACGCCAATACTTCCTGACCGGTCTGTCGCTGTTCGGGGTGGTTACCGGTATGCGCACAAAGAGCGCATCGGCCGCCGTGACTGTAACATCGGATCTGTTGAAAACAGGGAGCCTCGCTGCCACGATAGGCGCCGCCACGACCAAATTGGGGCTCACGACGGCCGCGATTGTCGCAATGGGGCTTACCGCCGGCACACTCCACGTTTGCGGCTCGGGCGCGGACATGCCCGCCGAATCCGCCAACGGGATGATATTACCTGTCCAGAGCGATACACAGTGGGCGCCTCCACTCCAAATCATCAATTCTCATGATCCCGAGGAGAACGGCTGGGAGGAATTGTCTGCCGGCGACGGCGGAGAATTGGCGGCGACGGCTCCACTGGATCTCCAGGCAATTCTCGCCAGGCAGTGGCACGACTGTTTTCTTATCATACCTGAAGGACACTGGATTGAGTTCGGCTTCGAAAGGCCGCTTGCTAACGGCGTTGGCTTTGACATCCGCTACGACTGTCTAAACACAGGCAACTTTCCCCATGTGTTTCTCACAGACGGCCAGGGCCTGACCTTACAGCTCACGAACCCCGTCATCGAGCCTTTGGACAATCGGGCACAGCGCGTAAGCTTTGAAATAACGGGCGTGGTGTTTCCATTCGAACCCGTCGGCGTACGGATTCAAGGTCAGGGCTTTAGGGGACAATGGAAAGCCCCCGTGCTGTTCAACCTCGAAGCACGGATCAGCCCGTAGCAGAAGACGAGGGCGCGCCCTCAACCATACCTGCCCGCCGCCGTGCCCATCCCGCCTCGGAAGACCGCCAAGCGACTTAGGGTCTCCCGTACTCCTGCGTCCATAAGTGGATTTTGGTGGATTTTGCTGTGTTTTTGCTTTATTGTGGCGCGAAAGATCGGTCTACGGCATTGAAAAAGGAGACGTACGAATAGATGTGTTCTAAAAAGGGGCATTACAGATTTGGCG
>Ga0209427_10008129_pt1 | contig 11822 bp, 4 predicted proteins | sample DeeMarSWOR136_30_FD_187465 | JGI IMG/M metagenome (GOLD analysis project Ga0209427, IMG submission 187465) | Marine sediment microbial communities from White Oak River estuary, North Carolina - WOR-1-36_30 (SPAdes) (version 2) | ecosystem: Environmental > Aquatic > Marine > Intertidal zone >... | reverse complement strand
TTCTGTTGAGATCGATACATCCTGACCGAAACTACCGCGTAATGATGTCCATCCATGCGGAGATTCACCTGCGATGCTGGCATCACCTCTTGCTGTTGTTTCATCATTCAATATCGGCCAAGCTTTATGATCTGCTAAGCCCCATTGATCAACAAGTCCGGGATCAGGTTCCTGTGTTACAACTATACTGTCAACCCAGATCTTAACATTATCATTATCCGGACCGCCAAAATGCAATTTAAGCTCATTGTCTGGCACGTTTTCGGTGGAGCTCATTGTATAAGTAAATGCCTGGGGTGTAGTAGTAACTTCCGGCCATTCGATTAAACGCTTGGTATAAGGATCACCCTGTATTTCAAATAAAACGTTAAAAGTGACATCCCGATCAGCTACAGCCAGAAATGAAACGGTATACAAATTACCCGCAAGCAACGGACAGTCGGCATTTCTTTGAATTCTCCAGGTATCAGGACCTCCTTCAACAACATCAATTAAGTATGAGTTTTTGCCTGAAAGCACACCGTTAGTATCAATTGATACCGTAACATCTGTTGTGGACCCATCAATCCAACCGCTTGTCCATTTACCGTCACCGGCATCAAATTCATCGGATAAAATTACCTCCTGTGCAAATAAACCTGATGATAACCACAGCGTTAATAAAACAATTAATTGAAATTTTTTAATCATTGTTGCTCCTCCTAATATTAAGTAAAAATTGGTTAGTGATTCAGAACATCAAAATCTACATCACTTTTTATTAATCAATATCACCTCCTTCACTTATATTTTACAAATAATCATATTAGTAAAAATAATACATTCCGGTAATCAATTAAAAATTAATTACCGGAACGAAGTTTAGACTTTTATTTGATCAGCGTAAATTTCTTTGAAATTGAAACACCGTCAGCCTGAAGTTTATAAATGTATACACCGCTTGCCAGGTTCTTAGCATTAAAAGTTGCTAAATAATTTCCAGCTTTTTGATCACCATCATACAATGTTGCAACTTGCTGACCAATTGTATTGAATACCTTTAATGATACATGACCGGATACGGGAATAGAATACTCAATTTTAGTAGAGGAATTGAAAGGATTGGGATAGTTCTGTTTTAGTACATAAACAACAGGAGTAGCGCCTGGAATTTCCCTAACAGCTGATCCTGTTGGATCACCATAATTGAGCCAATTATTGATAGTAGTCCATTCAGCGTCTTTTTGTGCTTCCCATGCTACCTTTTGATCCGGAAACCAATTCAAGTCTCCCAATGGGAAACCACCCATAGCTGCGGTCTTATAAGCCTCATTATTGTATGCCATATTCTCCGGCAAGGGCCATTGCTGGTAGATTGTAGCCGTTCTTTTATAAGCCCAATCAATATCGAGACCGGTACCCCATTTACCTTCAATGAATAATTTCAATGTGTCCACGTTAGTAGGCGGTACTATGAAATCCGGATCGTCGACTAAGTATATGGTTGACCAATCAACGTTCATTTTTTTGAATAATTTATTTCCCTGATCGTCCGTGGAATCTATAACTGCAAGATCATCTTCAGCTAACATTGGAGCCGGGTGATACAACTCCATATCAAGTCTGCTTCTATGCATGTCTTGACACCAGGGACAGTCCGTATACCAGGCTAACATCCAATCCTGAGTCATGTAACAGTTATTGCCGATAAATAGCATTCGATCCATGTCCGTAAAGTCAACTGCAAAACCAAAAGAGTCAACTGGCTGAATGTCTTTGATCAAACCACCCCCGCCTGGGGGCTCGCACAATCCATCTAAGAAATCATCGTAGGTTTGAAGACTGTCGCACACATCTATCGCTCTATACCCCAAAATATATGGATTCACAAATATAGAGTTTGTTATAGACGCATTTCTTAGCCAGCCCTGATCAGCATGCCTACCAGTCTGATAAACCCATTCTATCGAGTTTATAAGGGTACAGTGATTTATATAGACGTTATCACTATACTCATTACCCTCCTGCATCACAATTCTACTTAGATTGGAGAAGGTACAGTTCTCAAATAAAAGACTATCGTTATGAAATCCTGTACTTTCGAAAGGGAAAGAAACGGCGCGGTTATAATACTGGAAATGGAAATCTGTGAGATTCCTGAAATAACAGTCTTTGAATATACCGATAAAATGATCGGCTTTAACGGTTATAGAGCCTCCTGACTCAGCACCAATTCGACTATAATCAAATATACAGCCCTCAAAATACCCCCTATCTTTATCACCTAATTCTAATGAATCTTCAAACACAATAGAACATTGTCGTTGACTACCTGATATAGAGCTTGATGAAAAATCATCAAATCGTACCCAAATATTTTTCATAACAACATCCCCATAGGTTTGTATAATGTAAACCCTGTCTATCTCTTCTTCAGTCCATACAATTTGGGGGGGGGCTGAATCCTGGGTTGTACCCGGTTTCGGGGCAACAATTTCCAGATTTTCCCCATACTTCAGAAAAATGCTTCTACTCAGCACATAAACATCGAATGGAGTCAGCTTAAAAACAGTATTGCTAATAGTACCATTGTCTCTTGCTGTTTGAATGGCATCGTTAAGGGTACCGTATACACCAGCTTCATAATATCCCTGGACGTCTACAGTATCCTTTTGAGCATATAACATACTGCTCAGAAATAGCATTACTAAGAAAAACAGTAAAAAATGCCTCATAATTTACTCCTTTGGTTGGTTAGGTTAGAAAGTGTTAATTGCCGGTTACTCATTTTGTCAAAATTAATACCTTAGCCTTAATCCAAGACTTGTTACTAAGCCATAGTTTTGTATACCCTGATATCCTCCGGTTGACTTTTGTATCCAGCTGGTATTCTCACCATTCAGGTTAGCAACATCCAGGAACAACTCACTGTTGAAAAACGGAAGTTTTTGACGGGCTGAGAAATCCATCCTGAAATATTCCCTGGTGTTGGAATCGTTCTCAGGATACGCCCCTCCATTTACTCTAGCCGAGTTATCCTGGAAGATAAACGACAGCCTGGCTGAAAATCCTTTGTAATCGTACCCTATATACGAGTTTAGAACATGATTAGGCTGATCAAGCAAACGTCCCGTGTATGAGCTATCGACCAGAGTGAATCTAGGCGGTCTGGTACCCGGAATTATCTCTATTGTATAAAATGGATACTTGGTTTCAGAAAAAATGCGCGCGTAATTAATACCAAATATCATATTGTTAAAAGGTTTGAACATGTACCAGAAATTGTGTTGAAAGTCAAATTCTAAACCTTTTACGGTTGCATCGAAAGGATTATTCATGGGTCGATACACAGTACCGGTTGCCTGAACCGGATTTACCACCATTATACCGTTGCGGATAATCTGGTAACGTTGAATGGAGTCAACCCCGGCGATTTGAGCGGCATCCAACCGATAGCTTGCGGAATAGACAAAGTTATCTATGGTCTTATAAAAACCGCCTATCGTTAAAAGCCCTAATTCGTTGTTATGGAACGTTAAGTTAACATCATGATTAAAGGACTTGGCCGGTTTCAGTTCAGCATTGCCTGTATATATATCGTTACCCTGGGTAATGGTAAACTTCGGGCTAAGCGATTGATAATCCGGCCTGGCCAGGGTGTGGGTATAGGCGTAGCGGATATCCATCCAATTAAAGGGGGAGTATTTTATTTGTACCATAGGAAGTGTAAATTCATTTTCAATGACTGCAGTGGTATCGTACATTTTCTGTAGTTGTACATTTCTTATATCCTGCCCGTTCCAGGCAAAATAATCAGATTTCACTTTTTCGTAACGCGCCCCGCCAATCAGCGAGAAGTCCAGGAAATTAATCTTAGCCATGGCATAAGTGGCGTAATAATCTTGATTAAAATCATAATCGTTGGTAAGTTGCTGATAAGGCCCGTCATACCAGCCGCCTGATCTCCCGTTACTGAGGTCAGGATCGGATCCATCGAATTGGGGATTACTAACAATATATTTCATTATATCTGATAGCAAGGCAGGATTAGAGGCATAGTAGATATCTCCGTACTTGTCATCCAAAAAGGGATCAAAAATTTTACCATCGGAATTAAGAAATGAGGGGCCTGTAAAATATCCAACACTGTTATAAGCTAATCCAAATTTTTGTTGTATTGCCCTCATCATGTCGTTTGCTATACTTTCACTACTAGTAGGAAGAGCACTTCCATCGAATCCTAAATAAGGCGCTTCCTGATCGGTAGAATTGGATTGGTCATTGTATTGACCGCCAAATTTAAAAAACCCGCTTACTGCGTTACCAATATTAAAGGGGACCTGAAAATCTGCCTTATAGCTATATTTCTTTTCCTGATAGTTGTTACTAAACAGATTACCACTTCTGAGTATTACATTACTATCTCCCTTAAAATCAACGAGATAACTCAGTTCTTCAGGCACCTTATTGTCGCGATCCACTATCAACACTCCGCCAACTTGATTGAAATTTAGTACAGGGGAATCTTCTAATTTGTTAGTTGCAGAGGTATAGCTGGCAGATAAATCTGCAGTCAAAAATCCAAGATCGTAGTCTAATTTTAAAGAATGCAGTTGCTGATCGGTAACATTTTCACCCTGCCGAAGACGCCATTCCAGTCTTCCGTTATTATAATTAACGGTCTGACGATGATCCGTATAATCCGAATTTATTCTCGCCAGTAAATTTACAAATTTAATAGAGCCCTTAGGGAGCCTATAATCTAAAATCAAATTCCCCCCATAACGCTTTCTTGTCTCTAAATGCCGGACAAATGTAACAGTACTTACTTTCATCGGGCGGTACCCTGTTTCCGGATCTATTCCTACCCCCTCCTCAGCGATAACATAAGCACCATCCAGATTGTCTGCATTCCGGTCATAAGACTCGGCGTTAAAAAGCGCATACGCTCCAAGTTTATCATCAAAAAAACGGTAACTTCCCGAAGCGACAGTACGATAGTTCCCTATGGTATTACTTTTTGCAGTATAGCCCTGTTGCCACAGAAGATCCCACTTTAGACCTGTCGGAGCTTCCCTTAACTCCATATTCACGGTACCCCCTATTGAATTGGCATTCATGTCGGGTGTCAGTGACTTGTACACCGCCATCGTCCTTATCATGTAAGGCGATACCATGGTGAGATCCACACTTCGGTCATTACTCACACCTGGGGTGGTTACGTAATAATCTGAGGTAAGGCCGATATCCGGACTTCCGGTTGCAGAAAGTGTAACGCCTTCAATCTCGATAGAATTATACTTGGGTGACAGCCCGCGGATAACTACTTTATTATCTTCACCGGAACTTTTTTGGGTAGAAACTCCCGGTAAACGGCTGAGAGCTGCGGCGGCATTAAAATCCGGCAGCTCCTGGATTCGTTGTTCAGAGACAATGTTGGCGATTCTGTCGGATGCAAGCTGCTGGTTAATAGCCTGTTGCTGTCCCCGAGCCTGCGCGGTTATGAGAATAGCTTCACCTTCAATAGCTATAGGATATAAGAGTGCACTTACCATTTTTGTTTCACCGTCAGCAATTTCAACATTAACACTTTTTGTCTGATATCCAATATAACTAAAAACAACCTCATATGAACCTGCTGGAACATTATCGATACGATATTCACCGTCCAAATTCGTAGCAGCACCTAATGCTGTTCCGCTAATCATGACATTTGCACCAGGTAAATTATATCCTGCTAACGAATCTAAAACAACGCCTCTCAAGGTACCGTCTGCAAAGGCTGAGGACGTTAAAAAACAGACGATAATAAAAAATAGTAATGCAAGTTTGTTGTTCATAGGGACAGTCCTCTTTTCGGTTAGTTCAATAATTTATTATTTTGATTTTTTCCTAAAGATTCGATTTCAGGATTGTATGAAGTGAAATCCATTCTCACTCTTTTTCCAGACGCAGGTTGTTTATGAAATCTGCATTTCATTAGGCCAATCTCTTGATCCAGATTTCATGGATTAGGCGCAGTTAAACCAATAAAATAATAAATAGATAGTATCAAATATGCAAGCAAAAAATCAGCAACCTATCGAGAGCGCGACTTTCTTCCATGGTGGTTATTTCGCTGCATATGCATCATTTCAATCTTAACCTAAATAAAATTATATTCAATCTACATTACGAGATTGAGAATCTTGGATTCCAATATTTTAGTAAATCAATCACAATATCTGTTATGTTATGTAATTGTGAAGTAGCAAAATGCGGTAAATGCCCTATTAAACGGACTTGATGATATGAAATTAAATTCACAATAATTTGTATTTATTTGAACATTTCAATAGTAATTGAACCGGTTAAATATAGCAAATAATCTTATTCAATGTCAATATATTAATCGATCTTTTGTTTTTTTAATACTATCCTGTTTAGATATAATTGTAACTTTACTACAAAAAAAGATTTTACTCAAATACCATTTATTATTTATAGTTAGTATCGTATGATACTATTTGAGCAACATCATTTTCTTTACACTTACAAATTCTCCGGCTTCAAGTCTGTAATAATAAAGACCTGATGATAACTCTGATGCATTAAATGTAACATTATGATGACCGGCGTTCATATTCGCTTTTAAAACTTCAGCAACTTTCCTTCCAATTACATCATATACAACCAGTTTGACATTACAGTTTTTAGGCAAATCAAAATCGATGGTCGTTGAGGGATTAAATGGGTTCGGGTAATTATTCGAAAGATAGAATTCTAAAGGTATTTGGTTAGACGCTGCAATTGAGGAGGGAGTTACATCCACACTATCCAAATATGTTCTTAACCATTCTAAAGCCGGTCTTTCTGAATTATTCTGGTTAATAATATAGGCACCCTGCGCATCTCTCCAGAGACCTCGTCTCCAACCCCAAAGAGTGATACCCTCTACTCCTGGATGTTCATAAAGTGCCGGGAATATCCTTTGATAATCCTGCAATTGTATGGCATCGGTAGGTCCGTCAATATCCAATTCCGTAACTTGAATGGGTAAACTGGTGGTTGCCAGTGAATCAAGATTTCTTTTCATTGTAACCGTAGGTGCGGTTGTGGTAAAAGCATGACCCTGGACACCGATGATATCAATTAAATCCTGTGATTGAAGTAATCTTATAAGACCAAGATACTGAGCTGTATTACTTGTGCTGCTGATAATATTAAAATCATTGATCATCAATTTAGTTTCTGATGGAAATATATCACGAGCCATCTGGAATGCATTTACTACCCAATCCCAGCCGGTTTCTCCATCTCCGCCCAAAGCCTCTTTATAGTTAGCTCTATTGCCGGTACCATCAGGAGGATTGTGACCAGGTAACGGTTCATTTACCACCTCTAAATAATCAATGTCATCATATTTGGCGGCAACAGCCTCAAACCACTCGGTTATTTCTTCAAGCTGTTCTGCAGGCGGCAAGGTGTCTATCCAGGCCGGCTGCTGAGCGCCCCATATCAGTACATGAAAATGAAAGGGGAAATCATTATCTTTGGCCAGTTTATAAGCAGCATCTAATACACTCCAATTCATAACATCCCGGGTTCCTTCCACACTCCCCCATTTTCCCGCATTTTCCGGAGAGACCTGGTTCCAGTAAGCTTCAAAGTTTTCTACTTGAGAAGAACTATAAACATTACCCACAAATTTAGGCTGCTTAGATGCCAGTGGAGGTCCTTCCCAAACTTCAATAGGTATTGGTAAAGAACCGACTTGTACGCTATCGAGGTTTTCAACAGTATATCTTAAATAAGACTTTCCAAATGCAAATTTATCTATATCAAGGCCATTTTCACGTGCACCAATTTGAAAAATTCGTGTTAAACTATCAGCAGAGCCTATTGTGAATTGTAAAGGAGCTTCTCCAGTATATTGGTTAACGGATAAGTTGACCCATTTCCACACCCCATTAGCCAAAACACCTGGTTCATATACAACAGCATCCGGTGCAGTAAATCCTGCTTCATTCATTTGGTTTACCATAATCCATTCACCAGCTAAAGATTCAATTTTTTCTCCAAAACCATTGCCATAAAAGAAACTGTCATCATTAAATCCATTGGCACCTACACGCAAGCGAACAAAAAGGTCATAAGTACCGGTATCAGGAAAAGTAACCTGATAGGTGGCCGTACGATTTGCACCAGGATAATCTGCAGTTCCTGTAGTCTCATTATAGTCCGTGGTTATTGAAATATATTCAACGTCTGCTACCGAAAGACTGTCGAATTCACTTCCTCTCGAGCCTGATTCCGCTTCAATGACCACTGGTTTTAATAAATCCTCAGGGTCATAAATTCTAAGATTATCAATATAAATTGCATTTCCAATATTTGCTGCATAATTAAAATGAATCGGAGCTCTTATAACGGTTTGGTTATCGGAGATGGTAAATTGAATTGTAAATTCTTTCCATTCCGTAGTTAGATTAGCAGGACGTATCGCCCCGTATTCATTATATGAATAATTACCAACAGTAAAGTTAACTTGCGCACCGGCAGTCTCAGCTTTGGCCCAAACCGAATAATTATATTTACCTCCCGGTGTTACCGGTATGCTATCGGCAACGGCCTGAATTGACCATTGATTAGTTCCCAGCGTATTGGGTACAATTTTAAGTGAATGATTCCCATGCTGTGCAGTATCGGCTACAACTTCGAAATCTGCTACGGCACCATCCATTAATTGAAGCAACCAACCGTCAATACCGGTAAGAGAATCGGTATAAACACCAGGATCTGTCGCTTCGAAACTACCGTTAGTTACGAGCTGAGCATTAACAATGCCTGTTATCAAAGTTAGTATCAGTAGGATGGAAAAAATAATATTGCTGTTTAACCGTATAATTATACGACTCATTATGACCTCCTTTTTTACTTAATAAGAACTTATATTATTGCTTTTAATATAATTAATCCCATTCTTAAAAACATAAAGGTTAAAAAAATTTTAACGGATTTACTTACTTCACAAGCATTAATTTTTTAACACTAACAAAATTATTAACCGGCCTATCACTTAATTGAACCGGGATTGCTTCGATTTTATAAAAATAAATTCCCGAAGTTAAACCTGTATCATTAAATTTTACACTGTGATAACCTGCATCATAATTTCTGTTCACGATCTCTTCTACAGCTTTTCCTAAAATATTATACAATAAGTTTATGGTATGGAAACAAAAGTTGAAATACTTGATGCTTCTAAATTTAAAATAAAACTATTATTATCTATATAAATATCTTCTCCCTGCATGACACTTTTAAATTCTGAAGTTGTATACGGAGTAAAAGTATTCTTTGTGAGGTTTCGTATTTTGAAAGCCACATCCTCAGGAGTAGAACTTGTGTTAATTGCAATAATGACTTCTTTAGAAGACAGACTGTCTCTATAAGCTGTAATATGAACATTCGAGATAGGTGGGAAAAAAATGCTATCAACTCTATAATCGCCTGGACGAATATATTTTGAGAATTGAGACATAACGTAACCTTTTTTTGTGATGTCTCCTTTGTTGGCATACGTCCCGTCAGCAATAGGACCATAATACCTGACTATATACCACCATACATACGCGCTCATATTTGCATTCATACAATCATTGATGTTTTTGGCAGTCTGGATGGCGCCAGTCCAACCTATGTCAATACTAAGATTGGTTGGTGGGTTGCCGCTATTTATCAAATATTCGGTCATCCATACTTCCTTTCCTTTTTCCTCCGCCAACGGATAGGAAGCTAGACCACCACCGTATATATGCCCGCAAACAATATCTGTATTTGCACAAGCTACGGAATCATTTAATATTGGATCAGACATCACTCGCCTAAACTGAAAGGATTCCGGAGCCATCACCTTTGCTCCGGTAATAGCATGAGCATTTTCTTTCATAAATCTAAGCATTTCATCAGATGTCCAGCTGGTCCAGTTTCCCGTGATATCAGGCTCATTTTGAATAGAAACGCCATAAATAGGCACTCCATTATTTTCCATATATGTGACAAATGAATCCAGGTGTGCAGCATATTCATCATACATATCATAACGAACTCTGCTTATATTACCTACCGTTTCAACCATTTCATCCGGCGCAAACCAGGGCGAAGCAATGATGGTTGCACCCATTTCATAAGCTTTCTTTGCCGTCGGTACACTTCGGTTCCAATTATCACTATTTGGTTCAACCATTAGTCGCAGAATAGTAAATCCAAGCTGACCGTACCCGGTACCAAATGCAGTTTCAATTTCAGAATCAGTCATATCGGGTCTCCACATAAGTATATTTGCTGCCCCAAAGCCCCTGATAATTTGATGTAGATTGTTAAAATCAATTTTGACAGTCGGTAAATAATCTACAGTAAAATTAATTGTTGTATCATTTTTAACCTGAATATTATCAAATTGATTAGAAATGATTGCCGGATAAGTGTCTTCTGTGTTTTCAATCCGAACAGTGTAACTACCTCCGTCGGATAATTCACTCATTTCACGGTTTGTTGCCGATATATGTGGAAGATTGATTTGCCGTGTTGAAAGAAAGTTTTGTGTACCCGAATTCAAAAGCATTTTTTTGACCTGGGATTTGCCTCCTGCCTGAAGCTTGTAAAGATATATACCATTAGCTACTCTTTGACCCAAGCTGTTCCGACCATCCCATAATACTTTATGTACACCAGCAGTTTGGAACCCAACTCTAAATTCTCGAACTTCTCTCCCAAGTATATCGTAAATGGTTACCCTGATATCCGATTGTTTGTTTACGTTATATGGTATAACTGTTGAAGAGGAAAAGGGATTGGGATAATTCTGGGCTAACTGAAAATCAGCTGGAAGATTATTATTTGGCTCAATGGAAGTTGGTAATCCGAATTGGTAATTTCCGCTATCATCCGTTATAGCTGAGTATTTTTTTGTAGTATCAACATCATCAATAAAAGTAATTGAAGCTTGTTTTATAGTAAATCTACCTGATTTTACTGTTCCTTGTACTGTTAAGGTTTGCGCTTTTGCTTGAAAACAAAATATTACCAGGAACAAACAAGGAAATACCAAACTCTTATTCATCTAAAATCTCCATTTATATTTATATGATTCAATTAAACTAAAAAAATCAATACTCATCCGTTCTGAAAGGCGAAGCCGGAAGTCCTTCCTTATTATACAAATTCGCTCCTTCAGGATTATCCGCCCAGGCATATCTTACGGCCATAGGGTTTTCAACTTTATCACTCCAGACAATTACTTTGTTATTCTTAATTTTTGCATTTGCCCAAACAAACTTTTTATCCGTGCCGCAAATGGCAAAATTTTTCAGTTGCTCACCTCCTTTCGCCATTAAGCCGCTGCCAATGCTTGTAAATGTTAAAATTGTTTTATTCCCCTCAACAGTCATCGATTTATAAAGTGGACCGGAGTATACAACTTCATCATCACCATACGCCACTTTCTGTGCAGCCAGTGCAAGCCTTTTTCCGACATCTTTTTTGTTGAGTGGATGAATATCATTCCATTCACCAATGTCGATTGCAACAACCATAGCCGTATTAGGCAGAGATAAAGTTTTTAGCTGGGCTTCCCGTAACAATGCCCAATTACTTTCAGAAGGTTCTGGTTTTGCCTCCATAAAATTAGGGAGCTGGACAAATAAAAACGGGAAGTCTCCCTGTTTCCAATTTTTGCGCCAGTCTTTGATTAATGCCGGAAAAAGGTTTCTGTATTCAACCGGTCTACCAGCATTGGACTCTCCCTGATACCATACGACTCCTTTAATTTTATAGTCGAGTAATGGCGCAATCATTGCATT
>Ga0209427_10008128_pt1 | contig 11823 bp, 11 predicted proteins | sample DeeMarSWOR136_30_FD_187465 | JGI IMG/M metagenome (GOLD analysis project Ga0209427, IMG submission 187465) | Marine sediment microbial communities from White Oak River estuary, North Carolina - WOR-1-36_30 (SPAdes) (version 2) | ecosystem: Environmental > Aquatic > Marine > Intertidal zone >... | reverse complement strand
CCCCTACCGGTTGCTTACTATGTGTACTACGGTTCAATCCAGAAAGAGGGCAGTGGCAGCCTGATAAGGTTTTTCTATAGCAAAACCGCTGATTTTACGCAGGCGGGTGTATGCAGTCTGCAGTGAGCGGGCTTGACAGTCAGCTTGCGATATGGTAGGAATATAGTTGCGTTTTTACGAAAGAGGTGGTGGAGGGGATGGGGGGTATTGATTTAGTAATTTTCTCGCTACAGGCGAGCATATAACTCGATACCGATCATTTTCTGGTGAGTTTAAAAAGGAATTCGGGGTGATGTTGTGCCCTGAAGGGCTGAAATCGACTCAGAACACGGACTGGATGATTGAGGTAGACCTATCGGGGCAAGAAAGGAGGGCGACTTAAAATTGGGTAACATAAACGTAGCCATAATAGGCGTGGGTAACTGTGCTTCATCACTGATTCAGGGGGTTCACTATTACCAGGACGCAAAAGAGAGTGAGTTCGTGCCCGGGCTGATGCATGTTAATCTTGGGGGTTATCACATACGGGATATCAATTTTGTAGCGGCTTTTGATATCGATAAGAACAAGGTCGGTAAGGATTTGGCGGAAGCAATATATACCTGGCCAAATAACACCTTCAAGTTCTGCGAGGTACCGACCACCGGGGTCAAGGTTCAACGGGGTATGACCCATGACGGTTTGGGTAAGTATCTGTCTCAAATGATACAGAAGGCACCGGGTTCAACCGTTGATATCGTTGAGGTGCTCAAAGAAACCAATACCGACGTGGTTATCAGCTACTTGCCGGTTGGCTCCGAGGAAGCAACCAGGTGGTATGTTGAGCAGATTTTGGAAGCCGGTTGCGGTTTCATTAACTGTATCCCCGTTTTTATTGCCCGGGAGAAGTACTGGCAGAAGCGCTTCGAGAAGAAGGGCCTGCCAGTCATTGGCGACGATGTAAAGTCGCAGGTTGGGGCAACCATTACCCACCGGGTATTGACCAGGTTATTCAGGGACCGTGGCGTAAGGATGGAGCGGACCTATCAGCTAAACTTCGGCGGCAACACCGATTTCTACAACATGCTGGAGAGGGAGCGTCTGGAATCCAAGAAGATATCGAAAACAAATGCGGTTACCTCTCAGCTTGACTACGAGCTTGGCTCCGGAGATATCCATGTTGGCCCCAGTGACTATGTTCCCTGGCTAGCTGACCGCAAGTTCTGCCATATCAGGATGGAAGGGAAGACATTCGGGGACGTTCCTCTGAACCTCGAGCTAAAACTCGAGGTATGGGACAGTCCCAACTCGGCAGGGGTGGTTATAGATGCTATCAGGTGCTGTAAGCTTGCCATGGAAAAGGGACTGAAGGGAGCACTGATAGAGCCATCATCCTATTTCATGAAGTCGCCACCTGTTCAGTACTCGGACGACGAAGCCCACCGAATGGTGGAAGAGTTCATTAAGACGAATAGCACCACCAATAGCGGTGGTGAAAAGTAAATCTATTTCGGGGCTCATTTACCAGGGCTGATTTTAATAATCGATTCTGGAGATAGGATTTTAAGCGGCGCTCTATGAAAATAGCATTGGTCTCGCCTTATGACTTTGCTCACCCGGGTGGGGTTGGTAGCCATATCTCCTCACTGGAGCGATATTTCACCCGGATGGGCCAAGAGGTGAAGGTCATAGCGCCCGCATCCAGAGAGATCTCCGATTTTGGCGACAGATTCATTCCTATTGGTAAACCTTATCCTTTTCCCAGCAGTGATTCCGTTGTTCGTGTCAGTATTTCACTGAGGCTGGGTCCAACAATCAAGGAAGTACTGGCCAGAGAGAAATTCGATATTATCCACCTCCATGAGCCGTTTATGCCCATGCTGTGCAGTGCTGTGCTACGCTTTTCTAACACAACGAATGTAGGCACCTTTCATGCCTGCCAGGGTAAGCCCGGCTATAACTGGGGTAGACCTATCAGTACCTGGATGATACGCCATCGAGTCCACAAGCTTCATGGTAGAATTGCCGTGTCCAAGCCAGCAAGAGACTTCCATGTCAAGTATGTCCCCGGTCACTACGAGATTATACCCAACGGTATTGATCTGGAGCACTTCTCCGACAATGTATCCCCTATTGAGGAATACGACGATGGGAAAATTAACATATTATTCCTGGGACGACTGGAATTTCGTAAAGGTGTCAACTATCTACTCAAGGCGTACCTACAGATTAAACAGGAGATACCAAACTCACGACTTCTGATAGTGGGACCTGGCACCAGACTACGCAAGAGGTATGAAAAGTGGGTCAGGCGACACCACTTAGAGGACGATGTAATCTTCACCGGTTTTGTATCTGATTCTGACAGGATTCGATATTACAAGACGGCTGATATATTCTGTGCTCCGGCGACGAGCCGGGAAAGCTTCGGCATTGTTCTGGTTGAGGCTATGGCTCTGGGTAAACCGATTGTCGCCACCAATATAGCCGGCTATGCCAGCGTGGTATCTGATGGTGAAGAGGGGCTGCTGGTGCCACCGTGTGATGCTCCAGGGTTAGCCCAGGCCCTGATGACGGTAATGAATGACCAGAAACTTAGAGAACAGATGGGGGTAAAGGGAAAGCTCAAGGCCAAGGAATATAGCTGGGAATACGTCGGTCAGAGAGTGTTCGATTACTATAATCAGGTGATTGATAAAAATCAAGGAAAGAATCTAAAAGAATAGGGTTATACTGGTTTTACAGAGGGTATGTGATTTGTTAGGCAATCTTCGTGGAAATTGTATTCTATGATAAGGTTACCTGAATTACGCAAGACCGCAGGTTATTTCTTCACTCAACATCTGGTTCGACTCCTGGCCAAGACACCAATAACACCCAATGCCTTAACCTGGTTTGGCCTATTGGTGGCTATCGGTGCCGCGGTACTAATCAGCACAGGGCACATTTTTGCGGCCGGCTTCGTGGTGCTTGTCGGCGGGTTTTTCGATATGCTGGACGGAGCACTGGCTCGACTGACCAACAGCACCAGCCGATTCGGTGCCATACTCGACTCTACACTCGACCGACTGTCTGAGGCAGTGATTTTGCTGGCTATTCTGGTGGCGTATACCAGAGGGCTGGTCGAGCCGGCGGTCGCCGGTGTGGTGGTCGTCGGGCTTGCCTGGCTGGGTTCTTTGCTGGTGAGTTACATCCGGGCAAGGGCGGAGGCACTGGGAATTGAGTGTGAGGTGGGGATATTTACTCGGGCGGAGAGGGTTGTTATACTAGTGTTGGGTCTTTTGCTAGGCCAAATTGATAGTGCCCTTTTGATTGCTCTGGCGGTAATAGCGGCGCTCAGTCTGGTAACTGCCGGCCAGAGGCTGGTTTATGTGTGGCAGAAGACAAGAAAAATGACTTAGGGGGGTATTATGCCGGTTATTGCTGTTATCGGAGCTCAATGGGGAGATGAGGGGAAGGGCAGAGTGACTGATATGCTTGCCGAGAAAGCTAATTTGGTGGTGCGATTTTCCGGTGGTGATAACGCCGGGCACACCGTAATAAATCCCTACGGCGAGTTTGCACTGCAGCTTGTCCCCTGCGGTATTTTTAATCGTGAGGCTGTATGTATAATCGGTAACGGGGTGGTGATTAATCCCGCGGTGTTAATTGATGAGATGGAGCGGCTTAACCAGCGGGGCGTTGATACTTCCAAGCTGTTTATCAGTGACCGGGCCAACCTGATTATGCCCTATCATATCCTGCTTGATGGTCTTGAGGAGGAATCACGGGGCGGTAAGGCGATAGGCACAACGCGCAAGGGTATAGGTCCGGCGTTTGCTGATAAGATAGCCAGGTCTGGTATAAGGGCTGGCGACCTTCTGGACAAGGGAGCATTCCTTGAGCGACTTCGCCTGGTACTTGACAATCAGAACAAAATTCTGACCAATGTTTACGGTGCCGAGCCTCTATCACTGGACGAAGTATTCCAGCAGTACTGCCAGTATGGTGAGCGGCTGGCTCCTCACATAAAGGAAACAACAGTAATGCTGGAGGAGGCGTTGAACAGAGAGGAGATGGTGCTACTGGAGGGGGCACAGGGGACATTACTCGACCCTGATTTCGGCACATATCCTTTTGGAACTTCCTCTCCGTCAATTGCCGGAGCAGGGAGTCTGGGTTCCGGTATCGGGCCTACCAAAATCAGCCGTGTCATCGGGGTCTACAAAGCCTTCTGCTCCCGGGTTGGCGAGGGTCCGATGCCTACCGAACTGAAGGACGAGACAGGTGACCTGATAAGGGAGCGGGGTCATGAGTACGGTACTGTTAGCGGACGACCGCGCCGCTGTGGCTGGTTTGATGCTGTTGCCGCCCGCCACAGCAGCCGGGTGAACGGTTTTACCGGAATGGCAATTACCCGTCTGGATATTCTCGATGCCCTGCCCAAGCTGAAGATATGTGTTGGCTACAAGCTGAACGGAGAGACCATTAACCACTTTCCGGGCAGCGCGGTTGCGCTGGAGAAGTGTGAGCCCGTGTATGAGGAGATGGAGGGGTGGCAGACTTCCACATCCGATGTTCGGGAGTATGCCGAGCTGCCGGTGCAGGCCCGCCAGTATATAGAAAGGCTGGAAGAGCTGATAGCCTGCCCGGCCAATATCATATGTATAGGAGCGAAGCGCGAGCAGGCGATCTTAAAAGAGCCTATTCTCTAGCGGTATTCGGTGGATTTTTTATTTTCCTAGGTTAGTTTATAATTCCTACGGGTCAGATAGTTTCCTAAAAGCATCGACGTTATAATCACCAAGGGTAAGGATACAAGCAGTCTTATTGCGGTGAATTTTATCCCCAAGAAGGATGCTTCAAATATGGCCATTGGAATTCGACAAATTGCCGAGGCTCCAATATAGGTAAAGATTACACTGAGTTTGGCGCCTTTGCGGTACAATGAGTAAGCCACAGGAAAGGCCACATATAAGCCGCCTACTGTTGTACCGGCAAGCAGTATTGCCCATGCATATCCCATAGGGCCAGATTTTTCACCGAAATGCCTTTCTATAGTTTCTGTCTTCACCCATGTTTCAAAAAGACCTATCAGAATAAAGGCGCACGGTAGTATCTTGAGCATTTCGAGTGAAAAGGAGCCAAAATTGCGGCTGATTTCCTTTCCAGGGCCAAACCCAGATATCCAGGAAACGATTAAGAAAATAGCATAGGACGATATGAGAACTATCCTGATAATTGTGCCTCGCTTCATTAGAATATCTCCCCGAAGAAAAGGCCTGTTATTACCGCAACAACAAGGGCTATTAGTAAGCTAATCGTATTTCGAATTATGGTTACATTTGCACCAAAATACTGCTTTTCTATAGGGTAGGTGAGCACACCGACCATCATAAGGGTAGTTGTGAAGGCCGATAGGACCATATATAGTACGCCTTTGGTCAATAAAATACCGCACAATGGGAATGCGATGAAACCGGGCATCAGTGTTATAGAACCGATAAAGGTCGCAAAGAGAACACCGATGAATTTATTATCACTTCCGAGGTAATTTAAGATAACTTCGTCAGGGATGAAAAAGAGGACGATTGAGACAAGGATGAGCATAATCAAAAAGGCGGGCAGAATGTTTACGAATCTTCTGATGGCAATCTTGATAGCGTTGAATGTTTTGCCACGGCTAGCAACAAGAGAAATTGCTACGGCTAGACCCGTAAATATATACAAATAGATCATTTGCAGTGAAGGTTTTACACCGGTAAGTCGATCCTGTATTTTTTCAGGGTGTCTTTGATGAGCGCGGCCGACTTTTCGTCCGGCTCGGTGAGGGGCAAGCGAGGTTTTCCTACCCTGAAGCCGACCTGATTGAGGGCGTATTTCACCGGAATCGGGTTGGAGACGACAAACAGGGCATTGACCAGCGGCAGGAGATGGCGGTGTATATCGGCGGCTTTATCTGCGTTACCGTCAACAAAGCTATAGATCATCTCGTTGATTTGTTTGCCGACCAGATGAGAAGCGACACTGATTACGCCATAGCCGCCCACAGCCAGCAGGGGCAGGGTATCGGTATCGTTGCCACTCCAGACAAGAAAGTCTTTCCCGGCACCGTCGATAATCTTGGCAATCTGCTCCAGATTACCGCTGGCTTCCTTCACGCCGATAATGTTGTCTATTTTACTCAGCCGGACAGTTGTCTCGACCGACAGGCTGGTGACGGTGCGTGAAGGCACATTATAAGGGATGCAGGGCAGACTGGTGCTCTCGGCGATAGTCTTGAAGTGCTGGTACAGACCTTCCTGAGTTGGCTTGTTATAGTAGGGGACTACCAGCAGGCAAGCATCAACGCCGACTTTCTCGGCCCCTTTGGTTGCTTCCAGGGCTTCGGCGGTGCTGTTGCTCCCAGTACCGGCAATAATCGCTCCGCGATCGCCCACGGCCGATTTTACCTCAGCGAAGAGACGAAGCTCCTCGTCGCGGACAAGGGTGGGAGATTCTCCCGTGGTACCAACAACCACCAGGCCTTCACTTCCCGAGTCGAGTAGAGCCAGAGCCAGCTTCTTAGCCTGCTCATAATCAACTGCCCCTTCCTCGGTGAAAGGGGTTACCATTGCCGTAAGTAATCTTCCCGGTTTTTTCATTTTGCTAACCTCCTGGAGATTGCCATCCTCTTTTAACCATCTCTTCAGCTATCTGGACCGCATTGAGGGCGGCTCCCTTTCGTAAATTATCGGATACCACCCACATAGCCAGACCACGGGGATGTGAAGCATCCTGGCGAATACGCCCGACATATACCTCGTCAGTTTCGGCGGCAGACCAAGCGTGAGGATAGAGGCTGATAGTGGGGTCGTCCAGCACCTTGACACCGGGCGCCCTGGAAAGAATACTCCTGGCCTCATCGGGAGTCATCGGGCGGGAGAATTCTACATTGACTGCCTCACTATGTCCCCTGATTACAGGAACACGTACGCAGGTAGCCGAGATAGCAATATCATCGGCGTGCATTATCTTCCTGGTCTCTTCGACCATCTTCCACTCTTCTTTGGTGTAGGCATTGTCCAGAAAGACATCTATCTCAGGCAGGACGTTAAAGGCTATCTGGTGGGGGTAGACACTGGGGACAGGAGTTTGCCCGTCCAGCACCTGCTTAGCCTGTGTTGTCAGTTCCTCCACAGCTTCCCGGCCAGTACCTGATACCGACTGGTAGGTATCGACAACGATGCGTTTTATAGGGTTAACCTTATGCAGGGGCCATAGAGCTACCACCATCTGGATGGTAGAGCAGTTGGGATTGGCAATAATCCCCTTATGCCACTTGATGTCCCCCGGGTTTACCTCAGGCACTACCAGCGGGACTTCAGGATCCATTCGGAAGGCTTTGCTATTATCGATAACAACGGCTCCCGACTGGGCAGCTACTGGTGAGAAGTGGTGACTTAGTTCAGAGCCAACCGAGAAAAGGGCGATATCTATTGCATCAAAAGACTCAGGAACAGTCTCTTTGACTTCGACCTCCTGGTGGTTGACGAACATCTTCTTACCAGCCGAGCGGTCGGAGGCGAGGAGGTGAACCGATGCCATAGGGAATTTACGTTCCTCGAGGCATTTGATGAACTCCTGCCCCACCAGTCCGGTAGCACCAACAATGGCCACGTTGTATTTTTTCATTACCCATTCTCCAGACCCAGCAGGGCATCCAGACTTCGTATTAACCCCTTACGTTTAATTACTTCCTTCACGGCTATGATAACGCCGGGCATGAAGGCTTCTCGACTAATCTGGTCATGTCGGATGTGAAGCGTTTGTCCTGGTGCACCCAGAATTACCTCCTGGTGCGCCATAAAACCGGGCAACCGTGTACTATGAATGTTGATACCTTCGACCTGTTCTCCCCGGCTCACCGAGTCCTTCTCCTGAACGGGAGGCCGGTCGAAGGGTTTACCCCTGGCCTGGGCCATGGCTCTGGCGGTGAGTCGGGAAGTCCCGGAAGGTGAATCCACTTTCAAGTTGTGATGTAGCTCTATGATTTCAGCGTAGTCAAGGTATCTGGCGGCTATCCTGGACAGGTGCATCATGAGAACTGCACCCAGGGCGAAGTTGGGCGCTACTACTGCTCCCACCCCGTTAGCTTTAACCAGGCGCTCAATTTCTTCAAGGTCAGTATCGGTAAGCCCGGTGGTCCCTATTACCAGGTTAACCTTACTTTTGGTGGCAATACGCACTGCGGGCATTGTTGCCCCGGCAATAGTGAAGTCCACCAGCACATCGGGCTTTTGACCGGAAATAATGCTGTCAAGGTCGGCGGACAAGGGCACGCTGGTGGAGCCGTCAGGTAAGGAGAGCTGGTCCTGTGGCACATTTAAGTCCACGGCACCAACTACCTGTGTTTCCGGTTCCCGACATAGAGCGTTGATAACTTCACGACCCATCCTGCCCAGCGCTCCATGAACTACGACCTTTATTATGCTCAATGCCGAACTCCTTTTTCTAATACTGTCGTTTCGGTCTGGCAAGATGCGGTCGCTGTGGAGAGCGCATATCGCGCTGTTTTCTAAACGGGCGACCTGTGGATGAAGGTCTTCTTCTATCGCCCTCGGATGATTCGCCAGGTTTTTCGAATACTGCTTTTCTCGACAGGCCTATTTTACCGTCCTCGTTCTTGATTACCTTAACAGTAATCTCGTCACCCACTTTAACTTCATCCTCGATGCTGGCTACATGATAGTTGGCCAACTCACTGATGTGAACCATGCCTTCCTTGCCGGGCAGGATTTCGACAAAAGCCCCGAAGTTGAGCAGGCGGGTTACCTTACCGGTATAGATGCTGCCGACTTCGATATCCTTGATCAAGCCTTCTATTATCTGGATAGCTTTACGTGCGGCTGTCTCATCAGTAGCGCCGATGTATACAGTACCATCATTCTCAATATCAATAGTGGTCTTGGTTTCGTCAATAATCGACCTGATTGTCTTGCCTCCGGGTCCGATGACCGTGCCGATTTTATCCGTATCAATCATCATCTTGTGCATCCGGGGTGCGTAGCGGCTGATTTCGGGCCGGCTGGTACTGATAGTGTGATGCATTACGTCCAGGATGAATAGCCGTGCTTCTCTGGCCTGGTGTATTGCCTTTTGCATTATCTCCAGACTTACGCCCAATAGTTTGGTATCCATCTGTAATGCCGTGATGCCTTCACTGGTGCCAGCGACCTTGAAGTCCATATCACCGTAGTTGTCCTCAATTCCCTCGATATCGGTCAGGACTTGGTACTTTCCTTTCTCATCATTGACCAGCCCCATAGCTATTCCGGCCACAGCCCTCGTTATTGGTATTCCGGCATCCATTAATGACAGACTGCTGGCACAAACACTGGCCATGGATGTGCTACCGCTGGAACTGAGCACTTCGGAGACAAGGCGGATAGTGTAGGGAAAATCAGTATCCTTGGGTAATACCGGTAAAAGAGCCCGTTCCGCCAGAGCACCGTGCCCGATTTCACGACGGCCGGGCGTGCCGACGCGCTTCACTTCACCGGTGGAGAAAGGCGGGAAATTATAGTGGTGCATGAAGCGTTTGGTCTCTTCTATGCCCAGTCCATCAAGCTGTTGCTCCTTCCTGATAGAACCCAGGGTGGTTATTGTCAGCACCTGTGTCTGTCCGCGGCTGAACAAAGCTGAACCGTGAGTACGGGGCAGAAGTCCGGTTTCACAGCTAATTTGTCTGACCTCTGTCAGGCTACGCCCACTGATACGCCGTCCCTTTTCAAGGATATTTGTTCTTATGGCGACTCTGATCTCTTTATCGAAAGCAGTTAGTATATCTTCTTTGGAGAACTGCTCCCCCAGCTGGTTGATAAGCTCGTCCCTGAGGACAGAGAGTGCCTTTTCTCGCTCGGCTTTCTCCGGCTGGAACAGGGCCGGTTCAAGCCTGTCCCTGGTAATCGATGAAAGGGCTGATGCGAGCTGGGGGTCTATTTCTTTGACTTGTACGTCGTTTTTGGGTTTGCCAACAGTCTGCTGAAGCTGCTCCTGAAGCCTGATGACATTCTGGTTTTCATTATGCCCAAACTCAATCGCCTGCATAAGGATATTCTCCGGAATCTCCCTGGCTCCGGCTTCCACCATGATTACGGCATCTTTAGTACTGGCGACTACCAGGTCGAGCTGGCTGTATTCAAGCTGGGCGAGAGTTGGATTCAGCACGAACTCATCGTTGATATAACCAACGCTGACAGCACCCACCGGGCCGTGAAAAGGCACCTCTGATATTGATAAGACTGCCGAGCCGCCGATGACTGCCAGTATATCGGGGTCGTTTTCCTGGTCGGCGGACAGGACGGTGATGATAAGCTGGATATCCTTTCGCCACTCCTTGGGTAGCAGGGGACGTAAAGGTCGGTCGGTGAGGCGACTCGCCAGTGTTGCCTCCTGACTGGGACGTCCCTCCCTTCTGATAAAGCCGCCCGGTATTTTCCCGGCGGCATATAGTCTTTCTTCATAGTCGATAGTGAGTGGTAGAAAATCTGTGCCTTCTCTGGGTTCGTCACTAACGCAGGCGGTGACCAGAACCACGCTATCTCCATAGTGGACGGTTACCGCACCGCTTGCCTGTTCAGCAAGTTTCCCTGTTTTAATAATGAGGTTTCTACCTCCAACCTCACACTCGAAGTCTTGAGTTTCTGTCAATATTTTCTCCTTATTGTGCCTCTATTTACGCAGGCCCAGGTCCTTGATTAGCTTATGGTACCGGCCTACATCCTCTTTACTGAGGTAGGAAAGCAGCCTCCTTCTCTGTACTACCAGCTTGAGTAAACCACGCTGTGTGCTGTAGTCATGGCGGTTGGCCACCATATGCCCGGTCAGCTGGTTTATCCTCTCGGTGAGCAGGGCTACCTGAACCTCGGTTGAGCCTGTATCTCCCTTATGTTTCTGATACTTATTTACAATATCCTGCTTCTTTGTCTTGTCCAAATTGTACTCCTGGTTACATATATATTTTATGTTGTAAATTAATGGGTCACCAAATTATAACACACCTGAGCGTAACTGTAAATTATTGTACGGGTATTGAAAAAATACACGGTAACGTGTATAATTAGCAACGGTGTAATGCAGTAATGTGGTAGTGTAGATTGAGGTTAATGGAAAAGCCATCAGAGAGGCAGGTCGTCGGAATCTGGCAGAAACGGCTCTTGGGGAAAACCAGGCTGGAGAGCGAGGAAGGTGAACCGTTAGAGATAATCTATCCAGGCAGGGTCAATGACGACCGGGGGGCTGATTTCAGGGATGCGGTGATTTCTACCGGAGGCAGGCTGGTCAGGGGGGATATAGAGGTCCACGTTAATTGCAACGATTGGTGGGCTCACCGGCACCACCTTGACCCTGTTTACAATAGAGTAGTGCTGCATGTGGTGATGTGGAACAATAGCCGGGAAGTTACCCGTCTTCAGAACGGAAAGAGTATTCCGGTTCTGGCCCTGAATAAATATGTGGGAGTTCCAGATGACCACCAGCCCGGTTTTGAATCTTACCCAACCGCTTCAAATCTGCCCTTCCTCAGGGCTGGCGGCCGTCTCAGTATAGATAATATGGTGGAGGTCTTTGACAGGGCGGGGGAGGAGAAATTTCTGACCAAGGCGGCTGGCTTTCAAGAGGACCTTGGCGAGGTAGGGGCCGGTCAATCCCTTTACCGGGGGATAATGAGGGCACTGGGTTATTCCAAGAATAAACTGCCCTGTCTGGAGCTAGCCGACAGGGTACCGCTTCAGATGCTGGAGTCGATCGCCGGCAGGGGAATATCAGACGAGGAGTGCCTTGCCAGGCAACAGGCATTGTTGCTGGGGACGGCCGGGCTGTTAC
>Ga0209427_10008127_pt1 | contig 11825 bp, 12 predicted proteins | sample DeeMarSWOR136_30_FD_187465 | JGI IMG/M metagenome (GOLD analysis project Ga0209427, IMG submission 187465) | Marine sediment microbial communities from White Oak River estuary, North Carolina - WOR-1-36_30 (SPAdes) (version 2) | ecosystem: Environmental > Aquatic > Marine > Intertidal zone >... | reverse complement strand
ACTTCATAGAATTTTCCCAGCCCCACGCCCATCCTGGGTAATTCTTCTTCCCACTTGCTGTCGAACACCTGCCAGACCTTTTTACCAGGCTGGCGGACAAGCGAATTAGCTATACTCTGACCAGGGACATCTTCGTTCTCATAGCGTGCGCCGTTAATATTCACGCGTAAAAATGCACCGTTACCCAAAGGGCTCAAGGTAGCATGGGCCATGGGGGCATGGGGTGCTGGTTCCATCACTCCACCTATCCGCATAGCCATCAAATGCCCATCACCGGTGTTTAAGGGTTCCGGGGCCGCTCTAAGATTTTCGTTAGCATTCATGAAGATGTTATTGGTACGCGCAATGTCCGCTGCAGTGGAGCAGTATTTTTCCATCATATCAGGGTTATTGCCATAATCCCCAGTACAGAGCACCACAGCTTTATGGGCATTGAACTGAACATATTTACCCCTTTTATCACGGGCAATGACACCTGTAACCCGACCATTCCCTTGTCTTACCAGTTGCATTGCCCGGGTCTGGTAACGAATATCAACCCTGAGCTTTAACGTGTGTTCCTGCACGCAGTTCAACAAGAGACTGTGGTTAAGCTCTCTACTGCCATTATAACTCTGCCAGTGGCAGACCGGGTATTCTGGGTAGTATTCCCTCTTCAAATCGAAGCCGGCCGGGCGCGGCCACTGGTACATACGCGTTTCAATCCCGGCGGCATCTGACATATCCATTAACCAGTCTAGAACGGCACCACTTTTGTTGGCCCACAATCGATAAAATCTTTGGTCAGGTTTGTTTCCTGCCCATTTCAGAAGCTGTAGACAGACATCATCCTTGTCAACCTTAATACCCAATGTTTTCTGAACCCTACTATCTATGGCGGCAATATGCCCACCAGCCCACCTGTAGGTAGTGTGTTTGTCAATCTGTATTACTTTAGCGCCCGCCTGTGCTGCTGATAGCGCTGCTGCCTTACCCGATGTTCCTGCACCAACCACTACAACATCTGTGGTTACTGCTTCCTCTATTTCCCCTGCTGAAATTGGCGGAGGTGGCACCTCAAAGGATTCCTTTTTGGCCATGTTCACCTCCCTTTGATTCTTTCTATCAGGGAGGAAGTGCCTGCGTTACCTTCCTGAACCAGAAGTCACTGTAACTATGGGTCTCAGTAATGACAACGTAGCGTTCAGACCTCGTTCAAAGATTTGCTAGAAATTCCTTCCACGGCGTGGCCACTAACGTCTCGGTTTCCGAATGTCCGTAGGCACGAATAATCATAGCCGCTTTTTCGACCTGCTTCGGGTCATCTGACTCAACAATGTCAACAAAATCAAAGCGTCCCAAAGTCGCATAACTTTCTTTGAAGACAACACCGGGACATTCACTCTTAGTCTTCGCTACTACTGTGTCCGCCATTTTCTTAAAGTCTTTAGGGTCCCCAAATGCCTCAGGGGAAACTCGGCTGAGGATGATATAGGTTGCCATGTGTACCTCCATTATCTAACCGCACGCTATGGAATGATAGTGTGCGATTGAGTCCTTGCTCAAGGAATTTCCATGTTATCCCGTCCATTCTTCAACGAACTCAATAAAATCTTTTACCGGCAAGTGCCCCGCAAGCCCCGCCTGAAAATCCATTTGCCTGAGGGAAAGACCTTTTTGCATTTCTCCACTCCCTTGACAGCCCCCACGCAAAATTATTCGGTTTCAGGCTCCCTGGTCGGATTTCCGCGACGCGCGACCTGAATGTGGGAGATCAATCCATTACGCAGGGTGTAATGGACGAACACGTGCAGGCTTGCGGATTCACCTTTCTTGAGAGGAATGACAGTAAAGTTAGGCGCGTCCTTGATCGCGGTGAACCGGGCCGTGATGTCTGCGGCGATCCCGTCATCATCCGCTACCAACCGGTTAATCTTCAGGTCCTCACGAACCTCCCGGAACATCTTGCGATAATAGCTGATTATGCCATCCTTACCGTGGATCGGCGGTACAGAGCTCAGCTCCAATATCACATCGTCGGTATAGTAGGCAGCAAAAAGGTCAAACTCCCCCTCGCTGAATGCACGCGTATAAGCCAGAAAGGCGGCGCGTTGGCCCGGGGAACCCCCGAGCCGGGGCGCCTTGCTAACCCCGTAGTCGCGTGGCCAAATCGCAGACTTGAGTTCGGCAATTTTGCCGTTGCGCAGCTTGTATATGACAAAGAACTTGACCGTAATCATCTCTCCGGGCTTGAGTTCACCGAACGGATAATCCGGCCTTGCCTTCAAGGCATAGAAATCCATATCGATCTCGGCGAAGATCCGGTCCTTGTCCTGAAGCACGAGCTGAGGGCGCATTATTTCGCGCACGCCGTCGTGGGCAAATTTTAGGAAATCCAGAAATGCAGCCCGATCCGGGATGACACGCCTGTCTCCAGTATAGACAAAATCCTCCGTGAAATAGGTCTCCACGAGCTTGATGTCATCGCCATTGTTAAACACCTCAGCGTACTTTGCGAAATCGAACATTGCTCCCTCCCTAGTGTCAAGTCAAGCCGGTAAGGAATTCCTCAACAAGGTTACGTGTCCTATTTTAGAAAGTGTGAAAAAACACGTTTCCTCTTGACCACCGCCGATGATCACGAGGTCAGCGGTAAGATATTCGGCCTTTGTAATCATACCAATTTCTCCCCTTTATGAAAAACTGCACCATTTTCAAGAGATAGTTGTATTACCTTGACTCTAAAAGGTTGAGAAACGATATATAGAAAAAAGTCATTCTGTCAATATTGAAAATGAGAGGACTTTCCCCCCAAAATTTAAGGAGAATTGAACGGTAAAGGGTAGTGGCAGCAAGCCCTCTGATTACCTTCTCTCATACCTTTAACATGGTAAGCCTGTTTGATAGAACGTTGCCAAGGTGGCAAGAAATGAAGTCGTTACATCGAACCCAAGGGGAAACCCAGAGGCAAACGCAGAAGCTTGATAGCATTGTCTCGGTAGATCTTCTGCTTCTCTTCATCGCTCAGCCCCATGCGCTCCACCGACTCAATGGTCTGGCGGATGAGCCGCCGGCCAAGCTGATTGTCAAAGGGCACGTCCGTACCAAAGACCATCTGGTCTACGCCAGCGAAAGCCCGGGCGCACTGGAGCGCCGCGGTATTGCCGCTGACGGCTGTATCGTAGAAAATTCGCCGGAAGTACACCAATGCGTGCTCCTTTAAATCGACATCCCGCTGGCCCATGAGCATTTCGTTAACATCATCGCCCCAGTCCAGCCTTCCAGCCAGATAAGGAATTATTCCCCCGCAGTGGTGGGTCACCACCTTCAAGCCTGGAACCCTCTCCATAACACCGCTATAGACCAGGCGACATACGGCAAGAGCGGTAGCATATGGCCAACGCAATTTCGTCCAAAGCCGGTACTTGGAAATTTTCTCACCTCTGTAGTCAGGCGTGCTCATCTCCCCCAGCGGATGGATAAAAATGGGGCGGCCGAGCTCCGCCATTTGCTCATAGAGGGGGATAAACTCCGGTGCGTCGAGGGGCTTGCCTAGGATGTCCGTACCGACCTCTACTGCACGGAGCCTGAGATCTTTCATGGCCCGCTCGGCCTCAGCCAAGGCAGCCTCGGGGTCGTTCATAGGTAGTGTGGCGATACCAGCCGCAAAGCGTTCCGGATAATTTTGCACCAGCTTAGCAAGCTCGTCATTGGCGATCCGGGCCAGCTCAATGGCCACAGGGGCTGGTGCGATGGCGTAGGATGGGGGAGAAGCGATGGATATCACCTGAATGTAGCCGTCGAATGCGTCCATGATTCGAAACCGGGCCTCCAGGTCCACCAAGGTGGGAACGGTCTTGGCCCAACGGGACGAGGGGAGGCTCAGATCGCGGCCGGTTACCTTTTTCTCTAAGGTTTCCTGATATTTCTTGGGCAGAATGTGATTGTATACATCAATAATCATTTGGCTCACCTCCATGCATCATAAGGGTTCTCGTAAGTGTATCATACCGGCACTGAGCAGGGGGGAGAGGAAACTAACTCAAAGTTTTTTGTCTATGGCTGGAGAATTGATTCTCCTTTTTTCTCACTGAAGGAGTTAATACAGGCGCTTGGGATGTTCTTCAATAGTCATAACGTCATTGAGAGATATCAAATCATTGGCAGGAAGATCTTCTCCTAGTAAACGACAGAAAAAACTCATAAGTCAACCCTTCGACTCCCTGGCCTGAAGGCCGAGGGGCTCAGGGTTGACCCTGAGCGGCGTTTCTTTACCCTGCCTTAAAAGGCGGGGTTTGGCGCCGCCGAATGGGTCAAGGGAAATCACCTTTCCGAATATCATCATACCATGAACAAGACTTGATGGGGCTATTTCCGGGGAAAACGGAGCTTCTTAAAAATAGAAGCGAAAAAGGGCCCCGGTGATTTTCTGGAATCCTAGAAATAGGCACATGGCCTCAGCCCTTCTCAGATGCTGGAAGGCGATCGGCCTCCCTGTTTTTTGAATGGTCCCCGATTCGTAGCCAATGGATCAGGGGGCAATAGGCTCACGCTATCATTACCACCGGAGTTTCGATGAGGAGAGATCCCGGCAATCTTCAGGCGATCTTTCCCTTCCGATGCTCCGGGAACCTCGATCATCGATTCCCTATAAAATCGCGAAAGACAGGCAATCAAGCTCATTTCGCACCTCTTCCACGCCACTCCCACAGGATCAGCAACACAGCCAATCCCCCACCTGCTATGTTAATGAATGAGCTCAACATAGCAGCATGGCTTTGAACGGGAATTAAAAGGCTAATACCAGCCAGCGCTAAAATGACCCGCTTAATCGGTCTGAGCTCTCTAAATAAGTAACCGGACAAGGCCGCGCTCAGTACAAAACAGCCCGCAAGGGCAGTGGCGACGCACATAAGGATCGCTTGGGGGGAACCCTTAAAGATCAATGCCGGGAAAAAGACAAATATGAAGGGGACGATGTAGGCGATAACACCCAAACGTGCCGCTGCCCAACCAGTTCGTATGGGCTCTGAACCAGCGATTGCTGCTCCCGCGTAAGCCGCTATGCATACCGGTGGTGTAACCATGGAAGCAGTGGCATAATACAAAATGAACAAGTGAGCGGCTATCGGCTCAATACCAAGCTGAACGACGGTTGGTGCCATGAGAATAGCGAGGACAATATATGCCGGAAGTGTCGGCATCCCCATCCCCAATATGAAACAGGCGATGGCAATAACCGGCAACAAAACGAAGAGATTTCCCCCTGCAACCTGCGAAAGATAGAGGGAGATAAGGAATCCACCGCCCGTATACGCTAAGGTCCCAATGACAATACCTGCCAACGCAGCAATAGGGACAATGATAAGCATGGTTGAACCGGTCTGACGCAGTGCCTCAAGGATCCACCCAAGGCGAAACCGCGTCTCTTTCTGAATGAAAAGGCCGATGAACAGTATGGAAAGCGCGCCTATGAGCGCGCACTTTTCGGGGGATAAAAATAAGACGAAGAGGGCAATGATGAGAACGGCAAATGGCAAGACGAACAAATAGCTTTTGCCCATAACGCTGGATAATCGAGGGAGTTGCTCCCTGGGCAGCCCCTTGAGGCCAGCCTTTCCGGCCTCCATATCCACTTGAAAAAAGATTGCAGCATAGTACAGGAAGGCCGGGATGATTGCAGCGATTGCCACCTGCTGGTATGGTACACCAAGGACCTCGGCCATCACGAACGCGGTAGCCCCCATGATGGGAGGGCATAGCTGGCCCCCTGTTGAGGCGACCGATTCGATAGCACCAGCCACATAAGGACGATAGCCGATCTTCTTCATGAGCGGAATCGTCACGACGCCGGTGGTAGCCACATTAGCCACCGCAACCCCAGAGATGGTTGCGAACAGGCTCGATCCCACCACGGCTATCTTTCCCGGCCCTCCGCGGAATCGACCAAAACCCGCCATGGACACATTGGTAATAAACGCCCCTCCCCCTATATTAAATAACAGGTTGCCGAAGAGGACAAAGGACAAAACGATTATGGCCGCTACGCCTAAAATAATACTGAGTATGCCGTTGGTTTCCAGAAAGAGAAAATTAACTTGCTGGTCAAAAGGAAGGCGCATTCCGGAAAATAGATCGGGTGCCACAAAGTAGAAATGAGGCAAGACAATGAAGATGAGCCCAAAGACAGCCAGGAATAGATTGGTCACTCGGCGGGTAGCCTCCAATGTGAGGGCAAGCGCTATGGTGCCGAGAATTACCCTGTCCGGCGTAATAATCCCCAAAACCAGGGTGATCTTCAGATAAAAAATGAAGATATAGAGGCCAACGACAACCCCTAGAACGGCAAGCACAGCATCGTACCATGGCACCCTGTCTCTCGGCGATTGTTTGCTCATCGGAATGAGGATGAAGACGCAGGGCAAAACCATCGCCAATATGAGACCGTAGTATTGCTCCCTGAGAATGCTCCATTCCAGGTAGAAGGGAACATCCATGATGAAAAAACATCCCACCAGCGGCATGGCAATGAAAATGATTTTTGTCAACCGATCCACCCAACCATGCAAATCTCTAAAATTCCCGGCTGACTCAGCAAGAGGAATGGTCTCTTGATCGCTCATGATGAGGTGCTCCCAACCGCAATAACCCCCAAGGAGGGGGTTATTGCAGTTATATACTTCAGGGAGAGTTTTTCTTTTTTCGGCATTACTTCATTTGTAAGAGTTTCTTTTGTTTTTTTGCCATTTCAGGGGTCCACACGGCCTTTTCCTTATAAAACTGGATGGCACCATCGTGATAGGGCATGGTAAAATAAGGGTTAATAAAGGTCTCTGGGGTCCACGTCTTGAGTACAGGATGAATGGGTTGATATTCCTGATAGTGGTTCCACCAGGTCTCAACCAGCTTGTAGGCCACATGATCGGGCATTCGGGTTGTCGCCACATTGGCCAGAGGGATGCCCCACATAACCGTATCTTCGGGAACACCGGGCGGACCAGCCGGCTGGACGACCGAATAACCACCGGGCATGGCGCGTTGCCCTTCCTCGACCCGCTTGGGGTCCATGGACCCATTGAGAAAACGAACGCCTACCAGTGCATCCGCCTCGGCAATGGCGCTCATCCCCAGAGCACATACGGTTGCGTCAATGCGCCCTTCCTGAACCGCCTTGACAGCTGACACGACCTCTGTCACCGGCGCGGTCTTGACATCATCAAGGGTGAGGCCTCCATTTAAAAGAGTGGCTATGGTGAATCCGACGTTTGGCGGAAAGGCGGTCCACCCCCATGCGATCCTTTTCCCCTTCAGTTCACGGGCGTCTTTCATCCCGGAATCCTTTCGGACGAGCATACCCGCTTTTAACAGGGGTCCTGCGTTGAGGATACGAACGGTTGGGGTATGGGGGTATGGCGGCTTACCGCTCATCCCCTTGGGGAGAGGCTCTGGCCCGACAACGCCTGTCCACATATTAAACATAGCTGCGAAGTTTTCCATCCCGATATCGATCGTTTTCTGCTTGGTCATCATGGGGAGCCATGATGCAGCCCCGGCAGTCGGAACGACGACCACGGTCATGGGGGAATTATCCGATGCTACCTTGCCAAGACCGCTAATGAGGATATACAGTACCGAACCCTGTTTAAGGGTCGCAAAACGGAGCATCTTGGGGTATTTCTTTTCTGACTGTGCGGAAACAGTTCCGGCCGACATCCCTATGAGCAATAGGGAAGCTATGATAAACACCGAACAAACAAGAAACATCTTTCGCCATGTTTTTCTCTTCATGACATAACCTCCTTTCTTAGATAAACGATTTGTGTTTTCAGATTTCTCTCTTTATGTATTACCCTCCTTTCTCAGATTTACGGTTTGCGTTTCCACCTTTCTCTCTTCATACAATACCCTCCTTTCTTAGATTTACGGTTTGTGTTTCCAGAATGTAAGGGGCAAATACCTGAAAATTTCCGTAAAGGCATAAAGGTTGTTATCCTTCTGCCAACGAAAAGCGAGTTCTGATCAGCTCAGCATTCAGTCGTCTTGGCGGGGAATGACAAAAGTGTTATCGGTAGCATTGAGGCCTATCACCCACAGGGAATCAAAACCATGCCCCAAAATGATGTTTTTCGTATCGGCAGTGATATCATCTATCATGGCCTGCAGTGCGCCTCTCAATTCGTCCGGATGGAGATGGGGTTCAGACTCGATGGTAAGGGATTCCATATCTGATGGCACCAGCTAGTACGTTCCTGCGATCACTGTCCTATAGGCTATGATTTTGGTCCGTCCATGAGTCACTTGTACACACCATATTCCCTGGTGACATCAACCATCGCCTTAATATTCTCCGGCTTTGCCTCATCGAAAAACGCCCCGTTCATCATGATAAAACCACCACCTTTGCCAGCGGTATCGATGAGTTTCTTGCAGTAGGCTTTCACTTCATCGGGTGTGGCTAATCTCAACATGGAGGAGGGGACGTTGCCCATGAGGCAGGCATTCTTACCCAATGTCTCCTTGACCTTCGTCATATCTGACTGGTCAACCATCCACATCGTCTTGCCTTTCGGTATGTCTTGGATCACTTTCAGACGCGAATCCCAATGCCCCTCAAGCGCAGGCCATGGTACGCATCCCCCTTCAATGAGGCCCACTATGACTGCTTTAAGGGTAGGCCAGTAGAATTTCTTGAACTGCTCGTCGGACAGAAAGCCATCAGCACCTTTATGGAGCGGTATGAATATCTGAGGATTTCCGGTCTGCTGCATCGCGCCAATTCCCATGCCAATCATGATAGGGACGAGTGCCTCCATGGCCTTAAGAAGCTTATCGGGCTGCCGGTACATATCCATCATGATCCCTCTGGTGCCTCTCAGGGTATCGCCGATTGTGTCAAACGGTGCCTTGGTAAACCCACCAAGGATATTCGGAAATCCTAATGATGTCAACTCACCATTTAAACCAAGGATAGCCGTCGCCCATTGGATGGCTTCCGCTCCAGCCTCAAAAAGGGCCTTATAAGTGGCTTGAACAGGAGGTAGACCAAAGGGTATAAAATTTAAGGCGACGCCATATATTTCGAGTATGCCGGTAAACGGGGGGAGCATCTGGAACCCCTCTAACGCTCCGAATACGCGGGGCAGGTAGAAATTCCTGAAGTAAAACGACGGGTCCATCAGCAAGATATCATATTCCTCCGGCTTCATGTATTCTGCTTCAACGCACTGGTAGGAGTGTTCAGGCGCGACCCCATGCCCCGGCCACTTGTATAACTTGTAGTCAAGGATCTCAAAGAACTTTCCCGGTCCCACCTGTGCAGCGCCTATATGCATATCCGGCTTATATTCCACAATGAATTTCCTAAAGGCCGCTACAGTTTTGTCGGTGTCATACATGGCCTCTTGAATGGTCAAGCCAGCATCAATAAAAGGAAACATGCTTGGAGTTAAAGCAAGCGGTACTCTGTCCGGAGTCTTTATTAGCTGAACGGCATCCTTGATCCTGATTATGCTTGCCTTATAGTTAGCCTCTGCCTCTGGGCTTTGGAACTTGAGGGCATTCCCCTCAGGGTCCTTCGGCGCAAGCAACTTTTGAAACTGCGCCTCCTGCTTTTCATCTGGTGACATCTCTTCCCATTTCTTTTCCATTGCCTTACCCTCCTATCCAGCCCTTGGCCAAAGTAACGGCCTCCATGGCGTCTTTTCCATAGGCATCAGCTCCGGTATAACTCTTTACCTGTTCGTCAATCTGGCCACCTCCGATCATGATCTTTACCCTGTCGCGGAGCCCGGCCTTTGCGATCGCATCAACGGTCTCCTTCATGGAATCAAATGCCAAGGTCAGGAACCCGCTCAGTCCGACCACCGTGCTGCCGGTATTGTTAATCGCATCCACGAATTTCTGCGCCGATACATCAATGCCCAGGTCCGTGACCTCAAATCCACTCACATCGAGCATAAAGACCACGAGATCCTTGCCTATGTCATGAATATCACCGGCCACGGTCCCAACAATGACCTTTCCCAGGCGCTCAGCCTCCTCACCTTTCTTGAGATGCGGCTCAAGCATTTGGACGATGCTCTTGAGGATCTCCCCGGAGAAAACAAGCTCCGGGATGAAGTACTTTCCACTGGCAAATCTTTGGCCCACGATATTCATGCCTTCCTTGGCCTCCCCTAAGAGACCCATGGGATCAGAACCCTTTGCCAGAGCCTTCTCAACGTATTCTAATGCCTCTGGTTCCTTCAAATCCGATAACAATTTCGCCAATTTCCCTGCCATAGTTTTATCCTCCTTTGTTACATAGTTGATAGAATGCTCTGCAACGGAAAAAGTGATTCAGATCTCCCTGCGTAAACTATATAACTCCATGCCAAAATGCAACCCTTTTTTCGGTATTCTAGAAATAAACACGTGTTTACCATTGGCTTTCTTAACCATAGGTTGTGAAATCCTTTAAGCATGATATTTTCAAAGGATTGGTCTCGTTAGACGCTCCTTGTAAAAAAGAAAGATTTTGTGATAATTACTAAAGAACAACTCAAACAAATAGGAGACTTACTCGATAACAGTCCGAGGAAGGTTTTAACCCGAAGTATATTTTCAATCTTTTTCCCAGCGGTCCGGCCAAGAGTGCTTATAAGATAGTTGACTTAACGAAACCTACCGGGTGTGTTTAACGTTACTTTAGACATCATTGGTTAAAGAGGGAGAAGTGAGTTGAACTACAATAGCTGAAAGCTTTTTTGCGGGTTTTTGGCTTAGTGCCGGATAGACTGTTTTTAAGAGAATCTCACTAATGGACAATACATTTCCGATGCGCAAAAAGGAGAGATGAATGAGTGGTTTATTAGCCATTATAACCTATTTTGCCTATGTGTTTATTGTCGCGATATATTCCGCGAAGGTGATTAAGATTGCCAGAATGCCTGTGCACCTGAGGTGGGAACTGTATCCAGTAATTCATGAAACGGAACGGAAATATGGAGGTTCATATTATGAGGATTTGGAATGGTGGAATAAGCACCCTCAAAAGTCGGTATTGAGGGGCATCTTTTTTCTCATAAAGGACAATTTCTGCCTCGGGGAATACTTTCAACGCAATCGAGGGTATTGGCTCGTCTTGTTACCCTGGCATATAGGATTCGTCCTCATCATCATTTTTCACATATTGTGTTTTTTTGGTGCGTTGGCCATAGTTGTCGGCGTTCCAGTATCTACTGCATCAGCTAACATCTCGGGAAGAATACTCTATTATTTGATCCTTCTGACGGGTGTTGTTAGCTTTGTAACCGCTTCTTTTGGGAGTGTTGGCCTGGTCATCAAAAGGCTGTGCGACAAAGATTTAAGAGCCTTTGCCACGCCGCAAAATTACTTTAACTACTTATTTACCCTGGTGGTATTTGTAAGCGGCTTATATGCTTGGTTATTTGTGGACCCAACCTTCTCTGAATACAGGGAATTCTGGAAAGGGCTGGTTACACTGAGCCCTGCACGTGTTGAGCACGCGGTAGCAATTCATATCATACTTTTCGCCTTGTTTTTAATCTACTTGCCATTCACTCGGTCCATGCATTACATCACTAAGTTTTTTGCCTACTTTTGGATACAGTGGGACGATAAACCAAACCTGAGAGGAAGTAAGATCGAGAGAAAAGTCGAAAAATGGCTCAATGAACCGGTGAGTTGGTCAGCTCCCCATATACAGTCGGGTAAAAAATGGGCTGATATAGCGTCAGAGAGAAAAATTCCCGGTGCGTCAGAGGATGAAGTATCATGAAGAAAAAGAGGCTAAAGATAGGAGACATCAGCAAACAAAGTGAGCAATTGGTTGAAATTATTCCACA
>Ga0209427_10008126_pt1 | contig 11826 bp, 11 predicted proteins | sample DeeMarSWOR136_30_FD_187465 | JGI IMG/M metagenome (GOLD analysis project Ga0209427, IMG submission 187465) | Marine sediment microbial communities from White Oak River estuary, North Carolina - WOR-1-36_30 (SPAdes) (version 2) | ecosystem: Environmental > Aquatic > Marine > Intertidal zone >... | reverse complement strand
GAGAGGAAATCTCCTTAAAATATTATCCAGATGTCCAAAAGTTCTAATTTCTACATTATTTACTAAAAATAGGTTTTCGACTGATTATCTAGACCTTGTTTACGAGAATGGTTGTAAAATTGTTAAAATTATCGGAGAAGAAAATACATTAGACATTATTGAATCTGTTGAATTTAAAAACCTTGAGATTTTTGAAGAAATAAATGATATAATCAATGATAATTCTGAATTAAAAGCAAAAGTTACAACTCTTGCTGAAATGAATAAAAATTTAAAATTAGATTCCCCCTATCAAAATAATCCAATTATTTGCGCCATTTTAGAAATAATATTTATCTCGTCAATACTTAAATTACAATTATTCTCAGCATTCTCTTTTCTTTTTTATAATTTAAATTTATTTCCATTATTAAGGGAATTTTTTCTTCTATCTTTGGAAATAAAACTTTCCTTATCTATGCATTTTATGATAAAATATGAGTGTATTGAATGGCCCCCTTATGAATAGAGAATTAAATGTGATAAAATGAAAAATAAAATAAAAAAAGAATGTTTGATCATCAGTATAATATTTTTATTCATTGGACTCAGTGCTAGTTCATCAGGAGTAAATATTAAAAATATTAATACAATAAATCCAAATATTTGCCATAATGGAACTATATTATATGTGGGTGGTAGTGGAGAAGATAATTACACCAGGATTCAATATGCAATAAACGATGCAAATCCTGGCGATATTGTCTTTGTATATGATGATAGTTCACCTTATTATGAACGTATAGTCATAAATAAATCCATTAATCTCATTGGTGAAGATAAAAACGATACAGTAATTGATGGTAATAAAAAGGGTAAAGTTGTATATATTTCTGCTGATAGAGTAAATATAACAGGATTTACCATTAGAAATAGTGGAATCGGAATAAAAGCTGTTTCAGATCATAATACAATTTATGGAAATATTCTTACACAGCATGAAAATTGTATCGTTTTGGATTGGTCATCAAATAACAATGTTTTCAAAAATGATGTTATAAGTAATACTGGTTTTGGTATATTTCTCTATCAAGCTCAAAATAATATAATTAGAGATAACCAAATAAAAAATTGTAATGATTTTGGTATCTACTTGTTTGTAAAATCTAAAAATAATCTAGTTTCTGGAAATATAATCAATAGTTGTAGTGATGGTATATTTACAGATGATACATCCTCAAATATTTATTCAAATAATACCATTACCGACTGCAAGGTAGGATTTACTGGAAAAAGAACAAATTATAATACGATTTCTGGAAATTATATTTCCAATAATGATTGGTGGGGTATAAAGTTAGCAGATTTTAGTGATTCTATTATCACTAAAAATATTATTACAAAAAATAATCACGCAATTGATATGGGAGGTTCATCACGTAATATGATTACTTATAATATTATAAAGAATAATTTAAAGGGTCTCTATCTTTGGTATTGTTCAGATGATAATGAAATTTTTTATAATACTTTTATGAAAAATTTTAGAAATGTTTTTTTTGAAGATTCTAGTAACAATTGGTATCAAAACTTTTGGAGTAGAACTAGATATTTACCTAAACTAATTATTGGTGGTAAAACAATACAAAGTCTTGTATATTTGATGCCTTGGTTTGAGATTGATTGGCATCCAGCAAAAGAGCCATTCGACATAAAAGTATAGGAACGATTCCCAATACTACAAAAAATACTTTGTTACATCTTATAAAATAAGACTTTAAGAGCAAAACTAACTCTAGGAGCAAAGCTGAAAAAGTGGACTTTGCACAATAACCCGTGCTAATGGTTGTTTTGCACAATAAATGCCCATTTTGCATAATAATTATTTTTATTATAAATCTGTTATGTAACATTTAAATATCATATATCAGATTATAATACATATTTTAAGGGAGGAAAAATATGAAAAAATATTTGTTAAAAAAGACGATGGTTATAGGGATTATATTGCTCTTGATTGGTACTTTTTATTTACCAACAATAAGTAGTGAAAATGTTAAAATAAAAAATGAGAACACATCTCTCGATCAATCTAAAGATGGAATATGGTGGCATCTAATGAAGATAAAAATAAATCATAATATGGTTGCAGGTGATCTAAATAATTTCCCTGTGCTGATAAGCATTGAAAGTTCTCATCTTGGAAAAAAAGCTCAGAGTGATGGTGATGATATTGTTTTTACAGAAAGCTTTAATGTAAAAGATATACTCAACCATGAAATTGAACTATTTGATAGTTCATCTGGTAAACTTGTATCTTGGGTGAAAATCCCGTTTCTTTCATCAACTCAGGATACGGTTATTTATATGCATTATGGAAACTCTAAGTGTGGAAATCAACAGAGTCCAGAGATGGTCTGGGATGACAATTTTACAGCAGTATATCATTTAGATGGTGTTAATTATTTAGATATTAAAGATTCAACTTCTAATAATCTTGATGTTGTAGAAAAACAGGGTTATCCAACATTTCAAGCATCGGGTAAAATTGGTTTGTGTGTTGATTTTGATGAAGCTAGTTTAAATGTCGATGATAATGATCTTTTAAGTTTTACAGACGGTTCTAACAATGATAAACCTTTAACAATTGAAACATGGGTAAAATATTATAGTGCAGGTGGTGGTAATAATGGGATTATCTCAAAATATGCCAATATGAAGAGGGAATGGCTTTTAAGAAAAGCTGGAGATGATAAATGTGAGCTATATCTTTGTGATGATAGCATAGCTTCAACAATCTGGAGGAAATCATCATCAAATGTTAATGTTAATAATATGGGTTGGAGTTATATTGCTGCATCATATGGTGGATTTGAAAATGGTAATGATATAAGTATAATACTAGATGGAACCGTTAATAATGGTGAAACTTGGACAGGTAACTATCATGGAATGGAAAATCTTAATGAAAAAATGAGAATTGGTGCACATCATAGCCATGTAAATGGATGGAGTTATTGGCAAGGTCTTATTGATGAAGTCAGAATTTCAAATATTGTACGATCACCAGAATGGTTGCAGACAAGTTATAATACAATGAATGAACCATCAAGTTTCATAAAAGCTGTAGATGCAAATATTAAATCAATTGATGGCTCATCTCCATTTCTGAACTTTATTGAGAATCATCCTTTATTATTTCCAATATTTAAATTGTTGTTACAACTGTTATAATCCTCTAATTAAAAGGGATAACTATACAGAGTATCCTATTAATAAATAAATATGCATTTTATATCATGACCTTTTAGAAGGGTGATTATAAGAGATGAATAAATTCAAAATAATTATTGTATTTTTTGCTGTCTTTCTTGTTTCATTTATAATTCCATTACCAATAGTATCTGCTGGAAATGATGATGGAGAAAACGAAGGAACATATTATTTTGGTTATGGTGATAGTATAACGGCTGGTAAAGGTACACCAGACTATTGTTTCTCTTGTTCATATATAGAACGTATGAGGGTTATATTTGATCCTGGAAATACTAGTGATCATATTGGAGTTGAAGGAGGTGGAAATAAAGTTAGTTATGACCAAGGACCTGCTTGGGATAAAAACGATGAACATTCTGGTGGGACAAGATTTTATTATCATTGGACAAATCCTAATAATAAATATTTTATTTTTATGTTAGGTATCAATGATGCATCATCACTTCATTGGCATAAATATGAAAATGGTGAGGAATTTCCACCAAATGAAAACTTTTCTGTTGCTAATTATACTACAGGTATGTTAAAGATATATAATGAAACTTTGGAAAATGGTACTATACCAATTATGTGTAATCCAACAGGTGGTGATGGAGCAGATATAAATCGATACCCTGGTTTGGCTTTTGAGAATTATTCAGTATATTACAAAGAATCATTTGAGGTTTTTAAAAATTACAGCATTAAATGTGTTCCTATGTGGGATGCATTAGATAAGAAACCTTGGGATGGTGTGATGCAACCATTTGATTTAGATATTTATCAAGGTGATGGCGTACATCCAAACGAATATGGTCATTATAAAATGGCTGTAATGTTATGGTATTTCATAAATAATTGGGATTATTCTACAATATATTATCGTAAGAATAATACAATGTTTGTAAACGCTGATTATACTCAAACTATCTTTATTAATAATACGTACTGGGATAGTAGCACATTATATGTAGCTCATAATAGTAATAATACAAATATTTCATGTTCTCTCCAAAATGATTTTTTTGGTTTTGAAAAGATAAGATTTGATGTTATTAAAGGGGAGTGTTATACAATTAAAGATGCTAATTCCACAAAGAGATGTGTGATTAATAGAAATTTGCCTATAAAATCTCGTAATATCATAGCTTCATATGAAAAGTTAAGGGATCTATGGCGTCATTGGTTTCTTGAACGTTTCTCAATACTAAACAGATTGATAAATCTTATAAATTGTTAATTTTGGTGCAAAATTGAATATGGGTGCAAAGCTGAAAAAGTGGGCTTTGCACTTTTAATTTGTTTTGCATTTTTATTCGTGTTTTTGCACTTTTATTCAGCATCACTAGGATGAATATACTGTAAATATATGGACAGAACAGTTAAGTTTAAATTAAACAAATTAAGGAAAACTTACATATGTACTATCCGAAATATCATACTGGAGCGGATCTATGAAAAAAACAAAATTTAATAAAATTGATCTTATCAATGTTGCTGCAATTTTTGTAACAATTTCTTCTTTATGTGCTTCAGTTAGTTGGATTTCCTCTAGTAAAGCAGGAGGTGAAGCAAATGATTTAAAAACTGCAGCTCTTGGTTATATGATTTTACGATTAGAATCATCAACTCAGGCATCTACTGAGTTAGTACAAGCGCAGACGTATTTAACGCAAGCTGGAATGTACTTTGCAGAAGCAGATGCAGAAGATAATTCGGAGTTAAAATCATATTTAAACGACTTAGGGAATCAATCTATAGAAATGTCTAATTACCATACAACAGTTTCTGTAAATTTAGAAAATCGTGCACAGAATTACTATAGTAATTATTCACAAACATTAGATAAAGCAACACAATTTGGAAATGTGGCTTCACTTAGATCAACAGGGGCCCTTATTTTTACTATTTCAGCAATTGTTGCTTCAATAGTAGGGATTTTCAAACGAAAGGAAATAATGTATGTATATTTTCCAATTTTTATAATTGCCGCATCACACTTAGCAATATCTCTAATATAACTAAACGTAAAATCAGTATTTTGCACGTAAATTCGACAAAATTAAATATTTTACATAAAAAGCCGAAAAACTAAGCTTTGCACAATAAAGAATTTTTATTAGTCGGTTATAATCTTAATATAAAATAACATTTTAATATTACATTTTAATTAAAAAGGATACTTTAAATTATCTTATTCCTACTTTTTCTTTATATTTTTACGATAATTTAAATAGATAATAATAAATTATAAATTTAGAATACATTGTTAACACGTATTCTACGGGAGGAATAAATATACGAAATTGTATTTTTAAAAAAATCCTCGTATTTTGTGTTATGCTTCTGCTTATGTCTACTAATTTTATTTTAATTGGATCTAGTTACAAAGCAAAAAAAGAGAAATCTTCATATATGTCAGCAGGAGAACCTTTTGATGGGTATACTCTTTTTGGACCTGAGGCTTCTCGATATACTTTTCTATTAAATATAGATGGTAAAATTGTTTATTGGTGGAAGAGTAATTATATCCAAGGTTTAGGTATGTACCTTTTAGAAAATGGAAATCTCCTTCGTCTAGATTTATCATATGTTCATCCCTGTTTTAGGACTGGGGGGTTTGCTGGTCGTGTTGAAAAATTTGATAAAAAAAGTAACTTATTATGGGAGTTTGAATATTCAAATGAAGACCATTGCTCACATCATGATATTGAACCTTTACCAAACGGGAATGTTCTGATGATTGCCTGGGAATATAAAACAAAAGATGAGGCGATTGCTGCTGGACGAAATCTAAATAATGGAAGTAGTTTTCTAACTCCTGATCATATTATCGAGGTAAAGCCTACAGAATTTAGTAGCGGTGATATTGTTTGGGAGTGGCATGTATGGGATCATCTCATCCAAGATTATGATCCAACAAAAGAGAATTATGGTGAAGTAGAAGATCACCCTGAGTTAATCGATATTAATTATGATATTGATTATTCAATTTCAGATTGGAATCATATCAACTCAATAGATTACAATGAGGAATTGGATCAAATATTACTTAGTGTAAAGTTTTTTGATGAAATATGGGTAATTGACCATAGTACAACAACTGAAGAAGCAGCAGGTCATACTGGAGGAAAAAGTGGGAAGGGTGGAGACTTATTATATCGCTGGGGTAATCCTAGAGCTTATAGAGCTGGAACTGAAAGTGATCAAAAGTTTTTTTCACAACATGGTGCAAATTGGATAGAAAAAGGATGTCCTGGTGAAGGAAATATATTAGTATTTAATAATGGAGTTGAGCGTGGATATTCTTCTGTAGATGAAATAGTTCCACCATTAGATAATGATGGTAATTATATTTACACACCAGGGGAAGCTTATGGTCCTGATGAACAAATTTGGATATATACAAAAAATAATCTTTGGTCTACACTTCTATCTAATGCTCAGCGTCTACCAAATGGAAACACCTTAATTTGTAGTTCAGACCAAGGTTTATTTCTTGAAGTTACACCCGAAAAAGATATTGTATGGCAATATAAAAATTATTTACCCACTCCCTTTTCTAAAGATGTAGCGAGAATATATAGATATCCTAAGGATTATCCTGGTATTCCTGAAAGTAAAAGCATTAGCATGATTGGAACCCAGCAAAAGAACCATATGACATATAGGTTTTTAGAAAGATTCCCAATCTTGGAAAGACTTTTAATTCTGCTTATAGATTAGACCTTACAGGCTAAGCTGAAAAAGTGGGCTTTGCAACCTTATTCGATTTTTTTGCCTAATTTGAGTGCAAAAATAGGACATTATGTGCAATTTCCAATGGTTTAATGATTTAATTAAAAATCTTTAATACTTACAGCCCCGTACATTGCTGACTTATACATGGTAGGTCCAGGCCCGTCTGTAAGGCATACTTGTTCGCTAGATGTTTTTCTATCTGTCATTATTTTTTCTACATCTATGCTACTTATTTCTAGCATTCTTGTAAGTTCGTAGAGCTTTTTACATTTTATATTGCTTTTTTTAAGCATGGTATCACACAACAATGCATAGGTAGATACTTTTTTCATACCTCAATGCTTTACAGCTTCCTTAGTATGGAATTGTTATTTATATAAGAATTGACAGAAATAGCGAAAATATTAATATTTTGACTAATATATAGCATTATGACGAATATAGTACATCAAGTTTGGAATTTGCTAGATAATAGTCCAAGTATTAGAAGATGTATGAGTCAAGGACTTATTAATACTACAGCATTAGCAAGATATATAATCACAGAAAAAAAAGTAAATGGAAATTTAGAAGGAGTTAGTAGTGCTATAAGACGCTACAAACTAGATAAGTATGATGAAATATTTGATAGAGTAAACAAGATTGTCAGTTTAGGGGAGCTTTCAACAAGAAGTAGATTAGCGAATATAGCTGTTATTAAAGATGCTGAAGTACAAGAGATTCTCCCTAAATTATTTTCAATAATAAAATTTAATAGAGGAGATGTACTAAGAATTATTCAGGCAGATGAAGCAATCAAGATTCTTGTTAATGAAAAAAATTTAGATAAAGTAAAGAATCTTTTACCAAAAAATAAAATTATAAAAATAGATCAAAATTTAGCTGAATTAAATATCCATTTACATCCTGATGCAATAAAAACTCCAGGGCTTATAGCATTAATATCTACTGAACTTGCTATGAATAACATTAATGTTATGGAATTTATGAGTTGTGTACCTGAGATGCTCTGGTTTGTTAAAGAAAAAGATGTTTTAAAATCTTATAATGTGCTTTATCAGCTCTGTGCTCCAGAAGAAAAATAATTATTGTTACGGATTTTGTTAAAAGAGTTTCCAGCTAATTAAATAAAAAAGGATTTCCATGGAGCCGAGGATGCTTATAAAAAGTTCCAATTGAATCAATTTCAGAAAATAATTTAAAACCCCCTTTCCTATAAAGTGAAATAATAGTAATGAAACCAGGGATTGCTCTTAATAATATGTTTCGTTCATATATTTTATCACCATTGGTAAAATAAACAACACCAATGTTTTCAGAAGGAATATAATACATCCAAGTATGAACCCCGTAAAATCCACCACTGTGCCCCGTAATATTGACATTAAATCCATAGGGATTTATCTCGATAATCCAAGCCAAACCGTAATAGGATGCAGTATTTGGATCAAAATTACCAGGTGGTTGTAATCGATGCATTTCTTCAACAGTTTCCTCCTTAAGGATACGTACACCATTATACACACCGCCATTTATATGGGCAATAAAGAAATGTGAAAGATCAGAAACAGTTGTATAAAGACCACCAGCAGGATACATGCGCATCCTCCAGTATTTATCAGGAGGGGTAGATTCTCCTAGCATGTATGACAATTCATTGATCTGTAGGTATTCACCATTGTGATAATGATAAGGGATAGCAACATTATCGATATTTAACTCTGAAAGATTAAAACTAGTATTATACATTTCTAAAGGATAGAAAATATGTTCCTTACAATAATCAAGGAAGTTTTCTCCTGAAATTAATTCAACAAGATAACAAACAAGCTCGAAATTAACATTTGCATACATTGAATATTCACCAGGTTGATAGGCACTGCTCCATCTGTCTGAATAGTACCATTTTCCACCAGGTATAAGATGTTCCTTTAACCAGGGATATGGATAAGATGAAAATGGTGGATCTGCTGAAAAGTTCAACCAATAATATTCAGATGAATCAATATTTAGACTAGATGAATGAGAAAGAAGCATTCGAAAAGTAATCGGATCATCAGGGAAATTGGGATTACGTAGATTGAATGGTAGATAATTGTTTACATCTTCATCAAGATCAAATAGTCCTTGATCGTATAACTGCATTAATGCAGTACCAGTAATTGTTTTACTGATAGATGCTACGTTATATATTGTATTTTCTGTAGCAGATTTTCTATTATCAAGATCATAAAAACCATAACCATTTGACCAAGTTACTTTATCATCATTAATAATGTAAGCTGAAAGAGAAGGATATAATGCTAATCTTCTTAGAATTGCCATTTTCAGATCGAAAAAAATATCCTTCAATCCTGATATTTGTTCATTTGCTATATCTGTTTTAATATGGTTATCAGTAAATAAGCTTGCTGATACCGAAAAAAAACTTGTTCCAATAAATAAAAATATAATAATGATTGCAAAAATTTTATTTGATGTATTTTCCTTCATATTTTTTCCTTTATTTATTTGAATACTTGATTAATATATAAAATGTTACTTATGAAAAATGTACGGTTTTAAATAGTTAATTCTTAAAAAATTTTGTTGTACAAATTTGCAAAAATACTGGTTCTGTACAAAAATAGGGATTTTCATACAATTTTTTTGTAAAGCCGAAAAGTGTATTTTTAATTTGTTAATTCTTAATATTTGGTTGTTAAATTATGGTTGACGCTAATAAATGAAAAATCCCTTCGCCCATATGTCTAGACTTTAAGGTCAAACCATGTTAGCTCCTAAAGTTAATAATAATTTATATCAAGATTTAAGCAATCCATTTGTAGTTATATTTAAAAATTAAAAAATGGTTTTAAAGATAATTATTTTTTTACAATTTTTTTACTTTTATAATAAATTTCAATTTCACTTGACCATAAATAATAAATTATTCCAAGAAATATTAATCCAAAAAGACATGAATACATAATAAAAAATAAATCTCCTTGAAAATTAAATATCGTCTCATTAATTAATATATTATAGCTTAAAAAAAGAATGCTGCCTAAAATTGTACCTATCAATAGTGTTGCAATGATTTTGAACATTGGTCTAATCATAATATAACCTCATAATATAATATATTAATTATAATATATAAATTTTTTTATATTATAAACATGACGCCCAAAATTAATAATAAACAATAATTTAGATGCAAAGCTTTTTTGTCAACCAGATCACATCGCTATAATTAGCAACCTCTCTATAGAAGGCAATCTACCCTATCAAAACTGTTTCTTTGAAATAGTGTATATCTAAACTATCCTACCTAAACGTAGTACAAAGAAGGCGATAATAGAGGCAATTACAGGTAATATGTAGTTACCAAGTCCAATCATTAATCCAATGGAAGCAACTACCCAGAGACTTGCAGCAGTGGTCAATCCTCTGACATCTCCCTTACTTGCTATTATACTTCCCGCTCCAATGAAGCTGATACCAGCGACTATACCCGCTGCAATTCTGGTTGTATCAAATGAGCCAATTGATTCCTCTGGAAGTAGGTAAAAAGATGAAATGGTAAAGAGACAAGAACCCATACACACAAAGATATGAGTTCTTAGCCCCGCAGGTTTATGTGTAAGTTCGCGTTCAAAACCTATTAAAGCTCCCTAACCTACCGAGATAAAAATTCTAGCTACTAATTCTACATCATCCCAGCTAAATGTAAACTCCATAGGCACCTCCAACTTAGCAATGTTATAACATCTCTCTCTTTAAAAAACCAACCATATTTAAATAATAATAATTAAAAGGTAATTTTAGGGTAGAATTCAAAAAAGTTGGCTTTCTATTATAATTATTTTTCAACTAACTTTTCTAAAACCTTATATCCTCTAATTGCATCTTTTTTATTAAGAATAAAAGTAAGTTCAGTATTAGTTGATACAACCTCATATATATTGATATTTTCCCAAGCAATATTTCTTACAATATTAAAGATAACACCAGGAGTGTAAAGAAAATCCTTTGAATATGTAAGTGTTAAAGAAACAAGATTTTTTTCAATATTTAGAATTTTTTCACCGGTTAATAAATTTAATAATTTTTCTCTATATCTTTCATTAGTAACAACGCTAACTTCATGTCTTCCATGAATAATATTAAGAATGTCTCCCTTTTCAAAATCTACAACATCATACAAACGCTTAAGCTTATTGAGCAAAGATGTGGATCTAAGTACAGAGATATCACATATATCTGTTTTTAAAATGATTTCAGATGAATAATCAAAAATTATTTCCCTATTTTTGGCTTTTAATGATTCTGCATATCTTCTAAGTGCCATAATAATAGCATGTGTTTTTACTTCCTTACCAAGTTCTTCTTCGATTTCTGGTTTAATTTGTTCTGCTAGAGATCCATAGGCAACAATTCCTCTACTCATTGGTTCTAATAAAAAAGTTTTATCATTGATTATTTTCTGAACAATGTGACTTATTGTAACCATCACAAATCACTGTCTTTTTTGTTAATATAATCACATAATGTATTTATAAAACTTTTTGTTATATATTTTCATCTATTATTGAAATAAATTAGGAGGTGGATGATATGAATGGAAAAATAAAAAATGACAACTATCTTAAAATAAATTTTAATAATGCAAATAATGTTGGTATTATATTTGGAAGTATATCATCAAGTGATTTCTGTTATGTTGCATGTGTCAAACATGAGGTAAAAAATCTCTTTTTAAAAAGTTTTGAGAACGTTAATTTTCCATTTCCGACAAATAATAAAATCCGAGCAGAATATTTACCTTCTGCAGTAAATGGAATTGATATTACATGGAATCCAGGACAG
>Ga0209427_10008124_pt1 | contig 11826 bp, 8 predicted proteins | sample DeeMarSWOR136_30_FD_187465 | JGI IMG/M metagenome (GOLD analysis project Ga0209427, IMG submission 187465) | Marine sediment microbial communities from White Oak River estuary, North Carolina - WOR-1-36_30 (SPAdes) (version 2) | ecosystem: Environmental > Aquatic > Marine > Intertidal zone >... | reverse complement strand
CTTTTGTTGTTTCCTCAGTGCTCAATGTCATCTGAATTCTAGAACCATCAGGCATAGTAGCATCAAGCATAGGCTCAGCTATGCTGATATGCTTACCACATTTCTGAGCAAGCCTAACAACAAAATAAGAAAGCTCATCTTCATCTTTAAATTCAACATTGCTTCTAACAGATCCATATTTCCTATGATATAAAAAGATTGGAACACCAGATCCATCACAAGAGATATCCTCAATATGGGGATCCTTCATGAGAGGATCTATCTTCCCATAGCCCAAAGATTCTCGCTTAATATAATACATGATTTTCTTCTTTGAAAGATCGTCAAGATCAATTTCATAATTGTTTATGACTTGTTCCACCTGATCTGTTAGATAATTTTCAATTTTCTGAGTATCAAGTTCATCAAGTCTCAAATTAAATGTTTTCAATAACGTCTCCCAAACGAAATTCAGAGTCTTCTGTTCCTCTTCAGAGAGATAAGGCTCAATAACTTTGTAATGCTTCTCAAGAGTGTCCATATTCTTTAATATCTTCGCATAAGCATATGGTTCATTTAATGGATAAAAGTCAAGTTCTTTTAATTCTGATTTAAAAATAATTGAGCCTGTTCTACCGCAGTTGGGACATTCTACTTTGACTTTTTGACCTGATTCACCCTCACATTTAATTTTTGTATGACATCCTGGGCAAATAGCAATTTTCTTATGCATTATTTTTTAGCATCCTTTTCTATTTGTTTTAATGTCTCACCAGGGTCTTCAGCATAACGAGCAACTATATTACTAACCTCTCTGAATTCCCTAACATTGTTTTCATTCATCCATTCCACAATTTTTTTCCGGTTTTTGAGTTCATTTGTCATTTCTTCTCGCGTTAGATCCTTTTCAGCTCTCACCCGTTCTAAAACATAGCTTTTGCCAGAATAGATGAATTTATCCTCCACTGGATCCCAGCGGAAAACCTCATTTGTAAGAATCTCCTTAGTAGTAGGATCAATATCAATAACTTCAATAACCTGCTTACATCTTCTAGCTCTAATATTTTTAACACGAGTTATAACATGCAGACAAACAATATCTAAAGATTGCAGCATAATCCTAGGAATGTTAATAGGTTTACCTTCAAGCCTATGAATGAGAGATTGAGCAGAGTCAGCATGAGCAGTGGAATACGTAGCATGACCAGTAGCCATAGCCTGAAACAGAACATACGCCTCTCGACCACGAATCTCACCAACAATTATGTACTCAGGTCTCTGACGAAGCGCAGCTTTCATGAGATCATACATATCAATCTCGCCGACTACCTTATCTGCAACAACTTCCCCAAAACCAGATCTTGCAACACCAGGGATCCAATTCGGATGTGGAAGATTAATCTCTCTCGTCTCCTCTATGGACACTATCTTTGACTCACGGGGGATAAACAGAGATAATGCATTAAGCGCCGTGGTTTTTCCACTTGCTGTACCACCAGCAAACAAAGTATTAATACCATTTTCAACAGCAAGCCACATATAGGCTATTATTTCAGAAGACATGGTGTTAAACTCAACTAAATCAGGCGGTGAAAAAGGATCTGCCCTAAACTTTCTTATAGTAAATGTAGAACCTTTAGCAGTTATTTCATCGCTCAATGTCATCTGAATTCTAGAACCATCAGGCATAGTAGCATCAAGCATAGGCTCAGCTATGCTGATATGCTTACCACACTTTTGAGCAAGTTTAAATACAAACGAAGAAAGCTCATCCTCATCATCAAATCTTATATTGCTCTTCAGAGAACCATATTTTCTATGATAGAGAAAAACTGGAACATCAGAACCATCACAAGAGATATCCTCAATATGGGGATCCTTCATAAGAGGATCTATCTTTCCAAGCCCAAGAGACGTCTTACCCAGGTAATAAAATATTTTATTTCTAGATGCCTCGTTAATATCTACATCATACTCATCAATGACCTGATTCAACCTATCGAGTAGATATTCATCTTCACTTTTTTCCTCCAGCTCAAACGTATCAATATCTAGGCTAGACAGTGTATCCTTAATAAAGCCTAATAGTTTCTCTTCTTCCTCGTTTAATGCAATTTCAACTAGGAAATAACACTTATCAAGACTTTCTTTCTCTCGAAGTATCTCAACATATGCAAAAGGTTCGTAAAGCGAATAAAAATCAAGCTCCTCCCATTCTTTCTCTGAAAAACCAAGATCTGAAAGTTTTACGGATTTGGTCTTTAGTACTTCTTTTGGTAACTCTATGTCCCCAGCTGATTTAAGGTCATCAATATCAATTTCACCTTGACTTTCAGGTGGTAAAGTCATCTTCTTCTTTTCTTTTTCAGTTATCTGTGGACTCCATCCCTTAAAAGAAGGTTCTTCTTCATCAAAGAAAACATGCTCATGATCTGCATCCCCTTCGGTGAGGGGAATACCAGTTGGAATTTCTATGTCTGTTTTCGCTTTTTTTTCAACAGATGGTTCTTTTTCAGTAGTCGGCTTCGGCTTATCTTTTAAATGCTCTTTAGCAAGTTTTAACGCTTTAGCTTCACCCTTATCCGCCTCGCCAGTAAGATCAACAATCCTAGAAGAATCTTCTTTTATCCTTTCATCCAACATATCTTTTTCATCTTTATCTAGTTCACCACTAGCTGGAAGATTTTCAACACGAAACACGGGTTTACTCATCAGTTCATCTGACTCTGTTTCTTCTTGTTCAAAATCATCGGCTTTATCATCAGAGGGTTTTTCTTTCTTAAAAAAAGATTTTTTTACTTCGGATGCGCCTATACCCTCTTTATCGATTTTTTCTTTTTGATCAGTATCTTTTAAATGCTCTTTAGCAAGTTTTAACGCTCTAGCCTCAGCCTTATCCTCATCTACCAATTTTGCTTCATCTTTGTCAAAATCGCTTTTGGGGAGATTTTCAACACGAAACGTGGGTTTACTCGTCAATTTATCTGGCTCTATTTTCTTTTGTTCTAAATCAACAGCCTTATCATCAGAAGGTTTTTTCCTCCTAAAAAAAGATTTCTTAACTTTAGGTACACCTATGTCTTCTTTACCAATTTTAATCTCTTTTTCATCAGCGTCCTTAACAATGGGAATTTCCTCTATTTTATCATCTAATAATTTTGCTTCATCTTTACTTAATTCATCTGTTTTAACTAAATCTGCTTCAGAGATTGTAAGTTTTCCGCTGTATTTTTTCTTCAATTCAGCTAAATCATCGGTAGAAGAAGATAGCCAATCCTTGTCTTTTTTATCTTGGGTTTTCTTGGCTTTTTTCTCTTCAAAAAAATCGTGTTTCTCTGCTAACTCAGCAGCCTTTGCCTCTGCAGCATCCTCTTTTGGAGAAGACTCTTCAATCTTAGGGGTTTCCATTATTTTTTTATCGATTATTTCTTTATCTTCATCAATTTGATCAGGCTTTTCATCCTTTAGGATTTTGTCAATTTCAGTAACTACCTCATCAAAGTCTTTTGATTCTATCAGATCTTCTGTAGTTGGAGGTGGTGTACTGTCCTCATCATCAATTTTTTTATCCTTTTTACCAAATTTTATTCGTTTTTTATGTTTTTTAATTGTGTCTTCTTCTGGAATTGCATCAAATTCTTTTATTTTTTCTTCAGCCTCAAGAGGTTCTTCACCAAGATTTTCTCTAGCTTCAGAAATTATTTTTTCACTTAATATTTCAGAATCAGTATCATCCTTGGTTTTTTTACTTGATTTTCTTTTTTTTTCTGAATCAGTATCGTCCTTGGTTTTTTTACTTGATTTTCTTTTTAAATAGTAAAGAACATTTCCCTCTTTATTTTTTAGAGAGAATTTTTCTATATTAATCTCTTTCGATCGGATTCTATCTAATTTTTCTTTATTTTTTAATATGACCCTATCCACTATTTCATCTATCTTAGAAATCTCACCATATAAAGTAGAGGGAGACTTTTTTTTAGCATCCGTTTTATCTCTTTCTTTATTCAAGATAATCCCCTCCTGTCTAGAAAAAAACTAATTCTTCTTTCAATTATATTTTTATCTTGCATCCACATCCCTTTCTCATCACCATTATGAGTTTTCAAGAGGTATAGCTCAAACTATACCTTAGTTTAACTAATTATCCTTTCTTAGGCGCATCACATCCAAGTGATTTTTGATATAATTTACTCCCTATTTATATCTTTCTTTAATTACTAATCATTTATTTTAGACAAGTTTATAATTAGCTTTTTAATTGTAAAATAATTGTTGGGCCCATAAGGTAGTCTGGATATCCTACCGGCCTTCGGAGCCGGTAACTGGGGTTCGAATCCCCATGGGTCCGTAATTTAACATTGATTTAATAGTTTGAAATTTTTTTGAGATCAATCTGGAAGCTCATTTTGTGGTGGTGGAGGTATACCGTAATCTTCTGGATCCGGTTGTGGATATGTAACTGTATAGATTGTGTCCCAAGATGCTCCAGTATTACCAAAGTTGCCAGTGTTATAAGTACTTGCAACAGTTAAACTCCCACTCCATGCATCTTCCTCCCAATACTCGATACCTGCTGACTCATCTTTAAAAGCCAAGTATCTAACAGAAACATGCCATGTGATAGGCTGAGTATTCTCATCATCGTTATCTTGGTCAGCAAAGTAATGCACTCTAAATTTGTACGTCCCATAAAGTGATTCAGAGTTAGTCAATGTCATTTCTTCTGTTGCATAGTAATGTTCAGGCCCATATCCCTCTATATTATCAACATCCAAATATGGGTAGTTATCATATTGACTACCCATGTAGCCATAATAAATATGACGCCCAGCTGTACCATTGATAGTTGGCTCAAGTACATGAAGGTCAACATCACTCTGACCCTGCCCCCATGTCATTGTGAATGTAAGAGAAGCTTCAGATGCAGAGGATTTTATAGAATCTCTGAGGAAACCTGCCCAATTGTTCCAAGTATTTTCATCGGTTGCAAGTATTATAACCTCATTTTCACCAGTAAAAAGTGGGACTTCTTTGGAGAATACGTGGGTAGTAGCATCAACTGCTGTTTCAAATTTTTGATTACTAACGAAAATCAAAGTTGAGGAAATTTCTTTTTGTCCTCCCGTAATTGTTCCTGAGATAGTGACTTTGCTTTCCGTAGTATCCCGTATTCCATCACCATCAGTATCTACTGGTGTGGAAGGGCTGGTGAGCGTCACCGTTGGGAAGATACTGTCATCTTCGAACTTCTTTTCCGCTGAGTCATACAGCCCATCGTATGCGTTTGCTGGGCTGAAAATTTTAGCACCTAGATGAAAGAAAATGTTGTATTGTCTCCCCTCCCCAGCGTTCTGACCTGAGCTATAAGTACGGGTGAAGCCATCATAATAAGTAAAAGGTATTTGCCGAGCGTCAGTCCCTGGTGCAGTACCTGCATAGTTTGGATCATATATATCAAATCTTCCACCAGTGTATTGATATGCTAGTATTGCATGGGCTCCTTTTGCCCATGTACCATTTTGAAATCGGAGTGCTATAATTATTAGTTGAGGTTCACCGCTTACAATCATACCATGGATTATGCTATAGGCTACATCATGTGATTTTGTAAGAGCCCACTCTTCTTCTGCTGGTGAGAGTGAGTCCCATATGCCTTGTGGTCCCATTTGACAGCGTGTAGCAAGTTGTATTGCAGTTTCATCATCTCGCCATTCATCAGGCTCCCCCTCTATATACTTTGAATGTAATGGTTCATTGGTTGTAGGTTTTTTATGAGTATAGTACCATCTCGCGTAGTTTACCATACCTAAACAGTTACCACCTGGTTCAAGATATGAACCCCAGTTTTCTATGAACCAACCATCTGTTGCTGGTCTAAATCCTGTATCTATAGAATAATCCAGACCAAATAATTCATAGGCAGCTAGAGTGATCTCGATAGCAGTAAAATTTGAGAAAGTCCCGGCGTAAAAGGTTATAGTGTTACTTGCATCATCTTGGGATATGAAACCTGTAGAACCCAAAATGTCATTTTCATCGTCATAGTAATAAAACCTAACTAAATCCTCATTTGTGACAATATTTGGATTGTAAGGAAGAGTTACAATACAAGGTTTATCAAAAGCTTTATACTCGTTCCAAACATCAGTTCCATCTGTTTCGATATTAATCATCCAACTTGCGATAGAAGCTCCTTCAGGTAGACCACTGCTATCAGTAATATCTGCATAACTTATATCAAAGGTAACAGTATCTTCAGTTGCAGCTTGTGGTATTTCAATATTAAGCCCATAAAGTGGACTTGAAGTATCTGATACACCTATTGATCCACCATTATATCCTGCTGATCCTGAGGTTACTGGTATTTTATTGCCCGTGCCAATAGTTATCTTTCTTGCACCGCCAGTACTTTCAGAATCCTCTCCACCCATCATAAATCCAACATAAAATGATGCTATAACTAGTATAGCTGCAACTGCGATTACTCCTACATACTTAAGAGTGTTTGATTTTGGTTTAGGGGATGGAGTATAAGTTGGTGCCACCGGTTGAGGGGGTGGTGTAGGCTGTGGCGGTGGTGGGGGTGTTGCTTGGGGCTCTGGTTGTGGTTCGGGTTGTTGTGGTGGTTGTCTGGCTGGTTGTTCAACTTCTACTTTATTTCCACATTTTACACAAAAATTTGATCCTTCAGGTATTTCGGCTCCACATTTAGTACAAAATCTTTTCATATCCTTCTCTCCTCGTGAGACTGTATATTTTCTTTCTTTATAAAACCCTATTATAAGATAAGGAAAACCATAGTAATTTTTTCAAAATGTTATTTTTACACAAAACATTTATATAGTATTAACATCAGAGTATATCATAAGGAATCTGGATTACATCATTTTCTTCCTTTCATCTTTACCATCCACCCTCCAGATTCCCCATCCCTCTTCTTTAAAAGATAAACACCAACAATAATATCTTTTGAAAATACTGTAACAAACTAGGACAGACCATTTTTGGGTAAAGGATAACAAAAAAAATTAGGCGTATTTTCCTCTAAGTTTACGCCTCTCTATTTTCACATCAGAAGGAGCAATAATCATAAGATTATTTCCAATTCCTGCGATATCTCCATTTATCTCTTGGCATAATTTCTTGAGATCATTTGTTATTCTCTTCAGTATTACCTCTTCCTCAGCAATAGGTGAAAAATCAAGAATTAAAACATTCCCACCATATACATAATCAGTAAAGTCCTTTAAGTCTTCGTATCTTTGAATCTCACCGACTCTAACATGCATCTTAGCGCCTGTTGTTTCACCACCTGTTGATTCAACATACTTCTCAAGATCAACATACCCGCCAACATCGCCTGTTTTTTTATCACCAAAAATCTTGCCAACTATTCCCATAATAATAACCATCTCCTGATTTTCCTGATTTTAACTCTTATTCTTAAATATATTTGTCTTTATAAACTTTTGGCGGCAAAATTCCACAGCCGATCGCCCACGTAGTGAATTGTTCTTATTGCTTTGCCTTTTTCCTCTTGTATCATCTGCTCACCTGTCATAATAGCAATTCCAACTGCCAAAGGTTTATGATGATTTTCATCACATATCCATACCTGGTCATTCTCAGCAATATCTTTGTCAGCGTCAACTATGCCAGGTACCATAACATCTGCACCGCTTGTGACAAACTTAACGGCGCCCATATCAACAACCACAAAATTCTTCTGTGGTTTGTATTTTTTTATTCCATGTAATGTAAAAACTATTTTATTTTCATGGAACACAAAACATGGTTCACCATCTATCAAAATCATCCTTATATCTTCGAAATCGCCAATTTCTACTGATGATTTTTCATTGAAAAAAACAGAATCAAAAGTGTTTTTCAATTCATTTTGTAATTTTTTTATATCCTTTGTTTTTAAACGGTGTCTATTTTTTATTTTCACAGACATACATTTAGGTCATTTCTATACTTGTTTTTAACCTTTGGCTTTATATTTTTAGAAGACCAAACTCTTATAAACAAGATATCTATTTCGTGTCCCCTGGGGTAATATGGACAAACCACTTAAAATACTACATTCAAGTCTTAATAATCGAGTAATGGTAGAACTACGAAGCGGACGAGGATACCATGGAACACTTGATGGATACGATGTTCCCCATATGAATCTTGTTTTAAAAAATGCAGAGGAAATGGTGAATGGTGAATCAACTTCTAAACATAACACAATTATCGTACGAGGAGATAACATAATCTATGTATCACCATAACTGAGGTAGCTTAACATGACTAAAGGAACTGCATCAAAAATGGGCGGTAAAAAAACCCACACGATATGCCGAAGATGTGGGAAACATGCGTTTAATGTACAGAAAAGAATATGTGCTGCCTGTGGGTTTGGTGAGTCAAAAAAAATTAGACATTACAATTGGGCTAAAAATAGATAGAAAAAATCTGAAAGAAAAAATTGCAGGATAAAAAAACTAGTCCCTGCAAAACTCTTCATATTGTTTACTGGTATCTGGAGGGTAGCCACCGATTTTTAGGCTGGGGTCTCCAAAGAGAACCCACATCTGTACGACTCTTGCATCGATAGATGAGTCGTTACCATTACCCGCTGGTGTATTCCAGTCAATTGGATATTTATCTATGTAGTCAGAAATAGTATTGCCCCATGCTTCACCTAAGATATCAACACTATTATTACCAACATGCCAGAAAAAACGTGGATCAAGATAATCACCAGCTCCCTCCTTTGAATTTTTATCTTCTTTCGTATATCCTAAACCCGTGTTTCCTATCGTTGCAATAGTGCCACCACCAATCTTACGTGTAATCCACCAACCCCAACATTCAGGTGCATACTCGAAACGACTTCGTGATTGTTCATCGAAAATCCTAGTGATTGACACGTCGAATTGGCAGTTATGACATGAGCCTGCCACACAAATGGGTAACATATGCCTGTTAGAAAGAAGCATTATATGTATGAATCTAAGTGGATCAATATTTGTGCCATTGGGCAAGTGTGTAAACCATACCATAGGACTTGCATGACCGTCCATAAACACAAAACCACAACCGTTGTTAAAAACCCTCATTATATCCCTCGGACCAGTTAGAGTACCATCAGATGTCCACAGTTTTATAGGCGTAAACCCTGACATGTTATCTATGGCTTTCTGCGTATTTTCCTCCCCCTCATAAGTTGGCTTTCCAGTATATGTATCCCCTGCCATTACTGCAAACCGGTTAAACCATTCAGAACCATAGGTGTTTCTCTCATACCTTATGATCTTATTCACCATGACTCTCACTTCTAATCTATTCCTACATGCTAATCTTCCAACATATACATCTGGATACAAATCAATGTCTTTATCCTGGGCTTCTTCACCTTTCCACTCACCGTATATACCATTGTTATTGGTATCCCAGCTTGAAAAATTGCCTTCACTATCATATATGTCAGCATAATATAAATCACTTATAAACCGAGGCTCGGGATATCCCCCCCAAGGTTCATCGTTATAAACATAACGAATGGGTAACTGCCTAAAACCACCAACAAGAAGCACATATTTGATACCCCAATAATCATAGGCGTTTTTAATATAGTATTTTATTTTCTCCGCTTTATCACGTCCCTGCCAGTACATATGCCTGTACACCTCATCAAGTGTGACCAGCCTGGTGGGAACATCCATGTTCTTCTTATGACGGACAAGAGGCTGCAACAACCCAGCATACCTCCGAGGAGCTATTATTAAAAGCTCATAGATCGAATTGTCATCATTGTTATTGCTTTGCTTAGGCTTTACCAGAGTAATCTTATCTAAAATCGTTTTTACATTAAGTTTTGTAGCTTCAGCATTAACCATTGGAGTTATTGTCAAACCAAAAAATAATAACAAAATTCCGACAACTAATATTTTTTTATTGATTTTTTTTATATTAATTCCCCCTACAATATATAATATATATTAATATTATTTATAAATTTTGCTAAAATAGTCAAAATTATTATACCCAAACCTCTATGACGTTCATCGATGGAACAGAATTGCAGATTTTATTGTTACAGAAAAACTCGTGAGCCAAACCATTATATAACTAAAAAAACAGAAAAAATTGAACTGGTTGTTTTTGATATGGATGGAGTGCTCACTGATATAATCAGCTCATGGAAATACATTCATGATTATTTTAAAACCTCAAACGAGAAATCCGTTGATGAATATCTGAGAGGTAGAATCGACGACATGGAATTTATTAGAAGAGACGCAACTCTTTGGAAAGAAAATGGTAAACCAGTTACTAAAGATAAGCTCGTAGAAATATTATCAGATGTACCACTTATGAAAGGAGCACAGGTTTGTATATCAGGTCTTAAAAAAAATGATATTAAAACTGCGATTATCAGCGCTGGTCTTGATATTCTTGCACATAGAATTGCCGGAGAACTTGGAATTGATTATATTCTTGCCAATGGTCTAGAAACAGACGAACAAGGGCGTCTTAACGGAGTCGGCATTCTTGGTGTTAGATTGATGTATAAAGACCTAGCTGTGAAGACCCTTGCTGAGCAACAAAACATCCCACTAGAAAGAATTGCATCAGTTGGTAATTCTTGTCTTGATATTCCTATGTTTGAGAGCTCGGGTTTAGGTATAGCTTTTAACCCTGATGACGATTGTACTAGAAAAGCAGCTGATGTAATAGTAAAAGATAAGGATCTAAGCAAGATCTTGCCGTTCCTTGAAAGTTACATTTAGTATTAATTGCCCTATTCTGCTGGGTTCATAACTCTTCCCATAAAGAGTAATGCACCTGTTTCTTTGTGTTGTATTAGGAATATAAACGGATGATCCGCTATGAATTCATTTTGATCTGGTGTCGCAGTTAGCGCCATAATTATTGAGGTTGCAGCAGCTGCCTCTGTTCCTTCTTCGTTTACCTCTATAAATGATTGATGAAGAGCCTTATCTATAAACAAGTCTTTTGTTCCATCCATCCCTGAAAAATTTGCAACCCATGGAATGAACGCATCTATAATTCCCATCTTTTGTAAAAGATCAATTAGTGAATATTTCTTTTCAAATTTAAACTTAGGAATTTCAACGTTGACTTCTGTTTCACCAAGATTATTTCTCCAATTTGTAAGATTTACAGCGTTTATTGCAGATTCAGCAATTGAAATATTATTTTCTTTGGGAAGTATAATAATCATTGATAAATCATTACCAGAATATTTTAATTCTAGAATTTGCAAATCATCGGTTTCCGTATAATTAAAAGTAGATTCTTCATTATCACTTTTCATCATATCTACTTTAACAGTTTCTTCTGATGTTAATTCAAAATCAGTTTCATAGGTGTTGTCAGGATTAAATGGAACAGCCCAAAGACCTTTGAAATAAATTGCATTTGTTAATACAAGTTTGGTATAATCTGATAACATATCTGGTTGAATCATATCTTTTATCTTATCATGTGTTTGTTCCTCAATCCAATTGTTAATGGTTTCTGCAGCTTCCACATTTTTTGCGAAATCAAGTTCATTTGCCTCTGCCATATAAAAATTTTCAAGTAAACCAAGGTATTCTGATAGGAAGGTATAGTTTTGGTGAGCCCAAAAAGCATTTGCAGTGCTAATTGTGTAATCCACTTGATTTTGATTCAACAAATTATAAACCCTACCAAACGAACCAAGTGTAGCTGAATCATTTTGTAGAACATTTAGAACATCCTGCATTTCTGTTGCAGTGTTTCCTCTTGCACCTTCATAGGCCATCGACAGGGCAACAAAAATACTGTACGGTGAAAAGAAAACATTAC
>Ga0209427_10008121_pt1 | contig 11832 bp, 11 predicted proteins | sample DeeMarSWOR136_30_FD_187465 | JGI IMG/M metagenome (GOLD analysis project Ga0209427, IMG submission 187465) | Marine sediment microbial communities from White Oak River estuary, North Carolina - WOR-1-36_30 (SPAdes) (version 2) | ecosystem: Environmental > Aquatic > Marine > Intertidal zone >... | reverse complement strand
CCGATGAGCGCGGCAGGCGAAAGCCCGTGGCCATCAAGGGATCTGAAACGGTGCTGCCGATTGAGACTTTTGTCCTGGCCATCGGTCAAACGACCGACTCTGCCTTTGCAGACAAAGAGGAGGGAGCCGCGTCAAGGATTGAGACCTTTAAGGGTTCGATTGTGGTCAATCCTGATACCCATCAAACAGCGATACCTTACGTGTTTTCAAGTGGGGATTCCGCTGGGCCTCCTGGGCTCTTGGTCGCGGCCATTGGAGGCGGCAGACGAGCCGCAAGGGGTATCCATAAGTATCTCATGGGAGAGGATATGTCCATGCCCGAGACCAGGCTCCGGGTGGACACAAGGCGTATGAAGGGCCACATACCCGGTACGATCTTCGACAGCATCGAGGGTGTTGAGAAAAAAGGCCGAATCGCCCAGCCTGAGCTTGAGCCAGGTTCTTACGAAAGACAGCACACTTATGCTGAGGTTGACCTGACGGTGACTGAGGAAGATGCCCTGAAAGAGGCCAACCGGTGTATGCGATGTTGTCTCACGTGTTATAATAAAGACGCTTCATAAAATCGCTCGACGATTTCATATAACGCGGCTACGCCGCTCAACAGCTTGAATTTATAGACAAAAAAAGTCCGTCTGCGAATAAAGCAGGCGGGCTTTTTTTCCCTATTGAATCTCTATATGTGTTGTCCAAGGATTTCTATTATCTTATTCCTTGCATGCGCGGCGGCGATCCGTGCTTTGTCACAGACTGTCTCGCCAACAGAGAAATCGTATCCTTTTGGCATCACAGCATAACATAGCGGCGCGGCGCCGTACCAATCAAGGGCAATACGCAAGAGCACAGGCATACTAATGGTGTGAGAGGTATGCTGTGGGGTCACCGGGCCTGCCACGGGTTCGATCCGCTCGATCTTGACCAACGCTTCGGTGTCATCTGCCCTGGCATCCACAAAAATCACTATGTCAGCTTCGCACATGTCGCAAGCCAAGATCACGTCAAGCTGTGGAAGGGCCATAATACGGACATCCACCCCATCCGACCCGACCACATCCCGAAGACCTTCTGCGATATAAGGGCCTAAACCATCGTCGCCTCTTAGCGTATTGCCGCAACCGATTACAAGGCACTTCTTCACTACAATGCGCTTAGCCATGCCTGTTTCTGCTTTTCTGTTAGTGCTGCACCCCACATACTGAGCACTTGTGGGTCAGAACAGATGGACTCTACCATAAGTTTGAGCTTTTCCTGCTCGGTGCCGCCTCCTATGCCAGCAGCTATGGACGTTGTAATAAGCGCATTTGTGATGGTGGTTCCAAAGACTTCGGCTAACTTGGGCTTGATAATTGTGTCCCTAACTGTCCTGGCATCCATATATCACGCCCCCCTTTCCACGACATCTAAAACCGTACCGTCAGCCGCCACCAGGTTGATCACCAGGGGCATCTGTCCGATGGCGTGCGTTGCACAAGAAAGACACGGATCATAGCAACGAATGGCCATCTCCACCATATTCAGGGCTCCTTCCTCGATCTTGTCACCCTTGACAAATTCCTTGGCTACCTCATTCACACTCATGTCCATGGCCGGGTTGTTTTGAACTGTGGAGACGATGAGGTTGGCCTTCTCAATCTTGCCGTTATCGTCTGCCCAATAGTGGTGGATCAGGGTTCCACGGGGGGCCTCTATGACCCCCACACCCTCACCGGCCTTACGTTCCACTTTCACGCGTACCTCGTTGCTGACTACGTCGTCATCGTCTATGATCTCCCGGGCGCGTTCAGCCGCATAGAGTATTTCGATGAGCCTGGCGTAGTGGAAGTACAATGTTTCGTGTACGGGCTTGCCGTTTCCCAGCTTTTTGAACGCGCCAAGTTCCTTGTTGGCTAATTCCGTGCCGATGGCATCAGCAACGTTCAACCTGCCGAGAGGGGCAACACGATAGACACCTTCAGGAAAGCCCTGTTTCTTATAGAAAGGAAATTTCAGGTAGGACCAGTCTTCGACATGTTCACCCAGGTAGTCGAGGTAGTTTTTGGGATCAAACTCCTCCAGGGTATTGCCTGTTTCGTCAATCATGCGCAACGTCCCGTCGTACAATTCAAGGTTTCCGTCTTTTACCAGTCCCATGTAATTTGTCTTGATGACCGCAAACCTGGATATAACGTCGGCATATTTTTCGTTTGCCTCTTTGCCGACCTGAACACCAAGCTGGGCCAGTTCTATAGCCTCGTCAATCTCCTTGCCCATAATAAACCGATCCTCGTGGGACAGGGGCTTGCTCATCCCTCCGGGGATGGCCGTTACCGGATGTATGGGTCTTCCTCCCACCCGTTCGATAATGTTCTGACCGATCTGTCGCAGACGGATGGCCTTCTTGGCAAGTTCAGGGTCGGCCTCAATGACTCCGACGATATTTCGCTTTGCTGGATCAGACGAAGGCCCGAGTAGAAAGTCAGGCGCTGCCAGGTAAAAGAAGTGAAGGGAGTGTGAATGAATTATCTGGCCCATGTGCATCAATTCACGTAGCTTTTTTGCGGCCGGGGGAATATCCACACCCAGGACATCGTCACAGGTCTTTGCCGAGGCAAGGTGGTGGCTGACAGGGCAGATGCCGCAAATACGCGTGGTAATGACCGGCATCTCGGACATCAACCTCCCCTCACAGAATTTTTCAAAACCCCTGAACTCCACCACGTGAAAGTGTGATTCTTCCACCTCATTCTGGTCATTCAAGTGTATGGTAACCTTTCCGTGTCCTTCGACACGCGAAACAGGGCAAATCGTGATTGTTTTGCTCATTATTTTTCCCTCCTTTCTTGAGCGAGATGGGGGTAGATCGAGACTGGCAGGGAATAGCGATATCCGACGCCAACTATATCTTCCTGAAACATCAATCCCCCTGCAGGCAGAATAGACGAAAGGGCATTTACAATCTTTGCCCCTTGTTCAAGGGCATCCGGCGTTGGCCCCATGCAGCCGCGGCACGGCATGTTTCCTTTTAAGCACCTTGCGCCACACCCCTCACAGGTGGCCGGTCCCATGCAAAGCACCCCTTGCTCAAGAAAACATAGCTCAGGGTCAATATAGTCGAGTTCATGTGGAGAGAGAACCGCATCGGTCACAAAGTCTCTTGATGCCACGAGCATCTTGTCCTTCTTACGGTTACACTCCTCACACAGGTTACGTGTCTTTACCTCCGGAGTCCTCCCTTCAACAAGCGCAACGAGTGTATCCTTGATCGCCGATGGCGGCGGCGGGCATCCCGGTATGTAAAAATCGACCTTAACGACCTGGTTAAGAGGCTGGACATATTCCTTGAGTGGTGGGACTTCAGGCCCGTAAGGGATCTTGCCATCTACCGTGCTTTCGGTGCCTACATACCCGCGCCCCAGGACATCCTCGTGCGCAAATAGATTTCTCAACCCAGGTATCCCGCCAAAACAGGCACAAGTGCCCAGGGCAACAATAGTCTTTGCCTTTTCACGAAATGTCTTCAAGATCTCTTCGTTGTCTTCATTGGCCACAGCGCCCTCAACAAGCCCTATATCCACCTCAGGCACCTCTTTGATGTCTACTATGGTGGAATACCTTATATCTATCAGTTTCAGCACGTCGAGAAGCTCCTCGTGCAAATCAAGCAGGGCAATATGGCACCCTGAACAACTCTGCAACCACGTGGTGGCAACGGTAACTTTTTCAGCCATCTTTACTACCTCCCTTCTTCACGACCCATTGATTTAAGTTCTTCGTAAAAGGATTTGATCTCTTCGCTGAACAGCTTCCCCTCATGAGGTGAGATATGTATTATCCGCAATCTTTCATCATCGATCTTTCGAGACCGCAATACCTCACGGAAAAGCCCAATCCGTCGCTCCATATCGGTATTTCCCACAAGGTGATGGCAGTGTCCATCCCTGCAAACCGACAGAGCAACCCCATCAAATCCCTTGTTGAAGGCCTTAAGGATATACTGGGTGTCAATATTGCCGCCACACTCTACCCGGACAGGCAACACATTGGGAGAGTACCCCATGCCTGGTTTCTGATTCGTGAGTTCTCCTGCCGCGTCTGCTGCCGGATAGCCACAACCGTTACAAAGGATAGCCAGGACCTTTGGCTCAGAATCGTCAGAGATCCCTTGGCTCATGATATCGACCGCCTTGATGATGTGTTTTTCAGGGAAACTCACAAGGTCCCGGGCGCCTGTGGGACAGGCAACCACACAGTTCCCGCACCCCTTACATCTTTTTGGGTCGATAACAGAGACCTTTCGGGTCAGATCAATACTTGAGGCTCCAAACGCGCAGGTCTTGACGCATGTGCCGCAGCCGCCGCACACTGTTTCATCTACCTCTGATACCAGCACGGGATGTTCTAACTCGTTTCTATCGAGAATGGTAGTCAGAGAAAGTACCGCCGTGCTGGCACCGTTGGTTTCAATTGCCAAGCGGTCGACTCCTTTTCTAAACGGTATGAACCGGATCCCGGGGTCTCTCGTACGGCCGATAAGACTTATCCCTCCCTTACCGCTGATGAGCCCCTCACGATCTATGTCAAGTTGCATCTTTGGCTTAAGCTCTTTGATCCACTCTGTATCATCACCAACGCTCAGAATGATCCCTCCGATGACGATCTGTTCCTGTCCTGCTTGGGTACTCAGCACAACCGTATACTCGCCGCACCATCCGGAAACGTCCGCCACCTCGGTCTGAAAGAAAATTGTCGCCTGGTCATCTGACTGCACAGCGGTCAGGCTGGGCAAGATATCCGCTTCGATCTCACCATGCTTTTGCATGGAAGGTCCCTTCTCCACAAGATACACCCTGTAACCTTTTGCCAGCAGCTCCCTTGCGGCAATAATGCCGCCTGCAGTGGTGCCGACTACCAGTACCGAGCGCCTGGGCGAAACGGTTGTCGATTTGATATCATGGCAGATCTCGACCTTGGCCAATGCCACATCGATTAGAAGCCGTGCTTTTTTTGTTGCCCTCGCATTTTCGCCCTTATGAGCCAGCGCCACCTGCTCCTTGATATTGGCGAAAGCGATCTTGTTTTCGTTGACGCCACGGCTCTTGAGAGCATTCACTATCATCATACTGCCCAATCCTCTCTCAAAATACTTTGGAGAGTTCCCGGCAAAGACAATAGCGTCCAGCCCATTTTCATCCACGGTTTTCAGCATGTCTCGCTGATCCTCATACCTGAAAAAACTGTCGTACACCTTGACAGCAGGGAGATAGGAATAGTCCCTTGCCAACAGCTCCACATCCACCGTTTCTGAGATTGTCCCGTCATCACGGGACAGAAAGAGCCCTGTTCTCATTACGCATACCTCCTTTACGAATTTCAACTTCGCCATGCCCACAAGGACACAGCAAGAATAATGCCATCTGAGAAAATGTCGTGGCTTATTGGCGAGATATAAGATAGCACAAGATTATCTTAAAAATCTTAGCAGGATATGACCGGAAACTGCGCGGGTAAGGGAGACCCCAGCACTTCGACCTAGGGTGTTCAGATTAGGAAGAGGATAATAGTTCAGCATCGGGGGTAAGGAAAACCGCTTCTCTAAGGTTCTGCCAATTTCTTGACACAAAAGAGTGCAGAATTTGACAGGCTGAAACACTCCGGTACAAAGCCTCCCCTTTCAAGGTGATAAGCGCTAACTATGGCCTATCTGAAAACTCGATTCCCCTTCATGCAAAGGGATGTGGAATTTCCGGGTCATTAACCCTGCGGTCACGGAGACCAAACTTGATCAACTTGACTTAGCGGTTATGCCCTTGGAGGGAGTACAAGGTGTGGGACAAACAATGTCAGCAGATACGGGGAAGTTGTTCTCCTTCAAGCATGTCTACGATTCGTGTTCCACCGATACGCGTTTTCATAAAGACCTTGCCGGGCGAATCGGCATAGACTTCCCCTATAATGCAGCCGTCTTTTCCGTATTCGCTCCCCTTCATTGTCTCCAATAGTTTTTCCGCGTGGCCAGGTTCCACAAAGGCAAGCAGCTTTCCTTCGTTGGCGATATAGAGGGGGTCAAATCCCAAAAGTTCGCAAATTCCTGAAACTTCCTCCCGGATCGGGAGAGCGTCTTCATAGATCTTTATTCCCACCTTTGATTGGGCGGCGATCTCGTTCAGCGATGTTCCTACACCCCCGCGGGTTGGGTCCCTCAAGGCATGAATTTGGTCGCTTGCATCAATCATTTCGCGTACCATGTGGTTTAACGGGGCAGTATCGCTTTGAATCGGGGAGTCAAAGCTCATTCCCTCCCTTTGGGTCAAGACGGTAATGCCGTGGTCGGCAATGGTTCCGCTGATGATAATCTTGTCGCCAGGACGCGCATTATGCCCAGAAATATTTGTCCCCTCCGGGATAAATCCAACCCCGGAGGTGTTGATAAATATCTTGTCCACTGCTCTGCTCGGCACTACCTTGGTATCGCCGGTGACAATCAGGACATCAGCCTTTTTTGCCGCCTCTTTCATCCCTTGGAGTATCTTTTTCAGCTCAGCTGTGGAAAAGCCTTCTTCGATGATCAGTCCCACGCTCAGGTAAAGGGGGGTTGCCCCGGACATGGCCAGGTCATTGACGGTGCCGTTGACGGCCAGGTCTCCGATGTTTCCGCCCGGAAAAAAGATCGGATCGACCACATAAGTGTCGGTCGAAAAGGCAAGGCGCTTTCCTTCAATATCAAAGATGGCGCTGTCGTTGAGTTGCGCAAGGATCGGGTTTTTGAACTCAGGGACCAGAAGATCGGCAATCAGCCTATGAGATGCCTTTCCGCCACTTCCGTGATCCAAGAGAATTCTGTCTATGCTCATAGGTAAATCCGTTCTAGTCCTTATTCTGCCTCGATATGGCTTATTTCAAGCTCTTTTCCGCAGATAATTTCACTCGCAATTACCCCACATTTAGGACAGACAAAAAAGAAGCTATCCACTTCAAAGTCTTCGTTGCAACCTTGACATTGTCCCCTGGCAGGCACAACTTCTATGTCAAGTGCGGCCCCTTCAGCTACAGTCCTCTCCGAAATGACCTCAAAAGAAAAGGTCAGGGCCTCAGGTACAATTGAGGCCAGAGTTCCTATTCGAACACACACTCGCGTAACCCGGGAAACCCCGTGTTTTTTGGTTTCATCTTCGATAATCTTCAGCAGACTTCGGGCAATGGAGACTTCATGCATGGTACTTGTAATAAGCAGCACACGTGCCTTCGGTTGAGACCATGCAGGGGCCTACGGGACTACTCGGCGTGCAGAGCTTCTTATAGAGGGGACACTCCGGAGGGGTCTTCCGCCCCAGGAGTATCTCGCCGCAGGCACACCCTTTTGGTTCTCTTGAATCAGGCACTGAAAGATTAAATCTCTTCTCTGCGTCAAAGGAATCATATTCCAATCGGATCTTCAGCCCGCTTTGCGGGATCGTCCCGATTCCTCGCCAGGCAGCATCGATCGGCTCAAAGACTTGGTACATGATTTGTCTCGCCTTTTCGTTTCCTTCGAAGGTTACTGCCCTGCAGTATTCGTTTTCCAGTTTTGCATCTCCCTCCTCGATTTGCCTCACCAGCATATAGGTGGCTTGTAATATGTCTGCTGGTTCAAACCCCGAGACAACGCAAGGTGTATGGTACTCTTCAACCACCGGAAGGTAGGCCCCGCTCCCGATGATCACGGAAACGTGGCCCGGACAGATAAAGCCGTCAATGTTCACATCATCTGCTGCCATGAGGGCGACCAGTGCTGGCGGCACCAGCTTGTGAGCGGAGAGTACGGAAAAGTTTTCTAATTTCCTCTTTTCTGCCTCCACTACGGAGGCGGCGATCGTGGGGGCAGTGGTTTCGAATCCTATACCCAGGAAGACCACTTCTTTTTCAGCATGGCTTTCGGCAAGATCAAGGGCGTCAAATACCGAGTAGACAATGCGAATCTCCTTCCCTTCGGCCCGTTTTTTTTGCAGAGATGAATGGGTGCCAGGCACCCTTAAAAGATCCCCGAAGGTGGCCACTATGACATCCTTTATTCCGGCCACTTCTATAAAGGTGTCGATCTCTCGTTGAGAGGTCACGCATACAGGACAGCCCGGCCCGGAAAGGAGGGTAACGGTTTCCGGTAGCAGCGCTCGGATGCCGCTCCGAAAGATGGCCATGGTATGGGTCCCGCACACCTCCGCTAGTCTCAGATTTTTTCGGCTTATGGCCCTGATCTTGCCTGCTATCTTGAGGGAGAGTTCTGCGTCCCGGTATTCGTCGATGTGCTTCATATCCGTTATTGGTTATTGGTCATTGATTATTCGTTATCCGAATTGTTGATTGTCGATTTGTTCTGTTCAATCATCAATCGTCAATTATCAATCATCTATCAATCATCAATCCAAAGATTCACGATTCAGCGATAGCTGCCGCAACAACCGCCTGTCCCAAGGAGATCCCTCCGTCATTGGTCGGGACAAGACAATGGGTGAAGACCTGAAAGTGCTTATCTTCCAGTGCCTTTCTCAGGCCAGACAATAAGATTGCGTTTTGAAAGACTCCGCCGCTTAGGACCACACGATCCAATCCGGTCTCTTCACATAGAAGCGTGCAGAGCTCGGAAAACAATCGGACCAGGGTCATATGAAATTTGCTACTGATCTCAGGCACCCGCATGCCGTTTTCCATGTCCCTTACCACACCGCGTACAATGGGATGAACCAGTATGTGGTACGAGTCTTCTTCCCGCTCCCATTCATGGTCATAAGACTCCTCTGTCTCCTTGTGTATTGTCATCTCCAGCTCCATGGCGGCCTGTCCTTCGTAGGCTACCATCTTTCTTATACCGAGAATGGCAGCAACTCCGTCAAAAAAACGCCCGAGACTGGAGGTTTGAGGAGAGTTGAGCCCTTTGGAGATCATGTGAAGGATAATCTTGACCTTTTCCTTCTCAAGACCCTGAAAGAGGGGGAGTTTAAGGTCAAGGAATCCTTCTCCAAAAGCGTTGTAAAGGTAACTGATGGCCATTCTCCACGGCTCTTTAATTGCTGTGGCGCCACCCGGCATCGGGATGTAGGCAAGGTGGGCGGCACGCGTAAATTGATGTGTCTCAACAATCAGGACCTCTCCCCCCCAGATGTGACCGTCTGTTCCATAGCCAGTTCCATCAAAAGAAAGTCCCAGGACCGGGCCGTCCAACCTGTTTTCCGCCATACAGCTTACGATGTGTGCATGGTGATGTTGCACGGCGATCTTTTTTATTCCTTTTTGTTCTTGTGCGTAGCGGGTGCTGAGATAATCAGGGTGGAGGTCGTAGGCCACGATCTGGGGGTCAATGTATAGGATTCGTTTCATATGTCGTACAGTAAGCTCAAGAAAGCGATATGTTTCAAGGTTTTCCAGATCGCCTATGTGCTGGCTAAGAAAGGCATTTTTCCCCTTGGTCAGGCAGACAGTATTTTTCAGCTCTGCGCCGCAGGCAAGTATCTGCGGAACTTTTTCTTTAAGGAATACAGGGACGGGGATGTAGCCCCTTGATCGGCGGATAAACCGGGTTTCTCCGTCCACCCTTCGGACGACGGAATCGTCGCTGCGCAGATAGATGTCCCGGTTGTGGATCAGGAAATAATCGGCGATGGCGCCGAGGCGTTCAAAGGCCTCCTCATTATCAATAGCGATCGGCTCTTGGCTTATATTGCCGCTGGTCATGACCAGCGCTGTAATATCATAGCTCAAGAGGAGATAATGAAGTGGGGTATATGGAAGCATGACTCCGAAATATTTGTTGTGCGGCGAGATTTCAGGGGAAAGGGGATTCGGATTCCTCTTTTTCAGGAGGACTACTGGACGCTGGGGCGAGTTCAGGAGAATCTCGTCATACGATTCGATGTGGGCATATCGACGAACCCGGTCAAGGTCGTAAGACATTAGCGCGAGCGGTTTTTCTTCCCGGTGTTTCCTTTGCCGCAGACGGATGACCGTATCACTCTTTTCGGCATCCACGGCCAGGTGAAATCCCCCCAAACCCTTTATGGCTACGATATATCCCTGTTTGAGGAGGTTGGCTGTTGTTTCAATAGGATCCCGCGCCAGAACCCGAGTGCGACCAGTGTCATAAAGGGCAACGCTCGGGCCACAGACCGCACAAGCGTTTGGTTGGGCATGAAACCTGCGATTTGCCGGATCATCATATTCCTTCTGACATTGCGGGCACATAGTGAAATGTTCCATGGAGGTATTTGGCCGGTCATAAGGGATGTCGTCTATGATGGTATAGCGCGGGCCGCAGTTGGTACAGTTGATGAAAGGATATTTGTAGCGGCGGTCTTTTGAATCAAATAGCTCCTGAAGACAATCATCGCAGACAGCCATGTCCGGTGAAATCAGTGTCCGGCGAGAAGATTCCTGTTTGCTGGCCTGGATGGTAAATTCCTCATAGCCCCTGACGGGCTCATAAGAACTTGAAATCTCAGTAATGTGGGCAAGGGGCGGGCTTTTTTCGGCAAGATTCCGGATAAAGGGCTGAATCTTTTTTTCGCTACCCTCAATATGGATGGTTACTCCGGAAGAGGTATTGGCAACCTCTCCCTTAAGCCTGCAACGGTGTGCCAGTTGATAGACAAAAGGGCGAAATCCAACCCCCTGCACGATACCGTTTACCGCCAGTCTCAGTCCAACTACAGGCTCTTCTGGGCCGACACGGCATTTCATCGTCTTTTAATATGGTCCAAAATCCATTGGAACCAGTTATCAAGTCCCTCTTTTGTCTGGCAGGAGATTTCAAAAATCTTGATGTGGGGGTTGATCTTTAGGACAGCTTCCCGGATTTTGCTCACATTACAATCCACATAGGGGAGGAGATCGATCTTGTTAATCAGGAGGACGGATGCTTCGTGAAACATCAGTGGATATTTTTCCGGCTTGTCATCCCCCTCGGTGACGCTCAATATCATCACCTTGTCATCTTCACCGAGATCAAATTCTGCAGGGCAGACCAGGTTTCCCACATTTTCGATAAACATGAGATCAGTTTCTTCGATGTTGATAGCGGCAAGCGCGGCCTTTATCATGTTTGCGTCAAGGTGACACGCACCGTCTGTATTGATCTGTACGGCTGAAGCCCCTGCTCCGAGGATTCGTTCAGCGTCTGCCGAAGTCTGGATGTCTCCTTCAATGACTCCGATACGCATTTTTTCCTTCAAGTGTCTGATTGTATTTTCCAGCAAGGTGGTCTTCCCGGCTCCAGGGGAACTCATAAGGTTGACGACCAGCAAGCTGTTTTTTTGGAACAACTCCCTGTGTTCGTTGGCGATACGGTCGTTTGCCTCCAGAATGTCACGTACAACGGGTATCTTCAAAGTAAGATCTCCTTCAAAGCTATTCCGCTACTGCCAGTTCCCGAAGGAGTCGAAGAGATTCTTGCGCATCCTCGGGATCTACCTTGTGTATGGCAAATCCCGCATGAACAATTATGTAATCTCCCACAGCCACATCAGTAACGAGCATTAGAGATACAGAACGTGTCACGCCGCCAACCCCGATTTTTGCCATATTGGCGTCGATTTTTGTTACTTTTGCAGGTATGGCGAGGCACATAACTTTTTCCCCATTAATGCAGCTCTTGTAGCACGCAGTGTCACAAATGGCCTCTGTTAGGTAGGGCTAAAGCCTGCCAGAAGGTGGGACATCCGCCTCTGGCAGGACGGCGGATCTTGACGCTGAGCTACATGCAGCGCAAGCCTTCAGGCTTGCATATTCCACTTCAATACCAATTTGACCAATTCGCGGAGTTTTCCATGCACGAAAGATGCCAAACGTTCAGGATGTCAAGGGGTCAAGAACTGACTTCCGGGCCAA